>Ga0307372_10001853_pt1 | contig 35815 bp, 31 predicted proteins | sample OX1MG_FD_202533 | JGI IMG/M metagenome (GOLD analysis project Ga0307372, IMG submission 202533) | Soil microbial communities from Risofladan, Vaasa, Finland - OX-1 | ecosystem: Environmental > Terrestrial > Soil > Coastal area > Acid sulfate soil | place: Finland: Risofladan, Vaasa | collected...
ACGCTCGCCTACATGCAGAACGACCCGATCCACCGCAAGTTCCACCAGGATCAGCTCACCTTCTCGCTCATCTACGCGTTCAACGAGAACTTCGTGCTGCCGCTGTCGCACGACGAGGTGGTGCACGGCAAGGGCTCGCTCGCCGGCAAGATGCCCGGCGACGCCTGGCAGCAGTTCGCCAGCCTGCGCGCGCTGTACGGCTACATGTGGGCTCACCCCGGCAAGAAGCTGCTGTTCATGGGCGGCGAGTTCGGCCAGCGCCGCGAGTGGGCGCACGAGGAGGCGCTCGAATGGTGGGTGAGCGCGATGCCGGAGCACGCCGGGCTGCGGCGCTGGGTGACCGACATGAATCGGGTGTACCGCGCCGAGCCCGCCTTGCACCAGGTGGACTTCAGCCACGAAGGCTTCGAGTGGATCGACTGCAGCGACGCGCAATCGAGCGTCATCGCGTTCCTGCGCAAGCCGCGCTCCGGCGGCGCTGCGCTGCTGGTCGCGTGCAACTTCACGCCGATACCGCGCACCAACTACGTGCTCGGCGTGCCGCGCGGCGGCTACTGGCGCGAGATCCTGAACAGCGACGCGCGCGACTACGGCGGCGCGGGCTGGGGCAACCTCGGCGGCGTCGAGGCCGCTCCGGTCGCGGCGCACGGCCAGCCCTGCTCGCTGGGCCTCACCTTGCCGCCGCTGTCCGTGCTGTACCTGAGGAGCGAGGCACATGGCTGAGGCCGCCAGCGGGCTGCCGGCGCACGACGGCCGCGTGCGCGCGGTGATCGACGCGGTACGTCCGGCGATCGACGACGGGCGCTTCGCGCTCAAGCGCATCGCGGGCGATCGCTTCACGGTCGAGGCCGACTGCTTCGCCGACGGGCACGACGCGCTGCGCGCCGTGCTGCGCTGGCGCGCCGAGACCGACGTCGAGTGGCGCGAAGTGGAGATGCAGCCGCTCGGTAACGACCGCTGGCGCGCCGAGCTCCTCGCCGGCGCGCCCGGGCGCTACCGCTATACCGTCAGCGCCTGGGTCGACCACTTCCAGACCTGGCTCAAGGAGTTGCTGCGGCGCGAGGAGGCCGGCGACATCCGCCTCGCCGCGCTCGCCGGCGCGGCGCTGGTCGATGAATGCGCCGCGCGCGCCAGGGGCGCCGCGCGCAAGCGCCTCGCCGAGTGGGCCGCGCGCATGCGCACGGCGACCGATCTCGAACCCGCCGAGCTCAAGACCGTGTGCCTGGAGGAGCCGCTGCTCGAGCTCGCCGCGCGCTTTCCCGAGCGCAGCCTGGCGGCGAGCTGGCCGCTCGAGCTGCCGTTGGTGGTGGACCGCGAGCGCGCGCGCTTCGGCAGCTGGTACGAGATGTTTCCCCGCTCCGCCGCAGCCGAGCCGGGGCGCCACGGCACCCTGCGCGACTGCGAAGCGCGTCTGCCCTACCTCGCCGAGCTCGGCTTCGACGTGCTGTACCTGCCGCCGATCCACCCGATCGGGCGCGCGCAGCGCAAGGGCCGCAACAACACGCTCGCCGGCGGACCCGAAGACGTCGGCAGCCCGTGGGCGATCGGCGCCGAAGAGGGCGGGCACAAGTCTGTGCACCCGGCGCTCGGCACGCTGGAAGACTTCGGCAGCCTGCTGGCGAAGGCCGGCGCGCTCGGCATCGAGATCGCGCTCGACATCGCCTTCCAGTGCGCCCCCGACCATCCGTACGTCAAGGCGCACCCGCAATGGTTCCGCCGGCGCCCCGACGGCAGCGTGCAGTACGCGGAGAACCCGCCCAAGAGGTACCAGGACATCTACCCGTTCGACTTCGAGACCGCGGACTGGCGCTCCCTGTGGGCGGAGCTGAAGAGCGTGTTCGATTTCTGGATCGGGCAGGGGGTGAAGATCTTCCGCGTCGACAACCCGCACACCAAGTCGTTCGCGTTCTGGGAGTGGGCGATCGACGCGGTCAGGCGCGAGCATCCGGAAGTGATCTTCCTCGGCGAGGCCTTCACCCGCAGCAAGGTGATGCACCGCCTGGCCAAGCTCGGCTTCACGCAGTCCTACACCTACTTCGCCTGGCGCAACACCAGGGCCGAGCTGGCCGAGTACTTCAGCGAGCTCGCGCACGGGCCGGGACGCGAGTACTTCCGTCCCAACGCCTGGCCGAACACCCCCGACATCCTCACCGAGACGCTGCAGTTCGGCGGGCGCGGTGCGTTCATGGCGCGGCTGATCCTCGCCGCCACCCTGTGCGCGAACTACGGCATCTACGGCCCGGCATTCGAGCTGCTCGAGTGCGAGCCGCTCGAGCCCGGCAGCGAGGAGTACCGCGACTCGGAGAAATACCAGCTGCGCCACTGGGATCTGGAGCGGTCCGACAGCCTGCACGCGCTGATCGCGCTGGTGAACCGCATCCGGCGCGACAATCCGGCGTTGCAGTCGGACTGGAGCCTGCGCTTCTTCCCCACCGACAACGAGCAGCTGCTGTGCTATGCCAAGTCGACCGAGGACGGCGCCAACCAGATCGTCACCGTGGTGAACCTCGACCCGCGCAACGTGCACTCCGGATGGATCGAGCTCGACCTCGCCGCGCTCGGCATCGCCGCCGAGCGGCCCTACCAGATGCACGACCTGATCACCGGCGCGCGCTTCCTGTGGCAGGGCCCGCGCAACTTCGTGCAGCTTGATCCGCAGCGCGTCCCGGCGCACATCTTCCGCGTGCGGCGCCGCGTGCGCCGCGAGCAGGACTTCGACTACTTCGCCTGAAGCGATGGACGCGACCGACACGGAAGCCCTGCTGCCCGATCCGCCGCTCCAAGCCACGCCCGCGGACGCGCTCTGGTACCGCGACGCGGTGATCTACCAGCTGCACGTCAAGGCATACCTCGATTCCAACGCAGACGGCATCGGCGACTTCCACGGCCTGACCTCCAGGCTCGACTACGTCAAGGAGCTCGGGGTCAACACCATCTGGCTGCTGCCCTTCTACCCCTCGCCGCTCAGGGACGACGGCTACGATGTCGCCGATTACCGCAACGTGCACCCGCAGTACGGCACGCGCAGCGATTTCCGCGCCTTTCTGCGCGAGGCGCACCGGCGCGGCCTGCGGGTGATCACCGAGCTGGTGATCAACCACACCTCCGACGCGCACCCCTGGTTCCAGGCCGCGCGCCGCGCGCCCGCCGGGTCGTCCAAGCGCGACTTCTACGTCTGGAGCGACAGCGACCAGAAGTACCAGGGCACGCGCATCATCTTCAGCGACACCGAGAAGTCGAACTGGACTTGGGACCCGGTGGCGAAGGCCTACTACTGGCACCGCTTCTTCAGCCACCAGCCGGACCTCAACTTCGACAACCCGAACGTACTCAAGGCGGTGATGCGCAGCATGCGCTTCTGGCTCGACATGGGCGTGGACGGGTTCCGGCTGGACGCCATTCCGTATCTGGTGGAGCGCGAAGGCACCAGCAACGAGAACCTGCCCGAGACCCACGCGCTGATCAAGACCATCCGGGCGATGCTCGATGCGCGCTATCCGGGGCGCCCGCTGCTCGCCGAGGCCAACCAGTGGCCCGAGGACGTGCGCGAGTACTTCGGCGACGGCGACGAATGCCACATGGCCTACCACTTCCCGCTGATGCCGCGCATCTACATGGCGATCGCGCAGGAGGACCGACACCCGGTGGTCGAGATCATGCAGCAGACGCCCGACATCCCGGACAGTTGCCAGTGGGCGATCTTCCTCAGGAACCACGACGAGCTCACCCTGGAGATGGTGACCAGCAAGGAGCGCGACTACATGTACCGCATGTACGCGGCCGATCCGCGCGCGCGCATCAACCTCGGCATCCGGCGGCGCCTGGCCCCGCTGATGGAGAACGACTTCGACCGCATCAAGCTCATGAACAGCCTGCTACTGTCGATGCCGGGCTCGCCGATCATCTACTACGGCGACGAGATCGGCATGGGCGACAACATCTTCCTCGGCGACCGCGACGGGGTGCGCACCCCCATGCAGTGGAGCCCGGACCGCAACGCCGGCTTCTCGCGCGCCGACCCGCAGCGCCTGTTCCTGCCGCCGATCATGGACCCGATCTACGGCTTCGAGGCGGTGAACGTCGAGGCGCAGCAGCGCGAGCCCTCGTCGCTGCTCAACTGGATGAAGCGCATGCTGGCGGTGCGCAAGACCAGTCAGGCCTTCGGCCGCGGCCGGCTGGTGTTCCTCAACCCGGGCAACCGCAAGATTCTGGCCTACGTGCGCGAGCACGGCGACGAGGTGCTGCTGTGCGTGGCCAACCTGGCGCGCTCGGCGCAGCCGGTGGAGCTGCGCCTGGAGCGCTACCGCGGGCGCGTGCCGGTCGAGCTGCTCGGGCGCACCGCGTTTCCACCCGTCGCTGAGCTGCCGTACCTGCTGACACTGCCGGCGCACGGCTTTTACTGGTTCCGCCTGGCCACCGACGTCGAGGTGCCGAGCTGGCACCAGCAGCATCTGGCGCCCGAAGAGCTGCCGATTCTGGTGCTGTTCGACGGCTGGACCAGCTTCTTCCGCGACCGCGTGGTCCCTTGGCGCATCGCCATGGCGCAGAAGGTACGCGCCCAGCTCGAGGAACAGGCGCTGCCGCGCTTCCTCGAGGCGCAGCGCTGGTACGCCGCCAAGGGCGAGCGCGCAACGCGCGTGCGCCTGACCGATCATGTGCTGTGGCAGGCGGGCGAGTCCGACTGGCTGATCGCGCTCGCGGAGGCCGAGGGCACGTCGGAGCCGGCCACCTACTTCCTGCCGATGGCGCTCGCCTGGGAGGACCGCGAGGACGAGCGCCTGCGCGCGCTCGCGCCGGCGGCGGTGGCGAAGGTGCGCCAGCAGGCCAACGTCGGCGTGCTGGCCGATGCGCTCGCCGACCCAGCGTTCTGCCGCTCGCTTGTGCAGGCGATCGGTGAGGGCCGCGAAATCGCCGCGGCGCGCGGCACGCTGCACTTCAGGCCGACCGGCGCGTTCGCCGCGATCGCCGGCAAGCAGCCCGGCGCGCTGGCCGCCGGCCGCCCCATGGCCCAGAGCAGCAATAGCGTCGTGGTACTCGGCGAGCGGCTGTTCCTCAAGGTCTACCGGCGGCTGCGTTCCGGGGTCAACCCGGAGCTCGAGATCGGCCGCTTCCTGACCGAGGTCGCGCGCTTCGCGCACTGCGTGCCGCTGGCGGGCGCGCTCGAGTACGCCGGTGCCGACGGCGCCCCGATGACACTCGCGCTGCTGCAGGCCTTCGTGCCGAACCAGGGCGACGGCTGGAGCTACACGATTGACTACCTCGAGCGCTACCTGGAGGGCCGACGCACAGCGCACGAGCCTGCGCCGCAAGATGTACACGGCGCGTACCTGTCGCTGGTTCACACCCTCGGGGTGCGCAGCGCGGAGCTGCACCTGGCCCTCGGGCTGCGCAGCGGCGACCCCGGCTTCGACCCGGAGCCGATCGGCGCCGAGGACCTAGCGGCCTGGAAGGCCAGCGTGCGGCACGAGGCGCACGACACGCTCGAGCTGCTGGAGCGGCGCAGCGGCCAGCTGCCGGTGCCCGCGCACCTGGACGCGCAGGCGCTGCTCGAGCGGCGCCGCGAGCTGCTCGCGTGCATCGACGCCTGCGCGCTGCCGCAGGCCCCGGCGCTCAAGATCCGCTGCCACGGCGACTACCACCTCGGCCAGGTGCTGCTCAATGCGAACGACTTCGTGATCGTCGATTTCGAGGGCGAGCCGGGACGCGCGCTCGCGGCGCGCCGCGCCAAGCACTCGCCGCTGCGCGACGTGGCGGGCATGCTGCGCTCCTTCGAGTACGCGCACTGGGCCGCGCTGCGCCGCGCCAGCCACGACGCCGAGGACGGCGGCCCGCTCGCGCCGCCCGCGCGCGCCTGGCTGAACCAGGCGCGCGCGACTTTCCTGCGCGCTTACGCCGAGGTGGCCGGCAGCAGCGCACTGTACGCCTCGTTCGAGGAGGTGCGCGGCCTGCTCGCGCTGTTCGAGCTGGAGAAGGCGCTCTACGAACTGCGCTACGAGATCGGCAATCGCCCCGACTGGGTGCGCATCCCGCTGCAGGGTATTTTCGGGCTGCTCGACGCGTGAGGCGCGCCGAGCGGGGTACCAACCAGCAACCAAGGAGGAAGCCATGAACAAGGTGAGCATGCTGCTTGAGCCGGTGCGTGTGTTTCTCGAGCAGGTCGGCACGTTTCTTCCCAGGCTCGCGCTGACGCTGGTGGTGCTGATCGCCGGCTGGCTGCTGGCCAAGGTCGCCCGCTTCGCGATCGTCAGGTCGCTGCGCGCGGTCAACTTCCACGTGCTCACCGAGCGCGCCGGCATGGACGCCTTCCTGGCGCAGGGCGGCATCGAGAGCGACACCACCGACATCTTCGGGCTGCTGATCTACTGGTTGGTGATCCTCGCCGCGCTGATCATCGCCTTCAATGGGCTCGGGCTCACCTACATCACCGAGCTGCTGCGCCAGGTGGTGCTGTTCGTTCCCAATTTGATCGCCGCGCTGCTGATCCTCGCCTTCGGCGGCTATTTCGCGCGCTTCATCGGCAACACCGTGATCGCCTACTGCAGGAACGTCGGCATGCAGGACGCCGCGCTGCTCGGCAAGCTCGCCCAGTACGCGATCGTGACCTTCGTGGTGCTGATCGCGCTCGACCAGGTGCAGATCGGCGGCGAAATCGTGCGCGAGAGCTTCCTCATCATCCTGGCGGGAGTGGTGTTCGCCCTCGCGCTCGCCTTCGGCCTGGGCGGACAGAGGTGGGCCGCCGGCCGCATCGAGCGCTGGTGGCCCGCGGGCGGCAAGGACGACCAGCGATGAGGCGCCACCGCGGCCCGGCGCCGGGCGCCGCATGAGCCGCTTCAGCGCAGTCTGGCCCGGTCGTCCCTACCCGCGCGGGGCGACCTGGGATGGCGAGGGCGTCAACTTCGCGCTGTTCTCCGCGCACGCCGAGAAGGTCGAGCTGTGCATCTTCGACGACAGCAGCCGGCGCGAGCAGCAAAGGATCGCGCTGCGCGAGTGCACCGAGCACATCTGGCACTGCTACCTGCCCGAGGCGCGCCCGGGGCTGATCTACGGTTACCGCGTCTACGGGCCCTACAACCCCGAGCTGGGCCAGCGCTTCAACCCGAACAAGCTGCTTGTCGACCCCTACGCCAAGAGCCTGGTCGGCGCGGTGTCCTGGAGCGATGCGCTGTACGGCCACATTCTCGGGGACCCGGCGGAGGACCTGTCGTTCGACCGCCGCGACAGCGCGGGGGTGGCGCCCAAGTGCCGCGTGATCGAGGAGGCCTTCACCTGGGGCGAGGACCGGCGCCCGGACGTGCCCTGGCACGACACCGTGATCTACGAGCTGCACGTGCGCGGCTTCACCATGCGCCATCCCGACGTCCCGCCGGCGCTGCGCGGCACCTACGCCGGCCTCGCCTCGGGACAGGTGGTCGACTACCTCCGGCGCCTCGGCGTCACCACCGTGGAGCTGATGCCGGTGCACGCGTTCTTCGACGAGCGCGCACTGGTCGAGCGCGGCCTGCGCAACTACTGGGGCTACAGCACGCTCGCCTACTTCGCCCCCGAAATGCGCTACAGCGCCTCCGGCCGGGTGAACGAGTTCAAGATGATGGTGAAGACGCTGCACTCGGCCGGCATTGAGGTGATCATCGACGTGGTCTACAACCACACCTGCGAGGGCGACCAGCTCGGGCCGACGCTGTCGTTCCGCGGCATCGACAACGCCGCCTACTACCACCTCGACGCCGCGAACCCGCGCCTGTACGTCGATTACACCGGCTGCGGCAACACCGTGAACCTGGAGCACCCGCACGCGCTGCAGCTGGTGATGGACTCGCTGCGCTACTGGGCCGAGGAGATGCACGTCGACGGCTTCCGCTTCGATCTGGCCGCGGCGCTGGCGCGCGAGCGCGGCGTGGTCGAGCGGCTCGGCGCCTTCTTCGACGTGGTGCGGCAGGACCCGGTGCTCAACCGCGTCAAGCTGATCGCCGAGCCCTGGGACATTGGCCACGACGGCTACCAGGTGGGCAACTTCCCGCTCGGCTGGGCGGAGTGGAACGACCGCTACCGTGACGGCATGCGCGCCTACTGGAAGGGCGACGGCGGCGTGATCGGCGAATTCGCGCGCCGCCTGACCGGCTCGTCCGACTTGTACGGGCGCTCGGGCCGCAATCCGTTCGCGAGCGTCAACTTCATTACCGCACACGACGGCTTCACGCTGGCCGACCTGGTCTCCTACAACAACAAGCACAACGAGGCGAACGGCGAGGGCAACCGCGACGGCAACAACAACAACCTGTCTTGGAACTGCGGCGTCGAGGGCCCGAGCAACGACCCCGCGGTGCGCGCGGTGCGCGGCCGGCAGGTGCGCAATTTCCTCGCCACGCTGCTGCTTTCACAGGGCGTGCCGATGCTCCTCGCCGGGGACGAGATCGGCAGGACGCAGGCCGGCAACAACAACGGCTACTGCCAGGACAACGAGGGCTCCTGGCTCGACTGGTCGCTCGACGAGGAGCGGCGCGCGCTGCTCGCCTTCGCCCGGCGCCTGATCGCCGTGCGACGCGCGCACCCGACCTTCAGGCGGCGCGACTTCTTCCAGGGGCGGCCGCTGCACGGCGGCGGGGTGAAGGACGTGCTGTGGCTCAAGCCCGACGGGCAGGAGATGAGCGACCAGGAGTGGGAGCACGAGTTCGCCCGCTGCCTGGGGGTGTTCCTCTCCGGCACGGGGCTGGACGACGTCGACCGGCACGGCCGGCCGCTGCACGACGACGACTTCCTGATGCTGTTCAACCCGCACCACGAGGACGTCGCGTTCGTACTGCCGCAGACCACGGGCGATTCCTGGCGCGCGATGCTCGATACCGCGCTCGAGCCGGCGCTGCCGGACGCGCGCCGCCACGTCGCCCCGGGCGAGAGCTACGACCTGCGCGGGCGCTCGCTCGCGCTGCTGACCAGGGCGACGCTCGCGCGGTGAGACACGCGCACGCCATGCCCTTCGGCGCCGAGCTGCGCGCCGACGGCGCCACGCGCTTCCGGCTGTGGGCGCCGGAGGAGGCGCGCGTCGAGCTCGAACTCGACGCGGCGCAAGGACCCGCGCGCCGCGCCATGGAAGCGCTCGCCGGCGGCTGGCACGAGCTGCGGGCGCAGGACGCGCCGGCGGGCACGCGCTACCGCTACCGGCTCGGCAGCGGCCTCGCGGTGCCCGACCCGGCCTCGCGGCTCAATGCACTCGACGTGCACGGCCCGAGCGAGGTGGTCGACCCGCGCGCCTACGACTGGCAGGACGCCGCCTGGCGCGGGCGTCCCTGGGAAGAGGCGGTGATCTACGAGCTGCACGTGGGCGCGTTCTCCCCGGCCGGCACCTTCGCCGCCGTGCGCGCGCGCCTGTCCGAGCTCGCCGCGCTCGGCGTCACCGCGCTCGAGCTGATGCCGGTGGCCGACTTCCCGGGCAGGCGCAACTGGGGCTACGACGGGGTCCTGCCGTTCGCGCCCGACGCCGCGTACGGCACCCCGCACGAGCTCAAGGCGCTCATCGACGCCGCGCACGCGCTCGGCATGATGGTGCTGCTCGACGTCGTCTACAACCACTTCGGGCCCGAAGGCAACTACCTGCACGTCTACTGCCCGCAGTTCTTCAACCCGGCGCACCACACCCCGTGGGGCGCGGCGATCAACTTCGACGGCCCGCACTGCCGCACGGTACGCGACTTCTTCATCCACAACGCGCTGTACTGGATCGAGGAGTACCGCTGCGACGGCTTGCGCCTGGACGCGGTGCACGCGATCCGCGACGACTCGCAGCCCGACATCGTCTACGAGCTGACGCGTGCGGTGCGCCAGGGCCCGGCGCGCGAGCGCCATGTGCACCTGGTGCTCGAGAACGACCGCAACGAGGCGCGCTACCTGATGCGCGGAGCGCAGCGCGACGCGACGTTCGCACCGCGCTTCGCGAGCGCGCAATGGAACGACGACCTGCATCACGCCCTGCACGTGCTGCTCACCGGCGAAGCCGACGGCTACTACGCCGACTACGCCGACGCGCCGCTCGAGCGTCTCGGCCGCACGCTCGCCGAGGGCTTCGCCTACCAGGGCGAGCCGTCGGCGTTTCGCGGCGGCGCGCCGCGCGGCGAACCGAGCGCGCAGCTGCCGCCGGCCGCGTTCGTGTCGTTCCTGCAGACCCATGACCAGGTCGGCAACCGCGCCTTTGGCGAGCGCATCGACGCGCTCGCCGAGGAGCGCTACGTGCGCGCCGCGCTCGCCTGCGTGCTGCTCGCACCGCAGGTGCCGATGCTGTTCATGGGCGAGGAGTACGGCGCCTCGACGCCGTTCCTGTTCTTCTGCGACTTCGGCCCCGAGCTCGCCGCCGCGGTCGCGCGCGGCCGGCGCGCGGAGTTCGAGCGCTTCGCCGCGTTCCGCGACGCGCAGGCGCGCGCACGCATCCCAGATCCAGGCGACGCGGCGACCTTCGAGGCCTCCCGGCTGCGCTGGGAAGAGCGCGACGCGCCCGGCCACCGCGAGCGCCTGGAATGGTGCCGTGCGCTGCTCGCGCAGCGCCGCCAGCACATCGTGCCCCGGCTCGGCGCGGCGCGCGGCGGCGGGCGCTGGGCGCTGCACTCGGGCGCGCTGCAGGTGCACTGGGAGCTGCGCGAGGCGCGCCTGCACCTGCTCGCGAACTTCGGGCGCGCCGAGGTCCGGGTCGACGCCGTGCTACGCGGCGCGAGCCTGTACAGCCAGGGCGTGCATGCCGAGGGTGCCGCGCTGCGCCTCGAGCCGGCCGCGGTGCGTTTCACTCTCGAGGCGACGGCGTGACACCGCGCCGCTGCGGAGGCGGCAGGTGAGCGAGGAGCGCGCAGCGCTCGAGCGTCTGTGCGCGCACTTCGGCATCGCCCGCGAGTATTACGACATCTGGGGCACGCGGCATTCCGTCAGCGACGCCAGCCTGCGCGCGCTGCTGGCCGAGTTCGGGCTCGACGCGGCTACCCCCGAGCGCGCCGCGCAGGCCGAGCAGGCGGCGCAGGCCGCGCGCTGGCACGCGGCGCTGCCGCCGGTCGTCGCGGTGCCGGCCGACAGCACCCCCTGGGCGCTGAACGTGCTGCGCCGGGAGAGCGCCGCCACCCGGCTGCGCTGGCGCCTGGAGCTCGAGGGCGGCGCCCGTCAGGAAGGCGAGCTCGACTGCGCTGACTATTCCCAGAACGACCGCGCCGAGGTCGGCGGGGCGCGCTACGTCGCACGCACCGTTGCCGTGCCGGTCGCGCTGCCGCCGGGCTACCACCGGCTGCTGCTGTACGACGGCGCCGAAGCGCTCGGCGAAGCGCTGGTAGTGGCCGCGCCGGCGCGCTGCTACCGTCCGGCGGCGCTCGACGACGACGGCCGCGTCTGGGGCCCGGCAGTGCAGCTCTACGCGTTGCGCTCGGAGCGCAACTGGGGAATGGGCGATTACGGCGACCTGCTTCGCCTGATCGAACAGTGGGCGGCGCGCGGCGCCGGCATCGTCGGCCTCAATCCGCTGCACGCGCTGTTCCCGCACAACCCGGCGCACACCAGCCCCTACAGCCCGTCGTCGCGCCTGCTGCTCAACGTCCTGTACCTCGAGGTCGAGGCCATCGACGAGTTCCTCGAGTGCGAGCCGGCGCAGCGCCTGGTGCATGCGCCCACGTTCCAGGAGCGCCTCGCGCGCCTGCGCGAGGCGCCGCTCGTCGACTATCCCGGCGTCGCCGCCGCCAAGTTCGAGGTGCTCGAGCAACTGTACGCGCACTTCCGCGAGCGCCAGCTGCGCGTCGACGGCCCGCGCGGGCGCGCCTTCCGTGTGTTCCAGGCACGCGCCGGCCGGGTGCTGCGCCGGCACGCGCTGTTCGAGGCGCTGCAGGAGCAGCTGCATACGGCTGACGCGTCGGTCTGGGGCTGGCCGGTGTGGCCCGCGGCGTACCGCGATCCCGAGAGCGAAGAGGTGGCGCGCTTCAGCGTCGAGCGCCTGGAGCGCGTCGAGTACTACGAGTACCTGCAGTGGCAGGCCGAGCGTCAGCTGGCGCGCGCCGCCGCGCGCTGCGAGGCGCTCGGCCTCGGCGTCGGCCTGTACCTCGACCTCGCGGTGTCGGTCGACCGAGCCGGCTCGGAAGCCTGGGCCAACCGCGACTGCTACGCCACCGGCGCCAGCGTCGGCGCGCCGCCTGACGACTTCAACCTCAATGGCCAGGACTGGGGGCTGCCCCCGCTGCGCCCCGACCGGCTGCGCGCGCAGCGCCACCAGGTGTTCGTCGACGCGCTGCGCGCGAACATGCGCAACGCCGGGGCGCTGCGCATCGACCACGTCATGGGGCTCATGCGCCTGTTCTGGATACCGCCGGGCATGGGCGCGCGCGACGGCACCTACGTCGCGTATTCGTTCGAGGAGCTGCTCGCGATCGTCACCCTTGAGAGCCACCGCAACCGCTGCATGGTGATCGGCGAGGACCTCGGCACCGTGCCCGACGCGGTGCGCGAGGCGCTCGCGCGCAGGGGCGTGCTGTCTTACCGCCTGCTGTATTTCGAGCGCGACGCGCAGGGCGAGTTCAAACCTCCCGCGGACTATCCGCGCGAGGCGCTGGTGGCGGCAAGCACGCACGATCTGCCCACGCTCGCGGGCTGGTGGCGCGGTCGCGACCTCGAGTGGCGCGCCGAGCTGGGACTGTTCCCGAGCGACGCCATGCGCGAGGAGCAGATCGCCGCGCGCGCGCAGGACCGCGCGCGCCTGCTGGGGGCGCTCGAGCACGCCGGGCTGCTGCCCGAGGGCGCCGACGCGCAGGCACCGGATCTCGGCCCCGGGCTCGCCGACGCGCTGCACGCCTATATCGCCGCCACGCCGGCGCGCGTGATGACGCTGCAGCTCGAAGACGCGCTCGGTGCCCTCGAGCAAGCCAACCTCCCCGGCACCGTCGATGAGCACCCCAACTGGCGGCGCAAGCTGCCCGTCGAGCTCGAGGACATGGCCGAGGATGCGCGCATCGCGTCCGTGGCGCTGCGGCTCGCGCGCGCGCGGCCGGGCCCGGGAGGCGCTGCGCGCCGCGGCGCGCCCGCGGTGGCGCGCGTACCGCGCGCCACCTACCGGCTGCAGTTCAACCGCGAGTTCACCTTCGACGACGCGATCGACCTGGTGCCCTACCTCGCGCGCCTGGGCGTGAGCGACGTGTACTGCTCGCCGCTGCTGCGCGCCCGCCCGGGGAGCATGCACGGCTACGACATCGTCGATCACAACGAGATCAACCCCGAGCTCGGCGGCCACGCCGGCTTCAAGCGCTTCACCGCGGCGCTGGAGGCGCGCGGCATGGGGCTGTTGTTCGACGTCGTGCCCAACCACATGGGCGTGCTCGGCGCCGACAATGCCTGGTGGCTGGACGTGGTCGAGAACGGGCAGGCCTCACCCTACGCGGCCTACTTCGACATCGACTGGTTTCCGGTCAACGTCGAGCTGACAGGCAAGGTGCTGCTGCCCGTGCTCGGCGATCACTACGGCAACGTGCTGGCGAGCGGCGAGCTGCGCCTGGCGTTCGAGCCCGACGCGGGCTCGTTCGCGGTGCGCTATCACGCGCACCGCTTCCCGCTGGATCCGCGCAGCTATCCCCGGGTGATGCAGCGCGCCCAGGCGGCGCTCGCCGGCGAGGCCGCCGGCGCGGCGGCGCGCGAGGAGCTCGCCGCTCTGGCACAGGCCTTCGCCGCGCTTCCCGGGCGCGACGCCGCCGGGCCCGAGGCGCTGTTCGCACGCGCCCGCGACAAGGAGATCCTCAAGCACCGTCTGAGGCACCTGGCGCGGCAGCACCCCGACGTGGGGCGCGCGCTCGTGGCCGCAGTCGCCGAAATCGAGGCGCCGCCCGGCGATGCCCTGCACGAGCTGCTCGAGGTACAGGCCTACCGCCTCGCCTTCTGGCATGTCGCCTCCGACGAGATCAACTACCGGCGCTTTTTCGACATCAACGAACTCGCCGCGCTGCGCATGGAGGACGAGGCGGTGTTCGAGGCCACGCACGCCTTCGTGCTCGCGCTCGCCGCCGAGGGCAGGATCAGCGGCCTGCGCATCGATCATCCCGACGGTCTGTACGACCCGGCACAGTATTTCGAGCGCCTGCAGCAGGGCTACGCGCGGCGCGCCGGTATCGCGCCGCGCGCGCCCGACGCCGGCGGACGCCCGCCGCGGGCGCTATACGTCGTGGCCGAGAAGATCGCCGCGCACCACGAGCACGTCCCCGAAACCTGGGCGGTGCACGGCACCACCGGCTACCGCTTCGCCGCGGTGGTCAACGGCCTGCTCGTCGACGGCGCGGCGCGCGCGCGCATCGACCGCATCTGGCGCTCCTTCAGCGGCGCCGGCGCGGACTTCGAGGAAGTCGCGTACCGCGGCAAGCGCAACATCATGCGCGGCGGACTCGCCGCCGAGCTGACCGTGCTCGCCACCGAGCTGCTGCGCCTGGCGCGCGCCGAGCGCCGCACGCGCGACTACACCTACAACGGGCTGCGCGAGGCGCTGGCCGAGGTCGCCGCCTGCCTGCCGGTGTACCGCAGCTACATCGCGCGCCGCCCCTCGACGCAGGACCGGCGCTACATCGACTGGGCGATCGCGCACGCGACGCGGCGCAGCCGCGCCGCCGACACCACCATCTTCAGCTTCGTGCGCCTGGCGCTGCTCGGGCGCTGCGCGCCGGGCGCGCCGCGCTGGCTCGCCGAGCGCATGCTGCGCTTCGCGCGCAGGTTCCAGCAGTTCAGCGCGCCGGTCGCCGCGAAGGGCGTCGAGGACACCGCGTTCTATCGCTACAACCGGCTGACGTCACTCAACGAGGTCGGCTCCGACCCGGACATGTTCGGCTTCCCGGTGAGCGCCTTCCACGGCGCCAGCGCCGATCGCGCCGCGCGCTGGCCGCACACCATGCTCGCTACCTCGACGCACGACAACAAGCGCTCCGAGGACGTGCGCCAGCGCATCAACGTCATCTCCGAAATGCCGGGTGCCTGGCGCCTGCTGCTGCGCCGCTGGCATAGCCAGAACCGAGGCGCCCGTGGCATGCTCGCGGGCGCCCCCGCGCCCTCGCGCAGCGACGAGTACCTGCTCTACCAGACGCTGCTCGGAAGCTTTCCCGCGGAGGGGCTTGACATCGCGGGACTGGAGCACTACCGCGGGCGCATCGAGCGCTACATGCTCAAGGCAGCGCGCGAGGCCAAGCTGCGCACCAGCTGGATCAGCGCCGACCCCGAGTACGAGGCCGCGCTCGCCGGCTTCGTGCACGCGTTGCTCGGGCGCCTGCAGCCCAACCCGTTTCTCGAGGACCTGCGCGCTCAGGCGGCCGGGGTGGCGTGGTTCGGCGCGTTGAACAGCCTGTCGCTGGCGCTGATCAAGTTTGGCTCGCCGGGCGTACCCGACGTGTACCAGGGCAACGAGCTGCTCGACCTGAGCCTGGTCGACCCCGACAATCGCCGCCCGGTGGACTATGCGCTGCGCCGCCGGCTGCTCGAGGAGCTGCGCGAGATGAGCGCACAGCCGGAGTTTGCACGCGCGGCGCGCGCGCTCGCCGAAGCGCCCCACGACGGCCGCGCCAAGCTGCTCGTCACCTGGCGCATGCTCGAGCTCGGCCGGCGTCTTCCCGAGCTGCTGCAGCGCGGGGGCTACGTCGGACTGGAGGCGCGCGGCGCCAAGGCCGCGCACGTGATCGCCTTCGCGCGCGTCCACGGCGCGCATACCCTCGTCGTGATCGCCGGCAGGCTGTTCGCGCGCATGCTCGGCGCCCCGGGTCAGCTGCCGCTGGGCGAGGCGGCCTGGGGTGACACCGGGGTCGCGGCCGGAATGCTGGCCGAGGGTACGGTGCTCCGCAACGTGCTCACCGCGGAGGCGCTGCGCGTGGAGCAAGGCTCGCTGCGCCTGGCGCAGGCGTTCGCGAGCTTCCCCGCCGCCGCGCTGCTCGCCGGGCCGCCGCCCGGGGCAGCCTAGTCCGGAAGCCGTTACGCCCCGTCGTTGCCGGAGCGTCTGGTCAGGAATTACTCCCCGGCGCCGGCGCGCGCGCGCAGCGCGTCCCGGTCGTAGCCCGCTACGCGCTTGTAGTCGTCGGACAGCGCGCGCAGCTCGTCCCCGGAGATGACGTCCTCGATGCGCGCGAAGGGTTTGTCGCCGCTGCGCAGGTAGACTTCGCGCAGGATCGCGTCCGGCGGGTTGCTGCGGTTCTGCAGCACGACCCTGGCGGTGGCCTCGCGGCGCTGCGCCTCGTAGGCGGCCAGCGCCTCGGCCGCGTCCCCGTGCGCGGCGAGCGCGTCGGCCAGCACGCGCGCGTCGACGATCGCCTGCCCGGCGCCGTTCGAGCCGCGCGGATACATCGGGTGCGCGGCGTCGCCCAGCAACGTGACGCGGCCGAAGCTCCAGCGCGGCAGCGGATCCTTGTCGACCATGGGAAACTCGAGGATCGTATCGGAGGCGGCGAGCATCGCCGGCACGTCGAGCCAGTCGAAGCGCCAGTCGGCGTACGGCGCGATGAAGTCCTCGAGCGCCGCGGGGCGGTTCCAGTCCCAGCGCGTGTAGTCCGGGGTCTCGATCTCGGCCACCCAGTTAACCAGCTGGCGCCCCTCGGCGTCGATGTTGCCGCGGATCGGGTAGATCACCAGCTTGCCGGTGGCGAGCCAGCCCACGCGCGTCATGCTGGCCCCGGAGAGAAAGGGTTTCCAGAGCGTCACGCCGCGCCACATGTTGACGCCCGAGTACACGGGAGGGCCCTCGTCCGGATACAGCTGCGCGCGTACCGCGGAGTGGATGCCGTCGCAGCCGATCACCGCCGCCCCGCGCTGCTCGGGCAACGGCTCGCCGCCCGCGCCGCGCGCGAAGCGGGCAACCGCGCCCTCGCCGGCCTGCGCGGCCCCGGTGCAGCGCCAGCCCAGGTGCAGCCGCTCGGCGCCGATGCGCTGCCGGAACGCCTCGATCAGCACCGCTTGCAGATCGCCGCGGTGGATCGAGAACTGCGGCCACGGGTAGCCCGCGTGGCGCCCCAGCGGCTCGCGGTAAGCGAGCTGGCCGAAGCGATTGAAGAAGCACGACTCCGCGGTGGTCACCGCGACGCGCGCCAGGGCGTCCTCCAGTCCCAGCTCGCAGAGCTCGCGGGTGGCGTGCGGCAGCAGGTTGATGCCCACGCCCACCGCCTTGATGCTCGGCGCGGAGTCGTAGACCCGGCACGGAATGCCGCGCCGGTGCAGCGCGAGGGCAAGCGTGAGGCCGCCGACCCCGGCGCCGATGATGAGGATCTCCATGCGCGAATTGTATGCCTTGCGCTAGACTGCCCCGTCATCATGGCGCAAAACGAGCTTGCCGTTTCGCTGGAGGACATCCGCGCCGCAGCCGCGCGCATCGACGGTGCGCTCGAGCGCACTCCGTTCCTGCGCAGCCGCACGCTGTCGAAGCTCACCGGCGCCGAGGTCTGGCTCAAGTTCGAGAACCTGCAGTTCACCGCCTCCTTCAAGGAGCGCGGCGCGCTCAACAAGTTGCTCACCCTGTCGCAGGCCGAGCGCGCGCGCGGGGTGATCGCGATGAGCGCCGGCAACCACGCGCAGGGCGTCGCCTACCACGCCGCGCGCCTGGGCGTGCGCACGGTGATCGTGATGCCGCGCGGCACGCCGAACACCAAGGTGAAGAACACCCGGGTGCACGGCGCCGAGGTGCTGCTCGAGGGCGACACGCTCGCCGAGGCCGCGTGCCACGCGCACGAGCGCGCCGCACGCGAGGGCCTGACCTTCATCCACCCCTACGACGACCCGGCGGTGATCGCCGGCCAGGGCACGCTCGCGCTCGAGATGCTCGCCGAGATGCCGGAGCTGGACTGCCTGGTGGTGCCGATCGGCGGCGGCGGGCTGATCTCCGGGATCGCCACCGCGGCGAAGGCGCTGCGCCCGCAGATCCGGATCTACGGCGTCGAGTCGAAGACCTACTGCGCGATGTACCAGCGCGTGAACGGCCTGCCGGTCGAGGTCGGCGGCGACACCATCGCCGAGGGTCTCGCGGTGCGCGACGTCGGCGAGCTCACGCTCGCGATCGTCAGGCGCCTGGTCGATGAGGTGCTGCTGGTCGAGGAGGCGAGCATCGAGCGCGCGATCGTGGACCTGATCGAGATCGAGAAGACCGTGGCCGAGGGCGCGGGCGCCGCCGGGCTCGCCGCGCTGCTCGAGCATCCGCAGCGCTTCGCCGGGCGGCGCGTCGGCATCCCCTTGTGCGGCGGCAACATCGACACCCGCGTGCTCGCCGCGGTCCTGATGCGCGGCCTAGTACGCGATCGGCGCTTGGTACGCCTGCGCGTGGCCATGGCCGACGTCTCGGGGAGCCTGGCGCACATCGCGCAACTGATCGCCGATGCCGACGGCAACATCGTCGAGGTGCAGCACCAGCGCCTGTTCGGCACCGCCTCGGTCAGGACCCCCGAGGTCGAGTTCGTGATCGAGACGCGCGACCGCGAGCACACTCGGGCGCTCGTCGCGGCGCTCGAGGCAAAAGGCGTGCGGGTGGGGTTGGTGGGTTAGCGAGGGTTGCGCGCGGGGGTTCGAGCGCGGCGCCGATTTTGAAGTTCCATGATCTCCTGTTTTTGAATGGGTCGCACTTCGACCCATTCAAAAACAGGAGATCGGGCAAGACCGCGAGGCACCGACGTCCGAGCGAACCCTCGTTTGCGGCGTCGCCTCGTGACGGCTCTCTACGGCCGCCAGCTCATCGCCTGCTGAAACGCCGGCCGCGCCCGCATCCGCGCATACCACTGCGCCACGCGCGGGCGCCGCTCGATCATTGCCGTCTCGCCGAGGTGCGCGATGCGGTGCACGAAGGGCGCCATGTCGACGTCGGCGAGTGAATAGGTGTCGCCGGCGAGCCACGGTCCCTCGGCGAGGGCGCCCTGCATGCGATCGAGCGTCTTGGCCAGGCGCGCGAGCGAGGCCTGCAGCTCGGCCTCGCCGAAGCCTTCCTTCACCGCCTTCACCCAGCGCGCCGCGGTGTCCCGGTTGGGCATGCGCGCCGCGATCGCGGCGAGCTGCGCGTCGCCGTACTTGCCCGCGATCTCGGGGCGGATGTTCTTGTCGAACGAGGGCGTCTTCACCGCCCAGGTCGGCTCCTCGGCGACGTACAGCGTCCATTCGCGCATGCGGGCGCGCGCCAGCGCATCCGCCGGTCGCAGGGCGGGCGCGGCGAAGACGTCCTCCAGGTACTCGTTGATCACCAGCGACTCGCGGATCACGCAGCCGTCGTGCACCAGCACCGGTACGACCGCGTCCGGGTTGAGCGCCAGAAAGGCAGGCTCGAGCTGCTCGAAGGCGCGCAGGTTGACGTGGCGGCTGTGCCACGCCAGCCCCTTCTCGGCGAGGCAGATGCGCACCTTCTGCGAGCAGGTCGAATGCGTCGAGTGATGGAGCTCCAGCATGCTCTGGCGCGCGGCCGGCTTCAGGCCGGCTCCGAGATCTCGATCAGGTTGAGGTCCGGATCGCGCACGTATACCGAGCGGATCTTCGAGGTGGCGCCAGTCTTCATCACGGGCCCTTCGATGATCTCGACATGCGCGACGCGCAAACGCCGGATCACCTCGTCGAGCGGCACGCCGGCGATGAAGCACAGGTCCAGGGTACCCGGCGCCGCGACGTGAGCGCGCGGCTCGAATTCCCTGCCCCATTCGTGGACGTTGATCTTCTGGTTGCCGAAGGCGAACGCGAAGCGCTCCTCAGTGGGCGTCCTGAAGGTGACCAGCCGCATGCCCAGGACCTCGGTGTAGAAGCGCACGCAGCCCGCGCGGTCGCGCGTGGTGAGTACGATGTGGTCGACGTGATCGATCATACGATGCCCTCCCCGCGCAGCCGCGCGATCTCCGCTTCGCCGTAGCCGATCGCGCGCAGCACCTCGCCGGTATGCTCGCCGAGCCTGGGCGCGGCGCTGCGGATCGCGCCCGGGGTGGCCGAGAGCTTGGGCACCACGCCGGGCTGCCTGAGCGGCTCGCCGTCTCCGGCCACCGAGTCGACCAGCATGCCGCGCGCGGCGAAGTGCGGATCGCCGGCGATGTCAGCGGCGCTGTAGATGCGCCCCGCCGGCACCTCGGCCGCTTCCATCGCCGCCAGCACCTCGTCCTGGGTGCGCTCGGCGGTCCAGGCACCGATCGCCGCGTCGATCCTGTCCATTTGCGCCGCGCGCCCGTCGTTCTTCGCGAGCGCCGGGTCGTCGCGCAGGTCCTCGCGCCCGATCGCGCTCATCAGGCGCCGGTACAGGCTGTCGGCGTTGCCCGCGATCAGCACGTAGCTGCCGTCCCGGCACGGGTACAGGTTCGACGGCGCGATGCCGGGCAGACTGCTTCCCGAGCGCTCGCGCACGGTGCCGTCAGCGTCGTACTCCGGCAGCAGGCTCTCCATGACGTTGAACACCGATTCGTACAACGCGACGTCGATCACCTGGCCGGTGCCGCCGCTCTTCAGGTGGTGCAGCGCGAGCAGCGCGCCGATCACCCCGTGCAGCGAGGCGAGCGTGTCGCCGATCGACAGGTTGGGGCGCACCGGCGGCCGGTCCGGAAATCCGGTGACGTAGCGCAAGCCCCCGACGGCTTCGGCGATCGCGGCGAAGCCCGGCCGCTCGCGATAGGGACCGCTCTGGCCGTAGCCCGAGATGCGCACCAGGATGAGCTTCGGGTTGCCCTTCGAGAGGACCTCCCAGCCGAGATTCCACTTCTCCAGCGCGCCGGGGCGGAAGTTCTCGATCACGATGTCCGAGCCGCGCGCGAGCCGGCGCACGACTTCCTGTCCCTGCGGCCGGCGCAGGTCCACGGTCACCGATTTCTTGTTTCTCGACTGCACCTGCCACCATAGAGACACGCCGTTGCGCATGCGGCGCCAGCGGCGCAGCGGGTCGCCGTCGCCCGGTGGCTCGACCTTGATCACCTCGGCGCCGAAGTCGGCGAGCGTCTTGGCGCAGAACGGCCCGGCGATCAGGCTGCCGAGCTCGAGCACGCGCACCCCGGCGAGCGGCCCGCCGCCTGCCGTCGCGCTCATGCCGCCGGCTTGCGCTTGAGCAGGCGCAGCGGGTTGTACTCGAGCACCGTCTCGCCGCGCTGGTTGATGACGCGGTTGATGAAGCGCACCAGGCCGCGGTCGCCCTTCGAGGTGAGGCGGTGCTCGAGCACCTCGCTCTCGACGTGGATCGTGTCCCCCACCAGCGTAGAGCGCTTCACGTCGAGCGTCGCGTTGAGAAACGCCAGCCCGGTCTCCTGCATCGTCGGCAGCAGCAGGCCCTCGGCGAAGGCGTATACCAGCGCGCCGGGCACCGGACGGCCCTCGATCGCCATGTCCTCGCGCCCCTCGGCCACCGTGAACAGCTCCTCGGTAAGCCAGCTCAGGTTGACGAAGCCGGACAGGTCCAACTCGTTGATGGTGCGTCGGTGCGTGCGGAAGCGAAAGCCGACCGAGAGGTCCTCGAAGTAAAAGCCGCGGCCGACGAGGAACAGGGCCTGTGCGTTCATCCGCGCCGGCCGCTACTTCTCGAAGTGCGAGCGCGCCTTGCCGAAGGCCTCGGCCATCGACTTCCAGGCGGCGTCGACGCCCTTCATCATGTCCATCCACGCCACGCCCGAGGCGACCTGCAGCTGATGCAGCGTGTACATCGCCTCGTCGCGGCGCGAGCGCAGCGCCTCGAGCCGCTCCTCCTGCTGCGCCTTCATGTCGGTCTGCGAGACCTTGGCCTCCCACTTCGCGACCTCGGCATTCCACTGGTCGAGCTGGGTCTTCATCTTTTCCACGTACTCGTCGCGGTTCATGGCGTCCTCCTGCGTCGGTTGAGGGACTGCGGCAGCGCGAAACCGGGTAGCCGGATTCTACCGCGCGGCGTACGCCTGCCGCGCCCATGCGACGCTCGCGAGGGCGGCGTCATCGAGCGGGGTCGGCTCGATGCCGAAGTGCTCCCGGAAGCGCCGGTCCTCGACCACGAAGGGCTCGTCCCACTGGTAGAGCATCTCGCGCATTTCGCGCATCAGCGGCGAGACCGTGCCCAGCGCGCGCACGATCCAGAGCGGAACCGCGGCCACTCGCACCGGGCGGGCGAGCACCTGCGCGAAGCGCGCGACCAGCTCGCGCATCGTGCCCGCAGGCCGGCACGGCAGCATCCAGGCGCGTCCGAGCACGTCGGCGTCCGCGCGCGCGAGCGCAGCGAGCCCCGCCGCGACGTCGGGAATGTAGTGATAGGTGTGCACCGCGTCGGGATCGACCGGCGACCACACCGTGCCTCCGGCGAGCGCCGGCCTCCACAGGTACTCCCCGAGGAAGGTCTGCCCGCCGCCGGGACCGTAGAAATCCGACGCCCGCCCCGACACGGCGCGCACGTCGCCCCGGCGGTGCGCGTCGAACAGCTGCTCGGCGACCAGCGCGCGCACCTCGCCCTTGCGGCTGCACGGGCTTGTCGGCGTGTCCTCGTTCATCGGCCGCCCGCCGCCGCGGCCGAGCATGTACAGGTTGTCCAGCACCACCAGGCGCGCGCCGGACTTGCCCGCCGCCGCGATCAGATTTTCCATGTAGCACGGCAGCAGCGCCGCCCAGACCGCGGCGTCGTAGGGCACGTTCAGGCAGTGGTACACCACGCTCGCCCCGCGGGTCGCTGCGAGGCAGAACGCCGGATCGGCGGCGTCGCCGGCGAACAGCTCCGCGCCGCGCGCCACCGTGCCGCGCGAGCGCCTGACCACGCGCACGCGCAGGCCGGCCTCGAGCAAGCGTGCGGCGAGCGGCGCGCCCACCTGCCCGGCGCCGAACACGACGTGCAGCTCGCCGCTCACACGCCCTTCGCGCGCATGCGCAGCATCGGCTGGATGGTGCGCCCGCGCCGGGCGTCCGCGATCGCCCGATTGATCGCAGCGAAGGCGTAGGGCCTCACCAGGCGCTCGATCGGAAACCTGCCCGAGCGCCACAGCGCGATCAGCTTCGGGATGAAGCGCTGCGGCACCGAGTCGCCTTGAATGACGCTCACGCGCGTGCGCCGTCCCGGCAGCGACGCATTGCCGTCCGGGCGTGCGACGAGCGCGAGCGTGCCGCGCGAAGCGAGTACCGCCGCCCCGATGCGCCGCATCCGCGGCGCGCCAGTGATCTCCAGCACGTAATCGACACCGCCGCCGGTGATTGCGGCGATGCGCGCCGCGAGCCGGCCGCGGCGGTTGTCGAGGGCGTGCGTGGGGCCCAGCTCGAGCGCAAGCGCGAGCCGCGCGGCAACGACGTCGACCGCGATGATCGGGCTCGCGCCGGCGATGCGCGCCGCCATGACCGCCGCCACGCCGACCGCGTCGCTGCCGAACACGGCGACGCTCGCGCCCTTCCTTACGCGCAGCGTGTTCAGCACGGTCCCCGCGCCCGTCTGCAGTCCGCAACCGAGCGGCGCGAGCAGCTCGAGCGGCAGGGCCCTCGGCACCTTGACCAGGTTGCGCTCCGTCGCCAGCGCGAAGGTCGCGAACGAGAACTGCCCGAAGAAGTGTCCGCCCACGCCGCTCGAGGCGAGCGCATTGCTGCCGTCGAGGCGGCGAAAGCCGAAGTTCGCCTGGTACAGGCGCGCGCAATGCGCGAACCGCCCGCGCCGGCACGCGCTGCAGCGCCCACACGACTGGAACGACAGCACGACGTGATCGCCGCGCCGGACCTTCTTCACCCGCTTGCCCGCCTGCTCGACGACCCCCGCCCCCTCGTGCCCGAGCATCACCGGCTCCTCGGCGGCGCCGTGCTCGGCGCACAGGTCGATGTCGGTGCGGCAGATGCCCGCCGCGACGATGCGCACCAGCACTTCGTCCTCGGGCGGCGCCTCCAGCTCAAGGCGCTCGATGCTGAGCGGAGCGCCGGCCTTGCGCGGCACCGCGGCGCGGACGGCGCGGGTCGTCGCCGCGCGCTCCGGCGCTCGCTTCAAGCGTTGCGCGCCAGGCGCAGTCCTGAGAACTGCCAGCGCGCCTCGGGCGGGAAGAAATTGCGGTAGCTCGCGCGGATGTGACTCTCCGGGGTCGCGCAGGACCCGCCGCGCAGGACGTACTGGCTGGACATGAACTTGCCGTTGTACTCGCCGACCGCGCCCTCGGCCGGGCGATAGCCGGGATACGGCCCGTAGTCGCTGCGCGTCCACTCCCACACGTCGCCGAAGGCCTGCGCGGGGATGCCGTCGGCCGGGGCCTCGCGCAAAGGGAGCGGATGCAGCGCGCCGCTCTCGAGAAAATTGCCGTTGCGCGGGGCGCCGCGCGCGGCGATCTCCCACTCGGCCTCGGTGGGCAAGCGCTCGTTCGCCCAGCGCGCGAAGGCCTCGGCCTCGTAGAAGCTTACGTGGCACACGGGCGTATGAGCGTCCACCGGCGTCAGGCCGTGCAGGGTGAACGTGTGCCAGGCGCCGTCGCGCCGCTGCCAGTATTGCGGCGCCTCCCATCCGCGCGCCCTCACCAGGTCCCAGCCGGCCGAGAGCCACAGCTCCGGGCGCTGATAGCCGCCGTCCTCGATGAACTCGATGAAGTCGCCGTGGGTCACCGGGTGGGTGGCGATCTGGAACGCCTCCAGCCACACGCGGTGGCGCGGCGTTTCATTGTCGAAGCAGAAGCCTTCCCCAGCGTGGCCGATTTCGTGGCGACCCGCCTCGAAGGCGAGCCAGCCCCGCTCGCGCGCGCGCACCGGAACGAGCGGCCAGGGCTTCTGGTAGGCGGGCTTCAGCGGATTGAGCGACAGCAGGTGCTTCACGTCGGTCAGGATCAGCTCCTGGTGCTGCTGCTCGTGATGCAGGCCCAGCTCGGCCAGGTCGCCGACTTCGCCCGCCACGCGCTTCTCGGACAGCAGGCCGAGCATCGCGTCGTCCACGTGCCGGCGGTAGGCGAGGATCTCCTCCAGCGCCGGACGCGACAGCATGCCGCGCTCGGGCCGCGGGTGCTTGTCGCCCACGGCGTTGTAGTAGGAGTTGAACAGCACGCGGTACGCCGGATCGAACAGGCGATAACCAGGCTGGTGCGGCGCCAGCACGAAGGTCTCGAAGAACCAGGTCGTGTGCGCGAGATGCCATTTCACGGGGCTCGCGTCGGCCATCGACTGGATCGCGCAGTCCTCGGACGAGAGCGGCGCGGCGAGCTCGCGCGTCGCCTGGCGAATCGAGCGATAGCGGGCGGAAAGCGCCCGTGCGGGGTGGGCGCGCCGCGCGGCGCTGGCCGAAGATGGAATGAGGTCCACAGAGTCCTCCGCAAGCTCACGTCCCGGCGAGAGGGTCGCATGACCTGTTACGGAGCGCTCGCCCTCCTGGCACGGCGCGAAACCGGAGTACAGGCGCGCGACGATGCCGAGTGCTTCGATTATGCAACACAACGCCCGGCGCGGTCAGCCGCCGGAAGCTCCGCGCGCACTCCCGTGGCGGTCCCGCCACCGTCCGTCGGCGAGCACGACCGAGGTTTCGACCTGTCGCACCGGCACCGACCAGAATCGCCCGAGCAGGGCGTCCTTGTCTGCGCGCGGGACAAGGGCGTAGCCGTTGCGCAGGTAGAAGTCGATGGCCCACTTCGCCTGCGCCCAGGTGCCGATCAGAACCGGCTTGCCCGCCAGACCCTCGACGTCGTGCAGGAGGCTCGTCCCCACGCCTTTCCTCTGCGCACCCGGCGTGACGTAGGCGTGCCGCACCAGGGCGACTTCCCCCTTGTCCTGAATCCCCATGACCCCGAGCAGGCGCCTTTCTTCCTCGGCCACCCGGAACACGACGCCATGCGCGATCTCCTGCGCCAGCTCGTCCTGCGGCATGTACGGCTCGCGCCAGCACTCGGCCGGGATCACCCCGCGATAGGCCTGCGCCGCGTCGTTGACGATCGCGAGGATCGCCGGGAGATCCGCGTCGCGGGAGGGGCGGATGCGCATCGCCGGGCCGGCGGCCGCGCTACCACTTCTTGTAAGGCAGGAACTTGCCGGACATCGTGACCCGCACGCGGTCGCCCTTGGGGTCCTCCTCCTTGTCGATATCGAGGGTGAAATCGATGGCGCTCATGATCCCGTCGCCGAACTTCTCGTGGATCACCGCCTTCATCGGCATGCCGTAGACCTGCATGATCTCGTAGAAGCGGTAGATGAGCGGGTCGGTCGGCACCACCGGACCCAGGCCCTTGGACGGAAACTCGGTGAGCGCCTCGGCGAGCTCCGGCCCGAGATCGAGGGCGGCAGCCAGTTTCTTCGCCTCGTCCTGGGACGCCATCGCCTGGCGATAGAACAGCGCCGCGATCCAGACCTCGTCGCGCCCGAGCGTCTTCTCGAGGTCCGCGAAGCTCAGGCCCTTGTGCTTCTTGGCGCCGAGAAGCTTTTCGGTGATTGCGGGAATCTGCATGGCTTCACTCCTGTTGGCGTGACTCGAATCCGGTGTTCCGCTCTGCAAGGATGACAAGCGTGAGCGGTTTTCATGGCGCCGGCAGAACCAGCGCGTCTGGTCACGCACGCCCGCCCTTCCTGGAGGCCATAGCTTAACGCGCCGCAACGGCCCGCGTGCGGCGCACCACGCGTGCCGGAAGCGGCCGCGCTACTGCGCGCTCCAGCCGCCGTCGATCGAATAGCTCGCGCCGCGGATCTGTGCCGCCGCCTCGCCGCACAGGAACACGGCGAGCGCGCCGATCTGCTCGGGAGCGACAAACTCGCCGGAGGGTTGCTTTTCCGCGAGCAACTGCGCCTTTGCCCGATCGATGCCGATCTTGCTTGCGGCCGCGCGCGCTTCGATCTGCCGCTCGACCAGCGGCGTTCGCATCCAGCCGCGACAGATCGCGTTGCACGTGATCGCGCTGGTCGCGGTCTCCAGGACCACGACCTTCGTGAGTCCCACCAGGCCGTGCTTGGCGGCGACATAGGCGCTCTTCTCCGCCGAGGCCACTAGGCCCGTGCGCCGACGCGATGTTGACGATCCGTCCCCAGCCCTTGCGCTTCATGCGCGGCAAGGCATGGCGGATGGTGTGAAAGCTGGCGCTCAGATTGATCGCGATCACCGCGTCCCAGCGCTCCGGGGCAAAGCTCTCGATCGGCGCCACGTGCTGGATCCCGGCGTTGTTCACCAGGATGTCAATCGAGCCGAGGCCCCGTTCGGTCGCCTCCACGAGCGCCGCGATCTGCGCCGGATCGGCCATGTCCGCGGCGTGGTAGTCCACCTGTACGCCGCAGGCCGCCAATTCCTTCGTCAGCCGCGCGATCAGCGCGTCATCACCAAAGCCGCTCAGCATGATGTCGGCGCCCGCATCGGCGAGGGCCCGCGCGATCGCCAGCCCGATCCCGCTCGTGGAGCCGGTGACGAGAGCGGACTTCCCGGCCAGCGCGCCTACTTCCACGGCGTGACCGGCGGCACCTCGCAGGGCCCTTCGACTTCCACGGTGCCGAAGTCTGCGGGAGCCGCGATCTCGAGGTACTCCATGTCGCGCGAGTAGTCGAACAGGTAGTGCGTGATCCCGGGGCGCTGGTGCACGCAATCGCCGACCGCGACTAGGGTCACCTTGTCCTCGTACATGAACTTCGCCCAGCCTTTCAGCATGATGACGATGTGGAAGTCGGCCTGGTGAAAATGCCAGCCCGTGCCCTGCTCCGGCGGCAGGTTCGCCTTCACCAGCTGCGCGACCACCTTGCCGCTGGTCGCATCTGCGACGCCGAGGTCGCGGTAAAGGAAGAAATCGCGCAATCCTCCCGAGCGGAACTCGGTGTCGCCCGGCTTCACGTGCGAGAACTTGTTCTCCACTTTCTTCAGCATGTGCATGCTCCCGTTCAGAATTCGACTTCAAGCTCGTCGATGTCGGTCTGCTCCAGCCGCGCGGCCGCGAACCATTCCGCCATGTCTGGCCAGGCGATGATGCGAGCTGCATAGCCGGCGCAGGCCTGGTCGAGCTTTACGTCGTAGGTGAGGAACCGGGTGACCACCGGCGCATACATCGCGTCGGCCATCGAGCGCTCGCCGAACAGGTACGGGCCGCCGTGGGCCGACAGGCACTCGCGCCAGATCTCCGTGACGCGCTCGACGTCCGCCTGGGCGCGCGACCAGACGCGAAAACCGGGGAAGTGCGCCTTCAGGTTCATCGGCAGCGCGGAGCGCAGCGCGCTGAACCCCGAGTGCATCTCGCCGCAGATCGAGCGGCAGTACGCCCGCGCGTCGCGCTCGGCGGGGAGGATTCCGGCCTTCGGCGCGATTTCATTCAGGTACTCCGCGATCGCGAGCGTGTCCCAGACGCGCACGCCGCGATGCGTGAGGCAGGGCACCAGAATGGAAGGCGACAGCAGCAGGAGCTCCGCGCGCGCCTGCGAGTCATCGGGCGGGACGAGCACCTCCTCGAAGGCAATGCCGCTCATGCGCGCGAGCAGCCAGCCGCGCAGCGACCAGGACGAGTAGTTCTTGCTGCTGATGCTGAGAGTCGTCTTCTGCACGCCGGGTATTCATCAAAACGGTGCACGCGTGAACCATTTCGGGGCTTCCCCGGCGCGTCCCCGCAGGCGTCGCAGGGCATGAGCAGGGGGATTTCCCTCGATCCACCTTGGACGACGCAATACTCGTGCCATTGGTACGCATATTGCTCGGGTCTCGATACGGGAGACGAAAAAGAGAGGCCACCGCATGCTCTACGAGTCGTTCCAGACGTTCACCGACCTCTCCCATCCGATGCGGACGCTGGCGGCGGCGGCGAGCGGCGCCCCGCTCGGCCTGCGCACGATCGCCGCGGGCGACTCTCCGCGGCGCGCGCTGGCCGCGACCTGCGAGCTCATCGCGCTGGCCGGGCTGACGCACACCCGCCCGGCGTTCGGCATCGCCAAGGTGGCGACGCGCGCGGGCGAAACCGCGGTGCGAGAAGAAGTCCTGCACGCAACGCCGTTCGGTTCGCTGCTTCACTTTCGCAAGGAAAAGCCGTCGCCAGGGCCGCGCGTGCTGCTCGTCGCGCCGCTTTCCGGTCACTTCGCCAGCTTGCTGCGGGGCACCGTCCGGACCCTGCTCGCCGAGCACGACGTCTACATCACGGACTGGCACAACCCGCGCGACGTCCCGCCCTCCGAGGGCCGCTTCGGGCTCGACGAGTACGTGCTGCACCTGGTCGCGTTCATCGAGCGCATGGGTGCGCCCGGCCATGTCGTCGCGGTATGCCAGCCCACCGTGGCGGCGCTGGCCGCAGTCGCGCTCATGGCGGAGGACAACCATCCCGCGCAGCCCTGCAGCCTCACGCTAATGGCGGGTCCGATAGACACCCGCGTCAATCCGACCAAGGTCAACGAGCTCGCCACCAGCCGCCCGATCGAGTGGTTCGAGGCGAACCTCATCGCCACCGTGCCGCCGCGCTACGCTGGGGGCTCGCGCCGGGTGTACCCGGGCTTCGTCCAGCTCGGCGCGTTCATGCACATGAACCTGGAGCGCCATCTCAATGCCTTCGCCGAGCTCTTCCGCTGCCGCGTCGAGGGCGACCATGCCAAGGCCGACGCGACGCGCAAGTTCTACGAGGAGTACTTCGCCACCATGGACCTCACCGCCGAGTTCTACCTGGAGACGGTGAGGACCATCTTCCAGGAGCAGGCGCTCGCGAAGGGCACGCTGGAGATCCGGGGACGCCGCGTCAATCCGGGCGCGATCCGGCGCATGGGGCTGCTGACGGTCGAAGGCGAGCGCGACGACATCTGCGCGGTCGGCCAGACCCTCGCCGCGCAGGATCTATGCAGCGGCCTGCGCCCGTATCTGAAGACGCACCACGTGCAGCCCGGAGTAGGCCACTACGGTGTCTTCAACGGCAAAAAATGGGACAACAGCATCTATCCCGTGCTGCGCGACGTGATCCAGATGACGCAGCAGACGCTCGCCCACTGACACCCCGCGAGGCCATGCGCCGGCCCGGCACCGCGGATCAGCGACCGGTCTGCCCGTGCCGCCTGCGCATCAGCTGCGTCACGTATTCCGCGCGCGACTGGTCGTTGACGGCCAATCCCTTCTCCTTGCACCAGGACACGAGCGACTCGACCTCGACATGCACCTTTTCGACTTTCTGTCCCTGGCGCTCGATCGCCCGCACCGCTTCGACGGCACGCTGCTCCCATTGCTCGTACCTGTCCTCGAGATCCTTGCGGTCCTCGGCGACTTCGGTCAGGCGCTGCCACTGCTTGCGGCTGAACCACGCTAGGCCGACAACCGCAGCGCGATCGGGCGTGAGTCTGGTCATGGTCGGATATTCCGGGGCTGGGCCTTCGCGTTCGGCAGGGCGAGCTGCGACGGAGCGCTCTAGGAGAGGTTCTGGATGGGTGGGGTGCTCATGGCGGCAGCGGAATTTCGCGCCGGGCTCCAGCTCATCAGAACAGAGTTCCCCGCAATTTGCAATTCGTTGCGCCCTTGCTTTTTCCCGTTCGCGAGGCGGCCCCTGGCCGGCGAGCCAACCCGGATACGGGTTCCGGATTCGCACTGCCACCAGCGTCGGGTCCAGCAATGATCGCCAGCGCCGGACGGTCGCGTCGATCGCGGGCCGGAGCGTCAGCGCGGAGCGCAACCGCTCGGGGCAGGGAGGACGATCTGCGAATCGTCCCGGTTCCCCCACTCTCGCCACGATGCCACATAGTTCCTGACGCGCCGATAGCCCAGCGACTTGAGGGCGAGGAAGGTGTTGGCCGAGCGATAGCCGCCATGACACAGAGCGATGATGGCCTTGTCCGGCGTGACGCCCCTGGAGACGTAGAGAGCGCGGATTTCCTCCGCCGACCGAAACGCGCCCCGGGCGTCGAGATGATCGCGCCAGAAGACGTGCACGGCGCCCGGAACGGTTCCGACGCGTCGGGCACGCTTCTCCGTGCCCCGATACTCGGACTCGCGCCTGACATCGACGATGACGGTCCGTTCATCGTCGATGGCGCGATGGACGTCGAACCGGGTTGCCAGCAGCTCGAGGTTCGGCGTCCCCTCGTACGCCGGAGGTGCCGGCGGCGCCTTGGCCGGGTCGACTGGCAGCGGCGCAGCGCTCAGGCGCACCAGCTGCCTGCCCGAAGCGGTCCACGCCTGCGTCCCGCCGTCGAGAATCCTGGCATCCTGGTGACCCAGAACCGCGAGCAGCCAGACCGCGCGCGCCGCCCGCTCGCCGCTCTCGTGATCGTAGATCACCACCGGCCTGGCGTCGGATACGCCCCGGGTCCCGAACAGCGTTTGAAATATCGCCAGGAAGGCGTTCAACGGCGCCTCCGACGAGTCGTACAGGCTGACCCCGTAGAGGTCCAGATGCTTGCTTCCCTCGATATGGCCGAGCGCGAAATCCTCGGCAGGGCGCAGGTCGATCAGGGTCACCGCCCCCAGTCGCTCGCCGAGCTGCCGCGCGTTGATGAGATATTTCCGGTCCGGAAAATCACCGCCTGGCATGTGCAGGGCTCCTCGATGGATGGCTACGCGGACCGATGGATCGTCGCTTGCGGTGACCGCCCGCGGCCGCAGATGAGAGCTTCAGCTGCCGGCATAGTGAGCCACCGCAATGATGATGGGAAGGGCCAGTTCCGGAACGAGGTAGCCCAGCCACACCGCTGCCGGCTTGGGAAGCCCCACCTTGCTGATGGATACGAGCCTCCCGATCCCCGCAAGCAACACGCCCAGCGCGAGAAGGTAAATCAGGAAACCCTGCTGGCGAATGGTGAGTGCGGCCCACAGGCTGATGACGCCGGTGGAGAAGTACACGCCCGCCATGAAGCGGTGCACATTGTCCAGGCGCGCGGAGGTATCGGGTTGTCCGAGATACATCTGCAGCGCGCCGCCGAACATGGCGATGGCCGCGACCAGGAACAGGCAGACCTGCACCACGACCTGGCTGGCGAGCAGAGGGGCTTCGGGTGTCATCGGGGATCTCCCATCGGGGTCGTGCCCGCACGTTCCGGCTCGCCAGGCCCGGACCTCGCCCGCGCCAGCGCCTCGCGACTTGCCGCCTGGCACTCGACGACAGCGTGCATGCAGCCCTGGATAAAGCCAGCTTTGCCGGACATGATGCTTTCCTCCCCCTCTCTGGAATCGCGAAGCCGACCTAGGCAAAGCGGCTGGTGGGCTTGCTCGCCTGGGCGCACCAGATGACAAGCAAGATCCATCCGACGATCGGGATCAGGGCCAGGAGCTGCAGCCAGCCGCTTCGATCCGTGTCGTGGAGACGGCGGGAGGTCACCGCAAGGTACGGCAGAAGCGTGGCGAGAGCGAAAGCGCCGGAAAACCTGTCGTCGATGACTCCGAGCGCAAGAGGCGCGATAAGGCAGAACAATGCCCACCACCAGAATTCCGGGCGCGCAGCGCGACCAGAGAAGTCGGCGTACTTCGTGAAGCAGATGCGAATCGCTTCGACAAATGTCATGAGAGGCCCCCGGGCGCCCGGGATCGTGATCAGCCCTCGGCGTGGCAGCGCCGCAAACGGCGAGCGCCACGCCGCCCGGTGCGAAAGAATGCTTAGGCGCCAGCGACCGTCGAGTCGAACTCGATGCCGCCGATGTACTTGAACATGAAGTTGTAGATGAGGCAACCGATGGCAACCATGACGTAGCCGAGCACCAGGTAAATGACCGGCATCATGACCAGCATGAAAAGCGGTGGGCGAGCCCGTGTAGGCGCGCTGACCATGAATATCAGAATCATTGGCAAGAGAAACACGAGAGAGCTGATTGCCATGAGAACGGCAAAGACCTTCCCGTTCTGGTGGGGTGAGAACCTCACGACCTGCTGCTTCATGAGTGGGCGCCTCCCCGCGCCTGGACCTGATGCTTGCCGGGCCTCTAGTGGAGCAAACCTTTGCGCCGAAGTAAAGACTGACTGACGGCGACTGCCGCGGCGAGCGGTCGACCGAGGGCTGCGATCGGGAGCCGAGCTACGGCCGCGTTGGCCGGATTGCGGGGCTGTGATCTAGCGTTCGAGTCAAGGCCGCGGCCCGGCAGGGGCATCGGCCTTCGACGGGGGGCTCGGCAACTTACCGTGACTTCTACCCTTACCCCAGGAACCGGGAATTGAGTTGCCAGATGGCGAAGTTAAGCGTTGCCGCAAACGTGACCCAGAGCAATTAAGAAACGAGCAACACACTGGCCGCCGTGCTCTGCCGCCTGAACGCCAGCAACGTCAGAACGATCAAGCCCCACAGCAAAACCACATCAGCAACCGCCAGGGCGCCCAGGTGCCAACCGAAGAAGGGCCAGCTCCACAGCGCATTGAGCGCCAGCTGGAGCAGAAACAGGGCCAGTGCCGTGCGCGTAGCGTGAACGCCACTCTGGCGCCACACCAGCCAGGCCGCGAAACCCATCAGAACGTACAGTACGGTCCAGACAGGGCCAAACACCGATGCCGGAAACGCCCACTCGGACTGGTTCAGTTGGCCGTAGAAGTCGGCGGCCCGCATGGAAGCGGCAGCACCAATGCCGGCAGCAATGAAGCTCACCAGGAGCCAGCCCGCAAGGCCGATCATCTGCCTGCATCTGGTCAGCGCGGCGACCATGACTCTTGTGTAGCCTGACGTGGCGCTAACCGGCGCGCGGCGCCCGGTGCGCGATCAAGGTGCGGCGATTCCGGCGCTTCCGGGTTGAGCAGCGGGTTAGTCGCCAAGCGTTCTCCTGCGCAGTTCGGTGTAGACAAGGAGAAGGAGAACCACCGGGATGACGAAGCCTACGAGAAAGGGTGTGATTGCAATGACGTGATCGATCCACGTCGACTGCTTGTCAGCGAGCGTGCTCCACACCTTGGCCACGAGCGGCACGAGCGCGAACAGAAGCAAAGGCACGAGAATCCAGGCAACGTTCCCGGCGCGACCTCCGGCAACGCGCACGCAGACAATCGAAACGACAGCAACGACCAACGCCGCCAAGCCACCCCAGAAGCCGCCAAAGAAGGCGGCAATCCATGTGCCGACCTGGTAGATGAGCAAGAGAGCGATCGTAGCGATGAGCATCTTGCGCAAGGTAGCGAGTTCCATTGGCTCCTCCGATGCATCGTATAGCGGCTGACGTTCGGGCCGAGCGGCCGGTGGAGCTCGGTTCGAGCGAAGGATGAGGTGTCGGCCTGCGCACTACAGCGCCTTCTCCAGCTCGAAATTTCCGTCGATGAACTTGAGCTTGAAAACGAGACGGCCGATCCTCCAGCTCGCCGCAAACTGCCGCAGCGCCGGCTCGTAGGTACCGACAAAGGCTCGGCTCCCGAGACCCGACACTTTCGCCCTGCTGTGAAACGCAACCCCGTAGCACTTGACCAGGGTCTGGCTCCGGCTGATTTCGGTGCGCATGTTGCCGATCTGATGATGAACGTGATCGAGCGACTTGAAGCCGTCCGCCCAGGCTTTGGCTACCTGCTGCGGCGTCATGACGGCAGAAGAGCCACCGACCATGGACGTCATGTCTAGTGTGAACGGATCGGTGAAACAGTCCTCCAGCGTCGGCCAATCCCGCTCGTCCGTGGCGACGAACACTCGGACGACGGCATCCTCTACGGACAACCGGGTAGCCAGATCTTCCGCGGACTGAGACGTCGGCATTCCTGATCTCCATCCGGCGTCGCGCGCGTGCCGCGACGCCCAACGAATGAAAGGGACCTCCCCCGCACAATGACGGCATCGAGGCGCCAGGGTTGAACGGCCTGTGTTCAATCGGATAACCGAAGGGAACCTCATGGGGCAGATTACTTCCGCGGGGATCTATCTGGCAAAAAGCGTGTTCTCGGTGCACGGAGTCGATGGCGCGGGATAGGGGCGCTTCGCGAGACGGTGCGGCGCGCTTGAGCGATGGGCCAGGCTTCAGCGGCTCCTTGCCCAGCGGCGCGGAAGCATGGAGCGAAGCACGCGGTCTTTGAGCATCAAGTGGTGAAAGAGCGCGGCGAGCGCGTGAGCTCCTGCCAGCCACATGATGGCATCGCCCAGCCACGTGTGGATTTCGGCGATCCTGACCCCGAGGTCATGCGATTCGATCACGGCGGGCGAAACCGCGAGGCCGCCGAGCAAAGTTAGTGCGTGACCCTCCAGCCAGGCCCCACTGATGGCAGTGAGTGGTACCGCGAACAAGAGAACATAGAGCGCAACCTGAACCACGCTGGCCGTGACGCTCATCCATCGTGCCGCTGGCGGAGGGGCCGGATGCTTGTCGAATGCTCGCCACACGACCCGGAGCAATGTCAGTGTGAGCACCGAAAGACCGAGCGTTTCATGAAGCTGGCGGCCGAAATCGCGCGCTGCCGAGTACACACGCTCCTCCGAGCCACCCGGCCCGTAGATGAAGGCAATCAGCACAAGTATTGCCGTCAACCAGTGCAGTACCTGGGTCGGCGCGCTGTAGTGAGTAAGGGCTTTTCGGTCCATTTCCTATTATCGCGCGCGAGAGCCGACGGACTGCGACTTTGAACACTGACGTTCGCAGCCGCTCGGATGAGGTAGCACACCGCGTCGCGCGCGTCCGCGTGGGGCGTGGCGCTTGATTCCACTCAACGCCTGAATTCACCGGGCTGACGCGGCTTGCCGCGGCAGATCCGGTGGAATGACGGGTTGGGTCTCCTTTACAAGGAGTTCATCGATTAGCGGAGCAATTACAGATGCGTGCGTTTCAACGAGGTCATGATCTCCGCCCGGGATAACATGCAAATGAGCACATGGCAGAATCGAAGCCAGATGCTCGCCGACACGAACGGGGCTGATAGGATCGGAATCCCCCCACAACAGAAGCACGGGTATGGTGATACTCGGCAGCTTTGCCGACAAATCTTCTTGATAGACGGAAAACCAGCGGGGAAGCATCGGGTGAGATTCGTGAAATGAGGGGCGCCAGTCTTGGCCTCCGAGTCCCGCAACGTCGATACCGCCAGAAGTAACGGCCAACACCAAATGCGTGATGAGTTCAGGTTTCTCAAGCGCAACCCGGACTGCAATTGCGCCGCCCATCGACTGAG
>Ga0307372_10001854_pt1 | contig 35802 bp, 35 predicted proteins | sample OX1MG_FD_202533 | JGI IMG/M metagenome (GOLD analysis project Ga0307372, IMG submission 202533) | Soil microbial communities from Risofladan, Vaasa, Finland - OX-1 | ecosystem: Environmental > Terrestrial > Soil > Coastal area > Acid sulfate soil | place: Finland: Risofladan, Vaasa | collected...
TTAATCAGCGTCCCCGCGGGCACGGGCACAATCAAGTCCGGCGCCGTCTCCCCGCTCTTGCCGCTGCCGAGTCCTCGCCCGCCGGGCTTGGCCTCCAAGTGCGGACGGCGCGCCAGTTCCAGAAGCGTGCTCACGTCGGAAGAGGCTTCAAAGACGACGTCCGCGCCGCGGCCGCCGTCGCCGCCGTTGGGACCGCCGTAAGGCCGGTATTTCTCGCGCAGAAAGGATAGGCAGCCGTCGCCACCCTGGCCGGCGGAGGCAAAAACGCGGACTTTATCGACGAAGCTCATATTCTTGTCTTAAGGAGAATTCCGGGCGAGAGCGGAAAAGCGGACGGTTCTTGTCCCATCCGAAGCCGGGGCCGGGCGGCTAAGAGGACTTCGGGTAGACGCTGACGCGCTTCTTGTCTTTGCGCGCCCACTCGAAGGCGACGGTGCCCGAAACCTTGGCGAAGAGCGTGTCGTCCTTGCCCCGGCCGACGTTTTCGCCGGGAAGAAACCGGGTGCCGCGCTGGCGCACGATGACGGCTCCGGCCAAAACGGCCTCGCCGCCGTAGCGCTTGACGCCTAGGCGCTGCGCGTTGCTGTCGCGGCCGTTGGACGAAGAACCCTGAGCTTTGGTGTGCGCCATGGCTAGTTGATGGAAATCGATTTGATGCGCAGGCGCGTCAATTCTTGGCGGTGGCCGTGCGTGCGCCGGTAAGCCTTCTTGGCCCGGCGCTTGAAGACGATGATCTTGGGTCCGCGGACGTGCTCCGCCACTTCGGCGACGACCGACGCCTGCCGCGAGGAAGCCGCTTCCTTGCCCTCGGCCGCGTCGCCGACCGCCCAAAGAGCCTGCAGGGAAATTTCCTTGCCCTTTTCCTGCGGCAGCCGCTCGACTTCAATGGTTTCTCCGGGAACGACCCAGTACTGGCGTCCGCCGGTTTCAATGATGGCGTACATGATGGTTAAGGATATCAAATCAGGGCCGGCCAGTGCAAATCCAGGGGTAGCGGGAAGGGTGAAAAACCCAGTTTTGGACCCGTCGCTTAAGCGAGCGGTAGACGTCGTGAAATCCGTATCCCCTCATCGTAAGCCAGATATGGCTCCACAGTTCCGCGGGCGAAAGATGGCTCGCCCGAATGACCAGGGCCGCGGCCAGAACGCCGGTGCGGTCCGCGCCGTCGCGGCAGTGGATGAAAACGACGCGGCCGGCGCGGCGCTCGGCGAGAACAAAGAAAAAGGCCCTTTTAAGCTCCGTCCAATTGAAGAACTCGTCTTGTCCAGGGAAAAGCATTATCGGAAACCGCGCGCAGGACAAGCCGTAGCGGCGGCAAAGGGTTTGGTCGTCCTTATGCAAGTAGCGCAAGTCCACCACCACGGAGACTCCGGCCTCCTTCAAAAACAGGTAGGCGGCCGCGCCGGAAGGCTGCGCGCCGCGGAAAACGCCGGGCTCGATTTCACCGAAATTGCCGATGGGCCGGCGCGCGCTGGAAATCTCGAGGCGATGGCGCGCGCTTTGGACCAACCCGGCCGTCTCGGGAGGCCAGAAAGCGGCGCTTGCCCGCGAGCAGACGAGAACGGCGAGCAGCAAGGCCGCGGCGAGACGCGCCGGAACCTTCATCCCGCGAGGGAGGCGATTTTCGGCGCGGGATTGTTTTGCGACGGGAAGCGGCCCTTCATCTTAAGCCCCTGCGTCCAGGCTTGACGCATGAGGACGTCCATCTTTTGCGGACTGAGGCGGGAGTTGTAATAAAGGATTTCCAGGGCGTCCGCCATGTGCTGAGCATTGCTTCCCAGAAGCGCCGTGCCCACGTTCATGGCCTTCTCGTAGGTCATGGAGCCAAGGTCAGCGTTGCGGCGGCGCTGCTGGGCGTACCAATTCAGGAAGCCGGTGAAGCGCGCGATGAGCGCCTTGGAGGTCTTGCCTCCGCGGCCGCGCGCGGCTGGAGCGGCGAGGCCGGATATCAGCGAGGCAACCGCGCCGTAATCCGCCTTGGCGAGCGCGCCCAAAAAACTTTGCGCCTTGGCCGGATCCACGTCGTAGGCCGAGCGCCCGGCAAAGCGCGCCAGGAAATCGCGCGCGATGGCCACGGGCAGGCTCAAGGCGTACTGCGGCTCCGATTGCGCGGTCAGCTTGATGCTGTTCTCGATTTCCTGCGCCAACGGCGCGCTGGCCAGCATCTTAATCATGACCTGGCTTTCCAGATTTTCGTAGTGGTTGCTGTCGTTTAAGGTGCGCGTGAACACGTACACGTAGGGGACTTTCTGTCCGGTCCGCGGGTTGACCTCGGTCGTCTTGATCAGCGTGGTCTTATCGTGCCATAGGTGGATTCCCGCCGGATCGCCGTCGTCGCCCGCGCTCGGAGCGGGCCCCTTGGAGCCGTCCAAAAGCCGCTGGTAGCCCAAAAGCGTCATGCGCTTGGCCGCGGCCGCGGAGAACGGATACACGGGCCGGCCCATGGGCCGCTGCACCAAAAAATTAGCCAGGGCGCCGGCCAAGCCGTAGCCGTCCAAAGGAATGAACATCTGGTCGAAAACGCCGAAGACCTTGACCCCTTCCTGCGCGGCCATGAGTTTTCTCAGCGCCTGGACCTCGCCCGTATCGGTCAGCACGAAATGGCTGAACACGATTTCGTCGATTTCGATGCCGTTTTTGGGATCCATCGCGCGGGTCAGCAGATCGGTGATGCGGTCATTGGGGTTCTGGATGCCGTCAGTGAAGGCGATTTCCTGGTAGGTGCCGTCCTTATAAATGACGCGGACCGGGCTGTGATCCTGCTTGGCCAGGCCTTTGGCGCCCAAACGCAGGTTGTAGGCCTGCTCCTCGGCCAGCGCGTGCGCCCAGTCCACGCCGATAGCGGCCGGATCCTTCACCGTAAAAAACCGGTTGTAGCGGCCGCTATACGTCGGCCACTGGCCCTTGCTCTCGGTTTCCACCTGGCTTAAATTGGCCGTGCCCACGACGGAAAGGGGATAGACCGAGCCGTCCGCGCCCGCGGCTACCGCCACCTTGTCGTGCATGATTGGGTTTTCGCGGTCGACTTTCGGATCGAAGAGCGGCACGCCGCTCAGCACCGTGAGCCGCCCCTTGTTGAGATTGTAAGTGAAGCCCAGCGTTCGCAACTTGCGCAGAAACGCACCGCCTAGGGACTTCTTATAGGAAGCGTGCTCAAAATCCCAGGTGGAATGGACGCCCTTGCCGAACTGCCCGACCAAATACTCGTTGAGATCGGTGATCAGGGTGATTTTAATGCGGGCCTTGGCCGCCGCCGCGATGGCCGCATAAAGCCTGGCGTCGTTCATCTCGTAATACTTGAGGATCAAGTGCTTCTCGGAATTGGGCAGGCTCTTGTCCTTCGCATAACGGTTCACGAAATCAACGACGGCCAGGATGGGATCGGCTCCGGGCTTGCCGGGATAAGAATGGGTGACGGCGTGGACCAAAGCGTCCCCGACGGTCTCCATCTTGGACTGCAGGAGATGCGGAGCCGGCAGCGGCTTGGGGCCGCTGTAGTTTTTTGCCGGCGCGGCGGAGGCCGCCGGCGTCAGCGGCTCGGCCAAATCCTGGGGCACCAGCGAAACGGGGCCGCGGAAAGTTCCCCTGGAACCAGCGGAATCCGTGCCGGCGCCGCGCGCGGGGCCCTCGGCGCTGATATCGGCGGGTTCTAAATCCAGCAAACCCGCCGGCGGACCGGCGCGCAGCTGCGCGATTTCTCCGGCGTCGGCCCTAAAGGCGACCTCGGAAAGATCGCCGCTCCCGTCAAAATTAGGATTCGCCTGGCGCGAGACGGCGGCTTGAGCCGCCGCGTTTTCCCTGCGAATAAGGGCGTTGAGCGATTTTCGCAGCTTGCCCGCGGCCTGCGGACGCAAACCGGAAACCACGCGGCCCAATGACGACAAATCGGCCAGGGTCCGGCTGAGAGTTTCGCCGTCTTTGCCGCGCAGGCTGCCGGCGGCAACAGCGGCGCGGGCCTGGCTCAGCGTTTGGCGGGAAACACGCTCGACCGCGGCGGAAATCCGCTTCCAATTTCGGGACGGCGTCGCTTTGGGGTTGAGGATGTTTTGGGGCGCGCCCGCTTGGCCCAGAATTCGGGACAGCGCCCCGATTTGGGAGGCGTCGAGGCTTTGTCCCAGAATTTGGGGAACATTTCGCAGAGCGCTCTGCCAGGCGCCGACGCCGTCGAGGCCGGCGGAAAAACCTTGAGGCGCGTCCATCCCCCGGTCTGCGGAAACCGCCTCGTCCTGGGCGCGCGCCGGGCGGCAAACCAGCGCGCCCAATACGAGCATCGAAGCGGCCAAAGCGTATACTTTTGCGCGAGTTCCCCCGCCGCGAGAATATGCCTCGGCCTTCATGCCGTTATTGTACGGGGAATCAGGCGGCCCGGGCATGGGCCCATTGGGCCGCCAAGTCCAGGCTTTCGGCCCACGCCTTGCGCGGACGGTCTCCCGGGATATGTATAATCAACGCAGGGGCGCTTGCCCCGGGAGGATCGTTTCATGGCTGAAAGCGGCAAGGAAGAAGGGAAGGAACACTGCGGCGGGCGCAAATGCGGCGGCTGTAAATTCCTGGCGGGAATCATCGTTGGGCTTTTGCTGGCGGGAACTGGCTTTGGCCTCTACATGGCCGGCCGCTCGCACGGCTGCCACGCGCGGGCCACGTGCCCGTTCATGCAGGGCATGATGATGCAGGGGAAGTCGACCAAATAGGGCCGTCGGGCGGGTGGTGGAATTGGCAGACACAAGGGACTTAAAATCCCTCGGCCGCAAGGCCATGCGGGTTCGAGTCCCGCCCTGCCCATAGCCCGAACTCCGGATAAACGATTGCCCATCGCGCGGCAGGGACTCAAATTTGTCGGAGCCGGAATCCTGGCGGCCGGAGCCGGACTTCTTATGCGCCCGGCTCCGGGACTGGACTTTCTCGGCGCTCTGATCTTTTTCCTCGGGCTTTTTTTCGCAGCTTTCTCCCTCTATTTTTTCCGCGATCCGCACAGGCCTTGGCCGCCGGACGCGGGGCTCATCTATTCTCCCGGCGACGGCACGGTCTTGAGCGTCTCCCGCGAGGGCGCGGGCAAACCCGTCTGCGTGCGCATCTTCCTGTCCATCTTCAACGTCCACGTGCAGCGCTCGCCTTGCTCCGGTCAAGTGGAGACCGTCGAGCACATCCCCGGCTCGTTCGTCATGGCCATGAAGGACGGCGCCAAAGCCAACGAGCGCTGCGTCATGACCCTGCGCGCGGATAATGACGGGCATCGCCTCGTGGTCGAGCAAATCGCGGGCGCCGTCGCCCGGCGCATCGAATGCTGGCCCGCCCCCGGAAGCGCGCTCAAGGCCGGCGAGCGCTACGGCATCATCTATTTCGGCTCGCAGGCCGCGCTGCATCTTCCCGATTCGGCGCGCGCCCTGGTCAAGCCTGGGGACAAAGTCTCGGCAGGGGTGACGCCCGTGGCCGAGTGGCTTAAATGAACCTGCGCCGCGGCCGGCTCCTGGCGCCCTCGCTTTTCACGTTGGGCAACATGGCCTGCGGGTTCTACGCGCTGCTTTCCATCCAGCGAGAAGAGTTCGTGCCGGCCGCGACCGCCATTTTGCTCGGCATGGTCTTCGATGCCCTCGACGGCCGCGTGGCCCGCTTCGTGCACGGGGAATCCACCTTCGGAGTCGAGTTCGACTCGCTCTCGGATTTTCTCACCTTCGGCATCGCGCCCGCGCACATGATGTACGCCTTTATCCTGAAGGACTACGGCGTATGGGGATATCCCATGGCCTTCGTCTACGCCCTGTGCGGCGGCCTGCGCCTGGCGCGCTTCAACGCGGGCGTGCACGATCACATCGGCAGCAAGACCCATTTCACCGGACTGCCCATCCCCGGCGGCGCCGGGTTCCTGGCCTCATTCGTGCTGCTCTATCAGATCATCGAGCAGGGCCGCCCGGCGCGGACCTGGACTTTTTTGATGAACCAGATTCCCGCCCTCTACGCCTTGGCCCCGGCCATGGTTCTCATCATCGCTTTTCTCATGATCTCAACCATTCCTTACCCCGCCTTCAAGAAATCGAGCCTTTTGCGGCCCCGCTCGGTCTGGCTTCCGCCGCTCTTGGTCTTCGCGGCAGCCGTCATTGTGGTTTACCCGCAAAACGCGATTTTCCTCATCTTTTTCGCCTACGTGCTTCTAGGGCCGGTCGGCTGGCTCTTGGGGCTCGCGCGCCGGATTTTCTGGCGGACTCCGCCGGCGGGGCCGACCGGGCTTTAAGGCTTTCTCGGAAACAGCGGCGGAGCCTTCTGGATTTTCCCGATTCCCTTCTCCGCTCCGGCCAGAACCTCCTCGGCGGAAAGCGGCGCGGGAAATTGGCGCACGCCGAGCTGCGCCTGAATCTTGGCCGCGGTTTGGGGCATGAAAGGGCCCAGCCAGCCGGCCACGCGGCGCAGGGCTTGGACCAAGCCGAAGAGCACGCGGCGGGTCCTTTCCGGATCGGTCTTGGCTATTTTCCAGGGCGACTCGGCGTTGATGTAGGCGTTTAGCTCCCCGATGACGGACCAGATCGAGGCCAAGGCCGCGCTAAAGCCCAGGTTCTCCAAATTATCGGCCAAGGCTTCCTCGATTTTTTCAGGAGAGTTCTTCAGAAACGAAAGCGGGACGGCGCTCTCTTTGGTCGGCAGTTCCCCGCCCAGAAAGCGGTCGACCATATCCACCGTCCGGTTGACGAGATTGCCTAAATCGTTGGCCAGTTCGGCGTTGTAGCGTTTCTTCATCGCCTCGCGGGAAAAGTCCCCATCGTTGCCGAAGGGCATTTCGCGCAGCAGGAAGTAGCGGAGGGCGTCGACGCCGAACTCCGCGGTGATGTGCCGCGGATCGACGAAGTTCCCCTTGGACTTGGACATCTTTTCGCCTTCCACCGTCCACCAACCGTGCGCGAAGACGCGACGCGGCGGCGGGGCGCCCAGGGCCATGAGCATGGCCGGCCAGATGACGGCGTGAAAGCGGTAGATTTCCTTGCCTACGATATGGACGTCCGCGGGCCAGAACTCGGGCGAGGGCGCCGGCCCGTCCCAAACCGCGGAGGCGTAATTGAGCAAGGCGTCGAACCAGACGTAAATCGTGTGCTCCTCGTCGCCCGGGACCGGAATTCCCCATTTGACCTTGGTCCGGGACACGGAGATATCCTGGAGCCCGCCCTCGACGAAGCGCAGTATCTCCGGGGCGCGCGAAGTCGGCATAAGAAAGCCGGGATTGTCCCGGTAGAGCGCCAGGAGCTTTTCCTGATAGCGCGAGAGCCGGAAAAAATAACTGTCTTCCTGGACCGTTTCCAGGGGCCTGCGGCATTCGGGGTTGGGGCACAGGCGCCGCCCCTTCGCGTCCTCGGGCGCTTCGGTCTTGGTCCAGTAGGTTTCGTCCGACACGCAGTAAAAGCCCTCGTAGCGCCCCTTGAAAATATCTCCGGACTTGAGAAGAGCCTGGAACGCCTTGCGGACGGCGGCGACGTGGCGCTCCTCCGTGGTGCGGATGAAATCGTCGTAGTGAACGTCCAGATGGGCCCACAGCTCCCGGAACTCAGCCGAAATCTTGTCCGCGTAGGCCTGCGGCGAGACTCCCGCCTCTTGCGCCACCTTCTCGATTTTGGCGCCGTGCTCGTCGGTCCCGGTCAGGAAATGAACGGACTTTCCGCGCTGGCGCATGAAGCGCGCCAAAACGTCGGCCGCCACGGTCGTGTAGGCGTGGCCGATGTGCGGCGCGGCGTTAACGTAGTAGAGCGGCGTGGTGAGATAGTATTTCTTCGTCATGAGGCCGCCTGGCGCGCCTGCAGGCAGGCCAACAGGACGACGGCCTTGGGGTCCACGTTGGCGCGCAGGGCATCTCCCAACTCGCGCACGACGCCAAGCCCGCGCGCGGCCTCCCTAAACGGAGTCCGGCCTTCCTTCCAGCTCCGCCAAAGCTCCTGGCGCACGGCGAAAAGCGCCAACTCGGCCTTGGTCCGCGCCGAGGGCAAATCGGCGCCCAGGGACTCGAAGGCGTCCGCCGGCGCTGCCTTGCCGGAAAAAAGCGCGCCGGGATAGCCGTAGCGCGTCAGTTCCAAGGCGCGCCCGGCCGAACCGTCCGCGTCCCGCGCCGCGGCGGCGGCCAAAGGCTCATCGATTCCGCCGCAAGTCAGAATCTCCTTCACCGTCTCTTCGGGCAGGGGCGCGAAGCGGACGGCGGCGCAGCGGGACAAGACGGTCTTGGGCAGACGCTCGCGGCGCGCGGCCGTCAAAATCCAGACCGCCCCCGCCGGGGGCTCTTCCAATATCTTCAAGAGGGCGTTGGCCGCCTCGATTTCCAGGCTGTCGGCGTCCTCGATCACGGCGACCTTGCGCCCTCCCAAGATGGGGCTGGTCTCCATCGCCCGCCGCGCCGCGCGGATGGTGCCGATGCGCAGGCTTTTCTGCTTGGACTCGTCCTCCTGCCGCAGGCAGGCCTGGTAGGCGGCGTTGACGCGGATAAAATCAGGGTGCCGGCCGCCTAAAAACGCCGCGCAGGACGCGCATTCGCCGCAAGCCCGCGCGTCTTGGCCGCCGCGTTTTTTTTCGCACAAAAGCGCGGCCGCGAAATTCACGGCCGCCAAGGCCTTGCCCACGCCCAGCGGGCCGTGGAAAAGCAGCGATTGGGGCACGCGATCCGCGGACAAAAATCCGGCCAGTATTTTCAGGGCCCGGCCCTGTCCCAGGACTTCGACCGCGCTCACGGCAAGAACCTTTTTATGAGAGAGAGAATGCGCCGGTGGACCTCGTCCACGCCGCCGCCCCGCGACACCAGCGCGACCCTGGGATCGCGGCGGGCCAGGCGCCGATAGCCCTCGCGCACCCGCGCGCGAAAAACCGCTGATTCCCGTTCCAGCCGATCGTGGACGCGACGCGGCCGCCGCGCGAACTCGGATTCCGGCATGTCCAGGACGATGGTCAAATCCGGGCGCAGGCCGCCCGAAGCCAGGGCGTTCAAGCGCCGGATAAGAGGCAAGGGAAAGCCGCGCCCATAGCCTTGGTAGGCCAGGGACGCCAAGACGTAGCGCTCGCAGATCACCAGCCGCCCCTCCTTCAGGGCCGGCCGGATTTTTTCCTCGGTGTGCTGGGCGCGCGCGGCCTCGTAGAGCAGGAGTTCGGCCAAGGGGATGACGCGGTGGCGCGGATCGAGCAGAATTTTCCGGATGGCTTCGGCGAACGCCGTCCCGCCGGGCTCGCGCGTGTGCACGAAAGGAATCTTCCGGGCGCGCAGCGCGCGCGCCAAAAGGGCGGCCTGGGTGGATTTGCCGCTTTTATCCGGCCCCTCCAGCACCACGAACGCGCCTTTTTTCACCCGGCAATTTTAGCAAATTGAACGGCGGAGCCCAGCTCTGGACTCCGCCGTTTATCGCCGTCCGCGTGGACGCCGCGCCGATTAGTTCGTCAAGAACATTCCGAGAAGCCGCAGTCGTGGCACGTGGGCCCGGAGCAGCCTGACTCATAGGAGACGTTGGAGGAGTAGCACTTGGGGCAATACTCGGTCTTCAAGGCCGAGACGGCCTCGATGACGGAATCCGCCTCCTCGCTCTCGCCGCCGGTGATCCAGCCGGTCTTCTTCAAGTGCTCGCGCAGAGCAATGGAGATGGCGTGCGCGATGGAATTGACCCGGCCTTCCCCGAAGCCGATGGGCTTGTCGCCCTTGACGGAGTTCAAGTGCTTCAAGACCTTGAGCGGGTCTCCGCCCTCCGCGAAGTACTTGGAGAGCAGGATGCCGACCAGGGAGGTCAGCGCCGAAATCTCGGTGCCCAGGGGCGGAATGTTGGTGAAGACCTGGTAGGGCCCGCGCTCGTCGTAGTTGATGTGGATGTGCAGCGGCCCGTAGCCGGTCTTGATCTGGTAGTACTCGGAAGAAACGCCGAAGGACGAGTTGGGATCGCGGCGCTTCTTGGCCTTGGCGCGCGGCGACTCGATGTTGAGCACCTGCTGGGACTTGGAGCCGTCGCGGTAGATGGTGATGCCCTTGCAGCCGGCCTCGTAGGCCATGGTGTAGGCCTTGCGCACGTCGTCGGTGGTCGCGGAGTTGGGCAGGTTGATGGTCTTGGACACGCCGTTGTCCGTGTGCTTCTGAAAGGCGGCCTGGATATGCACGTGGACGTCCACGGTCGCGTCGTGGGCCGAGGCGAAGAGCTTCTGGATTTTGGCCGGAATCTCCGCGATGCCGCGCACGGATTTATGATTGTCGTTGATGCGCGCCCACAAGGCCGTTTCCTTCATGCCGAAGTAGCCGTTTTTCTGCGCCACTTCCTTAAAGAGCGGGTTGACCTCGAAGAACACGTCTTTGTCCGCGGGCGTCTCGCCCTTCTTGATGGCGTCCAAGGCCTTGGCGTTGTAGCGGGTATACGCGATGGCGAAGAACGGCTCGATGCCGCTGCCCTGCAGGCCCGCCGCGATGGCGATGGTGCCTGTGGGCGCGATGGTGGTGCGGGCGCAGTGCCGGGGGGCGCGCGCCTCGCCGCGGTAGTAGACGCTCTTGGGATCGTAGATGGAATTTTTCCAGTTGGGGAAAACGCCGCGCTCCTCGGCCAAGGACTCGGAGGCTTCCAGGGCCTTGTCGTTGACGAAGCGCATGAGCCGGGTCGCGAACTCCAGGGACTCCTGGGAATCGTAAGGAATTCCCATCTTGACCAAGGCTTCCGCATAGCCCATCACGCCCAGGCCGATGCGCCGGTTGCCCTTGGCCAGGCGCTCGATTTCCGGCAGAGGGTAGTTGTTGACCTCGATGACGTCGTCCAAGAAGCGCACGGCCAGCGCCACGGTCTCGGCCAGGCGCTTGAAGTTGAACTTGCCCTCCATGATCTCGCCTTCGACGAAATTAGCGAGGTTGATGGAGCCTAGGTTGCAGGGCTCCCAGGGCAACAGCGGCTGCTCGCCGCAGGGGTTGGTGCTCTCGATTTGGCCGATGGCGGGCGTGGGGTTCGAGCCCGAGGAATTGATCCGGTCGATGACGATGAAGCCCGGGTCGCCGGTCTTCCACGCGGACTCGACCATCAGATCGAAGATTTCCTTCGCGCGCGCGCGCCCGCAGATTTCCTTGGTGCGGGGGTTGATGAGATCGTACTCCGCGTCCGCGGCGGCCGCCTCCATGAATTTGGCGTCGATGGCCACGGAGACGTTGAAGTTCTCCATCACGCCCGGCTGGGACTTCATGGTGATGAAGTCCTTGATCTCGGGGTGGGTGTAGTGCAGGATGCCCATGTTGGCGCCGCGGCGGGTGCCGCCCTGCTTGACCACGTCGGTCATCTTGTCGTAGAGCTGCATGAAGGACAGGGCGCCGGAGGCCACGCCGCTGGTCTTCTTGACCAAATCGCCGCGCGGGCGCAGACTGCTGAACGAGAATCCCGTTCCCCCGCCGGATTTCTGGATGAGCGCTTGGGCGGAAAGAGCCTTGTTGATGCCCTCCATGGAATCGGGAACGGGCAGGACGTAGCAGGCGGAGAGCTGCTGCAGGTCGCGGCCCGCGTTCATGAGCGTGGGCGAATTGGGCAGAAAATCCCAGCGCGAGAGCATGTCCAAGTAGCGCGAGGCCCACAGATTGACCACTTTTTTGGCCGCGGGATTCTTGGCGTAAACGCGATCCAGATTTCTGATTAGAACGGAAAAATTGGCCTCCCGGCGCACGGCGTCCAGGAGTCCCTGATGGAAAAGAACCGAGCGGGCCGGGCGGGTCCCTTCGGGACCGGCGCTTTCCTGCTCTTCGCGGGAAACGCCCTCGTAGAGCCCCCACTTTTCGGCCTCGGGAGCGAACATCATCTCGGCGTAGGCGATATTGCGGGCCACGCCTTCGAGCCACGCCTCGATGGACGGGGCCTCGCGCAGATACTTGTCCTTAATGACCTTGACTTGGTTCTCGGTGGCGGAAATTTTGCGCGGCGCGCGAGGCGCTTGGGACGGCTCAAAAGACGTCGACTTATGTTTCACTAACGGTGTTCTCCTCCGCTTCGGCGTAATACCCGCGGCAGCGGTTTTTCGCGGGCGCCGATAGTGTAACAGCCCGGATTTTTTTTGTCAAATTTCACGACGGAGGCGGTAAGCATGAATTAAAAATGATTTTTTAAGATTAATTAAGATAAAAGATAATAATATATGGACGCGTCCTCGACGAGAGCGGTTTTCCGTTTTCCTCCCCCAAGACAACTGCCGATTTCCCCAAAGTCCCACGCGATTTATAGGCCTTTTGCACTAAGCACGGCGGCTCTGCGGCCTTGCCCCGCGAGGCTCAAATTGATTTAATGTTTCGCTCTTTTAGGCGAGGTAGCTCAGTGGTAGAGCACCGGTCTGAAAAACCGGGTGTCGACAGTTCGATCCTGTCCCTCGCCATATTTTTTGCCGGACCCAGGAACTCATGAAAAAATCAGCCTTAGCCGCCGCCCTAATCCTCGTCGGCGCGGGAGTTCTTTCCGCCCAACCAGCGGCGCCCGCGCCGCTGGTGCCAATCAAAAATTCAAAAACCGCGCCCTGGGCCTTGTCTAACACGCTGCCGGTCGGCGCGGCCTATCAACTCATTTATGAAAATCCGGTCACGCACGGGGTCGAGCTTCTGGTCCGCTTTCCGTCCGGCTATAAAATTCCCACGCACTATCATTCCTACACCGAAACCATTTTCATTATTTCCGGGAAAATGCGGCTGACCGCCGGCGGCAAAACGCACACGCTCACGCGCGGCTCCTATGCCGTAATTCCCGCCAAAACGCCCCTGGCGATGGCCGTCGCGGGCTGGGGATCCTGCGAGTTCATCTCCAGCTTCGACGGCCCCTTCGACGTGGAAGGGCTTCCCAACCCCCTGAACCCGACGAGCGGAAGCTAGGCGGCCGCTTCCCGCCGCGTTTCCCAAATTTCCGGCTGTTCATTTATTATCCCCCGGCACCCAAGAATTCCAGCCTCCGGCCTTATGATATAATCCTTGATCATGCGCCGAGCCATTTTTCTCGCCGTGACGGCCATTTCCCCGGCCCTTCCCGCCTTCGCCGCGCCGGCGCCCGTTTCGGATCAAGCTTTTTTCCTGCAGTTGGCGCGCCTGCAAAGCATCGCCCAGACCCCCGGCCTGTTCTCCGCTCAGTCGAGGCAGCCGCTTCTAGACAAGGCCGCGGTGGAAAACAAGGTGCTGCCGATGCTCGCGGGGACCGGCGTTCCCGCGGAGTTCGCCCGCGCGGCCATCGAAGACCCAAAAACCGCGGCCATCCCGATCATCATCCGGCTTCTGAGCGCGCCGGCCGAATCGCTTCCCTACTGGCGCTACCGCAAATTGTTCATCACCCCGGGCAACATCGCGCGCGGCACCCAATTCTACCGCGATCACAAGGATATCCTGGGCCAAGTCCGGGCGCGCTACGGCGCGGATCCTCTGGTCCTGGTGAGCTTGGTCGGCATCGAAACGCGCTGGGGCGGCAACACCGGAAGCTTTCACGTGCTTTCCGCGCTCTTTACCATCGCGGCGGCTTTTCCCTCCCTCTCAAACTGGGCCTGCAACGAAATCGCGCAGTACCTGGAAATTTGCTGGAAGGGCTCCGTCGACCCGCAATCGGTTCTGGGCTCCTACGCGGGGGCCTTCGGCTACTACCAGTTCATGCCGTCTTCCTACAACGCCTACGCGGTGGATTTTGACGGGGACGGCAAGAAGAGCTGGGACCAATGGCCGGACGTTTTGGCCAGCGTGGCCAATTATTTGACGGCCCACGGCTACAAGCCCGGGCCGGACCAGTCCCAGGGCTCCCCGGTGTGGAACGCGCTCTACGCCTACAACCACTCGGACAACTACGTGCGCGTCATCCTGGAGATGCGCCAGGACATCCGCGCCCAGCTCGGACCCGACGCGCCCTAATATCCCACCCGCCGCATCGCGCTAAAGCTCCTTCGCCATCAGCCGGTGCTCAAGGCCGATCTCAAAAAAAGGCTCCCCCTCCGCGCGGTAACCCAGGCGCCGGTAAAATTCCAGGGCGTTCTCTCGCGCGTGGAGAATGACGCGGCGAAGGCCCCGGCGCCGGCATTCGGCCTCGGCTTCCTCGACCATCGTCCGCCCCAAGCCGCGGCCGCGCCGGGCTTGCGTCACGGCGACCTGGCGCATCTGCGCGACGCCTCGGCCTTTATCCCGCAACAGCAGGCAGCCGGCCAAAAGGTTCCCGTCCCATAAGGTTAGAAACAAGTCATTTTTCTCGGCCGCGAGATCCTGAGGCGAAAAATCCAGGCCCAACGGCCAGCGCAGGACTTCTCGGCGCAGCTCAAGAACCGCGGCGTATTCCGGTCCGCCGAGCCCTATCCACTTAAGCACGGGCGGCGGGAAGAAGATGCTTCTCGAAGAATCCGATGACGCGGCGCTCGTAGGCCAGGCCCGCGGCCTCATGGCACTTGCCGTGCGCGGCGCCGGAGATGATCCAGAGCTGTTTGGGCTCGCCGGCTGCGGCGTGGAGTCGGCGCACGCCGGATTCGGGCATCAGCGTGTCCGCGCTGCCGCCGATCATCAAGAGCGGCTTGGGGGAAATGCTCGCGATGGAGTTGATGGGGCTTCTGCTGCCGACGGCCAGGCCCGCGCGCAGGCGCAGCACGTAAATAGCGCCCATGACCAAGGGAAAATACGGGATGTGCAGGTGGTTCTTGGTCCACTGCGCGCAGACGCGATGAAACTCCGTAAACGGACTCTCCAGGACCACGGCGCGGATTTCCGGATACTCTCCGGCGCCCATGGCCGCGACCGCCGCGCCCATGGAAAATCCGAAAACTCCTAGATTTTCCAGGCACCAGGGCTTGTGCGCCCGCAGGCAGTCCATGGCCGCCCTTAAGTCCAGCAATTCATAGTGGCCCAGCGTGGTGAACTCTCCCTGGCTCTCGCCGTGGGAGCGGAAATCGAAGTAAAAAAGATTGAAGCCCGCGTCGTGCAGATAGGACGTCATCTTGAGCAGCTCGCCCTTGTTGTCGCTCCAGCCGTGGCACATGAGGAGCGTCCGGTCCTTCTTCCCGTCGGCCGAGGGGATGAACCACCCTTTCAAGGCCAGCCCGTCCGAGGTATTGAAGACGATCTTTTCGTAGGCCAGCCCGAAGCTTTCCGGAAAAATCTCCATCGCGCTCATGCTGGGCGGATGGAGAATCACGCCCGCGCCCCAATAAAGGACGGCGGACAAGACGAGAAGAAAAACGGCGGGAATAATCCAAATCACGCGCGGATGCGGCCCTCGCGGGCGGGGAGAATTTTAACACTTCCGCCGCCGCGCTTCAATCGGCGCAGCAGCGACAAGACGGAGCGGCCGCCCAGGCGCCAACGAGGCGCTATTTCCGCCAGGGGCTCCAGGACAAAGCGCCTCTGGGCGGCCCGCGGGTGCGGCAGGCGGAGCCACGGAGCGCGCAGACGCGTTCCGCGGCAGGCGATGAGATCGATATCGAGCGGGCGCGGCCCCCAGCGCGGCCCGGGCCGGCGCCCGGCCCGGGCCTCGAGGCGCTTGGCTTCGATGAGGAGCCCCAGGGGCGAAAGCGGGACGCTCAGGCGCACGGCCATATTAAGGAAGCGTCTTTGCGGCGGCCCCACGGGCCCGGTCTCGTAGACTTGGGAGCAGGCCCGGAGGCGCGCGCCCGCAATCTCAGACAGCCCTTCAAGCGCCAGGCGCAGATGCTCGTCCCGGCGGCCTTGGTTGGAGCCCAAGAGCAGCAGCCAGCTCCGCGCCCGCCGGCGGCGGGGGCGGCTCATTTTTCCCGCCGCTCCGCGTTGGCGCGGCCGGTTTGATAAACCCAGTAGAGGCCGGCCAAGGCCAACAGGCAGAAGACGAGCGCGCCCGCATTGCCCAACCAGCCCTGGAAAACTCCCGGATCAAAAGATCCGTTGTAGCCGAAATCCTTAAGAGTCTTGCCGCCGAAGGCCACGGCCCAGGCCGCGCCGAGCTTGATGAAGAGGCCGCCCTCGTAGACCAGCAACGTCCAAAGCAGCCAGTAGAGCGCGCCCGCCGCGGCCATGGCGCCGACCAGGACCGCGCCCAGGTGAACAGGATCGTAGAAGGGCTCTTCCGGGTCGTCGTCCGCGTCGAAGAGCGCGGCCACGGCCGCGCCGGCGCGGCGCAGGAAACTCACCGCGCCCCCAGCAGATCGTCCATGCCGTAAAGGCCGGGCTTTTTGCGGCGCAGCCAGAACGCCGCGTCCAAGGCCCCCAGGGCGAAGAGCGCGCGCGAGCCGGCTCGGTGCGTGATGTCGATGCGCTCGTAGGGCCCGGCGAAGCTCAGCGTGTGGTCGCCGATGACGCCGCCCATTCGCTGCGAGACGATGGGCACGGCAGACTGATCGGGCCGGCCCTCCCGCACGGCCTGGGCCAGCCGAAGAGCCGTGCCCGAGGGCGCGTCTTTTTTCGCCTTATGATGGACCTCGGCGATGGCCGCGTCGTAGCGGGGAAGCAGCCGCCCCAATTCGCGCGCCAAGCGCGCCAGCACGGCCACGCCCAGGCTGAAGTTGGGCGAAATAAAAATCGGAATGCGGGAGGACAAAGCCTTGATTTGCGCTCTTTGGACGTTGGAGAATCCGGTCGTGCCCACCACGGCGGCTTTCTTGGCCGCCGCCGCGGCCGACAAGGCGCGCAGGGCCGCATCGGGCGTGGAAAAATCGATGAGAACGTCCGCGCGGGAAAGCGCCGCGGGCAAATTCTCCGCGGCAAAAGCCTCGCCGCCGCCGGTTTCGTTGGAGGCGCGATGAAAAATGCGCGCCGTCAAGTCAAAGCGCGCGTCCGTGGCGGCCAGGGCGGCCACGCGCGAGCCCACGCGCCCGCCCGCGCCATGAACGGCGAGCCGAATCGCTTTTTGCGCCATGCGCCCAGATTATATTTTTTTAAGCCCCGGAAGGGGATGCGCCGCGGCGGGACAGGAGCGAACGGCACAGCGCGGCGAAGGCCGCCAGGCACAACTCTTCGCCCGAGAGTCCTTTAAGCGGCGCAACGCCGCCCAAAAGTTTCGCGAAGGCCCGGCTTGAATCAGCGCGGCGCAGGGCTTTTTCCACGTGCCCAGCCAAGACCGCGTGGGTGCCTTCCCAAATCTCCTGGACAATCGCGTCCTGCGAGAGCCGCGGCAGGATGGAAAAATCGCGCAGGATGCCGTTGCCCGCGAAAATCATCTGGGCTTCCCGGATCGCCTCCGAGGCCGCGCGCGACAGGCCGACCTTGAGGAGAGGAATCAAGACCTCGGCCGCGGGATCTTCCTCCTCGATCGTCCGGATCATCTCGAAAAAAGACAGCTGGCCGCCGCGCCACAAAGATTCTATTTTGGCCAGGGACTTGGCGACGCCGGGCAGTTCCTGGGCCGGCCGGCCCAAAACCTTCCTGGTCCGCGCGTAGGCTTTGGCCTCGATGAGCGCGCGGCGCATGGCGCCCAGGCTTCCCGCCGCGACGTGGATGCGCGAGGTCCTAATGACCGTGCGCATTAAAATCGCCAGGCCCTGGGAGGGACGCCCGATCATCTCGGCTTGGGCGCCGCGATACTCCACCTCGGCCGTGGCCTTGCCGCGCGTGCCGCAGATGTCCTTCACGCGCAGGATGTGGCACTCGTTGAGCGAGCCGTCCGGTAAGCGGCGGGGCACCAGGAAAACGGCCACGGCCGAGGAACCCTCCGGCTTGGCCGTGGTGACCCAGAGCTCGCCGGGGTTCGAGCAAAACCACTTAAGACCCGTCAGGCGCCAGGTCCCGTCCGGGGCCTTGGCCGCGCGCGCCTCGTTGTCCGAGACGACGCTGCCGCCCTGGCGCTCGGTGACGAACTGCCCGCCGGTCAAGGGCGTGGGGCAAGACGCGTCTTGCAGCGCGGGCAGCCAGCGGTCTTTCTGCGCCGGGCTGCCGTGGCGCTCGATGAGATCGGCCAGGCCGTCGGTCATGGCCAAAGCGCAGGCCACGCCGCCCTCGCCGCATTGGTTGACGAGATAGGCCTTGACCATCCGCTCCCAGAAAGGGACCGGGGATAAAACCCCCGAGTTCAAGACCAGCCGGCGGGCTTCGAGCTGCTGGGGGCAGTAGCGGATAAAATCGACGCGCTTTCCCCAGCGGTCGTAGCGCTCGAGCCGCGGCAGGTTCTCGTCCTGATGCGCCTCCGAGATGAGCGCGTCCAGGCGTCCGCCGCAGAGTTCTCCCAGAGCGCGCAGGCGCTCCACGGCCTCCCGGGGCGCGCGGCGCGCGGCCAGCCATCGCCGCAAGGGCTCGTCCTCCAGGAAGAAATTTTGCCCCGCGACGCCGGCGTACTCGCGCTCCGGTTCCACGCTCCAGTTATACCGTTCGGCCCGGGGCGGCGTCAATAGCGGCCTAGCGCTTGCGCCCGGCGACCACGCGCAGCAGGTCCATCGAGGTGACGATGCCGGTCAGCCGGCCGGCCGCGGTGATGAGAACCCGGTGGATGCGCCATTTGAGCATGAAGCGCGCGAGCTTGGCCGTCGGCGTCTTCTCGTCCGCGGACAAGACCGCCGGGGTCATGATCTGCCCCGCGGGAACGTCGCCCTCCGACTCGACCGCGGGCGCCACGATGAGACGGTCGTCTTGGCGGTAGAAGGCGGGGATTTTTTCCTCCTGGGGCGCGCGGCTGCGGCGCACCAAGTCGGTCTGCGAAATGACGCCCACCGGCCGGCGGCGCTTGTCGACCACGGGCACGCCCGTGATGCGCCGGCGCACCAGCAAATCCGCGACTTCTCCCACCGTCATTTCCGGCGTCGCGGCCACCACGCGCCGGCTCATGATATCTTTGGCCCTAACCATAAACCGCCTCCTTTTCCGCGGCCGGGTTGCCGCGGCCCTTCCAGTCCGCTAAATTGATTTTAAGCAGGTAGCCGTCCGGGCCGATGTCTTGCTCCCGCAGGCGCGTGAAGCACTTCTTGAACACGTGCCGCATGCGCGCGTTGATGCCGGTCACCTCCACTTCGAAGGCCTTGATGCCGCGCTCCTTGGCGATCCAGCAGAGATAATTGACCAGGAACGTGCCCAGGCCGCGGCCCTGGTAGTCGTCGTGCACCGTGACCGCGGCCTCGGGCGGCGCGCCGCCGGGCTCGCCGCAGTAGCGCGCCACGGCCACGAGCCGTTCGCGGCCGTTCTGCGTGAGGAAGGCGCCGATGGCCATGGAGTGCCTAAAGTCGATGCAGGCCAATTCCTGGAACTGCTTCTCGTCGAGGCGCTTCAAGGGGATGCCAAAGCGCATGAGCGTGGTCTCCCGCGACTGGGAGTAGAACAGATCCTTCAGGCGCCGCTCGTCGCTGGCCTTAAGCGGCCGGAAAAACACCTCTAAATTTCCGAAATGCCGGGTCGCCTCCAGCTCCACGGGATAAGGGTTGGGATCCGCCGAAATCACGTGCCCCGCGTCCAAAAACCCGAGCGCCTTGGCCTCGGAGGCGAGTTCTTGGCGGAACTTGGGATGGGCCACGGAGATCAAGGCCACGGCCCGCTCCCGGATGGTCTTGCCCTTCAAGCTCGCGATGCCGTACTCCGTGACCACGAAGTCCACGTCGGCGCGCGTGGTGACGACGCCGGTGCCCTCGGCCAGGCAGCACATGATGCGGGAGGTCCTCCCGCCCTTAGCGGTCGAGGGCATGGCGATGATGGAACGGCCGCCGGGCGAGCGCGCCGCGCCGCGCACGAAGTCGACCTGGCCTCCCACGCCGCTGTAAAAGCGCGGGCCGATGGAGTCGGCCGCCACCTGGCCCGTTAAGTCCACCGCGAGCGCCGAGTTCACCGCGACCATCTTCTCGTTGCGGCCGATGACCATGGGGTCGTTGACGTAATCGACCGGGCGGAACTCGAACATCGCCGACTTGCCCACGGCGTCGTAAAGCTTTTGGCTGCCCAGGCAGAAGGAGATCACTATTTTCCCCGGATGCAGGCTCTTGCGCCGGCCGTTGACCACGCCTTTTTCCACCAGCGCCAGCACGCCGTCCGAGATCATCTCCGAGTGGATGCCCAAATCTTTTTTTGAGCCGAGCGCCGCCAGCACGGCGTTGGGCACCGCGCCGATGCCGATTTGCAGGGTCGAACCGTCGGAGACAAGCTGCGCGGCGAACTTGCCGATCCAAAACGCCGCGGCGGTGGGCAGTTCGGCGGGCAGCTCGGGCAGGGGCCGCTCCTCGTAAACGAAAGCGTCGATGGAGTCGGCCGCGATCAAGGAGTCGCCCGCGGTCCTAGGCAGGCGCGGGTTGACTTGAGCCGCCACGTAGGCGGCCTTCTCGATCGCGGCCTTAAGGATGTCCACCGAGACGCCCAAGGAACACATCCCGTCCTGGGGCGGCGAAACCTGGATGAGGGCGACGTCCACGGGCAGGCGTCCGGAACGGATCAAGGAAGGCACTTCATAAAGGTAGCAGGGCGTATAGTCGGCCAAGCCCCGCAGGATGGCGCCGCGGACATTGGGGCCGATGAACAGCGCGTTGTGCCGCAGGTGATCCTTGAATCGGGGCTCAACGTAGGGCGCCGGGCCCAAGGTCAGAAGGTGCGTGACCTCGACGTCCGAGAGTTCTTCCGCCCGCGCGGCCAAGGCTTCAACCAGGGGCAAGGGCTCGGCCGCGCCGGAGCCCACCAGCACATGCTGGCCGCTTTTAATCGCCGCCACCGCTTGGCGCGCCGTCATCTCCCGCGCCGTGGCTTTGCCGTTCATGCTCCCTCCAGGTCCTTGTCTTCTGATCCTCATGCAACGCTCTAGCCTGATATTGGCTGTTCCATTGCATTGAACATAGGCGCGGAAGAATCCCCTTTTCGCTCAAGTTCATGAAAAAAATCGCGCCCAGCGCAGAAGTCCGCCTCCGCCAGAACCAGCGCATGGCCGTTTTCGGCCGCATGCGCATGGCCGAATGGATCGAGATGCCCGAGCGCGAGTTCGCGCGCGAAATCGAGCGCCTGGAGAAAAGTTCTTTGTTCCGCAAGCTCTACTTCGGCGGGGACGGGCGCGGCGGCGCCATCCGGCGCCAGCGCTGGACGCGGGGGCGCTTGGCGGGCGCGGCGGAAATCAACGAGCGCGTCATGGCCGGCGGCGGCGAGCGCGTCAAGGTGGAGGAGCGCCTGGCCGAGCGCTCCGAAATCATGCGCAAAATCCAGGCCATGGGACAGGAGGCCTTCGAGCGTTATTTCCTTTACGCGGAAGAGTCCCCGTCCCTGGCTGAAATCGCGCGGCGCACCGGAATTTCGGAAGAGGACGTCCGGGCCATCAACGATTTTTTGCTGGAAGTCGGCGCCGAGGCCGAGTTCTCCGTCCTGCCCAAGGCCGCCACGGGCGCGGGCTACTACTGCGTCGCGCGGCTCTCGGTCGACGAGGGCGAGCCGGGCTTCGAGTTCTTCTCCCCCCACTGGGCGCGGGGGCTCTATCAGGTCCGCTACGACTTGCTCGAGCAGATAAAAAGCGGCCTGGCCGCGGAGGAATTACAGAAGCTGCCCGGCCTCTTGAAGCGCCTGGAGACCATCAACCTCCGGCAAAGCACGATGTTCCGCGTCTTCGAGACCTTGGCCAAGGTCCAAGCGGGGTATCTGCAGAACCGGGAGGACGAGCTTAAAAAGCCCGTGAGCCTGCGCATGCTCGCGCGCCGCCTGGATTTGGCCCCCAGCACCATTTGCCGGGCCCTGGCCGGCCGCTCGGTGCGGCTGCCCTGGGGCAAGGAAGTGCCGCTCATCGAGCTGCTGCCCGGGAGGCGGCGCCAGCTGCGCCTTATCCTCGCGCATTGGCTCAAGGAAGACGCCTCCCCCAGCGACGCGAGCCTGGCCGAGCGCCTGCGGACCGAGCACGGCATCGCGGTCTCGCGGCGCACGGTCAACGCAGTGCGCCACGAAGTGAGCGCCGAGGCCAATCCCCTCAAGCCTTCTGCGCCGCCGCGCCCGCGACGCGCCGGCTGAGAAGCTCTTTCTCCGTCTCGGCCACCGCCACCAAGGTCTTTAGCAGCGAGTCGGGGTTAAGCGAAATGCTGTCGATGCCCTGCTCGACCAGGAACCTGGCGAACTCGGGGTAATCGCTGGGCGCCTGGCCGCAGATGCCTATCTTGCGGCCCTTAATCTTGGCCGCGCGGATGACCTGGGCGATGAGGCGCTTGACCGCGTCGTTTCTCTCGTCGAAAACCGGCGCCACGATCTCCGAATCGCGATCGACGCCCAAGACCAACTGGGTGAGATCGTTGGAGCCGATGGAGAAGCCGTCGAAAATCTCCGCGAAGCGCTCGGCCAGGATGACGTTGCTGGGGATCTCGCACATGACGTAGACCTCGAGGCCGTCCTGGCCGCGCGCCAGGCCGTTCTTGGCCATTTCCGCGAGAACCTTCTCGCCCTCGGCGATGGTGCGGCAGAAAGGAATCATCACCTTTAGGTTTTTAAGGCCCATGTTTTCCCGCGCCTCGCGCACGGCCCGGCACTCGAGCGCGAAGCCGTCGCGGTAGCGCGGGTGGTAGTAGCGCGACGCGCCGCGGAAGCCCAGCATGGGATTTTCCTCGCGCGGCTCGAAGGCCGCGCCGCCGACCAAGTTGGCGTACTCGTTGGTCTTAAAGTCGCTCAGGCGCAAGATGACGTCCTTGGGGTAGAACGCCGCCGCGATCATGGCGATGCCCTGCGCCAGGGTCTCGACGAAGTAGCGCGTCTTGTCGGCGTAGCCGGCGGTCAGCTCCGCGATTTTGGCCTTGTCCTGGGCGTCCGTCACCTTGTCGGGATGCAGCAGGGCCAGGGGATGCACCTTGACCCAGTTGGAGATGATGAACTCCTCGCGCGCCAGCCCCACGCCCGCGTTGGGCAAAAAAGACAGCGCGAAGGCCTCGCCCGGGTTAGCCACGTTGAGCATGAGCTTGGTGCGCGGCAGGGGCAAGGAGCCCAGGTCCACGCGCGCGACCGAAAAGGGCAGCCGGCCCTCGTAGACGAAGCCCGTCTCGCCCTCGGCGCAGGACACTGTGACCTCCTGCCCGTCTTTAAGCGCCTCCGTGGCGGTCTCGGCGCCGACCACGGCCGGGATGCCCAGCTCCCGGCTCACGATGGCGGCATGGCAGGTGCGCCCGCCGCGATTGGTGACCACGGCCGCGGCCTTTTTCATGATGGGCTCCCAGTCCGGGTCGGTCTTGTCCGCGACTAAAACCTCGCCCGCCTGAAACTCGTGGATGAACTTGACGCTGCGCAGCACGCGCACGCGGCCCTGCCCTATTTTGCCGCCCACGCTGCGGCCCGAGGCCAGCACGCGGCCGCGCGACTTCAAGGCGTAGGTCTCCATGAGGTTGGCCTTCTTGCGCGACTCGACGGTCTCGGGCCGGGCCTGCACGACGAAGAGTTCATTCGTGCGGCCGTCCTTGGCCCACTCGATGTCCATGGGGACGGGATGCCCGGCCTTGGCGCCGTAGTGATCCTCGATGACGCAGGCCCAGCGCGCCAGGGCCAGAACCTCGTCGTCGCTTAAGGCCAGGCGCGCGCGCTCCGCGGGCGGCACGGGCACGTTCTTGACCGTCTTGCCCGCGCCCGCGTCGTAGATCATGCGCTGCTCCTTGCCGCCGACGACTTTCTGCACGATGGGCCGAAAGCCCTTCTTCAAGGCCGGCTTGAAGACCCGGTACTCGTCCGGGTTGACCGCGCCCTGCACCACGTTCTCGCCCAGGCCGTAGGCCGCGTTGATGATGACCAAATCGCGGAAGCCCGTCTCGGTATCCAAAGTGAAGGCCACGCCCGAGCAAGCCAAGTCCGAACGCACCATGCGCTGCACGCCCACCGAGAGCGCGACGCCCTCGGTCAGGATGCCGCGGCCGGCGCGGTAGTGGATGGCCCGGTCGGTGAACAAGGACGCGAAGCAGCGCTTGACGCTGTCCAGGAGCGCGGCGCGGCCGCGGACGTTCAGGTAGGTCTCCTGCTGGCCCGCGAAGCTCGCGTCGGGCAAGTCCTCCGCCGTCGCGCTGCTGCGCACGGCCACGTCCGCGGGCTCGGGACCGGCCGAAAGCCGGCCGTAGGCCTCCGTGATTTCGGCGGCGAGTTCCTCGGGCAGCTCCGCCGCCAAGATGGCCTCGCGGACGGCGTGGCCGCGGCGCGCCAAATCGTCCGTATCGCTCAAGTCGATGCCGCGCAGACGCTCCTCGATGACGGATTCCAGGCCGCCGAGCTTTAGAAAAGCCCGGTAGGCGTGGGAGGTGACGGCAAAGCCGTCCGGCACCCGCACGCCCTTGGCGGAGAGTTCCCGCACCATCTCGCCCAAGGACGCGTTCTTGCCGCCCACCGCGCCGAGGTCGGCCAAGCCCACGTCCTTGAACCACAATATATAAGGATGCGCCTCCAAAGCGAAATTCATGTTTTTGTCCCCCGTTGTCTTCGATCAACGCAACAACAGGACCAGGCGGATCGGGCGAACGCCCATCTTGACAGCCGCCGGATTCGGGGGTATACATCTCTAGGCGCATTGCTTGGATTTGAGGAGGAACGTACGATGAACGTTTACGCTTTGACTCTGGTTGCCGCGACCGTCTTAGCGAGTCCCGTTTTTGCTCAAAATGCGGAGGATCTGGGAAGCGCTTCCGGCCAAATCGGGAAAATCACCGCGCAGTACGCTCAAGCCCAGAAGCAGGAAGCCGCCGCCAAAACCAAGGCCGTCTCGGAAGCGGCTCTCGGCATCATCAAGAACGCGCGGACCCTCGAACAGCAGCTGAATTCGAACGGCCGACTCGACGCCTCGGGCATGGCAAGTTTCTACGCCCAGATAAAACAGCGGGTCCTCGATCCATACGACGGCGTCTACAAACCTAACGCGGCCGCGGCGGGCGCGCCTGCGGCCGTGAGCCAGGCGGTCCAAAATTCCGTCAAAACCCTGGGAAAAGCCTATCTGCGCGAGGCTCCGACCCGGGCGGTCAACGCGGTCGAGAACATCGAATGCGACGACAGTTCGGACTCCACGGACGACTGCGCCTACCTCCAGCGGCTGGAAGACAAGGGCGTCATTTCGTACGATGACGTCCAAAATGAGGGCTTGAGCCGCGTCGGGCAAAACGGCGGCCAATCTCAAAATCAAGCTCCATCCAACGCGGCCGCTCCGGCCGCCGCGGCCGCCGCGGCCGCCCCGCGACTGCCCAACGGCTGCAGCCAGAACTTGTACGATAACTGCAAAGCCGCCGGCGTGGACAACTTCGAGTGCCAGCCCTGCGCCTCGGTCCTCGGGAATTAGCCTTGCCCCGCCTTCGTCGAAGATGCGCCGCCCAAAAGTCCTCATGAAGAAAGCCATCGGCCTGGCCTTGCTCGCGGCGGCGCTCATCGCCGCGGCTCCTCGAACAGGTCTCTACCATGTGCAGAAGATTTGGCGCCTGGGCGGCGCCGGCGGGTGGGACTACGTCACGGCCGACGCGGCCGCCGGCCTGGTCTACGTCACGCGCTCGACGCACACCATGGTCTTGAACGCCGCCGACGGCAGGCAGGTCGCCGACATCTTGGGCCAGGAGCGCAGCCACGGCGTGGCGCTGGCGCCCGCCGCCGGGCGCGGCTTTATTTCCGACGGCAAGGCCGGCGCCGTGGTCGTTTTCGACTTGAAGACCCGCGCCGTGCTGGGCCAAGTCAAGGCCGCGCCGGACGCGGACGGCATCATCTACGACGCGGCCGATAACCGCGTGCTGGTCGCCGCCGGGGACGCCCAAGAGCTGGTTTCGATTCCCCCGGACGTCGATCTAAAAACGGGCAAAGGCGTGCGGCGGCTTGATTTGGGCGGCAAGCCAGAATTCCTGGCCGCCGACGGCCGCGGCCGCGCCTACGTCAACCTGGTGAATAAAGACGAGGTGGCCGTGGTGGACGTCCGGGCGATGAAGGTCCTGGCCCGCTGGCCCACCGCGCCGGGCGGCGTCCCGACCGGCCTGGCCATCGACGCGGCGCGCGGGCTTTTGTTCGTCGGCTGCCGCAAGCCGGCCAAGCTCGTGGTGATGAGCGCGAAGGACGGCCGGGTGCTTTCCGCCGTGGACATCGGGCAAGGCGTCGACGCGGTGCGCGCCGCGGGCGGCGCGGCCTTCGCCAGCTGCGGCGACGGCACCCTGACCGAAATCCGCGAAACCGCGCCGGGCAAGTTCGCCGCCGTTCAAATCCTGCGCACGGAAAAAGGCGCGCGGACCATGGGACTTGATCCGCTCACCCATAAAATCTACCTGCCCACGGCGCTCTTTGGCGGCAAGAAAAATGCCCGCGGCCGGCCCATCCCGGAGCCCGGCACCTTCCGCGTGGTGGTCGTCGGCCTTTAGCGGCGCTGGCCGGGGCGCGGAGCGCTTCTGAGCAGAAAGCCCACGTCCTAAACCACGATATCTATAGCTGGACCAATAGGAAATCAGGAATTTAGTCCAAGGACCCACAATGTCCTGGGTCTTTTGGCATATAGAGACTTCGGAGAGTTGTAGTAGGATATTTCTACCGCGAAATAGCACGGAGGAACCAACCACGACTTATGAATCTCAAAAAGACGGGACTTTTATTGGCCGCCGCTTTCATGCCGTTTTCCGCCTGGGCCGTTGAAGGCTTTCAGGGAGGCGCCGACTATGACGCCGCCGCGAGCCAGCCGATAGGAATTCAAAGCGCGAATATGCAGCAAGTCAGCGATCTGATGACGGCCGGCGTGCCGCTGGAAACAATCGCGCCTCAAGGCGTCGGGGAATCCGGAGCCGCCGACTTGATCGCGGCGGGCGTGCCGTTGGGAATGCTGGCGCCTTCCGCTGCCGCCGCCCCCGAAAGCGCGCCGTCCGTTTCGGCCGATGCGAAGCTCTTGGGCCAGACGGCCGGAATCGTCGCGCAAATTCCGGATAAAATAGCCATGCGCCAGAATGACGGCGACACGGGGTTGGTCTACATTGTCCGCGCCATTTACAGCGCCGCCGACGGTTCCGCCGGCGGGACCTCCCTGCTGGAGTTTTCGCAGCAGCCGCAGGATAAAAATCCTGCGGGCCAAACCGTCGTGGTTCAAGTGCAGGCGCGCACGGGAGAAATCCTCAGCTATCATTCCGGCAACCGGGAAAAACCGAACGACGCATCGTTCACAATGGCGCAGGCCGCTCAATTCGTGAACAAAGAAGCGGCGGACTGGCTGGCCTATTGGAGCCAGGCTCCGGCCGCGCAAGCGGCGCAGCAGGCCATCCCTCCGGTCAAGATTGAGCCGAGCCCGGCATTGAGCCAGCTCGCGGGCCAGGCTCCGGCCGCCGTAAATTTCGACGGCCCGGCCGCATCCCAAAGTCCGATATCGGCCCAGCAGATGGCGGACTACTCGATCCTTGCCCGGACCAAGCTCGTCGGCCGGCAGGCCCAGATGACCGACCAACTAATAAACGCGGCCGGAGGAAATTTCGAGGCCTTGCTTAAAATCGCGGAACCGCTGGCCGGCACGGAGCTCGTCGGCCGGCAGGCCTATCTTTTCGACCTCCTCATCCGCGCCGCTTGGAATAATCCGGAAGCCCTCTTTAGGGTCGCGCAGCCGCTGGCCAAGACGCAGCTCACCGGCCGGCAGCTCGACGTGTTCCGCCGGCTCATCGCGGCCGCCGGCGGCAACGGGGAAACCCTGTTCAAAATCGCGGAGCCGCTGAGCCTCACCAAGCTTCAGGGAATGCAGATCGCCCTTTTCCAGAAGCTGGCCGCGATCTATTGGAACGATCCCGCCGATCTGATGAAAGTGTTCGACGCCCTGTCTAGAACCAAGCTCACCGGCATGCATGCGAGCGTTTCGGACCGAATTGAAGTGCTGATCATGCCCAAATGAGGATTCATCAAGCGAAGCTCCTGGGAGTCGCGGCGCTGGCGGCAGGCGCGCTCTGCCTCAGGCCCGCGCAGCCGCGCGCCCAAGAGGAAGCCGCGCAGGCGGAGGCTTTCGCGGCTCCGGCCGGGGCCGCGGAAGAGGCTCTCTCTCCTCAAGTCCAAAGCCTCCCGGCGAATCTAGGCACGGCGTCGCCTCTGGGCTCCTTGGATGCCGCATCCATCGCAGGCCTCGCGCCGGCGGAAGTCCCTGCCGCCGAGGCCGGTCAAGCCGCCGCGCCCGCCGCGCGGCCGCGAATCGAAGCCGCGCCGAGCAGGGAACTCGCCTGGCCCGCGGCGGCCATTTTGCCGGAGGCGGCCGCGGCCCTGGTCCCGAACGAGGAGCTTTCTCCCCGGCGGCAAACCCCGCCCTCGGCCAAGAGCCGCGATTCTTTTTGGGAACGCGTTTTCCTGGGCCGGCCCAACAATACCCCGGAGGGAACCCCGCCCGGCTTCGGCGCTCCGGACGGCATCGAAATCGCCAACAAAGACCGCATTCTGGATGAGATCAACCGAGCCTTGGGCGTCACTCGGCCGCCTGATTTTGAGGCCATTTGGGTGCGGCCATTTCCCATGGCCAAGATTTTCAACCACGGACTGGGAACCAACCCCTTCGGCCACATCGCGCTGCGCTACACCAAGGCGGACGGAACGCAGCGAGTCATGAACATCGTGGGCGTCAAGGGCCACGAGATGGTCAACTTCCTCAAGCCGGAGGATTATTTCTACAGCACCCGCGGCTTTATTATGCCGAAAGACAAGAACAGTCCGGACTTCCAGCAGCATGCCGAGGAGCAGGGCGGCGTCTACAACCGCGGCATGTTCGGCCTGCGCATCGAGAGGCTTCCTCCGGGCACCGTGGCCCAGCTCGACGCTTATTTCAACCATCTGATGACGCTGGCGGAAGCGGATAAATCCAAATTCTCTCTGGGGGCCGCGGAGGTTTTAAACGAGATTGACCGCCTCGTCGGCAGCCGGACCCGCTACGGCAACTGCGCGTTGTGGAGCTCCTCCGGCTTGGCCGCGGCGCGCCTGCTCAAACGCCCCAGCTTTTGGCCCAAGAAGGTTTGGGTCGAGCTCTACGAAAAATACCGAAAAATTGATCCCCAGAATGTCCACGTCGTGGCATACCAGCACATCACGCAGGCGGCCCAGACGTTCCCGCCCGTGGACATCGACATGAACGGTCTGGTCTCGCCTTGGAATTGGATCAAGAACCTGCGCTACCGGAGCCTGGAGCGGCGCGCCGACGTCGTCGTCGAGGTGCCGCAGGGCTCCACCATCGCCCAGGTCCGCCGCGTTAAAAATTCCGGCGCGCGATAACTTCCGCTAACGACGGCGCTGGCCGGGGCGCGGGCTGTTCATGAACAGGAAGCCCGTCGGAAAGCCGTATTTTTGCGCCAGCGGCCGGCTCTGGCCGAGCAGGTAGGGCTGCAGGCTCAAGTTGAAGCCCACGTCCATCGCGAAGACGACCTCGTCGATCTTGCGGCCGATCCAAGCCTCGAGCTCGGCGCGGCGGGCCTGGTAGCCGCGCATCTTGTACTCAACCTTGTCCGAGAGGACCATCTCCGGCGGCAAGGAGTCGCGCGCGGACTTGGCCTCCACCAGGATGGTCTTGCCCTCGGGAGAGCGCACGACGGCGTCTAGCTCGGTCACGTAAAAGCCCTTGGCGTCGAAGAACTCTCTCCCGCTCTGCAGAATCTGGTAGCCGGCGTTGTAGTAGTGAACGAGAGTCTCCATCTCCAGCAGCAGGCCGGTGTAGCGGCTGTGGATGATGCCGCCCATGAGATCGGAGAGGCCGGGGTCGTCCTTGTGATGCTGGATGAGCGCGTTGAGGGCGTCGCGCGTCTGCCGCGCGCCCTGCGGGACCGGCGCCACCTCGTCGAGGTAGACAAAGCGGATGCGGCGCGAGGACGCGGCCAGCTTTTTGGCGACGTCCTGCAGATGGGCCTTGATCTCCGGGTAGCCGCGCGTGTCGAAACCCAGGATGACCTCGTCCAACCGCCCGAACTGCCGCTCGGCCTGGCCGCCGGGGGCGAAATAGCCCAAGGCCTTGGCCAGATGGTCGTCGACGCGCCGGATGCCCTCGGCGATTTCCGATGCCGGGTTTTGCGCGTGGTGGAAGAAGACCTGCTCCGTGGCCACGGCGACGCGGCGGCCGCCGTCGCTGACGATGCCGTCGACGCGCTGCAGGGTCTGGTTCAGGCGCACGCCGTTGGCCGAGGTTCTGCGCCCGCGGGCCACGGCCTGCAGGATGGAAATTTTGGCGTAGGCGTGGGCGTAGGCGTCGTCCATGACGCCCAGAGTTTCGGAAAAATTGATTTTGCCCTTGTAGGCGGCCTCGATGGCCTTGACCCGCCCGTAGTCGGACGCGGCCCGGCCCCGGAGGAGCACGCCGTCGTCGTTGACGGTAAAGCGCGAATTCGCAAGCCGGCGCGGGTCCGGGCGGCTGCCGGAGAAAAGCGCGTCAAGCCCGCCGGCGGCATTGGCTTGGGCGCCGGGCTTTCCGGCGCCTTCGAGCGCGGCCTGGACGGCCTTGATTTGCCCGCGGAACTCAGCTTGGCCGGCGGCGCGGACGGATTTGGGAGCGACGGCGGGAGCAACCGCGCGAGCGCTTTCGGCGGCCGGGCCCGCGGGGGCTTGCGGCACGGCCGTCGCCGCCGCGGCTTGGCCGACGACGGCAGTCCGAGCGGGCGGCTGCGCCAACGCGGCGGAAACCGCCGCCGCGGGAAGGCCGCGCTCAAGCCCGGAAAAATCGCCCGTGAGGTTTTGCGCGGGCAGAGCGCCGATTGCGGACGGCAGCTGCAGAGCGCCAAACGCCGGGAGGGCCGGGATTTCAGCAGCGAGGGGCGCGGCGGCGTCGACGGCGGGCCGCTCGAATCCTGCGGCGAAAATAGGCGAGGCAAAAAGCAGGGCGAGCAGCGCGGCGGCGCGTACGGCCGGGGTCTTGTTCATGCCCCCATTATAGAAAGAGCCGGGGGACCGGGCCCTAGGCCCTTGGGGAAATTGCGCGGCGGCTTTGGGCCCACCCCAAAAGGCGCGGCTCGCGCCTGCCTATTTCACCGGTGAGGGCATCCCGGCCAGCAGCACGGCCGGCGCATGCCCTTGCGCATCTTATCAAGGCCGACTTCTATGCGGCGCTTTCTGGTCTCGTCTTTTTTGGCGGAGGTAACCCAGCAAATCCACTCGTTGCGCGCCAACGGGCTAATATCCGCCCATACGCTCCTCGCGGCGGCGTCGGAGGCAATCGCCGCGCTAAAATCCGCAGGCAGGCGATGCACCGCCCCGGAAGCGCTTTTTTGTTTGGCCATCGAATGAATGTTAACAGGATTTGGCGGCAAATTCCAAGCGGCGGCGAGAGTCAAGATCAACTTATTCCCGTTTTCGGGAGAACGCTGGGCCATCTTGTCTAATGGCAAACGTAGAGGTATCCCCCATTGCAACCCGAGAAGCGGGAGCAAAGAGTGCCGTCGTTCCAGAATCCCAAAACCTGCTGCGCCGTCTGGCCGGACGGGCAGGTGCAAGCGCCGGTGTTCGGGTTCGGATCGGTGCAGCCGCGCTGGAGGAAATATGCCCCGCCGGCGGCGCCCGTCGCAGACGCCCACTTCCTGGCATTGTTGCAATAAATAGGGACGTGATTGGAGTAGTCGTAGGTGATCATGCCTTCCGTCGGGCACGCCCCGCCCTCAACGCCCGCCATATGGTTGTCCATGAGGATCCCCCCATCGACGTCGAGCGACGCCTTGGGATTGGCCACGCCGATGCCGACTTTGTCGGGCGTTACCACAAGGGTTTGTATTTGTCCCGGGTTGAGTTGAATGGAGGGGTTGTCGCCGGGAGCGGGGAAGTTCGCTCTCGTTTGGATTTGAAAGTACGCGGGGACATCCTGCATTATTGCCGCCCATCCTGAACCGAGATCGAACTCGATCGAGTTCTGCCCCGTGCCGCTCAAGGACTGCATTGTCATGCCGGTGTTCGCGCTGCTCGTGATTTCCAAGTTTGAGGTCGGATTCGCCGTTCCGATGCCCACGTTGCCGCCGTCTCGGGCCAGAATGGTCTTCTGCGTCGTGATCATATTCGTGTAAATCCCGGTCGGTGCGGGATAATAGGTGTCGAGCGTGATGTCTTCCGGACTCACGACCATGACCATGAGGCACAGGCATAGGGCGGTCATTGCCCAGCGAGCCGCGCGGCGGGAAATACGGATGTTGATATTAATGTTGAGATCAGCCATGGATTTTTACTCGCAGTCCCGCTCTCCAGTGTAACAGCAGGGCCAGCTTTTTTCAATGTCCGTGGATTTGGCCATCGCTCAATTCCAGCCATATTCGCTTCTTTGGTATATATCCGGGGATCCCCAGGGGATCCTGGGGGGAAAGAGCCTCCTTAATAGCCGGGGCCCGCGAGCATTTGTCGCCGATACGCCGGGAAACGGCGGGAGCGGCCGATTATTTTTCCGGTTCGGAGGACGATTGTGCGGAGGAACGGGACCTGCTGCGCCCGCGGAATATTGACGATGCGGCCAGCACGAGCATGGCAATGAGCCATATCACGAGAGTTCCCTTGATCACCCATGTCCAAGAGCGTTCGTTGCTCGAAGTTAACATCATCCGCCTCCGTTGAGAAAATACTATTGGGGGCCGTCATTTTTCAGGGCGTTATCTCTCAAACGGCCAAATTCCATTCGGCGTCGGAAGCCGCGTGAAGATTATTCCTGTTTTTTGGCCGCGGCGTTTCCCGACGGCTCAAGCCGCTCGTTCATTTCATGATTAATCTTTGCGGTAGAAATGCGGTTCTCATATTGCTCGGCGGCAGCGAACTTGGCTTCCCGTTTTCCTTCCTCGCTGTTGAACCGGCTCCGCTCTTCCTGCATTTTCTTTTTAAAGCCCAGGAATGCCTTGTCCCGGTCCGCTAATTTCATCGCCTCAAGCGAGACGTAGAATTTCCCCCACTCGATGGTTGCCTTCTTTTCAAAAGCGAGTCGGGCCGCTTCCTGGCTTTTTAAGTGGGCGATCTGCTCGTTGTAGTCCTTTTGGATGAAGGCCGTCCATTGGGCCAGCTCCAAACTCAGATCATGCTTGCGGGCGTCGATTTGGGCGTTCGTCAACGTTCCTTCGGTTTTTGATTGCGCCGCATGCGCCATGCATGGCAAAACTAGCGCCAGCGCCGCTCCCGCCAGCAGAAATGGAATCCCTCGCATAGGTTTCTCCTTTAAGCAGGTTAATTATGCATCTAAAATCAAAACGGCTTTATCATAACCACGGTATCGATCTGCCGTCCTGGCGTACGATACGACGCAATCATTTTAAACCCAAGCCGCACATACCATTCATAGAGCCACCGCGCTTCCTTGACCGTTTCAAGGATCATCCCGGCGCAGCCGTTTTTGCGGGCGGCATCTTCGGCGAGGCCATAGAGGCGTCTTCCCAAGCCCGAATTCGCCTGTTCTCGCTTTACGGCGGCTTTTTTGAAAACAAGCATTCGCCCGGACGGCAGCGGCATCAAGGGCTCTGCGGGAAGATAGGCATTGCTCTCATCTCCTTCCGCAAATTCCACGCTGCCATTAGGGATGCGCCCAAGAGCGCCGTTTTCAAGGCTAAAGGTGCCGACGATGCTCCCCGATGAGTCCGTCGCCACGGCGCCTTTGCCGATGAGATGCCCGCGTGTCTCCGCGTCAGTTTGGAGCATGGGCCCCAGAGTCAGCCCCTGCGCCTTCCAGACTTCAAAGGCATCGTGAATCACCTTCGTGACTTGAGGAACATCGGCTTCACGGGCAGTGCGCACGGTGAAAACTTTTCCGGATGGAAGCCTAATAACGGCGGAGACGGACGGAACGTTTGTCATTGTTTCGGTAGAAAGCTGTTCTGCCCCATCCAATCACGTCCATTATGCGCTGGGAACCGGCCGAATTCAAGGCGGATCCGGCTAGCGCTTAATTCCAGCGATATTCGCGTCTTTGATATATATCTGGGGGATCCCCCGATCCCATATCATCCCTTTCTTCAGTTCGAATACCGATAAACGCGGTTTTGGCGACGGCTTAATCCGCCGCCGTCAGCCCGAAGAGAAAATCATCCTGAAGCTCGTTTTCAACCTTGGCATAGCCGCGCATGCGGCCTTCTTTTCGGAAGCCGATTTTGCTCAGCACCCAGGCCGCGGGCTTGTTCTCAACCCAGCACGACGCCTGAACCCGATGAGCGCCGCAACGCCTAAACGCCCACCGAATCACGGCCTTGGCTGCCTCGGTGGCGTACCCGTTCCTCCAAAACTGCGGATGGATAAAAATGCCCGCCTCATAGACGCCCGCATAAATCCGGCGCAGCTCGATGCTTCCAATCCAGGTTTTGCGGGACTTAAGCAGAATGGAGAACGTCATTCTTTCCGGATTTTTCTTTTTCCACTCGGCGGCGGACTTGGCCAGATACGTCCGGGTCCGAACGAGTGATTGCGGCAAGAAGCCCGCGTTTTTGGTCACCTCGGGAATGCGGGCATGATCGTAAAAGGACTTCGTCTCCGATACCCGCACAGGTCTGACGGTAAGGCGAGCAGTTCTTATTTCAGAGCGCGGCGGCCGGCCGGAGCCTACCAATCGACGACCTCCAGGCCGGAGATATCCAGTTCCCCCTGGTAAAACACGTGCGGCGTTCGGGCCCAGAGAAGCGGTTTTTCGCCTGCCTGCTTCTTCTCCACAAAATATCGGCGCTGAGATTGCGGGACATCCGTCAACTCGCGGTGGCGCGCCGCGTCGAAAGGCGAGAAATCTCCTTCCAGGAAATCATAACGGCCCCCGGTGTCCTTGGAATGGCAAAAATGGTCCAAACTTGGTAGATAGGTGACAGAATGGACCGGGCACATAGGTAACAGGTAAATATGGGCAGAGGAGGAATTGCCTATGCCCTGGAAGGAGACCTGTCCTATGGACGAACGGAAAAGATTCGTGGACGACTGGCTAAAACGGGAATGGAGCATGGGTGAGCTCTGCGGCTATTACGGCATCAGCCGCAAAACGGGCTACAAATGGGTGGAGCGTTTCAAAGCAGGAGGCTTGGAGGCGCTCTGCGACCAATCTCGATTTCCCAGGAACCATCCAAACGCGACGCCCAAAGAGATCGAACGCGAGGTCGTCATCTTCCGCCAGGAGCATCCTCGCTGGGGCCCGAAGAAATTGGCGCACCGGTTGCGGGTTTTAAATCCCTATGCAAAATGGCCGGTGGCCAGCACGATTGGCGAGATCATCCGCCGCCATGGCTTAACGGCTCCCAAGCGGCGGCGTCACCGGACGCCTCCGTTTAAAGGGTCCTTATGCGACGGTCTGAATCCGAACGACGTATGGACCGCGGATTTCAAGGGTTGGTTTAAGACCGGGAACGGATGCCGGGTGGACCCGTTTACATTATCAGACGCGGCCAGCCGCTATCTGTTGCGCTGCCGCATAGTGGATCAAACGGGCGGCGAATCCCTCCGCGGGCACTTTGCCGCCGCTTTCCAGGAATTCGGCCTTCCGCGAGCGATCCGAACGGACAACGGCGCGCCGTTTGCTTCCGTGGGCGTCGGCGGCTTGTCGCGCTTGGCTGTCTGGTTCGTGCGGTTGGGAATTGCGCCGGAACGAATCCGTCCCGGCCACCCGGAAGAAAACGGGGCGCATGAGCGCATGCACCTAACGCTCAAGCAGGAAACCGCCTCGCCGCCTAAAGAGAGCGCGCCGGCCCAACAGGAGGCCTTTGACCGATTCCGGAAGGAATACAACGAAGAACGGCCGCACGAGTCGCTGGGCATGCGGACGCCGCAGGAGGCGTATCGTCTTTCGGAGCGGCCGTTTCCGAACCGTCTGCCCGACATGGAATATCCTGCGGAGGCCACTGTACGGAAAGTGCGGAGCGACGGATGCATCGCGTGGCGTGGCCGTATGATTTATTTAGGCATGATGCTTGGTGGAGAGGCCGTTGGCTTTACAGAAATTGAAGACGGCAACTGGCTCATTTGCTTCGGAACTCTAAAGCTTGGGATCTATGATGCAAAAACACGAAAAATCAGGAGATGTTAAAGAGCTAAAAGTGTCACCTATGTCCCCGGTTTAAAGTGTTACCTATCTGCCAGGTTGCACAAAATAGACCGCACGATTGGGCTTGAGC
>Ga0307372_10001857_pt1 | contig 35739 bp, 35 predicted proteins | sample OX1MG_FD_202533 | JGI IMG/M metagenome (GOLD analysis project Ga0307372, IMG submission 202533) | Soil microbial communities from Risofladan, Vaasa, Finland - OX-1 | ecosystem: Environmental > Terrestrial > Soil > Coastal area > Acid sulfate soil | place: Finland: Risofladan, Vaasa | collected...
GACGTGGCTCAGGTGCTCGTGTTCGTAGCGATGATCGCGACGGCGCTGCAGCGCGGCCTGGTCCAGCAGGACGAGCACTGGGGCCACGCCATCCTGCGCCCGGTGGGCATCGGCCTCGCCGGCCTGGGGGTGATCGAGGTCTGCAAGCTGGCAGCGAGCGCCATGCTCTCCGGCTCACTGAGCCTGTAGCGGCGACCGTGGCCCCCTCGTCCGCGCCGATCCTGCTCACCGGTCAGATCGTCATCCCGGTCCCCTCAGCCAGCTGCCCCGGCGTCGGCGGCAGCGGTCCCGACCTGAACCCCATCGACTACGTCCCGATCATCGGCGACGTCGCCCACCTGGTCAGCGCGCTGACCGGGATCCTCAGCACCGTGCTCGGCTGGATCGCCGTCCCAGGCCAGGCGGCGCACGACATCCTGGGTTGGGTCACCTGGAACACGGTGGGCTGGAACCCCGCGTCGCCGAACTGCTACGACCCCACCTCGGCATACGGGTTCGCCCGGTCGGTGATCGGTGGTGATGTCCAGCTCGACGCCTCCAGCCTGTATCACGACGCGTACTCGTCGCTGGCCCTGGTGTCTCTGGTCATCGTCTGCGCCGCCGCCATCGCCCGGATCGTGCGCAGCAGCCACGACCAGCGCACCCACTGGGGCACCGGCGTGGCTGAGACCGCGCTCCGCGCGGTCGCCGGCATCGCCGCCATCCAACTCGGCTTTGCGGTGCTCAGCTGGCTGATCCCGCTCTTCTCGGCACTCGCCGCCGAGGTGTTCCTCACCTTCGTGGGCCTCGCCGTGCCCGATCCCAGCGGCTTCGATCCGCTCGGGGCGCTGCTCTTCACCGGCCTGCTGCGTCTTCCGCAGCTCGGTCTGGTCGCGCTCGTGCTCATCCCGGTGCTGCTGTTTCAACTCATCCGCTTCGTGCTCCTGATGGTGATCCGCTTCATCGTCATCAGCTTCGGCATCGCCGCCGCTCCGCTGATCCGGCGCTGCCATGCGCCGGGTAGAAACCCTTGCCGCCGCGCCACACGCCCCAGACGATGGCGAGTGCTTTGCTCATGCAGTGACCAAGGGCGTTCATCGCTGACTTGCCCGCGGCCCGCTTGCGAGCGTAGTGGGCGCGGAGGATCGGGTTGTGCTGCACGCCGACCACGGCCATCCGGTACGCGGCCGCACGCAGATAGGCGTTGCCGGTCTTGGCCATCGTCCAACTCGTCTCCGGGTTCGCGCCCTTCTTCCCTGAGCTCTGCTCCTTGGGATGCACCCCCGCGTAGGCGAGCAGCTGGTCGACATCGGTGAAGCGCCAGATGTCACCGATCTCGGCCATGAGCGTGGCCGCTGTGGACGGACCCACCCCGGGAATGGAGAGCAGCCGCTGCGACACTTCGCCATCGAGCAGGGAGGCGACTCGGGTGTCGGCGCTGGCGATCTGCTGGTCGAGCAGGTCGTGCTGCGCAACCAGGAGGCGCATCTCGAATCGGACCTGCTGCTCGAGTTCCGGCGCGGCCACCGAGGTCTGCGCCTGCTGCTTGAGCTGTGCGGCCTTCATGGGTACGATCCCGCGGCCACCGACGCCCGGACGCTACAGCCGGGCAAGGCGGTCCGGGTGCATGCGCGCCACGGCCGCAGCGGTCGGCGCGTGGCGGAGCACCGCCAGCGCGCTCATGCAGGTCGGATCGTCCCAGACCTCGCGCAACTCGGGAAAGCCGATGTCCACCAAGCGCTGGATCCGCTGGCAGACCTGCGCCTGCTCGCGGACCAGGCGCATCGCGAACCGCGCCGCCTCCTTGAGCTCGGCCCCCACCAGGGGCTCGCTGATTCTCGGCTGGTCGTGCGTTCCCAACGCCGCCAGTGTGCGCGCGTCGGCCGGGTCGCTCTTGCTCCGCTGCAACCGGCTCTTGGCAAAGTACTTGGCCTGCAACGGGTTCACCACCGCCACCGGATAGCCCTGCCGGCGCAGGTGGCTGGCCAGGTTGAACCAGTAGTGGCCACTCGACTCCATCACCACCACGTCGACCGGCGCTCCTTGCTTCGCCATCCACGAGTCCAGCTCCACGAAGCCACCGCGCTTGGTGGTGATGTTGAGCACCTTCCGCTCCGCCTCGCGCTCACCCTGGCGACACACCGCCGCCGCGCACTTGTATGCCCCCACGTCGATTCCCACCGCCAGACTCATGCGCACCTCCTGTGTCGGGTTGCGACCTCAGGGGTCCTCGCCTGGCTTCGCCACCGCGTGGGCTGATGCTCCATCACCGGTCATTGCCGTCGGATCCCAATCACCGCTCGAAGACGAAGCACGAGGGCCGGTCACTAATCGCATCGGTCGCGGCCGGATAGCGAAGCGCCGGTCTCCCCGTCAAGGTCAGTTTCCCTGCGATTCTGACCTCGCCAGGAGATATATCAGCGATAAGGTGGGGCGTTCGATGGCTGGCTCAGGTCGAGCGGACCGGGTGAAAACTTCATGCCCAGAGGCGCCTGATTGAGGGACGCCCAGCCGCCGTCCGCTCGCACCACTTGTCCGGTCATGAAACTGGCGCGGCGCGACGCGATGAAACGCACCACCGTCGCGATCTCCTCTGGTGTGCCCAGGCGGCCGATTGGCGAACGCTGCTCCATGCGATGGAGGAGATGGGGCTCTCTGCCTAAGGCTTCTCGCAGCCTCTGGGTTTCCACAGGACCACCCGCGACGACATTGACTCGAATGTTGCGATGCGCAAGTTCGATCGCCAAGGCTCGGCTCAAGCCAGTCAGCCCGGTCATGCTGACTGCCGTCGTCACGCGCCCAGGGTAGGCGTGAAAGACGTCGGCCGTCGCCACAAAAACAATCGACAAGCCCGACTCCGGTGCCACCTGGACCGCTGCCTGGGCCAGGAACAACGCCGATAGGAGGACGCCTTCGACGTCATGATGCCAGGACGTCGCGGTGGTTGAGATGGCAGGTCCTCGGTACTCTGGTGCGAAGAAAGCGACCAGAACGTCGATACCTCCCAACTTTTCGGTGACACGAAGCATCATCCGGTCGGCAGCTGCACGAGTGCGCGCGGACCCGGCCACGCCGACGACGGGATGGCCACTTGTCGCGAGTACGCGGGCTGCATCCCTGCGCGCTGTCGCATCCGGGCCAGCGAGCGCAACTTTCGCACCTGCTCCGGCAAAGGCGCGTGCCGTCGCCAGTGTGATCTCCGTGGTCGGTCCGACCAGTGCCGCGGCGCGCTTCTCGAACTCCCGATCCGGCGTCGTCATCTAGTCGTCCACCTCGAGGACACGTCCGAATCCCACCACAAGTTCCACGCTCGACCAGTACTGGGCTGCGACGATCTCGCGTGGCTTGAGAAAGTGCAATTCGTCACCGGGGGACTCATCGAATTCCAGGACGGCGTCTGCATCCCAGATCTGCCCCCACCGCACGTTATCGGGTCCGCTCTCGACGAGCTGTACGAGTTCCGGCTCGGAGCTGTCAACGCGGGGGACCACTCTGGTCGAAATCCAACGCGGAAGCCGGCTCGGCGGTTTCTCTTGAGCCTTAGAGGTAAGGGTCAAGCTGGCCCGCATCACGCTTACCGAGCTCTTACGAAGCTCTCCGGTCAGCACGACGCCGGGTTTGAGTTGTGGCGAGGGCAGGGGCGGACTCACGTCGATCGCGCCCATTCGCACAGGCCAACCCATAGTCTCGCGGCCGAAGGCAACGTATGTGGGATCGTCGCTGTACATGTAGGTCGGGTAGTCCGCGAGTTCTCCATTTACATGAACCGGAAAGGCAACTACCGCTTCGCGAAAGGTCGGCTGTTCAGGGTAATGTGCTGGCCATGCGTCGCCCAATCCTGCATCATGGCGCATGTCCCAGAACCGCGCTCGCACTATCGGGTCGTCGTCTACGCGAAGGTGCTGAGGGATATGGCGGCGCACCTCACCTGGATCCGCAGCCTTGTACCAGATCGCGATGGTCCTGCCAGTCATGTGCCACGGAGGAGGTCCGTATGAGGTGGACAGACCGCGTCTCGTGCGAGGCGCGCCGTATCCAGAGAGCCCATCGAGCAGCGGAGATCTAGCCATCGACGAACTCCTCGATGCCGCCGAACGCTAGCCACCCGCCATCAACACTCATGACCTCAGCGTTGACGAGGCTAGCATCCTCGCTCACGAGGAACATCACCGCGTCCGCGATTTCATCGGGTGTGCCGAACCTCCGCATGGGGGCGCGGTTGATGAATACGTCTCGATCTGCGAGCCCCCGTTCGAACACATAGTCGTTCAATGGAGTGTCGATCTGCCCCGGGTTGATACCGTTGACTCGGATGTTGTATCTCGCCCACTCGCATCCAAGCACTTGTGTCAACGCGATTAGGCCCGCCTTCGCCGGCGTGTACAGGGCCCGCTGAGTCCAGCCGCCGACACCGGCTATGGAGCAGATGTTCACGATGCAGCCGCCTCCCCCTGTCCGCATTGCCTTGCCCGCGCTTCGGCAGCAGTTGAATGCTCCCTTGAGCATCACACCGTACACGCGGTCCCACTCGTCGTCGGTTACGTCCTCGCTCGGTCCGGCGGCCGCAAGGCCCGCGTTGTTGATAAGGATGTCAAGGTGGCCATGGCGTTCTATCAGATCGTCCACCATGGCTTGGACTTGCATCGCGTCGCGGACATCGACACCGTATGCGTACGCACGGTGCCCGCTGGCGACGAGCTCATCGGCCGCGCGATGGCCTGAGTCTGCGTTTACTTCGGCGATCGCCACGACGGCGCCCGCCTTGCAGAGGCGCTGCGCAAATGTGCGTCCCATGCCTTGTCCGGCGCCGGTGACAATGGCGATCTTGCCGTCTAGCATGCTGTCTTAGAGTACTCCCACTAGTTCACGTTACTCAGGTCAAAGCGACGTGTTGCATGTTGCGCGATAGATGGTCGAGGAACTGAGCCCCATCGATGCCGTCGACAAGGCGATGGTCACAGGTGAGCACAGCCCGGATGTGTTGTCCACCGTCAGACGATGCGACGATCGCTCCGACAGCCAGGGTTGCGGCAGTATCGGGAAATAGCACGGCGCTAAACCAGTCGACATCGTAGCGGCCAAGATTGGAGATGACGAAGGTAGGTGAGATCATGCGGTTGGCAGGCAGATACTTGTCCGTCGCTTGGCCCTGGAGGAAGGAGCGTTCATGACGAATCTCGGCCGCCGCTGCGGTCTCGGCGTCAGGAAATACGATCGGCAGTAGCGCATCCCCAGCACGCACGAGCACCGCGACGCGAGTCGAGGTGAAGTGATGCGCAAGACGATCGCGGAGACAGGAGTGGATAGCCGGGACCGCAATAAGCGCTTGCGCCACCGCGATGATAAGGACGTCCGTCAGAGTCGCCCCTGCTTCCTTATACTTCTGCAATTGATCAGTCAGATCGATCCTGCGGGCGACGAGAAACGTCGGGACGCCAACTGAACTCTCCGTGACGCGCATGCTGGCGCGTCGCGCGGCGGACCAGTCCGCGGGCACGACACCAACCAACGGCTCACTGGCGAGGGCGTCGGTCGCCTCGTGGGTTCCCGGCGTGGGTTTTAGGGCTTGGTGTTCCATTGGATCCTATCGAGCGTGGGGAACGGATCGGTCGTGGGCCGATGTGTCGCCTGCGAACCACCCTGATGCGATCGAATGCCAGCATCAGCCAGGCAGTCTGGTAAGCACTGGCATTCGAGCGTGCGTAATGTCAGGCGGCTGTTGCGACAGTGACGCGCGCAAGAGGCTGATTGCACTCCCCGTGGAGGTGGTATCACCTGAAACGGGGAGTCGACCTGCGACAACGGTTCCAAAGGAATGCAAACCCGTGCGTGCAGAGATCTGCGATATCGATGCGGTTGATACACGCGATCGCGACGCGGGTGGTGAGGATGAATCTGCCGTACCGTGTCTGCGCGCCCGACCAGCGCGCGACGTGAATTCGGTCTGTACGCTTGGCGGGCGAATGCGAAGTCGAAGGTGTCGGATTCCCTCACGGTTCGCTTGGAAGGGCGGATCAGCGCGACCTCGGGTGCCAAGTCCCGACGAGAAGGAACCTGACCGGGCGGACCGTAGGTGAGCGTAGGCTCTGACATGGCGCGGCTCAGCCCTCCGCCATGATGCTGCGGATGGCCTCCGCGACTGTCTGAACACTTGGTATGAGTTCGTCCTCCAACGGAGGGCTGTATGGGATTGGCGCGTCGTCCGGAAGGCTGAGACTCCTCGGCCGCGCCTTCCAACGCATGCCGCGCATGGCGAGTTGGGAGATGATGGTTGCCCCCCACCCAGCGGTGTGGACCTGCTCCTCGACCACGAGCAGTCGACCAGTGCGAGCGACACTCTTCTCCACGGTGGTCGTGTCCATCGGGCGCAGCCAACGTAGGTCTATGACTTCGACGTCGACACTGTCGCGTATCTGCTGTGCCGCCGTAAGAGCACGATTGAGCATGAGCATCGTCCCGACGACTGTGATGTCACGGCCTTCGCGCATCACTTCTGCCGTTCCGACGGGTGCGAGACTAGCCGAATCGCGAACGACGGGTCCCTTGCTGTTGTAAAGCCCCTTGTGCTCATAAACGAGAACGGGCTGCTCATCGCGAACGGCAGCGCGGAGCGTCGCATAAGCCGCAGCCGGCGTCGACAGGGTCACAACCTTCATTCCAGGTAGTTGTAGGAACCACGACTCACCCGTAGCCGAATGCTGCGTGCCGAATCGCCCAGTGCCGCCACCGATGGATCGTACTGTGAGGGGCACCGTGCACTGACCACCCGACATGAATCGGAACTTTGGCAGTTCATTGACGATTGCATCACCAGCAGTCGGAAGGAAGTCGCTGAACATGATCTCGACGATTGGCCGAAGACCTGTAACGGCCATGCCCAGCGCGACGCCAAGGAAGGTGTTCTCGCAAATCGGGGTGTTGCGCACGCGATCCCGTCCGAACCGCTCGGCAAGTCCCTCGTTGGTTTTGAAGACACCGCCGGCGGTCGCGACATCCTCGCCGATGAGGATGACCGCAGGGTCCGCTGCCATCTCGTCCTCGATCGCAGCGGTGATCGCCTCGCGGTAGGTAAGCGTGACTGCGCTGGACGCCGAAGATATCGAGGTGGCGTCTACGCCTTCAGACATAATGCCGTAGCTCCTCTAGTGAAGGAAACGGAGATGCGGCGGCGCTTGCGGCGGCGGCATCGATCTCAAGGCGAATCTCGTCTTTGAGCTTCGCCTGGTCCTCTGTCGCGAGCGAGCCTTCCGCCGCGAGATTGGCGCCCAAGATCGCGATCGGATCTCGCTGCCGCCAACGGTCTAGCTCACCGTCAGGCCGGTATCGCGCGGGGTCCGTGCGCGAGTGGCCGCGATATCGGTACGTCTTGGCTTCGAGCAGCGTTGGGCCACCACCGTCGCGAGCTCGCTGCACCGCGTCCATGGCAGCGGAATAGACAGCGAACACGTCCTGACCGTCGACGATGACGCCAGGCATGCCATTGGCCTCCGCGCGTACCGCAAGGTCGGTGATCGCGGTCGTCTCCGCAAGCGGGCTGTATTCGCCATACAAATTGTTCTCGATGACGAAGACAACGGGTGCGCGCCAGACGGCCGCCATGTTGAGCGATTCGTGAAATGTCCCGATATTTGTCGCGCCATCGCCGCAGAACGCCATGGCTACCTTCCCATCGCGCAAGAGCTTGGCGGACATTGCCGCGCCAACTGCCACTGGTAGACCCGCACCGACAATAGCGAACGAGCCGATAAGGCCGCGCGAAAAGTCGGTCAGGTGCATTGAGCCTCCGACACCATGGCAGCACCCACCGGATCGGCCCATCAATTCCGCAAACGCCGTTTCAGCGCTCATCCCCCGAGCGAGTGCGTGTCCATGTCCTCGGTAGGTGATCGTGAGATAGTCGTCGTCCGTGAGCGCGCCAATCGCGCCCACGGAGACAGCCTCCTGACCTTGGCAGAGGTGGGTCGTCCCCTCAATGAGACCCTCGAGGAAGAGTTCCTGAACGCGGTCCTCGAAGGCTCGAATCTCGAGCATTTTGCGGAACCATGCGATCGGCAGCACGCGATCAGTCATCAACTGCCGACAGCCTCGACGTAGCCGATCACTGCACCGACCGGGACCTCAGTGCCATCGGGATGGATGATCTCAACGAGCGTTCCATCCACCGGCGACTCAATTTCAAGGGTGGCTTTGTCAGTCTCGATTTCGAGGAGTGGTTCACCTCTCGCGAGGACGTCGCCTGCGCCCTTCAGCCATCGGTGGACGGTGCCACTCTCCATGCCCTGCGCAGCGCGGGGCATTATGATCTCCGTTCTCATGATGCATGTTCCTGGTGATGTGAGAGATTGCTGCCAAAGATGCCGGCGTTCTTGAGGCTGGTTATCTGCTCGTCCTCATACCCTAAGAGGTCGCGCAGCACTTCTGTGGTGTGCTCTCCGAGAAAGGGGGCGCGACGCAGCGGCGGCTCAAATTCGCTGATGACGAAGGGTGAGGCGGGCTGTTTGACTACACCCAGGATCGGGTGTGCGTATTCAGGCAAGCCGCGGCGTGCCACCAGCTGAGGCTCACGAATAGCGTGAGCGACATCCTGAATCGGTGAGCAGGGGACGCCCGCGTCCCCTAACGTCGTCAGCCAGTCCGAGGTGGAACGTGATCGAAAGGCGGCATAGAGAATCTCCAAGAGGGTCTCTCGGTTCGCAAGCCGAGCCGGAAATGAGTGGAAGCGCCGGTCATCGGCGAGCTCGGGGCGACCTAGCGCCTCGCACAACCTCACCCAGAGCGATTCCTTTGGGCAGGCGACGACGATCCAGCCGTCCGCGGTTTCGAAATTCTGAAGCGGTACGAGTGACTGATGAGCAGACTGTGTTTGACGTATCGGCTGGTAGTCTCGCGATGCAACCCAGGTAGCCAAGTAGCTCAGCTCTGCCAATGCGGTCTCGAAGAGTGACAGATCAATGTCACCGCCACGCCCGTCGCGACGCGCGCGCCAAGCGGCCGAGATTATCGCGATGGCGGCAGCGTAACCCGCGGAGAAGTCAACTAGCGAGAGTCCGCTCTTCACGGGGGGGCCCCCAGCTTCGCCCGTAAGAGACTGCCAGCCAGCCATGCCCTGGATACTGTGATCGTAGCCGCCTTCTGCGGCACGAGGACCGGTGGTCCCAAACCCGGAGAGCGAACAGCAGACAAGCTTTGGGTTAACACTTTCGAGTTGCGAGAAACGAAGTCCCAGCCGCTCGGGCTGGTCGCCGCGGAGGTTCGAAAAGATTACATCGACGCTGCGGGCGAGATCCATGAGCACGGGCCTGGTCGCGGGGTTGTGCAGGTCCAGTGCGATGCTTCGTTTATTCCGGTTGAAGGACTCGAAGTATAGCGAGTGCTGACCTTCCTGATAGGGCGGGACGTAGCGTCCGACGTCGCCACCAACGTGCGGATCCTCCAGTTTTATTACGTCGGCGCCGAGGTCGGCGAGCTGCATCGTGCACCAGGGTCCAGCCGCGAACTGCTCAACGGCCAAAATCCGAAGGTCATGGAGTGGAGGTGCGAGCGGCGCCTGAGGGGCATCTGTGTCAGCCAGGCGGTCAGGCATGGGGAACCGTGCAGCTCGCGCGCGCAACGAACTCGGTCGGCAGCAGCTTGACTTCGAGCGGCGCCGCTCCTTCCAGCGCTAGCAGGAGCAGCTCCGCCGCCTCCACGCCGAGAGCCCGACAATCACGTCGGACCACCGATATGGGCGGATCATGGAGCCCGGCCAACGGATTGTCGTCGCAGCCCACAAAAGACATCTCTTCACCAACGCGCACACCATTGGCATGGAGTGCTTGCAGGCTGCCCTGCATCAACAGGTTGCCTCCGGCGACTATCGCGGTAGCCTTTGGCTCATCGCGCAGAATGCGCAACGTCGCAGCGATGCCGTGCTCAACCGAGAACTCGCCGTCGTACACGTGGCAGTGGGTCTCGCGAACAAGGTCAAGCGCGTCCCTCACACCCTGGCTGCGCTCCTGTGCAGGTCGTCTCGGTCCGCCGACGATAACCGCAATCCTGCGATGGCCGAGGTCGATGAGGTGCCGGGTGGCGGCGGCCATACCAGCACGGTGATCGAAGCCAACCGACCACGCTGAGAAATTCGGCGGCGGATAGCGGTCTACCAGCACGATCGGGATATCCAAATCGGCAAGCGCCGACGTGATCTCTGGATCATCCTCACGGGCGAGCGAGAGCAAGAGGCCGTCGACCCGGCGCTGGGCGAGCACCCCGATATTCGCCGCGTCCAACGAGGAGTAGCCTTCCGAGTTGGTCAGCAGTATCGAATAGCCGGCACTGCGAAGCCGTGCCTCGGCTCCAGTCACGATGTCGGCGACGATCGGGTTGGAAATATTGGCGACAACATAGCCGATAGCCATGGTGTTGCGACTGCGCATGCCTCGCGCGAGAAGATCCGGTCTGTATCCGAGATCGTCAACAGCGGTCATGACAAGTTCGCGCATGTGTGGGCTCACGTCGTTGTGTCCTGAAAGCACACGGGAGACAGACGATATGGCTACTCCAGCGCGCTCGGCAACCTCGCGAATGCCGGGTCGCACCCTGGATCTGTGAACCGGGGACACTGTCCCACTAGGCCGCGTCATCGTGACGGTCAATGGTCAACGCGATAGCGATCGATGAAATCGGTGTCCAACTCCCAACCGAAGCCTGGCGCTAGAGGGAGCGCTACCGAACCGTCGACAATCTCTGGCCGGTTACTGATGAGATTCCACCAAATGGGATCGCGATCGGGGTGAAAGACCTCCAGGTATGTGCCATTGGGCTGGCTGGCAAGTAGATGCAAGGCCACCTGAGGTTCCTCGTGATGAGCGAGATCGACGCTGTACACGTGGCTCAACGCGGCCATTCTCAGCCAGTTAGTGGCGCCCCCTGACCAGGAGGCGTCGAAATTGCACACATCGATGGAGCCGGCTTCCATCAGGTCGCGGCATGCGCTTGGCGAGTGTTCACTCTGGCCGGCGCAGACCGGGATGCCGCCACGAGCCCTGATCTCACGCATGTCCCTACGGTCATTGGCCCACATGCATGGCTCCTCAAACCACCGGATGTTTGCGTCAGCGAGCCGCCGACAGAGCTCGAGGGCGTCTGCCAGGCGATATCCCTGGTTCGCGTCGATGGTGATTACGAAGTCGTCGCCTGCGGCTTCTCGAGCGGCGTGGACCCGGCGCGCGTCGTCCTCTGGACTGACGCCACCAACCTTAAACTTACAGCCGCGGAATCCCATAGCGCGCCACTCGGCCACCTCGTCGTGTATTTGCGCCGCATCTCCACCATAGTATCCACCGATAATATTCACCGGCATCCGATCCCGATAACCACCCCACAGTTGCCACAGTGGTCGGCCGAGCGCCTTGCCGATGGCGTCCCAAATCGCCAGATCGACGCATGCCAGCGCCACCAGTCCGATGCGCCGGTCGCGGAGCTGGTCAAAGGTCACCGGATGGGCGCGCTCCCAGCATCGAGCGTACATGAATGCATTTTCACCAACCAGACGAGGTGTGATCTCGTCGCGAATGACTGCGGCGATGTCACGCAGGGTCTTGTCCTCGTCCGCGGCGTATGCCGTACCAACGATTCCTTCATCGGTCACCACCCGAGTGATGATGGTGGCGCGCTGGGTCATCCGATAGTAACTGCCGCGATATTCGCGCGCCAACGGGACCACGATGGGGATCAGTTCGATCCGTCGGATGGTGAGTTGATCGGTCGACCCAAAAGACTGGCTGGGTAGGTCGGCTGACATGTGCGGCTCCTGCTTGATAAGTTCGCTACTCATTTGACACCTAGTCCGTCTCAGGACGACGCGCCAAAGCAGTGAAGCTCATCTTCCAAGCACGCCGCGACGATTTGATCCACCCGTTCAAAACTTGTACTTCTTGAGTACGTCAAGCCGGGGTTCGACACCGAGCCCCGGCTTGATCGGGACATCGATCCATCCCTCCGACTGAGTGAAGGGTTCATCAATCAGCTCCTGCTGCATCGGATTCGAGTCGGGCTTCAGTTCCTGGAGCAGGCATCGAGGTGTCACCGAAGAGAGTGCAAGAGATGCAGCGGTGTTGATCGCGCTTGACCACGCATGCGAGTTGAACCAGATGTCGTTTGCCTCGACATACTCGATGACCTTCATGGCGCCTGTAATGCCCTCGGCACGGCCGACATCACATCCGACCACGTCGACGATCCCTGTTTCGATGAAGTCCTTGTATCCGTGTGCGGTCCACTCCCGCTCCCCGGTCGCTACCAGACACTTGACATGCTGGCGAAGGATTCGGAATCCGCGAACATCACTGGGCTCAAGAGGTTCCTCGATCCAAGTGAGGTCATATTCCTCGAAGGCGTTCGTGCGTCGTATCGCATCCGCGAGGGTCCAAGGTAACGACTGTCCGCGATCCATCATGATCATCGCTTGTGGACCCACTGCCTCGCGAAGCAGGCGAACGAACTCGACGTCCCGAGCAACGTCGTAGCCCAGTTGAGCTGAACCCCTCTTGCCCATGCCGACTTTGACGCCTTGGTAGTGCTGCTCGCGCACATAGCGTCCGTGCCTTTCAGCCTCGAACTCGATGGAGGCGTTGAAGGCGTGGGTCGAGGCGACCACAGGCAGGCGGTTTCGGTGAGCCCCCCCAAGGAGGTTGGCAACCGACTGACCAAGGAGCTTGCCCTTCACATCCCAAAGCGCGATATCGATCGCAGACAACGCAAAGGACGCGATCCCACCTCGGAATCCATACCACCATGTCGACGCCCTGATCTTCCGCCAAATGTCAACGTTCTCGATGGGACTGCGGCCAACGACTAGCTGCGCCATCCCCTCGATAAGTTGCGCGGTCGCTCGGGCTGCGTCGGGGAACTGCGTGATGGCCTCGCCCCAGCCGAAAGCGCCGTCGTCAGTGTCGACCCGACAGAAGGTGAGATAGCGGAGATTGCCGTTGTCGTTAGGCTCGGGGTAGGCGACGTTGTGCGCGCTAACGCCTGTCACCTTCATCTTTCAGTGACCTGACGAGACCGACGGGCGGCAAAGCAAGGCAAGCTGCGACCAACACCGCCCCTCCTGGGCCTGAGCAACTCGAAACGCCGCGGCATGGGAAACCCGTGCTCCTTTGCTGGAATCGTTTACGGCGGCAGACGATACGGCAGGCAATCGGTCCTTGTCAAGGATGGCGAAACCCTGCCGCCGGCGCTGAGCCGTAGGCTCCAGACGCCTGTCCACGAGCTCGACGCGGGGGCCATACTGTTGCTGACTATGGCATCGTCGCGCTCCGTTAGGATCTGGGCGCGGTCTGAGGGGAGGAAAGCCATCGGCGGTGCCGAACGAACCAACCAGGACCGTTGACACGGGAGAGCGGGAGGGAGTATGGTCGCCCCCGCAAACGGTTCCAGGGAGCCGTGTAAGCTTGGGGAGCCTGATTTTGGTCGCGGACTCGATACCTAGGGTGCGGACACGGGGCGGCGAGGCAAACGCTCCCCAGCGTTCGGCCACCATCGCACTGCCGCGCGGTAGGGGTTGGGCGCGACCGTCCCGCGAGCATCAATGGCCGGGTGCGCCTCGGCTTCCAGAGCCATGGTTGGCGCGAAGGTGATCTCTGCTCTGCGTATCGCGCCATCGGCGCACGCTCGAAGTCTGTTTCAAGTGCCCATAAAGGAGGCGACCCATGTTGACCGTATTGACGCGCAAACGAAGAGGGCGGGTGACCGTAGTTGCAACCGGCGCCTTGCTGGTGTTGGCAGCTTGCGGCAGCTCGTCGACCACTCCATCAGCTGGCAAGTCCGTTCCCTCGGCGGTACTGAGCCACCAATTCTCATGGGGCACGTTCCATCTCGCAAACCGCATCGTACAGAAGCTCACGAGCGGCCAACAGGTGAATATCGTAGTTGACAACCAGGGTACTGGCATTCCGGTCTTTGGCAAGGAGCAGCTGAATGGAACAAATGCGGGATGTTCGGACATTCAGCATGAGCTGAGCGCTGCTTGCCAGCTAGCAGGGCCACCGACGACCGACAACACGGCGCAGCTTGCGGGGCTGCAGACGATGCTGAGTAGCGGTCAAGTTGACTGTCTCGCGCTCGAGGCTCCTGAGCCAGGACCGTTTGTGAACATCGTCAACCAGTACATCGCGGCAGGTGTCCCGGTGTTCACGGAGAACGCCGACGTGCCGGACTCGCATCGGTTTGCCTTCTATGCGCTCAATGAGACGGCCGTAGGGGTTCTGAACGGGAAGACAACCGCCCAAGTCGTCCAACAGGAGAACCTCCCCATCACCGGTATCGCCGTGGGAAGCGGCAGCGTGACGGGTCCCTGGGCCCAGGACCGGATGAATGGTTTCGAACAAGGCTATAAGGAAGTCTTCCCTAACGCGAAGTTCTTCAATAGTGCGACCAACGCTCTCGAGACCGGCCTCGACTTTACCAACACGGAGGTGGTGGACTCGGTCGGACCGTTCCTCAAAGGCAATCCTAGCGTGAATCTCTTTTTCCACACCGATCAGGGTGTGGAGGGTGTGGCGCTGGCGATTAAGCAAGATGGTCTGACCGGGAAGGTCTGGACATCCGGTTACAATGTCGACGCGGCGATTCTGGCGTCGATTCAGGCGGGGACGACGCTTGTCACCGTGGACCAGGGATTCGACACGCAGGCTCGGGACGCTGTGAATGCGTGCGCGAATTATCTGGCGAAGGGGCAGGTGCCGGCCAATCCACTCGCGTATACGCAGCCGTACATCATCACGAAGGCTGGCGGACCGGGGCTCCAAAGCGTTGCGCAGGCGGAAGCACGGCTCAGCGCGGCATCCTAGTTGCGAAGCACGCCGATGGGCTTCGAGTGCGTGGTCCATCGGCGCGCAAGCGCTAAGCTGTAGAAGATCATCGATTGATGAACTCACTCGAATCGAGCGCGCCGCGGGGACCAGGGGCCGATGGTGACGATGCCGTAACCCGAGAAGGTGTTCGCACGCGTTTGCAGAGACTTGGGATCGCTAGCCTTCAGACGTACGGCTTGGTCATTGCGATTCTTCTTATCGGCGCGTTCTTTCAGTCGCAACGGTCCGAATTCTTCACGCTTGACAATTTCGTGGCACTGCTTCGAGCGATGGCTTCATTGGCGATGATCGCGTTCGCCCAGCTTTTCGTGATCATCTCGGGGGAACTCGATCTGTCGGTCGGTTCGGTCTACAGTCTCGCCGCGTCCTCGCTCGCTGTGCTGTGGCTCGGCGGAGGGAATCTGCCGTTTCACTTTCCGTTTCTCGTTGCGCTCCTTATCACATTGGTGATGCTGGCCGCGATCGGCAGCATCAACGCCTTCTTGACAACGGTCGTCGGCATCCCATCCTTCATCGCGACGCTCGGAATGCTGAGCGTCGCTTCCGGTGCGGAACTCTGGATAGGCAACGCGGGCAACTTCACTCCCGCATACAACACGCCTTTGCCACCGAGGGGAGAGCTTGCGACGTTCCAATCGCTGGGTGCCACCCAGCTTCCGTTGAACATCCCGATCCAGGTTTTGTGGTTGCTGGCATTCTTCATTGTGTTTTGGATCGTTCGCCACCGAACGCTCTTCGGCTTCCGCCTGCTCGCCTTGGGCGGCAACCCGGAGGCATCGAGGGTGGTTCGGTTGCCCGGACGCCGCTACAAGTTCATTGTATTCATCGTCTGCTCAGTGGTTGCCGGATTCGCTGGGATTCTTGACTTTTCGTATGTTGGATCGGTCGCGCCCAACGGGGGAGGGTCGCTGACGTTCCCGGTGTTTGCTGCGGTCGTGATCGGCGGCGCGAGCCTCAGTGGAGGACGGGGAACGGTGTTCGGGACTCTGTTGGGCGCCATCCTACTGGCGCTCTTGCAGAACGGTCTCGCGTTGATTGGTGCCGGTGCGTTCGCTCAGGATGTGTTCGTTGGTGTTGTGACGATTGCGGCCGTCTCGGTAGATCGACTAGCTGCGCGGATCCGCAAATGAGCTCCGTGCAGAGAACGGAAGCGGTGACTGCTTCGACCGCCCGGCTTTCAGGGTTAACGAGATCATTTGGCGAGACGCAGGCGCTCAACGGCCTTGACCTCGAGATTAGCTCGGGCGCCGTCCTCGGGATCGCTGGACCAAACGGCTCTGGTAAGAGCACGTTGATGCGTATCCTGGGAGGCGAGGACGCACTCGACTCGGGCACAGTCACGATCAATGGCGAACTGGTCAGTCGTGGCCTTCTCGCACATATGGTCGCCGTGGTGCATCAAGAGCCGCAGATCTGGCCAAATCTGACCATCGCGCAAAACCTGCTCGTTGGCCGCGAGCATTCAAGATATCGGCTGCCGGCCATCTCGGCGGGTGAGGCGATGATTCTCGCGGACCTGGGCATCGCCACGGAGGGTGACAGGGAAGCGGGGAGTTGCTCTCTTGCCGTGCGACAACGGACGGAGATCGCTCGGGCCATCGCCCGCGACGCGAGTATCGTGCTCTTCGATGAGCCGAACTCTGCTCTTTCGGAGGAGGAATCGGTAGCGCTCTTCCGGCACATGGATTCACTAGTCGCGCGTGGACGTCTCGTCGTACTCGTGTCGCACAGGCTCGGTGACTTGGTCGCTCATTGCGGGCGGGTTGCGGTCGTCCGGAATGGCCGCGTCGTGACTGTTCTGTCCGGCTCACTGCTCTCTGAGGAGGCGATTGCGCGCGAGCTGGTGGTCGGCCACGCCCACGTCCAGCGGTCGACCCAGGCGGCGGGAGGGTCCTCGCACCGCAGGGACATTATGTCGGTGGAAGGCTGGACACACATCGGGGGCGCGTTCCGGGACGTATCCTTCGCGGTCGGCTCGGGAGAGATCTTGGCGATTGTCGGCGTCGAGGGATCCGGGGCCCGAGAGCTGGTCCAGTCGATAGCCAGCGACGTGAAAGCACGTGGACGACGATCAATTTTTGATGAACGCGGCCAAGCAACATCGGTCCGCCGGGTCGCATATCTATGTGCGGATCGGCGCGACATGCTTTTTGGGAATCTCTCTGTCGGAGGGAACCTCACGATCCGCCTGGGGATCCCTGAGATCGCGTTCTTGGGCGGACTCTTGTCCTTGCGGCGTCAGCGGGCGCTGGCTCAGAAGCTCCTTCGGCGGTTTGGCGTACGTGCGCGCACGCCTTTGCAGCCCTTGCCTTCACTCAGTGGTGGGAACCAGCAGAAGGTTGCAATCGCTGCGGCAATCGCTCGAGAGCCCATGTTGCTGGTCCTGGAAGAGCCAACCAGAGGTGTCGATGTCGGTAGCAAGGCAGAGATCTACGACATACTTCGCACGTTCACCTCATCGGGTGTGGCTGCGATCCTGTACTGCACTGAGCTCCCGGAGGCTTTTGAGGTGGCTGACAGGCTTCTGGTAGTCGATCGGGGAGTTGTGAGAACGGCGCTTGATGTCCACGCTTTTGCCGACGTCACGGCGCTGGCCGAGACCGTCGCAACCACCGAGCGGATACGAGCCTGAGCAACGCTAGGTATGCGAGAGGAGACGAGGAGTCAGAATGAGTTCGCTACAGTGACAGACACACAAGCCGCGCGCGGGTGGCGTATCGGCATCGATACCGGCGGTACCTTCACTGATCTCGTTGCAGTATCGCCGGAGGGCGGTGTGGTTCTGGGGAAGGTCAGTTCGACACCAGGTGACCCCGCGGAGGCCGTGTTTACGGCCTTGGGTCGCTCGCGACTCGACCTCGGCAGCGATGTAGAGCAGTTTGTGCTTGGCACCACCATCGCAACTAATGCGGTAATTCAGCGCACGGGCGCGCGGACCGTATTTGTCACGACCGCCGGCTTCGAAGACATCCTGTACATTCAGCGGATCGACCGCCGCGGGCTGTATGACCTTCAGTGGGTGAAGACCCCGCCATACGCGACACGGCACGACACAATTGGTGTGCAGGAGCGAATGCTCGCGGACGGTTCTATCCGCACGCCGCTCACTGAAGGAGAAATCGAGCGGGTAGCCGAGGCGGTCCGCGAGAAGACGCGCGGCGGCGAGTCGGTTTCCGTCGCGGTGTCACTTCTGTTCAGCTATGAGAATGATGCTCACGAGCGTCGCTTGGCCGCGCGACTACGCGCCGAATTCCCCACTCTAGCGATCTCAGTGTCGAGTGAAGTAGCGCCCGTTTGGCGCGAGTACGAACGAGCGAGTACCACTGTGATCGATGCCTATGTGAAACCGATCGTGGACGATTTCTGCGACGCACTCATCAGAGGTATGGGGGCTCCGAACACTACTGGATCGCGCGCGCTCATGAAGTCTAACGGCGGGCAGGTGCCGCTGGATCGTGCAAAGGAGCGCCCCGCGGAGATTGTGTTGTCCGGCCTCGCGGGCGGTATGATTGCGGGCAACTTCTGGGCGCGTGCCGTCGATTCGGGTAGGGCAGTTACCCTCGATATGGGCGGGACCAGCGCCGACGTGGGCGTCTCGATCGATGGTCAGTTGATGTTTTCCGGACTATTCGAGATCGAGTGGGGCGTGCCGCTTTGCTTGCCAATCATCGACGTGACTACGATCGGGGCCGGTGGGAGTTCGGTGGCGTCAATCGATCGAAGTGGACTACTCCGTGTCGGGCCAGAGAGCGCTGGAGCAAATCCCGGGCCAGCGTGCTACGGCCTCGGCGGCGTGAGACCAACGGTCACCGACGCCAATCTGTTGATCGGGCGGCTGGATCCGGACTACTTCCTTGGTGGGGAGTTGGAACTCGACAGGGGCCGCGCCCGCCAGGCAGTGGGAGCGGTCGCAGGGCATCTCGGCCTCGACGCTGCCGATACGGCGGACGCCATCATCTCGGTATCGATTGAGAACATGGCCGGGGCAGTTCGCCTAGTGACCGTGGACCGAGGGCTCGACTACCGGGAGTTCGATCTAGTTGCGTTTGGTGGGGCGGGGCCACTTCACGCCGCCGAGTTAGCCCGCCGACTTGGGATGCGCCGGGTGGTGGTGCCGCCGAGCCCTGGTCTGGTTTCTGCGTTTGGGGCGGTAATGGCCGAGGAGCGAGTGGATCGTCGAGCGACAGTGATTCGGCGCCTCGACCGCCCGGAGGCCGCGGACATCCCTACGGAGTTGCAGCGGCTCGCAGAAGTGACTGCGGCTGAGCTCGTGAAGCAAGCCCCGCGCGCCGACTCGGAGATGCTCGTGAGCACCTATGTGGCGTGCAGATATGTCGGCCAAAACTACGAGCAAGAGGTGCGGATGTACCACGGCCACATCGACAAGTCATACGAGCTCGCCGTCTCACTCCCTCCCGGCTCACCAGACTTCGTCGCCACGCTGAAGGATCGATTTCACGCACGACACGAGCAGGCATACGGGTATTCGCTCCCCGACCAGCCGATTCAGTCTATTTACATCGGGGCAACCGCCATGTTCCCCTCGACGAGCATCTCCGTGAGGCCCTACCGCGGCACATCGGACGAACCACGATCGCACCGCCGGCGAATCCTGGCTGGAGCCGGCAAGTGGGTCGACGCCATCATCTTGCGTCGGGACGATCTCATTCCCGGGTTTGCCATTGATGGGCCAGCCGTCATCGAAGAGGCGAACTCAACCACATACGTGCCGCCGGACTTTGAGGCCAAGGTCGATCCCAGTTATTGCCTGTTGCTCTCGTCAACCGCATAGCATGGAGGCGCCACGCGTAATGACAAGCGGCACCGCAGCTCCCGTGGATCGCGTAGGCCTGGGTATCCTCCATCACCAGTTCGTCAATATCTGCGATGAGATGGCGGTCTCCATGATGCGTACCGCCTATTCGCCGATATTTTCGGAGGGATTGGACTTCTCGACATTGATCCTCGATGCGCAGGGGAACCTAATTGCGACGGCCGGAATTAATCCCGCCATGCTCGGTGCGTCGCTGTATGCGGCGACGTGGATCGTCCGCGAGGTCGGTGAGGAGAACTTCGACCCCGGCGATGTTTGGATCCACAACGACCCTTATCGAGGCGGGTCGCACATGCCCGAACACATGATGGTTACGCCGGTCTTCATAGACGGAGGGATTGTGGCCTACGTCGGAAACATCGCGCATTTGGCGGAAATCGGTGGTATGGCTCCCGGATCATTCGCTGCCACCGCGACGGATGTATTCCAAGAGGGGCTTCGCCTTCCACCGGTTCGTCTCTTTCGCCGCGGTGAGCCGGTGCATGATGTCTGGCGAATCATGCTGACCAATCACCGAACGCCCGCAAACACTTGGGGCGACCTGCACGCGATGTTGGGTTCGCTGCGAGTCGGCCAGCGGCGGCTCGAGCAGCTGTTCCACGAACGCGGCGTGGCGGCGTTGAGTGCTGCGTTTGCGCAAATTCAGGACTTCGCCGAAATGTGTCTGCGCGAGGAAATTCGCAAACTTCCGAACGGCGTCTATCACGCCGAGGACTGCTTTGACGACGACGGGATCGTCGATCGAGAGTGCTGGGTGCGACTTGACGTGATCATCGAGGACGACGAAATCATCTTCGACTACTCGAAGTCGGACCCGCAGACGCTGGGGCCAATCAACGCCACGTATGTTGTCACCCTGTCAGCCTCGCTTAACGGACTCCTATACATCATCGGCGGCGACATGCCAGTGAATGCCGGGGTCGCGCGTGTTGTACGTGTTGTGGCTCCGGCTGGGTCGATCTGCTGCGTCCGTCTGCCCGGTGCGTGCGTTGGCGGCCAGACCGAGAATCAGCCGCGCGTCATGGAGATGGTGATGGGAACCATCCTTGGGCAGCTGCTCCCGGACCGTTCGGCGGCCGCCAGTGGGAACACTTCGCTCAACTTCCTATTCGGCGGCGTGGATCCACGTACCGGTGACTATTTTGCTCACTACCATTTCGAGGCCAACGGCTGGGGAGGGCGGGCGAGCAGTGACGGCAATAGTGCCCAGATCGTGCCGCACGCGAACTGTCGCAACACCCCGGTCGAAATATTTGAGACGCGTTGGCCGTGGATACACGAAAAGTACAGTCTCAACTGCGACACGGCTGGTCCGGGTCGGCATCGCGGCGGCCTTGGGATCGAGCGCATCCTAGAGGTGGGCAGCGATGTCATCACCGTTAGCGTGCTTGCTGACCGAGCGAAACACCGACCCTGGGGCCTCTTCGGGGGCGGTGAGGGCAGCGCAACGCGAGTGGAATTGCGTCGCGCGGGTGCAACCGAGTATCGGACATTCCAGGAACACTTTGGGCTAGTTAGCCCAACCAAGTTCAGCAATGTCCGCCTCGGCCACGGGGATCGCGTGCGACTCGTATCCCCCTCGGGGGGCGGGTATGGTGACCCATTGGAGCGGGACCCGGCGCTTGTCGTCATCGATGTCTGCGAGGGCTTCGTGTCGAAGCAGAGCGCCGAAAGGCTCTATGGGGTTCTGTTGGGCCCTGACGGTCAGTTGGATGAGGGCCGTACCGAGGATCTGAGGCGGAGGCTACGCAGTGACGTGGCGTGAACTTGGCAAGTCGTGGCACGACACGACGGTCGACTACTGCGAGGTTTGCGGTAACCTCCTGATCCGACGTTACTGGGAATTCACTGATGAGAGTGGGGTAATCGTGCGCGCATGTCGCGAAGATGATGTGCGCCTTCTGGCAACGCTTCGGAGGTACAGGGCTGAGGCGTCTCCAGCGGGGAGCGGCGCATGAGCGGCTGGCGGGTCGGCATCGATACTGGCGGGACATTCACGGATCTCGTCGCCGTGCAGGACGACGAGACCCGCATCGTGAAGGTGCCATCGACGCCGCCGCACTACGAGGTCGCGGTGATGGACGCCCTGAAGCAAGCCCACATCGATCCATCCGAAGTCGACCTATTGGCACACGGCACAACCGTGGCGACTAACGCAGTTATCACGGGTGCTGTGACCCGCACAGCACTGCTTACGACGGCGGGTTTCCGAGACATTCTTGAGCTGCGCCGGCACAATCGCGGTGACCCCTTTGACATTATGTGGGATCCGCCCGATCCATTGATCCCCCGCCGTCATCGCTTTGAGGTGCGGGAGCGCCTCAACTATGCTGGCGAGGTTGTCCAAGAGCTCGATGAAGGCGATGTGCTCCGGGCGGTGGAGGCTGCCGCAGGCGCAGATATTGCCTGCTTCGCCATCTGCTTCCTTCACTCCTACGCCAATCCGCTGCACGAGCAGCGCGCGCGTGAGCTGGTGTTGCGTGCAATGCCCGGTGCTGACGTGTGCTGTTCGGCTGAACTGCTGCGCGAGCCGCACGAGTTTGAGCGGACGTCGACGACCGTCATCAATGCGTGCCTTATCGCGGTAGTTGGTCAGTACCTCCACTCGCTTTCTACCGCGCTCATCGAACATGGGTTCCGCGGCCGGTTGGGGGTCATGCACTCCGGCGGTGGCCTGCTTACTCTCGAAAGCGCTGCCCGCTTCCCAGCACGACTCGTCACGTCCGGTCCAGCCGGCGGCGCCATGGCCGCGCAGGGAATCGCGGGATCTGGAAGCCCGTCGAGCGGGGTAGTGGCTGCTGAGGAACTCGCGCGCGCGGTCAAGCTCGACGACATTATCTCGCTGGACATTGGAGGGACAAGCGCAGACATCGCCGTTATCAGGGGCGGGCGAGCGCGTTTGATCAACGAGTATTCAGCTCAGTTTGGTCAGGTGATTCGATTTCCCACCATCGACCTAGTCACCATCGGTGCGGGGGGGGGATCGATCGCCTGGGTTGATCCCGGACGGCTGCCGCACGTGGGACCACAGAGTGCGGGCGCGGTTCCTGGGCCCGCCGCATATTCGCGCGGCGGAACGCAGGCGACGGTCACAGATGCGAACGTCGTGCTGGGCCGCCTTGGAGGCGGCATGCCGTTAGCTGGGAGTGTCGAACTCAACGCTGCTGCTGCCCAGAGAGCCGTTAGCGACTTCGCGACCACTCTGGGGCTCTCAGTTGAGGCTGCAGCGCTGGGGATCGTCGAGATCGTGAACAACAATATGGCTCGCTCCATTCGTGTCGTTACGGTCGAGCGCGGCCTTGACCCCCGCGAGTTCACTCTGGTTCCGTTTGGTGGCGCGGGCCCGCTACTTGCCGCTGAGCTTGCCGAGATGCTTGGTATACGTCGAGTGCTCATACCTGTGGCACCCGGCGTAACGTCCGCGCTGGGATGCCTGCACGTGGACATCACGCATGACATATCCGAGTCATTCATATCGAAAGTTGACGATCTCGATGCCGGTGCCTTGCACACGCGGGTGGACCACCTTGCCGGCCAAATGCGAGCGCGGTTAACAGCCGACCGCGTACCAGCCGAAGAACAGAACCTGGAGTTCTTTGTGGATCTGCGCTATTCGGGCCAAATCAAGGGCCTGACGGTGGCGCTGCCGGCGGACTTGGGCAGTGACCACCTTAGGCGAGAATTGTTGGCATGCTTCTTCGACGAGTACGAACGCCAATTCCACTTTGCATCGCATGACATTGACGTTGAGGTTGCGGCAATCCGGGTCCATGGAGGACGCCCTGCAATCCATACTTCGCTCCCCTTCCGCGGAGGAAGCGGCAGGCTTCACGACGTGACCAGGCCAGTGGTGACGCGTCGCGGCGACGTGGCTGCGCGCGTCATCGCTCGACAAGACCTACCTGTGGGGACACGCCTAGCAGGGCCAATCATCATCACGCAACTGGACTCGACCACCTGGGTGCCGAGTACCTGGAGTGTCGACGTTGACCGCATAGGGAACCTGGAGTTGAGTCTCACGAGACCGGAGGCGGAATATGTGCGCGGCTGAAACCTCTCGAGGAATTCGTACTAGAGATCCGATTTTCTTTCAAGTGCTGAATAACGCATTCAGTGGCATCGTGGATGAGATGGGCGCGCTGCTACAGAAAGTTGCGTTTTCGCTTGTTGTGAGCGAAGGGCGCGACTACAGCGGAGCTGTTTGCACAGCGACAGGCGATCTGGTCGCATCCGGCAGCACTGATCTGCCAGCGCACCTCGGCACTATTCCATTTACGATGAAGGGCACTCTTGATTGGATTGGTGGTCAGGCGGAGACATTCTTCAAGCCGAGTGATATCGTTCTTTTGAATGATCCTTACATTGGCGGGACGCACCACAACGACGTGCGGGCGATCATGCCCGTCTTCTTTGGGAAGCAGTTGGCGGCATATGTGCTGTGTTCGGCGCATTGGACGGATATGGGAGGGTCCGTTCCGGGCACGTTTGATCCCAATGCTGAGAGTTCGTTCGGCGAAGGCCTGGCGATCACCCCTGTTCACATCGTGCGGGAGGGGGTGTTCGACCGCGAGGTCGCAGATCTGATTCTGCGCAATGTGCGAATGTCAGAGGTCGCCCATGGCGACCTGCTGGCCCAGATAGGAGCTGTCCGTTTGGGCGAACGGCGCCTCCAGGAGCTCGCGGAGCGCTACGGCGCCGAGACGATTGTGGCGGCTATGGACGAACTCATTGACTACTCAGAGGCGTTTCTGCGTGAGGAGTTTCGTAAGCTCAGCGACGGTCATTGGGATGTCGAGGCTCTGATCGACCGCGATCCCGGCTCGGATTCTGACAACCCGCTTGCGGTGCGAATGGGGTTGACGATTGCAGGCGACCACGCCGAGATGGATTTCTCGAAGACGTCAGGCCGTGCTCGGGGCGCGATGAACTCGTCAAGAGCCGTGTCGATATCGTCGGCGGTGGTCACGCTGAAGATGATCTTCCCCAACGTACCGATGAACCAAGGAGTCTTTCGGGCGATCGACTTCGTCGTGCCGGACGGCCTGCTAATCTCTGCTCGATTCCCACATCCCACGTCTGGCATGGCGGCCGGAGTGTATCCCGCAGTGGCGGACTGCGTACTGAAGGCGTTCATTCAAGTGATTCCCGACCGCTGCATGGCGGGGCCAACCGGTCTACTGAACATCGTCATTGGTGGCTATGATCCCCGGCCCGGGTATGAGCGTGACTTCGTCTCGTATGTTTGGCTCGAGGGTGGGTGGGGTGGCCGACCGGGGAAAAAGGACAATCATACGGCGATGACGACATTCGCGACAACGGCTACCAACCAACCGATCGAGCTGCAAGAGCGCCTCTTTCCGATTCAGTACGATTGTTATCGTCTAGAACCCGATACCGCGGGGGCAGGACTCTCTCGTGGTGGGCTCGGCGTTCGCCGCTGCTGGTTTCTGACGCACTCGGCGGGAACGTTGTCCGATCTCGGTGACGGCGAGCGATTCGGGCCCTGGGGCTGGGCAGGAGGTGCGGATGCGCCGCCAAATCGATTCACCTATGCTCCTGGGACTCCGGGGGAATTGAACGTGGGCATGTTTCGGACCGGCTTGAGGATCGAGCCTGGCGTCCTGCTCGACTGTTTTCAGCCGGGGGGTGGCGGGTACGGAGATCCGCTGACTCGAGATCCTTCATTCGTCGTGGACGATGTTCTCGACGGCTACGTCTCCGTGCAAGGGGCTCTCCACGACTATGGTGTAGTCGTGAGCAAGGACGCGGGCGAGTATGCGTTTGATGTAGATCAGACGATGAAGGTGCGCTCACTGCGGGCGCCGACTGTCACATGACCGCCCATACAGCGGAGAGATCCGCAGCATTGATAACGGGCGCGGCGGGTCAACTCGGCTTCGCTATCTCGTACGCACTCGCCGAGCGGGGCGCGGATCTCGTTCTCGCAGATCGACAGGGGGCTGGTTTGGACAGCGCAGTCCAGCGACTGGGGGATACATCTGGCCGTGTGGTCATGGTCGAGGGCGACTTGAGCACAGACACTGGGGCCGAGGAGCTCGTTGAGAGATCGATTCAAGTCCTGGGCCATCTCGACGCGTGCATCAACACTGCCGGTATCGAGGGTCCGATAGGACCGCTCGACGCGCTCGATCTCGACACAATCGTCAGCTTGTATCAGATCAACGTCTTCGGTGTGATGCGCGTAATGAAAGCCGTGATTCCGCACTTCCGCACACGCAATTCCGGCCGGATCATCAACCTAGCGTCGGGTGCTGGCCTGAGCGGAACCCCGTATATGTCGGCATATAGTTCATCGAAACACGCGGTTGTTGGGCTGACTCGATCCGTCGCCGCGGAGTTGGGAGGCAGCAATATCAGCGTCAATGCTGTCTGCCCGGGGTGCGTGGACTCACCCATGATGGAGCGCATCCAGCGATCGCTCAGCGAGTCGTTAGCGCGACCGGTATCCTTCGCATCTTCAATTCCAATGGGGAGGTTTGCATACCCAGACGAGGTCGCCAATCTCGTCGCGTACCTGGCACTGGATGCGCCGCCCTATATCACCGGTGCCGCTCTCGTCGTCGACGGAGGGCTTCGCGCGTGACTCGAATGCCTAGATGGTATGGCTGAGCCCCAGCGGTGGGCGATTGTCACCGGGGCGAGTCGCGGCATCGGCGCCGCTGTGGCACGGCGATTGGCCGAGGACGGATTCGCGGTAGCGCTGATCGCGATGCAGCAGGATCGGCTGGCAAGAGTGCGTGACGAAATCGTCGCCGACGGTGGTATAGCCGAGATCCACGCATGCAACTTCAACGATCGTGTTGCGTTGGAACAGTTGGGTGTGGAGCTCGCGCGACGTCACGAAGCGATTCATGCGCTGGTCAACAATGCCGGAATCGCCGTCGTCGGGTCGCTCAGCGAGCAGAGTGGGCAGACGTGGGACGCTGTGAACAACGTTAACCTGCGCGCCGTGTTCGAATTGACCCGACTGCTCGTACTGCCCTTGAGTCGCGCTGGGGGCGCTGGCAGCATCGTGAACATGAGCTCGGTTCTGGGGTTGCTGGTCACGCGTGGCCTGGCGTCGTATATTGCGACGAAGGGTGCGATCAATCACTTGACTCGAGGCTTGGCCGTGGAGTTGGGTGAAAAGGGGATCCGCGTCAATGCGATCGCTCCAGGGTTCATTCGAACGGACATGTTTGAGACGTCGCATCCGCGGGACCGTCAACTCGCGCTGGCTGCGGCGCACCCTCTGGGGCGCGTCGGTACGCCAGAGGAGGTCGCCGCCGTGGTTTCGTTCCTCTGCTCGCCGGCCGCCAGCTTTGTTTCGGGCGCCATCATTCCCGTCGACGGCGGGCTGAGCTGCCAACTTGCGATTCCGTCACTCCTCTGAGGCTCTGTCGACAACCACGATGACGAACAGGAGGTGACTGCCTTGAACGTTGCGATCTTCGGGGCGGGTCAGCTGGGAACCGCGGTGTGGCGCCTGCTGGCTTCACGAGCTGGCGTCGAGGTGGCCGGGCCATTCAGTCGTGACCAGCGTTCGGTGGCACTCTCATCCGGTGCGGATCTTGTTGTCATCGCCACTACATCCTTCCTTAGTGAGGTCGCCCCTGATATCCGCGTGGCAGTTGAGGCAGGATCGAATGTGATTACGAGCGCGGAAGAAGCAGCCTACCCCTGGGCCGTGAACAGCGAACTCTCGACCGAGCTTGATAGCCTGGCGCGCGCGCACGGGGTCACGATACTTGGATGCGGGCTCAACCCTGGCTTCGTCTTTGACGCTCTCGTGCTTACAGCGTGCGGCGCAGGGTCCGACGTCGAATCAATTCGCGTAGAGCGAATTGTTGACCTGGGCGGATTCAGCGAAGGGGTGCTTCGACGCATCGGAGTCGGGTATTCACAGTCTGAGTTCGCTGACGGGACGGGAAGCGGTAGGATCACTGGTCACATCGGGTTTCCGCAGTCTATGGCGGTAGTTGCCGCCCGACTCGGTGTGAGCCTCGAACGGGTCGACCGCGACATTTCGCCGATATTCGCCGACACCGAGTATCGGAAGCCGCACATAACTGTGCTCCGGGGGCAGACTGCTGGGTTCACGCAGCGGTACGTCGGGTGGAGTCGCGGGGCGAGATGGTTCGAATGCGAATTCTGGGGCCATATCGATCCCGAGTCGATTGGCCGGACCCCTCGGGACGAGATCTGGATCGCTGGAATGTCCCCACTTCACCTACAGGTACTGCCCGGCTTGAATCCTCAATCTGCGGCGCCAGCCATGATCGCCAATTCGATGGCGCGCGTCGTGGACGCACGGGCAGGTTGGCTAACCGTGGGCGATCTCCCGCCGGCGACCCCATAGCTGGCGGCAACTGTCCGAAGTTAACTGGTTGCCGCAACGGGCGCTTGAAGCCATCGACTCTCGGAACCAGGAGGTGCATAGAGCCAGAGGATTACGAGAGCCTCATCACCGGGATCGCTGCGTGTGACGTGCGGGGCATTCGAGGGAGTAATCAAAACGCTCCCTTTGGAAACCCTATGCGCACTCTGGCCGATTTCGATGATCCCTGATCCCGAGACGACGATTGCGACCTCCTCGGCCTCGTGGGAATGCTGGTGTGTCGCGTATCCGGCAGGAAGGGCGGCCATTCCCATCACGACCTTTTGGGAATTCGACTTAGCCGGGGACGCCTTGACTGCCAGGACACGTCCGTCGATCATTCGGGCATCTCCAGCGCTGCCGTCCTGAAGCGCTCGGACGACCTCAGCCGCCAGTTCATCGATCATCCACGAACTCACACCATCCGTCGACTCAACATCCACAAGATGCCTCCTAGAATGCCAGCCCATGCAGATTATCAAACTGGAGCCCTTGGGCACCCGTATGCAACACGACGTTTTAGTCGGGCGCTACAATCCGCATGACGGCTGGGCACTGCCCCGGGCCAGGCCGTTGCATCGAGACGATCCAGGGCGTTGTCGACCGTTTGCCGCTCGAGGGTAGTGATATGAGACCGACCTCTCAGGCAGCCGAAGGCAATATGGAATGGACCGCTGGAGCGGGCTTGCCCGGCAAGGGAGTTGTTGTAACCGGGGGTGCGAGGGGTATTGGCAAGGCAGTCGCTCATGCGTTTGCAAACTACGGGGCACGGGTTTGCATCGTCGATTTGAACGGCGATGCTGCGGCGAGTGCGGCAGCTGAGCTACCAAACCCAGACCAGCACATGAGCATAGGGCAGGATCTCAGAGACCTCGCCGCACACGACACGATGCTCGAGCGCGTGCGCTCCGAACTCGGGCGCGTTGACGTGCTTGCACATCTAGCCGCAGTCCTGCGCCGACGTACTAACGTCGACGATGTGACCGAGGAAGACTGGGATGTTCAGGTGGACACCAACCTCAAAGCAACGTTCTTCCTAGACCGTGCTGCCGCTAAGGCAATGCGAGCGCAGGGCCGCGGTGGGCGCATCATCAATTTCACTTCACAAGGCTGGTGGACCGGTGGGTTTGATGGATCCGTGGTGTACAACGCCACCAAAGGCGGGGTCGCCACCATGACCCGCGGATTAGCGCGCACCTATGCCACGCACGGCATCACTGTCAATGCAGTAGCCCCCGGGTTTGTGGACACGCCCATGATGCGTAGCGGCGATCTCAGCGAGGAGCATCTGCAAGGTTTGGCGGCACAAGTGCCTATGGGACGCCTGGCTGAGCCCTATGAGATCGCGGGCTCGGTACTCTTTCTGGCATCCGACCACGCGGCCTACATCACCGGCGCCACGATCAATGTTAGCGGTGGGTTCCTCATGTATTAGGTGTTTGTGGCGGGGGCCGAACGGCGTGCATGTGGTCATCTCCGACGCCCACGACGGGTTGCGCAGTGCGCTGTCGCAGGTGTTCGCGGGCGCGACTTGGCAGCGCTGCAAGGTGCACTCCCTGCGCAACGTGGCGAGCGCTGTGCCCAAGCTGCACGCGTCGGCGGTGCTCGCGGTGGTGAGGTGGATCTTCCTGCAGCCGACCCGCGAGCACCGCCGTTACGCGGTGAACCACACCCTCGACGTGCTGGAACCACGCTGTCCCCCGTGGCGGCCAAGCTCCGCGTCGCTGAGCACGATGTGCTCGCCCTACGTGAAAGTCCCTGTCGACCACTGGCGCTAAAATCTTCGGGACGGATGAAAATGTCAAAGTCGAGCATCGCGGCGTGGGATGGCGCGGGACGTGGTCGACCCCGCGGAGAAGAGCGGAGGGCGGGGATGCAACCTCCGCCACGCATCTGGGCACTTTCCCCAATGAACTGTTGCCGGTGGCGGCGGCCACGCCCTCCTGTGTCGCGTGCTTCGGCCGCGGTGACCAGTTGGCGGTGAGCTTATCGGTGCGCGGCTTCGGCAGCGACGCCTCGCTGACGGTCCCGATCTCGGGCGGACGAGTTGGCCCAGTATGTGATCAGCATCACCTCAGATGTCGGACGGCCGCCCTCAGACGTTGTCGCCGACAGTGGGTACGCTGGCGCCGCTGCCTATCGCACCTGCGTGGATCGAGGAGTCGCCCCGACGATCAAGGGACGTCCCAACAAGAACCACCACGGCGGCTGGGACCGAGACCGGTTCACCTACGAAGCTGCCCTCGACCGCTACATCTGCCCGACGGGCCAACCGCTGGTCCGCACTAGTGACAACCTTGCGATGCGCCAGCATGTGTACCCGCGCTTCACTCATCGGCTGCCGATCCTGCAGTGCTAGAGCGGCGTGTTCACCGAGTCGAAACGCTCGCACGGTGACCCACTCGTTCGAGCATGCATTGCTTGTCCAGATCGCCGATCATCTGGCGACTGCTGCCGCCAAGCGCAGTCTCCGATATCGAAAGCAGTTCATCGAGCTCATCTTTGCCGACGCGAAGGTGCGGCATGGCATGCAGCGAGCTCAGCGACGGGGCAGGGTCAATATGCTCATTCAGGCCACGCTGACCGCAGCGGTCATGAATATTCGCAAGCTCGCGCGATTCGGGCTGCGAACCGGGACTGGGATGGCGGTAGGGATGAGCCCTCGCTCGCCCCTTCGCACGATGTCCCACGATTCAGGTCTGTCGCTGCGGTTAACGTTTCACGTGGGCCGGCGGCTTGCCACCGGCTCACATGATCAGCGCATCACCGGCCTTCGGCAACAGCCTGCGAGCCGAGACTGACCAGGCTGCCTTGGAGCGCAGGCCCACTGCTGCCACAGCGGTCAGCACAACACCATATAGTGCGTGCGACGTTGCCACAAACGATTCCAGGGGACTGGGCGGGTTGCGGACACGGTTTACAAAGGGCGGTTGCCCTGCCACCTGTCGCGATTCTACCCAGGAGTATCCTGTTCTCACAGGCGTTTTTCCGACTCGTGCAAGTGAGTTTTACTGGGGGCTTGACAAATGGCTGTAGCACAACGTATGGTGCGGCGGTGTTCTGAAAACGGTTCCAGGAAAACGCCCGGGTAAGGCTTACTCGGCCCGTTTACCTCGGAGCATTGCCGACAGCTTGGGGAAGCTAGGAGGAAAGAGGGACAGTGATGGACGACATAGAAGTGCATCCCTCCAGTGAGCGAGTGCCCGCACCATCAGCAACGCGGCCGGGTGGCCTCTTGCGCAACGCGGTGGGTCTTCCCGCGGTCTTAGGGCAGTCGTTGGCAAACGTAGGGCCGACGATCGCGATTCTCTTCACCACCGCACTCGTCGTGAGCAAGGCAGGAGCGTCCGCCCCGTTCGCGATCATCTTCGTCATGATCGGGCTAGGCTTTACGGCTTGGTCTGTAGCGGTCCTAACGCGATATGTCCCCGCTGCAGGTGTGTTATATGCCGCACCTGCACGAGCATTCGGAGCGACCGCCGGCGTGGGGATCGCTCTACTTCTGTTCCTAGTGTACATGCTCGAAACCGCCGCCACAGCACTGTTCTCAAGCGGCCTTATCAGCGACTTTATTGCCAGTCATACTGGGGTATCAGTTCCCTGGGCGGTGATCTTCGCTGCTCTGCTTGCCTTCTACGTGCTGCTCGCGTGGTTTGGGATTCGAGATGTCCTCAGATTCACGCTCGTATTCTTGGCCGGCGAGTTGACGGTAATCTTGACACTCGTCATCCTAATTATCGTAAAGGGCGGCGTCCACGGGCAGGTACCTGGAGCGTTCACGCCGAGCTTCTCGCCAGGAGGAGCTCAGGGCATCGCTCTCGCATTTGTGTTCGGGATCTTTGCGCTTGGTGGATTCGAATCCTCCGCAGGTACCATCGAAGAGAGTCGCCGTCCAAGGTCCTTCATACCAGCCGCAGTTCTCGGCGCGGTGCTTCTCGGCGGTCTACTGTTCATGATCAGTGCGTATGCAATGGTCATTGGATATGGGACGGATCACTTGGCAGCATTGGCAGGTAGCGCCAACCCAATGGCTCCATTGGGAACGGAGTTCATCGGTGGGTGGTACGGGGCTCTTCTCGCATTGGCATTGATCAGTGCCACTTTGGGTGCTTCGTTGGCCTCGGCGACGCTGGCTATGCGCGTCGTATTCTCATTAGGTCGGGACGGCATCGTGCCCAAAGCCCTGGGGCGAGCCCATCCCCGCTATCACAGTCCGTATATTTCGGCTGTCGCTGTAGGGGTGATCTGCTACTTGGCCGGGTTAGCGTTTGGTTTGCTCTGGGGCGTGGAGGGTCAGTACGGCATTACCGGGTATCTGACCGGGATCAGCCTCGGTCTCGCATACTTCATCTTCAATCTGGCGATGGTCGTATTCATGTGGCGACGTCACAGAGACGAGTTCAGCTGGCTCCGACATGGAGGAATCGGCCTGATCGGCGCCGTCTTGGTAGGGGTCGGCTTGTACCCTAGTTTCGTGCCGTTCCCCATCGCACCAGACAACTACATGGTGTTCGTCCTCATCGTTTGGCTGATTGCCGCGGCGGGCGTCAGTCTGCTACTTCGCATCAAGAACCCAGCTCAACTCGAGCGTGTGCTCAGCATAGCGGCTGGGGCTGAACAATCAGGAGAAGCGACCGGCTAACACGAGCTGGCCTTGACTCGCGAAATGGAGGCACGCGGCATGACAACAAAGCTAGATGGCCGTGTGGGTGTTATTACTGGCGCGGCGAGTGGTATCGGTCGCGCGGGCGCGCTGTTGTTCGCAAAGGAGGGCGCGGCCCTCGTCCTGGTCGACGTCAATCCCGAGGGCGACGATGTCGTCTCGGAGATTCGGTCGGCTGGCGGAAGTGCTTCATTCATTCAGGGCGACGCAGCCGATGGGAGCGTGGTGCGAGGGGCGGTTGACAGGGCTGTCAGAGACAGTGGCAAGCTGGACTTGCTCTGGAGCAACGTAGGGATGCCCGTGTTCAAGACCGCTCTCGATACCACCGAAGCAGAGTGGGATCGCATCGTCGACGTGAACCTGAAGAGCGGATTCCTCTTGGCGAAGTACGGGATTCCACACGTTATCGCTGCTGGTCGCGGAACGATGGTCTTTACAGGTTCCACGGCATCAGTGGTTGGAAGCCGACGCTGGGCTGCCTACTGTGCGACGAAAGGTGGAGTACTGATGCTTTGTCGGGCAATGGCACTGGATTATGCGGAATACAACGTTAGGATCAATTGCGTGTGTCCCGGAGCTACCGATACCCCGATGCAGGAAGCCGACATGCGCTCACGAGACGAACCCTATGATCAAGTCGTGCGGGACGAGAAGGCTGCCCACCCCATGAACCGCTACGCGACGCCTCTAGAGGTCGCCAATGCGGCTCTCTTTCTGAGTTGCGATGAGTCCAGCTTTACCACCGGATCAGCTCTCTTTGTGGATGGGGGACTTTCGGCCCAATGAGCTCCGCCACACTTGCCAAACCCATCTACTCGGTTGATCTCATCAAGGTTGGGGAGGCTGACGTGCGAGGTCCGGAAGTCTGGTGGATGAGCCACTGGGACGAGTGGGAGACGCTGTTCTTCTACTCCGTGCTCGTTCGCGGCCCAGGGCATAAGCTGCTAATCAATACTGGTCCTGGGAAGGATACTAGGGCGTTGGACAAGATCTGGGTGCAATACTCAGGGCACACGAGGGCCGCCATGCGGCTCTCAGGGCACATCTCAGAGTCGCTCGTAAGCCTGGGCACGACGGCAGACGAGATCACCGACATTATCCTTTCGCCGTTCCAATCCTACTCCGCCGCAGACCTCATGCACTTTGGCAATGCGCGGATCCACCTGTCAAAGCGCGGGTGGGTTGAGTTTCACGCCCCAGACGTAATGCCTGCAGATCAGACGAGTAACCGCGATAGCGCACTGCCCCGCGACGTCCTGATCCATCTCGTCACCGATGGGTGGTCCAAGGTGAGGCTGCTTGACGACGAGGATGAGGTCATTCCCGGGATCGATGTCTTTCGTGCGGGAGTGCACCATCCTGAGAGCCTGGCAGTCGTCATACCCACCCGGTACGGACCAATCGTATGGACCGACGGACTTTTCAAGCTCGGCAACTTCGAGAGGGCACATCCGGTCGGGCTCACTCGCAGCCTCCGTGAATCGGCAGTACTCCAGCAGCGAGTCGAAGCTATCGACGGGATCGTACTACCGGCGTTCGACGATACGTTGCTCGACCGCTATGCTCGCGGTAGCGTCGCATGACTCCGTCGTCGCTCTGAGCGCTGCCACCGTGACGTTTCGCATCGCAGTCATTCCTGGTGACGGTGTGGGGCCAGAAGTGACCGCAGAGGCGCTGAGGGTGCTCCGCTGTGTTGCCGATGCTGACAAAGCGGTCGACTTCGAATTCAAATTCTTCGAATGGGGAACAGCCCACTATCGGGCTCACGGCGAGATGATGCCGGCTGACGGTCTGGCCATTCTTCGCGAGTTCGACGCCATCCTGTTAGGGGCGGTTGGCGCTCCTGATGTGAAGGACTACATCACCTTACGGCAGCTACTTATCCGGATTCGCTTCGGATTCCACCAATATGTGAATCTGCGTCCGGTTCGGCTGTTCCCGGGCGTGCAGTCGCCCGTGCGAACGGCCTCCCCGGCGACTGTCAACATGACCTTTGTACGCGAGAACAGCGAGGGTGAGTATGCCGGAAGCGGCGAGCGACTGTTTCGCGGCACCAACCGGGAAGTCGCATTGCAGACAGCGGTGTTTTCGCGTGCAGGTACCGACCTGGTGGTGCGCTGGGCGTTTGACCGCGCGCGCGCGGATGGTGCCTCGCTCACCAGTGTGAGCAAGGGCAATGCTCTGGAGTATTCAGGTGGCCTCTGGGACGACGTTGTTGATGAAATCGCCGGGCAGTATCCGGATGTAACGGTGAAGCGACTTCTCGTAGACGCGGCCGCCATGTTGATGGTGGTTGCTCCCGAGCGCTTCGAGGTGGTCGTAGGCTCGAACCTATACGCCGACATTCTCACCGACCTGGGAGCGGCTCTGATGGGAAGCATAGGACTCGGCGCCAGCGCGAACATCAATCCCGAGCGAGAGTTTCCCTCGATGTTCGAGCCGATCCATGGATCTGCACCAGACATCGCCGGCCAAGGAATCGCAAACCCATTGGGGGCAATCTGGAGTGCGGCGCTCATGCTCGGACATTTAGGGCAGGCTGAATGGGAGACGACGATAGTAGACGCGGTGGCCGCATTCCTCGCTTCAGGAGAGGGACGTTCGCATGATCTGGGGGGAAAGGCCTCGACGAGCGACGTTGGGAAGGCTGTGTGCGCTGAACTATCTCGGCATGATCCGCAGGCCGTGTCTAGGCGTGCCCCGGTTTGACGGACACGTTTTGCTAAGGCGTGATCCGTCCTGGGAAAGGTTGGAGGCTCAAGGGAATAGGCGAAGGTCTCTGTCGAAGAGCGCCGAGGTATTTCTCGGCAATTCCAGCGGAGTCCATCACACGCGCTCTAGTCGTCATTCCAACCAATTCCCCACAAAACCACTCTAAATCGAACTCAGCACGCGGCGGAAAATCAGGACTAGTCTGGGGGACCAGGGGTCGCAGGTTCGAGTCCTGTCTCCCCGACGGACGCGCAAGTTGAGTTCGCGACGTGCGGTTGCGCCGGCGCCGGGCACCTGTCGCCAACGGGGTGTAGTGCTC
>Ga0307372_10001859_pt1 | contig 35719 bp, 33 predicted proteins | sample OX1MG_FD_202533 | JGI IMG/M metagenome (GOLD analysis project Ga0307372, IMG submission 202533) | Soil microbial communities from Risofladan, Vaasa, Finland - OX-1 | ecosystem: Environmental > Terrestrial > Soil > Coastal area > Acid sulfate soil | place: Finland: Risofladan, Vaasa | collected...
CTGGAAACGGGGCTGCCCGACAGCCAACTGCGGGTCCCGGGCCGGTGTGCTGAGAAACGCCACCACGATGGCCTGGACGGGACCCAGCTGTCGATCAGTGGCTACCGCGCCAGCGCTCTACCCGGCCGGAAGGCATTGGCTACCAGGTTGCGGTGCCGCCGATGTTCGGGGTCGTCCATCCCGAGGATCATGTGACCCATGACCATGCCGATGGTGTTGTCGTAGCCGGCGGAGCTGAAGGCCTTGGCGCTGCGCAGGATGCGCGAACAGTCTTCGAAGCGGAATGCCGTCCAACTCTCCGCCGGAATCATGCCTTCGGGCATCATGTCCACGCTGACGAGGCTGCCTTTCCAGACCGGCGTCTCCGCCCTCTTTTCGGCGAAGTCGGCGTAGGGGTCGCGCAGATCACCGCCGATCACGTCGTCGAAGGCGTCGAACGGGTCGTAGCTTTCGCTCTTCGTCTGTGTTTGCTCACTCACGGCCTGCCTCCCGGTGTCCGGTGTCGCTGCGGACGAGCCATGGCGGCGAGGCTAGCTCTGCGAGAGGTTGTCCCGCTCAGCGGGACAACCTCATCGGAGAAGCTTGGAGCGATATCGTGCGGTCGGCTTGTAAATGAGTGGCCACTGCTGCCCCCTGGCAACCGGCACTTCCAACGCGGGCCAGACAAAGACACGTTGTGCGATCGGTGTCTACCAACTATGGGCGCCGACGTGACGGTGCCGGACCGAAGCAGATCGGCTCGTCAGATGCGATTTTGGGCGGTGAACAGCAGGTACTCCCAGTCCATGACCGTCGTTTCGCTACCCCGGTCGTGACGTTGGGCCAGCTCGGCGAGGTCGCGGTCGAGCGCAGCTACCCGGTCGGGATCCTGGGCTATGCCCCGGTAGGCGGCGATGGTCGGGCCGTAGCGGGTCTTGAAGTAGTCGCGAAACGCCTCGGAGTTGGCGAAGTGGTCGACTGTGACCGTCTGGCGACGGGGGCTTATGTCGGTTACCCGGTCGCCAAGCAGCGCGAGCACATGGTTCTCGTTTCCCCACAGCGGTGGAGGCTGCGCCCCCGGCGGGGGTGGGGGTGCGTAGGGCTTCATCGTGGCGAGCATCTGACCGATGAACCCCTCCGGGGTCCAGCTGAGCAGGCCGATGGTCCCGCCGGGGCGACAAACCCGGGTCAGCTCGTCGGCCGCGGCCTGATGGTGGGGGGCGAACATGACCCCGACACAGGACAGGACTACGTCGAACTCGCCATCGGCAAATGGCAGTGCCTCGGCGTCCGCTTCGCGCCACTCCACCCGAACGCCGTGCCGGGCGGCCTGTTCTCGGCCCGCGTCGAACAGTTCCGGAGTCAGGTCGCAGGCCACAACGCTTGCTCCGGCCAAGGCTGCGGGGATCGCCGCGTTGCCCGACCCGGCCGCCACGTCCAGCACCCGGTCACCTCGCCTCACCCCACAGGCTTCGACCAATACGGCACCCAGGTCCGGGATGATCTCGGCGGCGACTGTGGGGTAGTCGCCCAGGGCCCACATCGTCCGATGCTTGGCCTTTAGGGCCTGGTCGTTATCGCTCGGCACAGTCATGTCTTTCGCCTCCTATCGCCGTGAAACAGCACCTCTGGGCGGACGGCGGGCCGAGCCGCACGCCGTGAGCTGGCGTCCCCTGTCGGTTCCCTTGGTCACTGCCCTCGGACCCAGAGTAAAGAAGGGCAGGTCGTGGGCCTAGTGCAAGATCAGTACCAGTAGAGTTGGCCGGCGTGGGGTCCGGATACCACCAGTTCTGCCCCGTCTCCAAGGCGATGGAGTTGCTCGACGAGCGCTGGACGATGCTTGTCGTGCGCGAGTTGGTGAGCGGGAGCCAACAGTTCAACGAGATGCGCCGTGGCCTGCCCCGGATGTCCCCGTCGTTGCTGTCCAAACGTCTGCAACAGCTGGTCCGTGCCGGCATCGTGGAACGGCGGACTGACGGCGGTGGCGTGCGCTATGTCCTTACCCCAGCGGGCCAGGAGTTGCGGCCGGTGGTCGAAGCATTGGGTGCCTGGGGGGTCCGTTGGGTCGGCGAACTCGGTGACGAGGACCTCGACCCAAAGCTCCTGTTGTGGGACATGCACCGGAACATCGACCACGCCGCGGTCCCAGGTGAACGGACCGTGGTCCGGTTCAGATTCCCGGACGCACCGGTAAAGGCCCGTCACTGGTGGATGGTGATTACCGCCGAAGACGCCGACGTGTGCGATGTGGACCCTGGTCACCCAGTCGACGTGACGGTGAGCGCCAGCCTGCGCCGTATGGTCGAGGTCTGGCGTGGCGATGTGGCGTGGTCGGAGGCTCTGGGCTCAGGCGCAATCGAGGTGAGCGGCCCCGAGGTGCTTAGGCGATCCCTGCCGCGGTGGTTCACGCTCTCGGTATTCGCTTCGGTACCTCGGCCTGCATAACGTCTGACTGCGCTTACCAAATGGCGCTCAATAATGCGCCGCATTCCGGCAAATCGAGGCCAGATTTACCCACGCGCTATTGCCGGTTATGCAGCCGTGGGGCCGATCACCCGGCCGGTCAACCTGCGCGCAAACGCTCGTGTTGCGCGATTGCGAGCGGGGGCCAACCGTGGCGGGCACACGAAGCCCCTCCGCACACGAAGCCCCTCCGTAGGGTGCCAAATCAAAGTAGAGGGGCGGCTGTACCGGGCAGCCTATCCAGACCCCCTCTGTCTACTATACTAGGCGGATGACAAGCAAGACCCTGCTGAAGTTGCTGACCGGCAGGAGGTTCAACTGTGTGTGGTTCTCCGTCAACGTGGTTCGCACATCATTGTCCAGTGTGGGGAGTGTCGAACTCTGATACCGATGCATTCCAGAGACTTGGCCCCAGGAACCTGGGCCGATATCCGATCGGCGCTCGCGCCGTGTTTGGGAGAGGGGTGGTGGGAATGAAGCGCTTTAAGGTCACGATTCGACGCGATCCGGAGGATCGCACAGCCTGGCTCGTGAATGTGGTGGGTCAGCCGGGGGCCCATACCTTTGGGCGTTCATTGGCTGAGGCGAAGCGTCACGGGAAGGAAGCAGTGGCGCTCTGGTTCGACTTGGAGCCAGATAAATTCGAGATCGACTGGGATGTCCATCTTGGGGTCCTGGCTGGATCGGTCAAACAAGCACGCGCAGCCATGGCTCATGCTGAAGCGGATCGCCATCGCCGAGATGAGGCTGTCAAGACCTTGACGGAGGCGGGGGTTAGCTACCGGGATGTGGCTGAGCTTCTTGGCCTGTCACACCAACGAGTTGCCCAAATCGCCAAGGCATCTTGACCGATCGGGCGTTCAGGGGAGTGATTGCTCCGTCGGGCTTCAGCAGGAGCGTCGAGTGTCCACAGGCGTTCAATCGGCGTATCGGGGTCGAATGCGGAAGGTTGCCGATACCCCTCATTGTGGCTCATCGACCATGTTGACCTGGTCTTTTGGTTTTGGTGCGCCCCTCGGGATTCGAACCCGAAACCTGCGGATTAAGAGTCCGTTGCTCTGCCGTTGAGCTAGAGGCGCATCGATGAGTGTAGAAGATGACGCCCGAGCCGTGGTACGGACAGCACGACGATCATTGGGGTGACCGAGGGGACTTGAACCCCCGACCTCCAGGGCCACAACCTGGCGCTCTAACCAACTGAGCTACGGCCACCGTGCCGGTCCAGCATGACACACGCAACACCTGGCCTGAGCCGGGCCGAGAGGTAGCCTTGGTCCGACGGGACGAAGGGTCCGGCGGTTGTCCGGCCGGGGCCTCCCGCCTCCGTAGCTCAACTGGATAGAGCAGGTGGTTTCTACCCACCAGGTTGCGGGTTCGACTCCTGCCGGGGGCACACTGCCGGGGCACAAAAGTGCTGATCAGCCGATGTAGCCGGTTGACCGGCCGAACTCTCGGGCGCGATCTGGGCGCGAACGGATCGCGTTTTCTTCGTTATCAAGGACGAGTTTCACGGGCGTCACCAGTCCGGCCAGAGCGCCGGCCAGCACCCGGCCGCGGTCTTGGGCCGCATGCTGGCAGGCGAGCGGCTCACGGCGTGCAGTGCCCGGTTCGAGACATCAGCTCCATGGTTACCCCCGTAGGAACAACGTCAGGTGGAGGTGGCGAAGGTCGTGGAAGCGCGGGCCGGGAGTCTGGCACCGGTGAACATCACGGGTCCTGACGGCGCCGAGAATATGGTTCGGGTTCTCCACCGGCCTCGCGTCCACCTGTCGGACAGCTCTTGGCCGACTCGAAATGCCCGATAGGGGGCTCGGGATCCCTGATCGTGCACCCTGGGTTATCACCGATCCGACCTCCGACCCGTAGGAGGTAGGGGGCTTCCGGCCCCGTCCCGATGAATGAACGACGGCCCGTTCTCGTGGCCTGTCAGGCAACTTCTGCCCGGTCCGATGGCGCTTGCAGAGGCGGGTCGGGCGCACTCTGCCCTCGTCGTTGTCTGCGGCCTGAGCGGGTGGCAGAACGATCCCCGACCGGGCATTATGCACTGCCGACAAAGAGTGCCTTCGTGTTCGGTGGATGCGTCGATAGCGGGAGGGCCGATGCCGAGCGCCGATGAGATCCGAGACGTTCAGCGAGCGACGTGGGCCGGGCTCTCTGCGGGCTGGGAGAAGTGGGACTCGGTCATCATGGAGCAGTTGGGCCCGGTCGGCGCAGCGATTATCGAGCGTCTCGAGATCGCTGAAGATCATCAGCATCTCGACATTGCCGCGGGTACGGGTGAACCGGGTTTGAGCATAGCGAGACTGTCGCCGAAAGGACGCGTCGTGCTGACCGACCTCGTAGCGGAGATGCTGGACGTAGCGGCGCGACGAGCCAGGGCGCAGGGGATCGCCAATATCGAGACGAAGGTGTGTGGCGCCGATGATCTGCCGTTCAACGACGCCACATTCGATAGCGTCTCGGTGCGTTTTGGGTACATGTTCTTCCCCGACATGGGCAAGGCGACGGCCGAGTTCGCGCGCGTGCTCAAGCCGGGCGGACGTCTCTGCTCGTCGGTATGGGTCAAGCCCGAGGAAAACCCGTGGACGACGATCGCCATGCAGGCAATTGCCACCGAGGCGGTGGTGGCGCCACCCGATCCGGACGGGCCGAATATGTTTCGGTGCGCTGCCCCCGGATATGTCAGTGCCCTGTACGAGGGCGCGGGGCTGCGCGACGTTGCCGAGTGGGACGTCGACGTCGAACTCGTGACGCCATCGCCCGCACAGTATTGGGAGATGATCAGCGAGCACGTCTCGCTCGCCGTTTCGGCGCTTCAGCAGGTCGACGAACTGGCTCGGGAGCGGATTCGGGCAAACGCCATTGCGAAGGTGAGCGCGTTCGAGAAGGACGGCAAGGTCCGGGTTCCGGGCGTGGCGCGCTGCATCGTGGGAACGAAACAGGACGCGGGCGGCATCCACCCTGACGACGACCGAACCGGCTGGGATCACTCGACGTCGCGATTATGAGCGCGTGGCCCCGGCCGGCCGCAGTTCCGTAGGACGAGTTGCGGGTCGGCCGTGTCGGACGAAGCGGTGGGCGCTACCCCGAGTACAGGGCGGACAACTCCTCAGGATCGACGATGCGGGACAGGACAGATGTCGTCTAGCGTCAGGACCCGTCTGCATCCCCTCGTGGGAGGGGGCGGTGGCGGAGGGACCGGCAGCGCGACGACGGCTGGGACCGGAGGCAATGCCGGGTCGCCGAACACCGGTCAGGTGGTGCCGCGCTTTTGCGGGCAATCGGTGGTGCCGGCAACACGACCGGTGGCAACGGCGGGGTCGCTGACGCGACGCGTGCCCCACCTCCACCGTCACCTACGACGGCAACGGGTCGACGAGCGGCGCTGTCCCAGCTGACGCTGCCGGTCCTTATATCCCTGGGGCGACGGTGACGGTCCTCGCCAACACGGGAGGCCTCGTGGAGACCGGCTATGCGTTCGCCGGCTGGAACACCGCGGCCGACGGTACGGGAACCGGCTACTCGGCGAGTGGGTCTGCGACCTTCGCCATGCCGGCCACCAACGTCGTCCTCTACGCCCAATGGACGGCGAACCCGTGCGCCGCCGGCTCCTACAACAGCGCCACCGGTCACACACCTTGCACACCGGCTCCGGCCGGCTCCTACGACGCCGGGACGGGCAACGCTTCACCCACGCCGTGTCCGGCCGGGACCTACAGCCCGACCCGGGGTGCCAGTTCATGCCCGGACGACGTGGTCATCACCGTCAACGTCTCGGGCACCGAGACCGTCGGCTCGGCACCGTCGTTCTCCCAGAGGGTAACGCCCCGGGGGGCGTTACCCTCTCCGGCCCGCTCTCCTGCGCCACGGCCGGGGGTGTGGCCGTGGGGAGTCTGATCCCGGGGCCGTACACGCTCGACGGGTCCTCCTGCTCGGGGTTGAGCCCATCGGCTCCGGGCTACGTGCTGTCCTACGTCGGGGTCACCCACGGCTTCGTGGTGTCGGCGGCGTCCCCGTGTGGCCCAGGGCTCCAGGCCCACGTCCTGATGGCCACGTCGCGCCGTGGGAACTTCACGGGGCTCTTCTGCGTGAACGCCAAGGGGGTCGGCACCTACACCCCGGGGAACGGTGCCCGGCACGGGGAGCATCATGGTCTCGCGAGGAACGACCTGGATCACCGCCTACGGGAAGAACCTGGCTCTGTTGGGGACCAAGACCGCCAGGTCCAGCACGTACGTTGAGACGGCTCCCTCTCCCATCAAGGCAGGGACGTCTACATTGTCGTAAACGGCGGCAAACTGGGATCAGCCAGGACAGCGCCGATCACCGGTTCCGGTGAGGTCGGGAAGGCCGAAATCTCAAACCGCCCTTCATCGCTTCACCAGTAGGTCCCAAGGCCACGCCCGGTCGGACCCCTGGGCCGGAGGGATCTCGCTCCCGTCGGGGTCCGGGATTTGTCTTGTCCCGACCGTAAGAGACCTCCTTCGGATCGGTGCATCGCCGCCGTGGCGGGTCGAAGTTTGGGCCGTCGTGGATCGCGCGTTGGCAGGTCGTTGGCTCCCGAGGCCGTTCTTGGGTCGCGCGTCCTAGTCACAACTTTCCATGGGTCGGGTGTCCTAGTCACAACTGGTGATTGGTGACGTCGTTTTCGTCGTCTCGGCATCCCCGTTGTGGTTATCGTCCTGGTCGGAAATTGTGTGGACGGCACTTCGGGCGAACGCGAACGAACGGTAAACTGAGAATCGCTCAGCGTGGCCTGTGCGGTGGATGGACATGGCCTGGTGGGGTCGACTCGTCGGCTCCGAGCTTCTCGGGGGGGAAGGTGGAGGTGTGCGGGGTGTTCGTCGCCGCAAGGCGCGTCGCAATCGTCTGAACCGCGGTGTGAGGGGCCGAGGTCCGGCTCGAAGGACCGTGCTGCGGGTGGTCGGCGCATGTCTTGCCTCTGGTGCGGTGATGAGTTCCGCCTGGGCCAGTCCGGCCCGGGCGGCTAAACCGCCGGTCTCGTGGTCCATGCAACAGCAGTATCAGCCGACGACAGGCCCTCTGTTCTCGGTGTCGTGCCCCGACGCCTCGGATTGCTGGGCGGTGGGAATCAACTCCGTGAACGGCGGTGCCGTTGTCGCCACCACCGACGGCGGTGTCACCTGGGCGAACGAGACCCTTCCGAGCGGGACGAAGTACGTGACGAGCATCTCGTGTCCCACCGTCTCGAGCTGCTGGGCGGCCGGACTGGGGGCGGACGGCGCCGTCGTCGTTGACACCACAGACGGGGGCGGCACCTGGAACACCGAGGCCATTCCCAGTGGAACGGCCGAACTCAGAAGGATCTCGTGTCCGACCAGTGCGGACTGTTTCGCAACGGGTACCGGCAACGGTTCCACCCTCGGCAACCTGGTGATCGCCACCACCGACGGTGGTTCCACCTGGAGCACGGAAGCATTGCCTGATGGTGCGTACGGCGTGACCGACATCTCGTGTCCGACGCCGTCCGTGTGCTGGGTGTCGGGCATCAACGAACGGGCACCGGCCGGAGTGATGATCGCCACCACCGACGGCGGTACAACCTGGAACCCGCAGACGCTCCCGGGCACGATCAGGGGAATCGTCAACCTTTCCTGTCCGACGGCCTCGACATGTGCCGCCGTCGCCGGCACTTACGGTTCACCGGGCAGCGTGATCGCCACATCCGACGGGGGAACCAGCTGGACCACCGAGAACCTTCCGAACGATTCGTACGACCTCACCGGAATCTCGTGTGCCACGGCGTCGGCGTGCTGGGCCGTCGGGGAAGACGGAAGCCTTTCGGGTGCCGTGGTGGCCACCACCGACGGTGGGAGCAGCTGGAAGCCCCAGACTTTCCCCGTCGATGCGGTACTGCTCGACGCCATTTCGTGCGGCTCCACGTCGAGCTGCGTCTCCGTCGGTGTCACCGATACTTTCTCCGGAGCGGTGGACTCCACCGTTGACGGAGGTGTCTCGTGGTTCTCCCGGGTTCTTCCCGTCGCTACGGGCATACTCGACGCCGTCTCGTGTCCCACCACGTCGGCCTGCTGGGCCGTGGGCTCCGGAACCGACGATGTGGCCTCCACCACCGACGGGGGATCCCTGTGGAGTGTGAAGGGTCTTCCCGATCCCCGGGCCGTTCTGACCGGCATCTCCTGTCCCACCACGTCGGATTGCTGGGCGGTGGGGGTCGACAGCCGCACAGGCGACGGCGTGGTCCAGGCCACGACCGACGGGGGGGCGACATGGGCCCCTCAGCGCCTCCCCCCCGGGACCGGGCTTCTGACCGGCGTCTCGTGCCCGACCGGGCTGGACTGCTCGACCGTCGGGTACGGCCAAGGCGGCGCCGTCATCGTCTCCACCACCGACGGCGGGACGACCTGGAACTCGCAGGGCGCCCCCGGTCCACTCGGGTCTCCGACCGGCGTGGTCGACGCCATTTCGTGCCCGACGGCCATGTCCTGCTGGGCCGCAGGCTTCGATCATCGTCACCCGAGGGGAGCGGTGATGCGCACCACCGACGGGGGAATCAGCTGGCACCTCCAAGCGCAGCCCCACGGGGTCGGACAATTGGACGGCATCTCGTGTGCCGGCACCTCGGACTGTTGGGCCGTCGGCCGCGGCACCCCCGTCCCCGTCGGGGTCATCGTGGCCACGACCGACGGGGGGAAGCACTGGAGCGTTCAGAAGGTCCCGAGACGATTCGGGAATCTGAAGGCCATCTCGTGCGGTAGCCCCTCGTCCTGTTGGGTCACGGGCAGCCTGAACACGTCGGCCGGGGCCGGAAAAGGGCCCGGAGTCGTGACCTCCAACGACACTTCCGGAGGGATCCTGGCCACCACGAACGGCGGAAAGCGCTGGAGGTCCGAGGACCTACCCGAAGATCAGGGTTCCGTCCTCGGTGTCTCGTGCCCCTCCCCGGCATCGTGCTGGGCGGTGGGCTCGACGACGAATGCCGTCGTGATCCTCACCCTGGGGGTGACGCCGCCCCCGGTGATCACCGGGGTTCCCCGTCATCGCCACCGATCCGTCGGCAGCTAGTGCGGCGAGCCGGAGCGGGTCCCCCGGGCAGACATCCATGTCTGCAGAGCGACGAGTGGTCGCGGTCGGGAGAAGAGGCAGCCCTGGGCCACGTCACATCCCATGAGCCGGAGCTCATCGAGAACGTCCTGCGTCTCCACGCCCTCGGCGACGACCCGTAGCCCGAGGGCGTGGCCGAGGTCCACGATGCAACGGACGATGGCCGAGTGCGCCGGAACCGACGTCATGTCGGTCACGAATGCCTGGTCGATCTTGAGCTGGTGGACAGGAAGCGAGGAGAGGAAGCCGAGAGAGGTCTGTCCGATACCGGAGTCGTCGATACTGATCCGGACACCGTGAGCCGAGAGCTCGGCCAACACGTCGGCCGCGTGCGCCGGATCGGTGAGCAGAGCCGTCTCGGTGATCTCGAGGGTGAGGCGATCGGCTGACACGGCGTGGTCCCGCAGGGCGGCGAGCACCGGGGTGGCGAACTCCCCGCTGCCGAGGTTCCGGGCCGCCACGTTGATCGAGACGGCGAGCTGCGAGAGTTCTGAGCCCTCGACCGTTGACAGAGGCAATCCGCCGACCTGAACCTCCTTCTCGATGACCTCGCGCAACCGACGCCGCCCGTCGTCGGGATCGTCGACATCACACAGGATCACGCCGAACTCGTCACCACCCAAGGGCCACGGCATCCTGAGGCCGGGTGAACGCCGACAGCCGTCGTGCCAACTTGGTCAGCAGCTCGTCACCGTTGTGGTGACCCCGGGGTGTCGTTGATCTCCTTGAACCGGTCGAGGTCGATGATGGCGAGAGCGGTGTGCGTCCGGTGTCGGACGGCGTCGGCCGCCGCCGATTGCGCGCAGCGATGGAAGAGCGCTCGGTTGGGCAACTCGGTCAGCACATCGTGCTCGGCCAGGAAGCGGTTGCGCGTCAGCTGCTGACGGAGCCCCGGGCTGAGGGTGACGGACAGGGCGAAGAGGATGAGGTAGAGCACGCCGAGACCGAGGGCGAGGTCGCCATAGAGCTGGTGGAGCCCCGAGGCCACGTCGACATTGATGGGTGTGTAGGGGAGATAGATCTCAAGGACTCCCACCGGGTGGGTCGGAGATCCGGCCGGAGCTGGAGGTAGACCCCCACAGCAGCCGGCTTGGTTGCCGCCGTGATCGTTGACGTCGGTGTTCAGACGTCGGTGTTCAAGTGGGTGAAGCGGGCCACGATGGCCCCCTGGGCGGCCTCGACGGCCTGTTCTTCAGGCTCGGCTCCGAATCCCGAGCCGTCGTCGGAGAAGACCACGTTCCCGGTCAGGTCCCGCAGCCGAAGGCGCAGGACATTGTGGCGGTGAACCGATTGGGCCACGACTCGGTTGAGGTCCCGGATCTCGCCGGCATCGAGTTGCCCACCGAGAGGTCGACCGTCGAGAAGCGGATCCACGGCGGTCTCGGCGACGAGCAGGGCTTCGGACCGACCCTCGGCCAGCCCCCGCTGGCGTGCCTCGGACCGTAACCGGTGGCGAGCAGGAATCCCAGGGCGGCCACCGTGACGAGGCTCGACGCCGCGTAGATGGCGTACACCCGGGGCACGGAGCGCGGGCGCATGCCACGTGACCCCACCTTTCCTTTTCGGTAGGAAGGTGCCGGGACTCGACGGCCCCCGGCCGTGCCTGAGCGTGCACGACCCCGCAGGCCAGAGCTGTCGCCGCACCCACCGGGGTGACAGATCCTTGGCGATCGTCGTCCCCGCCGACTGCCCGGGATCCGGCTGTGGCCGCCGTGGCGCCCCGACGTGCGTTCCTGTTTAGACTGCGCGCCGTGGCACGGGTGGTGGCGGTAGCCAACCAAAAAGGGGGTGTGGCCAAGACGACGACGGTCCACGCCCTCGGATTCGCCTTGGCCGAGCTGGGACGGCGTGTGCTGCTGGTGGACCTCGATCCCCAGGCGTGTCTCACCTACTCGGTGGGAATCGACCCCGACACCCTGGGCCACTCGCTCCACGACGTCTTCGTCCGCAAGATGAAGGCAGCCGACGCTCGCAGGACATTGGCCGGGGTCGAGGGAGTCGACATCCTGCCGTCCACCATCGACTTGGCCGGATCCGAAGTCCATCTCCTGACCAGGACGGGCCGAGAACACGTCCTGGCCCGTGCTTTACTCCCGGTCACGGACGACTACGACGTCATCCTCATCGACTGCCCGCCGTCTCTGGGGGTCCTGACCATCAATGGGCTGACGGCGGCCGACGAAGTCCTCGTTCCCCTCCAGTGTGAGGCTCTCAGCCACCGCGGTGTGGGCCAACTGCTTGAGACGATCGACGACGTACGGATGTTCGCCAACGCCGATCTGCAGGTGCGCGGAGTGGTGGCCACCATGTATGACGAGCGGACCCGTCACTCGCGGGCCGTGCTGGACGACGTGAAAGAACGCTACGGGCTTCCCGTTTTCGACCCGCCGGTCCGGAAGTCCATCCGCTTCGCCGAAGCCCCCCTCAGCGGATTGTGCATTCTGCAGCATGCGCCCCACTCGCCGGGCGCTGAGGCCTACCGCGCCATCGCCCGCCAGCTGGACGCCGATCCGCGTGCGGTCCGCTGAGGCCGTCGCCCGAGGAAGGACGGGTCCCCGTGTCCGACGCCCCCGACCCTCTCGGTAAGCGGGCCCTCTACTGGGCCCCCGCCGAACGGCATGAGGACGGCCCCAGGAACGCCGACGAGACCGTCGTCCCCGGAAAGCATGCGCTGTTCTCCGATGCCGGTGCGGGGAACGCGGCGCCGGGTGCGATCTTGAGCGATGCCCTGCCCGGGCCGGCGCGCGATGAGCGGGGAAAGACCAGTCACCGCGCCAATCGTCGTCCGACAGGTGAACGGCCTGCCCCGGGGCGCCCTGAACGCCGCCGCCCCGACGAGCTCGAGCGCCCGACCGGTTCGGGCATGTTCGGGTCTCTCACCCTGCAGTGCTCCTCGTGCCGGGTCCAGTCGCACGTGGACCTGGTGGAATATGTGGTGTTGCATCTGCCCTTGTGGTTCTGGCGTCCGGGACGCGGCTATACGAGATTCATGACCTGTCCCGCCTGTCGCCGGCGGACGTGGATGAGCAGTTCATGGTCAGGGTGGTCATCTTGACCATGGCGCCCTGCGTGGGCGCCTAGGAGTGGTCGCCAGCATCAAGAGCTGGCTCCTGAACCTCCATGGCCCGGTGGTCTACGTGGTGGTGGGACTTCTCGTCTTCTTCGAAGTCGCCGTGGTCGTCGGCTTCTTCGTCCCCGGTGAGATCGCCGCCATCATCGGCGGGGTGATCGCCAGCCAACACCACGCCAATGTCGTGCTCATGGTGATCGTGGTGGTCGTGGTGGCCACGGTGGGGAACGTCGTCGGCTACGAGGTCGGTCGGGTGATCGGCCCCTGGCTGTTCGCCCGCCGACCGCTGGCCGGACAGGCGGGAGTGGACAAGGCGCAGAATCTCATCTCGCGCCGTGGTGGGCCGGCGGTGGTGGCCGGACGCTTCGTGGCCGTCGTCCGGGCTGTTCTGCCAGCCCTGGTGGGAATGAGCGGTATGTCCCGCCGGCACTTCGCCCTGTACAGCGCGGCGGGCGCCATCGCTTGGGGCACGCTCTGGGTGCTCGTCGGCTTCGTCCTCGGTACGTCGTACACGAAGGTGACGAATACGTTCGGGAAGGTCACGGTCGTGGTGGTGGCCCTGGTCGTGGCGGGTTGGCTGGCGTTCATGTTGCGCCGCCGCCAGAGGCGGTCGAAGGCCACGAGCGGCCCCGGGGACGACGAGTAGCCATTCAGAGTGCGCCGGTCACCGATCCGGTACTAGTCGGTGGTGAGGTAGTACCGGGCCGGCATGTCTCCCTGGCGGCGCACTCTCTGGTGCTTCTCGAGCAGGACAATGTGAGCCACCGTCTCTCCCACGGCCGCTCGCTGCATGTAGTCGGCGATCTCGTCCCATGGCCGGGACCAGGTGAGCCGTACCGAGAGGTCCCATGCGGTGGATCCGGGATTCTGTTCGAGTTCCTTCTCGATCTCGGTCAGGCGCTCGGCGTGGTGCGTGATGATGTCGTCGAGGCGACCACGGAGATCGGCGAAGCGGTACTCATGGGCCGGGAGGACCTCGTCGACATCGAGATTTTGCACTTTCAGAAGTGACTCGAGGTACTCGCCCAGCGGATTGGGGAATTGTTGCGTATGCACACCGATGTTGGGTGTGATCCGGGGCAGGACATGGTCGCCGGACAACAGGAGTTTGTGACGATCGCTGTAGAAGCAGACGTGACCCGGTGAGTGACCAGGCGTCCACACCGTCTGGAGGTCCCAACCGGGCACATCGACGATCCGGCCGTCTTCGAACATCACGTCCGGCTCGGCCATCATCACCTGATCCCGGATCATCATCGACGCCATGTTCAGATCAGGCAGTTTCAGAGCGGGGACGCCGGCATCCTCGAGGAAGACCTTCATCCGGGCGAGGAGATCGTCGGTGTCGATGTAGCGGGACTGCAACATGTCGGCATCGTCAGGATGGAGGCCGATCCAGGCCCCGGACTCCTCCCGGACGCGACCGGCCAGGCCGTAGTGGTCAGGGTGGATGTGGGTCACCAGGACGGCCCGGACATCGGTGATGGACCCGCCGGCCTCGGTCAGTCCGTTGGTCAGCGCCAACCAGGCGTCGTCGGTGTTCCACCCGGCGTCGACGATGGCCACGCCGCTGTCCAGCTCGAAGGCGTAGACGAGGACGTAGCGCAAGGGGTTGGCGGGAATGGGGACCGGGATGGACCACAATCCTGGACGAACCTGCTCGACGGGAGGCATCACGTTGCGGTCCCAGGACTCCTTCTGCAGCACGCCGGTGACACGGACCATGGGCGGGCACCGTAGGCGCCGGAGGCTCGACCGACCAGCCGGGAAGTATCACCGGGACGACGTGGAGGCCGGACTCTTCGTCGTTCCCGGTTGGCCCGGATCTGCCGAGGCCCCGCCTGGGTCCGCCTGGGTCCGATGTGTTCAGCAGGTTCCCGCGGGTTCCGGTGGTTCTCTCCGGGCACGGTCGCCCGAGGCGCCCAAAGACGACGGTGGGTAGCGGGATGGGGACCCAGGCGGAGCAATCGTCCGACAAACCAGTGTCAGTGTGAGCACGGAGAGTGATGAGAGGCCCAGCATCCGTCACACTGGGAGTTCATTTGACTATTTTCACTTCAGTTTCATTGACCACAGGAAACGCAGACCTTTACCATGACCAATCTGCCGGCATCTCTGTAACTGGCGACGCGTCGATCTCCCCGCGGGGCGGGCGCGAGCGTCTGGCCAGGGAAAAGCGCCCCGGCGCGATGGCACCGACGGCGACGGGAGTCACAGTTGAACGAGCAGAGACGTGACACCGTGAGCACGCCCGATGGTCTCGCAACCGGGCCCATCGTGGGCCCTCCGGGGACGCGCATCCAGCATCTCCTCGACCTTTCGCGTGACGCCTTTGTGGAAACAGACGCCCAGTCGGTCCTGACCGAATGGAACCGCCAGGCCGAATTGCTCTTCGGGTGGTCGCGCGACGAGGTCCTCGGTCGACCGGTGACGGAATTCCTCGTGCCCGAGCGCTTCGTGGGCCGATTTGGGCAAGACCTCCAGTCGCTTCGGCGGGCGCCGTCCGTCACCCAGCGGACCGAGCCGCGCGAGATGAGGTTGCTGCACCGTGAAGGCCATGAGATCCATGTCTCGGTGACGGCGTACATCATGGGGTCGGGGTCGGAGCTCCGTATCGGGGGGTTCCTGCACGACCGGCATGAAGAGAAGGCGGCCGAGGAGGCCCTCGCCCACGCCTACCTGTATGACTCGCTCACGGGCCTGCCGAATCGGACTCTGTTCACGTACCGTCTCTCCTACGCTTTGGCCAAAGGCAAAGGATCACCGGGATCCGTGGCCCTCCTGGTACTCGATCTCGACCGGTTCAAGGCCATCAACGACGCCCTCGGTCATGAGGTCGGCGACGAGGTCCTCGTCGCCGTATCGGGTCGCCTCGAGGCGGCCAACGGCAGCGCTCAGGTCGTCGCCCGGTTGGGGGGGGACGAATTCCTCGTGTTGTTCGACGGTGAGAATGCCGAACGCGAAGCGGAGAGGTTTTCGATGCACGTCCTCGACGCCTTGTCGAATCCCATCACGGCCGGTTCCAACGAGGTCTTCATTACCGCCAGCATCGGGATCGCCAGCACAACCGCACATGTCACCGAGGCCACGTCTCTGCTGTCGAACGCCGATGCCGCCATGTACCAGGCGAAGAAGAGAGGCGGCGGCAGCGTCGAGGTGTTCGGCGAGGCCATGCGGGTGCGGGTTCTCGAACGCATGACCACCGAGCACTCGCTGCACCGGGCCCTCGAGCGCAGCGAGCTGCGACTCTTCTACCAGCCGGTGGTCGAGATCAAGAACAGCCGTGCCGTCGGGGTGGAGGCTCTGCTGCGCTGGGACCATCCGGACCAAGGCCTCGTCAGCCCCAACAGCTTCATTCCGGTCGCCGAGGAGTCCGGACTGATCATTCCCATCGGCGCCTGGGTGATGCACGAGGCCTGCCGGCAGCTCCGGCGTTGGCAGACGAAGAGGTACGGCGGCCTGCAGGGCGCCGTCGAGGTCAATCTGTCCGCCCGACAGGTCGACCATCCGGCCATCGTGGCCACCGTCGAGAACATCCTGACCGACACCGGCCTGGCGCCGTCGAACCTGACTCTCGAGATCACCGAGAGTGCGCTGATGAACGACGCCGCCGCCGCTTTGGAAGTTCTGCACGCCCTCAAAGACCTGGGCGTGACCTTGGCTATCGACGACTTCGGCACCGGCTACTCGTCGCTCAGCTACCTGCAGAGGTTCCCCCTTGACATCTTGAAGATCGACAAGACATTCGTCGACGAGTTGGGTGCGGCTCCCGAGGGTTCCGAGATCGTGGCCGCCGTCATCAATTTGGCGCACGCCCTCGGTCTGCAGGTCATCGCCGAAGGAGTGGAGACGGAGCGCCAGCTCGAGGAATTGCAGCGGCTCGACTGCGATTTCGCCCAGGGTTACCTGTTCTCACGGCCCGTCCCTGCCCATGAACTCGTCCGAGCCTTCCCCGAGCGCATCGGGGCCTGAACCCGCCTCTTCGCCCGATACGCCGTTCTCGTCATCCGCGTGGTGACGGCTCAGGGCGCGGCATGGCCCGTCCACGAGTGCCCGTCCCACCAACGCAGGCGAGCGGTGCGATAGGGGTCGTGATACCAACCGGGAGGTGGCAACGTCGGGCCGGGAGGAACCGGGACCGAACCCGGTGTGCTCGCCGGCGCAGTTGAGGTCACCGGGGCCGCTCTGGCTACAAGGGGTGCCTCGGTCACCGTGACCGGGGGCGTGACCGGCGACGCCGGGGCGGCCGACCAGGCGGTGGGGGCGGCGGGGCCGGCGGGAACCGCGGCAGCCGCGGCAGGGCCGACCCCATCGGGATTGATGGTCGGCGTGGCCGCGGGGACAGCGGGGACCGACATCGGGTCGGGCGCTCCCGGGGCGGGTGCCCCGTGGGGTCGCACTCCGTCCAACTCCTCCAGTTGCCTGGTCAGGTCGTCGACGAGGCTCGCTTCCGCCTGGTGGAAACGGGCCAGACCGAGGGCCAGAGCGAAGCGGAACTCCTCGGCGTGGACGGCGTCGTAGCTGACTCCCGAGATCCTTTGGCGGTCCGAGACGGCGATGGCGGTCCACGGCGGGTGGACGTTGGAGAGGTAGCCGGTGACGTCCGCGTACTCCCAGATGCGGGTGTGGAGACCGCCGGCGAAGGCGATGCGTTTGTCGGTCACGGTGACCACGCCGGAGTCGATGGGGGCGGACTCTTCGTCGGTCGTCCGGCCGGTCACGAGAAATGTGAAACCACTGATGGCGCCGATGAAGTGCGCCGGGAGGTGCCGGGGTTCGATCAGTCGGCCCGATGCCAGGACGAGCAGGGCACGCTCTCCCTGGCGGAGTTGAAGCGGAAGCGTGGCGGCCTCGGCATTCGTCGCCCCGGCGAACGTCTGGGCCCGGGCCCGGAAGGACTGGATCCGCATCCTCTGGGCCTGCCATTCGGCCAGCTCGGTCGCTTCCCGGCGCGCCTTGGCCTTGTCTCCCAATCCCACTTTTCCTCCCTCTCCGGCCCTCATCAGCCCTGCGTACGCTAGCCAAAGGCGACCACAGCCGGTCAGCGGCCGGGGGCGCCACGGGAATACCGCGGGTGGGGAAATCGTTGACATTACAAAGGTTATACAGTACAACTCTTGTAAGGACAAGGTTGCGATCGCAAGGATTTAGGAGGCATCATGACTACAACCACCGCCACACCGGTAGCACTGACCAGGGACCACGAAGGCGCCGTCGTACCGGCGCCCGGTGTCTATGACATCGATGCCAAGCACTCGTCGGTCGAGTTCGTCGCTCGCCACCTGATGATCTCCAAGGTCCGTGGCCGTTTTGACGACGTCGTCGGGACCATCACCGTGGCCGAGGTGCCCGAGGAGTCGACCGTGGAGGTCTCCATCGGAGCCGACAGCGTGCGGACAGGCGAGGACCAGCGCGACGCCCACCTGCGCAGCGGGGATTTCTTCGACATCGAGAACCACCCCCGGTGGACGTTCAGCAGCACCGGCGTCAAGCGTGAGGGCGACACCTGGAAGGTCACAGGCGACCTTTCGATCCGTGGGGTCACCCGCCCGGTGGTGCTGGACGTCGAGTTCGATGGCGCCAACGTCACCCCGTGGGGCACGACGGCTCTCGGATTCTCGGCGACGACCGAGATCGACAGAGAGGAGTGGGGCGTGACCTACAACCAGGTCCTCGAGACCGGTGGGGTGATGGTGAGCAAGAAGATCCGTATCGAGCTCCAGATCGAGGCCTCCGCCCGCCAGGAGAGCCCGGCCGTCTGATCCGGCTCACCCCGGAGAGCTTCCCGCAATCGCCCCGGCTCCGGCCGGGGCGATTTGCCGTTCGGACCCGGACTCCGAGCGCAGCGATCAGGACGAGACCCCCAGGACGACGCCCTCAGGAAGAAGGTCCAGAATGGGTCCTCCGCCCGCGAGTGAGACCGCCGGGAAACGAGACTGGACGGGGCGGAGGGACGATGGCGAAGGGTCAGAGGGAGAACGAGAGGGCGTCGGGACGAGCGCGACGAGCGGACGTCCCGCGTTCCGGCCAGGCCGACTGGGAACCCGCCGCCGATCGTCCCGATCCCTTCGGCATCCTGGCCGGACAGAACCGGGGACGGATCGCCGAGCTGGTGCCCGTGCGATGGGGCCGCATGCTCGAATCGCCCTTCGCCTTTCTGCGCGGCGCCGCGCTGGTGATGGCGCGCGACCTCGGGACGACGCCTGTCTCGGGTATCACCGTCCAGGCCTGCGGCGACGCCCACCTGGCCAACTTCGGCGTCTTCGCCTCCCCAGAACGGATCCTCCTCTTCGACGTCAACGACTTCGATGAGACTTTTCCGGGGCCGTTCGAATGGGATCTCAAGCGACTGGCTACCAGCGCCGTCGTGGCGGCGCGGGCGACGATCGGCGACGAGCACGGAGCGGAGGCGGCCCGGGCCGCCTCCCGTTCCTACCGCAGTCACATGCACCGGTACGCGTCGATGGGTGTCCTCGACGTCTGGTACGACCGGGTCGACGCCGACGCCGCCAGGCACACCATCGGCGCCGCGCCGGTTCCGTCGATCGAAACCATTCTGTCCCGGGCCCGCCGGCATACATCGCAGGCGGCGCTGCCCAAGTTGACCGAGCTGAGCGACGACGGGGGACGGCGGATCATCGATCACCCTCCACTCGTCACCCACGACATCGGTCCTCGGGACGTCCACGCCATGGAGCCGCTGCTGCGGAGTTACCGGGCCTCGCTCGACGACGATCACCGTGTCCTGCTCGACCGCTTCACTGTCACCGACGTCGCCCGGAAGGTGGTCGGGGTGGGCAGCGTGGGGACCCGGTGTTTCATCGCCCTTCTGACCAGTGACGTCGGCGAACCGTTGTTCCTGCAAGTGAAAGAGGCGGGGATATCGGCGCTCGCCTGTCATGTGGGCACCGCGCCCGCCCACAGCAAGGCACCCATAAAAGCAACCGGAACCCCCGTCGGGTCCACAGCGAAGGCCTGCGTCGATGCCGTACCTGGCCAGGGGCGCCAAGGGCGACGGGTGGTCGACGGTCAGCGGCTCATGCAGGCGGCCAGTGACATCTTCCTCGGCTCCGCCTCGTGGCGGGGCCGGGACTATTACGTACGGCAGCTGCGCGACATGAAGGGCACGGTGAACGTGGCCGCCCTCGACCCCGGGAGTTTCGTCCGCTACCTCGAGCTCTGCGGATGGACCCTGGCCCGGGCCCACGCCCGATCGGGCCCGGCCGCGGCGATCGACGGCTACGTCGGGCGCGGAGAGGGGTTCGATCGGGCGATCGCGCGCTTCGCCCTGGCCTATGCCGACCAGACCGAGCGCGACCACGCCCTGCTGGTGGCGGCGGTGAGGTCCGGGATCATCGAGGCGACACCCGGCGTCTGAACGCGCCAGGACAGACCGCGGGCGCCGGCGACCGTCCGGTTCAGAGGTCCGGCGTGGCCAGGGCGTCGACCTCGTGCAACTCGGCGTCGTCGAGGACCCAGTCGCCGGCGGTGGCATTGACTTCGACCTGGGCACGGCTGGTGGCGCCGGCGATGACCGAGGCCACGTCGTCATGGCCGAGGAGCCACGACACGGCCAACTCCAAGATGCTGTGGCCCGATTTCTCGGCGAACGCGGCCAGGCGTTGCACCATGACGAGCTTCTCATCGAGGGCGGCCAGGCGGTCGGCGGGCATGCCCGACAGGCGGGTGCCGGCCGGCGGCGGCTCGCCGCGCCGGTACTTGCCGGTGAGGAGTCCCGAGGCCAGGGGGAAAAAGGGGACAAAAGCGAGCCCTTGACGGTGGCACTCGGCCAGAACCTGGCGCTCGGGTTCGCGTTGTACGAGGCTGTACTCGTTCTGGACGGACACGAAAGCAGCGGCCCCGGCGGCTACCGCCGTCTGTGCCTCTCGGAGTTGGTCGGCGGAGAAGTTCGAGCAACCGATCTCGCGCACCTTGCCCGCCTTGACGCAGGCGTCGAGCGCTTCGAGGGTGTCGGCGATCGGGGTGTCGGCGTCGGGAGCGTGGAGGATGTAGAGGTCGATCCTGTCGGTGGCGAGCCGCCGGAGACTGTCCTCCAGGGCACGATGGACGTAGTCGGGCTTCGCCCCCCGGCGCTCGGCGTCGACCTGCATCCCGAACTTGGTGGCCAGGACGACCTCGTCCCGGCGTTTACCCAGGGCCTGGCCGAGGAACTCCTCGCTCTTGGTCCCGCCGTAGATGTCGGCCGTGTCGAAGAAGGTGATCCCGTTGTCGAGGGCGGCGAAGACGACGTCGGAACTCTTGTCCAGGTCGAGACGTCCTCCGAAGTTGTTGCACCCGAGACCGATCACCGAGACTTCGAGCGATCCGATCTTCCGCCTTCGCATCATGTCCTCCCCGACAGGTTCGGCGTCGCTGATGTGGTCGGCGCTCCCGACGGAACTGGTCCCGGCGACGGGGCCACCTCCGGTCGTATGAACGTCGTGTTCTCGGTCCACAGCCGGACGCTGATCGATTGGCTGGCCGTGGCGAGCAGGGTCCCGTCTTCGGCCCAGAGATGGGCCAGACCGTGGCCGAATCCGTTGGCCAGCGCGTGTATGTGGATGTCGCACAGCACCCAGGTGGTGGGCACGAGCCGGACGACGCGCAGAGTGTTGTCCAGGCTACGACCCATGGTGCGGGCCCCGAGGGGTTGGGATACGCCCCCGGAGACGTAGTCGCCGATGACGGCCAGAGTGGCGGCCGAAGGCTCGAGGTGCCCCGGGACCCGAGCCCAGAAGGCGGAATCGGCGCTGCCCGGGCTGCCGTCGAGTTCGCTGAAGAGCCGTCCCCGGGCCACACGGTGCTCGACGCGGTCGAGGACGGTGTCGGCGAACATGGCCGGGAACTCCTGGAGGGGACACTCATGGGGCGGCGGGACCACGGGTGGCTCCACCCAGGTGCCCGAGACCTCGAGGTCGTGGCGGCCGAGGGCGGCGTTGACGGTGAGGACTTCACGGTCGCCCAGGCGGCCGATGGCGCGGGCCTGCGTGGTGCCGCCACCCACGGCGGCCAGGACGACTTCCCAATCGAGCACGCTGCCCGTCGGCGCATAGGTGAGGTACTGGGCCGTGGCCCAGACGGTCGGCCTTCCCGAGGCACTCTCCATGGCCACGATGCCGGCGGCCAGCCCGCAACCGCCATAGAGGAAGTGCCCGGGCGTGCAGACGGCCGGGGTGACGGGGAGGCGCCAGCGCAACGGGTCATCGGTCGGTTCGAGCCCGAGAAAGTGACGTGCATCCACGGACGAGCACCCTACCGGGGTCCGTCGCCACCCGATCGAGGCCGCCCCGTCCCTCCCGCCCTCGCCCGGCGCCCGTCGATCGGCTCGTCCCCCGGCTCGTCCGTCGGCTCGTCCCCACAGCTCGCCCAGCGCCCGATGGTCGGACCGCCCAGGGCCGCTGCTGTCATCCAGGGGTGTCGCCCCCGGCCGCGGTCGGGGAAGCCGTCAGTTGACGGAGCGCTGGCGTCCCTCCCAGTAGGGCTGGCGGAGCTTGTACTTCTGGAGCTTGCCGGTCGCCGTACGGACGAGGGCGTCGCGCAACTCGACCGAGCGGGGTGCCTTGAAATGGGCCATGTGGGCGCGGCAGTGCTCGATGAGCTCGTCCTCGGTGACGGTGGCCCCGGGGCGCGCGACGACGAGGGCCTTCACGGTCTCACCCCACTTCTCGTCGGGGACACCGATGACGGCCACCTCGGCGACGTCGGGGTGCTGGTAGAGACAGTCCTCGACCTCGATGGACGAGACGTTCTCGCCCCCGGTGATGATGACGTCCTTCTTGCGGTCCGAGATGACGGTGTAGGGGCCGTCGAGGTAGCCGCCGTCGCCGGTGTGGAACCATCCCCCGTCGAGAGCCGAGGCGGACTCGTCGGGTTGCTGCCAGTAGCCGGCGAAGACATGGTTGGAGCGGGCCAGGACCTCACCTTCCTCGTCGATCCGCATCCGGACCCCCACGGCCGGAACCCCGGCACGCGACAGCCGGACGGAGCGTTCGGCCGGGTCGAGGCCATCCCACTCGTAGGGGGCGCGGTTGACGGTCAGAAGCGGCGCCGTCTCGGTGAGGCCGTAGATCTGGATGAACTCCCAGCCCAGCTCCGTCTCGATCCTTTCGATGGTCTTGGAGGGGGGAGGGGCACCGGCCACCACCATGCGGACGGTGCCGTGGCCGGGCACTTCTCGGCCGGCGGCCACCCGTTCGGCGCCGGCGGCGAGGATGGCGGCCACGACGGCCGGGGCGCCGCACAGGAGGGTGACGCCTTCGGACTCGATGCGGCGCAGGATCTCCTCGCCGTCGACCTTGCGGAGCACGACGTGGCGGCCGCCCATGGCGGTGACGGCGTAGGGCATGCCCCACCCGTTGCAGTGGAACATGGGCAGGGTGTGGAGCAGGACGTCGCCGTCGGTGACCGTGGTGTGCCAGCCGAAACTGCCGGCGTTCAGCCAGCACGTCCGGTGGGTGAGCTCCACTCCCTTGGGTCGGGCCGTGGTACCCGAGGTGTAGTTGATGGAACAGGCCGCCTCTTCGTTTCCGGTCCACGGCCGGGGCTGTCGCGCATCGGCGGCGGGAGTGAAGAGGCCGGCATCGTCGTGGCCGTCGAGAACGATGCGGATGGGCGCGCCGACACCGGCCAGCTGGTCGTCCATCTCGGGATCGACCAGGAGCACCTTCGCCCCCGAGTGCTCGACGATGTAGCCGACCTCGTCGGAGTTGAGCCGGAAGTTGATGGGGACGAGGACGCGACCGAAGCCGCTGACGCCGAAGAAGGAGATGAGGAAGCGTCCCGAATTGGGGCTGACCAGAGCGATCCGCTCGCCCGGTCCGACATCCATGGCGTCCAGGGCGGCCGCCATGCCCTGGGCCCGGGCGTGCATGTCGGCATAGGTGATCGAGCCCAGGGACCCGGCGACGTCGGGCTCGTCGACGATGGCCAACCGGTCCCCGTGGACGAAGGCGGCCCGTTCCAGAAAGTCGCCGATCGTGAGCGGCACGTGCATCTGCTCCCCCTGTTCTCGTCCGTCCGTCGATCATCCCAGACCGACCGCGCAGCTGCGAGGTCCAGGCCTGATCAGAGCCCTGGCGCGGCCCCATCGGCGTCCCGGGGGGCGTGGCTGACCGGCTGGTAAGTTCGCCCCTTCGGACCGACCAGCAACAAGGTGGAGGTACGCCGTGGCGTCCATCGTTGTCACGGGAGCGGGGATGGCGGGGCTGACGACAGCCATGCTCCTGGCCGATGACGGCCACCAGGTTGTCGTCCTCGAACGTGATCCGGCCGTCCCACCGCCCCCCGCCGAGGCGTGGGGGACGTGGAAACGCCGGGGGGTCGTCCAGTTCCGGTTGGCGCACATCCTGCAACCACGGTTCCGCAAGGAGGCCGAAATGGCGCTGCCGCGGGTGATCACCGCCCTCGAGGCCGCCGGCGCCCTGCGGCTCAATTTCGTGATGGACGCCCCCACCGAGCTGACGGGGGGTACGCGTCCCGGGGACGGGGACTTCGAGGTGGTGACCGCCCGGCGGCCGGTGGTCGAATCGGTGATCGCCGCGTGTGCCGACGACACGCCGGGCGTGACGGTGCGCCGGGGGGTGGCCATCGCCGGGGTGACGACCGGATCGAAGGCTCGGGCCGGTGTCCCCCACGTGACCGGGATCCGGACCGAGGCCGGCGAGGAGATCGGGGCGGACCTGGTGGTCGACGCCGCCGGTCGCCGGTCCCCTCTGCCCGGGTGGTTGGAGGCGGCGGGAGGCCGGCGGCCCGACGAGGAGCTCGAGGACAGCGGGTTCATCTACTACGGGCGGCATTTCCGCTCGGCCGACGGATCGCTTCCCCCGATCATGGGTCCGCTGCTGCAGAACTACGGGAGCATCTCGGTGCTCACCTTGCCGGCTGACAACGGGACGTGGGGGATCGTCATGGTGGGAAGCGCCGCCGACAGCGCCCTGCGGGGACTGCGCGACACCGACTCCTGGAACGCCGTGGTGCGGAGCCTGCCTTTCGCCGCCCATTGGTTGGACGGTGAACCGCTCGAGGATGGGATTCAGATGATGGCCAAGATCGAGGACCGGCATCGGGCCTTCATGATCGACGGGCAACCGGTGGCCACCGGTGTGGCGGCTGTGGCCGATGCTTGGGCCTGTACCAACCCGTCACTCGGACGCGGCATCTCCATGGGGTTTCTGCACTCCCTGGCCTTGCGCGACACGCTGCGTCAGACGCCGGGCGACGACCCGGTCGCCCTGATGGGCGCCTGGTCCGATGTGACGGAGGAGACGGTGGAGCCGTGGTACCGGGCGACGGTGGCCTTCGACCGTCACCGGCTGGCCGAGATCGACGCCGAGATCCGGGGGGAGCCCTACCGGCCCGGGGACCCCGTGTGGGATATCGGCCAGGGCCTGCGGTTCGCCGCCGGCCAGGACCCCGATTGCTTGCGGGCCTTTCTGAGCATCGTGGGCGTGCTGGAGTCGGCGGAGGAAGCGGTGGCCCGACCCGGGGTCCTCGAGAAGGTGGTGGCTCTCGGCGACGGGTGGCGCCACGCCGCGCGGTTCGGACCGAGCCGCAGGGAGCTGCTGGCCATGGTGTCGCCATGACCGCGCAAGAGCAATGGAGGCGACGATGCGTGTCGAGGTGAACGGGGTCGGCATCGAGTATGAGGTGACGGGCGAGGGCCGACCGGTGGTGCTGCTGCACGGCTTTCCCGACTCGGGCCGGTTGTGGCGGCACCAGGTCCCCGCCCTGGCCGATGCCGGCTTCCAGGTGATCGTGCCTGATCTCCGCGGGTACGGGGGTTCGGACCAGCCGAAGGAAGTCGAGGCCTACTCGTTTCCCTTCCTGGCCGGCGACGTGCTCGGTGTGCTCGATCAGCTGGGAGTGGAGAGGGCCCACGTGGTGGGGCACGACTGGGGGGCGGCGCTGGCCTGGGTCATGGGTTCACTTGTCCCGGATCGGGTCGATCATCTGGCCGCGTTGTCCGTGGGCCATCCGCTGTCGTTCCGGGCCGTCGGTCGGGAGCAGCAGGAGAAGTCGTGGTACATGCTGCTGTTCCAATTCGAGCCGGTCGCCGAGCAGTGGCTGTCCAACGACGACTGGGCCAACTTCCGTTCGTGGGGCGACCACCCCGATGCCGACGCCGTGATCGCCGATCTCGAACGGACGGGCTCGCTCACTCCCGGGCTCAACTGGTATCGGGCCAACGTGCCGCCCGAGGCCCTGATCGGGCCGCCGCTCGAGTTGCCGGCGGTGGCGGCGCCGACCATGGGGGTGTGGGGGACGGGTGACTTCGCCCTGACCGAAGCCCAGATGACGGGATCGTCCGCTTATGTGACCGGACCCTGGCGGTACGAGCGGGTGGACGGGGTGGCCCACTGGATGCAGCTCGAGAAGCCGGACGTGGTGAACAGGCTGCTGCTCGACTTCCTGCCCCGCTAGGCGAGTCCTGCCACGGGCCGACGGGGCCGACGCGGCTGAGGGGGACGACGCGGCAGACGACGGGGGCGACGGGGACGACCGGGTGTCCGGCTCGATTTAGTGATGGTGCCGGCGTCGGTGGGCGACGAGCGTGAAGGGAATGGTCTCGGTGCCGGCTCCGTTGGTTGCCGTCAGGGAGAAGGGGAATCGGCCCACCGGAGGCGTGCCGGCCAGGGTGGCGGTGCCGTTTCCGTTGTCGGTGAGTGTCACACCGGTGGGGAGGGCGGAGGCCGGGGCCACGGTGATAGTGGGACGGGGAGTGCCGGTGGTGACCAGGGTCCAGGTGAAGGGGCGTCCGGCCCGGACCGATCGGACAGAGGGCATGACGAAGGCGGGGGCGGTGGCCGCCTGGACGCCGAAACTCTGGTGGACGTCGGGCGCCGCCGCGTAGGTGGCGTCCCCGGGTTGGGCGGCGTCCAGGGTGCAGGTGCCCGGACCGGTGAAGGTGACGTTGGGGGCAGCCCATGAGCAGACGGCGGCGGCCGACGCGTCCACGGTCAGGTCCACCGGGAGTCCCGACGAGGCAGTGGCCGTCGGTGCGTAAGGGGACCCGCCGACGACGGCCCCGGACGGGGCGGTCGAGGTGAAGGTGATGCTCTGGGGCTGATCGCCGGCGTCCGGCTCGTAGGCCCCGATGGCACAGGGCGTGGCCCGGGCCACCCCCCGTTGGTCGGGGGCCGAGCAGAACGAGGCGTTGTCGACCGCCCCGACGGCGGCACTGGTGGCCAGGAGGGCGATCGTCAGGGTGGGTCCGCCGTTGTCCTCGAGACCCGAGGGATCGAGACCGGCCGAGGTGTCGGAGTGGTCGGTGGCGTCGTCGAAGCCGCAGGTCCCGTCGTCGTCCAGGTTGTCGTGGAGGTCGGTGCCGCCGCCGGAACAGTCGTCGCCCGGGGCGTTGCCGGCCATGAGGGTGGCGGCGATGGTCAGGTCCGCCGGGGAAGCGTCGTTGTAGATACCACCGCCGCTGTCGTGGCCGCTGCGACCGGTGGCGGTATTGCCGGCCAGGGTGCTGTTGGCGATGGCGGCGGTCCCACCGTTGTAGATGGCGCCGCCGAAGGTGGCGGCATTGCCCGAGAGGGTGCTGTCGGAGATGCTGAGCGAACCGTTGTTCTGGATGGCGCCGGCCGTGGTGGCGGTGTTCCCCGACAGGGTGCTGTCGCTGATGGTCACCGTCCCGGCGGAATTGAGAATGGCACCGCCGGCGCCGGTGGCGGTGTTGTTCGAGACGGTGCTGTCGGTGAGTGTCAGGGTCGGCCTGGTGACGGTACCGGTCTGGCCCTGGTTCCAGATGCCGGCGCCTCCCGGGGCCCGGCTTCCCGACACGGTGCAGTTGCGGAGAGTGAGCCATCCCTGGTTGACGATGGCGCCTCCGGCGTTGGCGCTGGTGGCGTCGTCAACGGTGAGACCGGAGATGGTGACGGTGACCCCCGGTCCCACCCGGAAGACCGTGGTCGTGCCCCCTCCGCTGACCGTCAGGTTGGCCGCCCCCGGCCCGCTGATGGTGAGATCTTTCGACAGGACGAGATTGCCACCGGTGAGCGTGATGGTCGAGCAGGAGAGGGTGGGGCCGAAGGTGATCGTGTCGCCGACGGCGGCGTCGGCCACGGCTTGGCGCAGGGAACCGGCACCGGAGTCGTTGCAGTTGATGACGGACGGGGTGGCGGCCTCGGCCACCGGGGCCGAGAGGGAAGCGAGAGAGAAGGTGAGCAAAGTGACCGCCGCTGCTGCGGTGACGAGCCGGCGTCCGATCACCGAGGTCGTCCAAAGCCGGGGCGTGCCTGTGGGCGGGCGGGCGGGCGGATCTGGAAGGGGTGTGCGTGTGACTGTCGGGTGCGCCGGCGCCTCAAGATGTCCGCTTTCCGGGAATGGAGTAGGGCAACCATCGTACGAGGACGGCGTTCTGGGCCACATCGTCGGAATTGAGGAGTGACGACGGCGACCGACAATCCCTTCCCACCATCGAGCCAACAGGCGGGCAACAGGACCCCGGTGGCTCTCAGTCTTTGAATTCGGGGGGACGCTTCTCCTTGCGGGCACGGGTGGCCTCTTCGAAATTCTGGGTGGTGATGCGGACGAAGAGTTGCGCCTGTCCCTCGGCGTCCATGTGGCCCTGGAGGCTGCCCGATTCGAAGCTGTTCCAGAGCAGGCGTTTGGTGAGCTCGATGCCGGGCCGGCTGAACGACGAGATGCGCTCGGCCAGCGCGTAACAGGAGTCGAGGAGCTCGGCGGCGGGGACCACCTTCGAGACGAGGCCGATGCGATCGGCTTCGGCGGCGTCGATGTCGCGACCGGTGAGCATGATCTCGAAGGCGCGCGACGAACCGATGGCGCGCGGGAGGAGGTAGCTGAGGCCGAGCTCGGTCGAGGTGAGGCCGTTGTTGATGCCTGCGGCCCGGAAGTAGGCGGCCTCCGAGGCCAGGCGGATGTCGGTGGCCAGGCTGAGGCAGAAGCCACCGCCGATGGCGGCGCCGTTGATGGCGCCGATCACCGGTTGGTGCATGCGGCGCAGCGCCCTGATGACGTCGTCGAGGAGCTCCATGGCCCGCAGGGCGATGGTGGGGACGGTGAGGCCCCCGATGTGGGGGATGACGCCGGCATCCTCCTGGTCGGCGCCGGAGCAGAAGCCGTGGCCGGCACCGGTGAGGACGACGACCCGGATGTCGTTGTCGACGCTCAGGCTCTCGAGGGCCTGGCGCAACGGGATCATGACGTCGAAGGCCATGGCGTTCATCCGCTCGGGACGGTTCAAGGTGACGAGGGCGATACCGGGACGGGGGAGGTCGACGACGACGAAGGCCATGGAGGCCGATGTTGTCAGACGGGTGCCGGGTCGGACGAACCGAGAAGGCGGAAGGTGTTGACGTAGATGATCTCGGCCCCCGCCGCCGACCAGTCGGCCCACTTCTGGAACTCCGGTGTCCGGTAACCGCCCAGGAGGAGGCGCAGGTTCTCGGCCATGGTCTGGAAGGTGGCCTCGGGGTCGTCGGAGTCCATTTCGTAGAAGTGCATGAAGCGGGGATCGGTGTCGTCGGCGTTCTGGTACGCGGTGATCTGGGTGTAGCCGGGAACGGCGGCGGCGGCGATGGTGCGGATGTGGACGAAGTCGGCCCAGTCCCGCAACGGTTGGGCCAGAGCCGGCGTGGTGGGGCTGATCCAGACGACGAGCAGTCCCGTGGTGGGCCGTCCCGTGAGGATGCCCTGGGAGGGCCGGGGGTAGCGGCGGAAATGACGGGCCGTGGTGCCGGGCAGGGCCGGCGGGGCGGTGAAGGAATCGTCGGTCTCGGCCACGCCGAGGAGGGTGCCGTCGGGGATGGCCATGGGCAGCTCGTCGCGTCCGGGCCGGGTGGTGGCCCACCAGGTGACACGGTGGACGCCGGGGAGAGCGAGCAGCGCCGGTGCCCGGGTACGGGCGTAGTCGGCCGGGGCGGCGTCGCCGAGCTCGAGATAGAGGCCCGGTGTGATGCGGTCTTCCACCCGACGGCCCGGCCCGGTCGCCGGTCAGGCGTCCAGGGCGCGTTCTTTGGCCCAGCGGTAGTCGGCCTTGCCCGACGGCGAACGGACGATCTCGGGGAGGAAGGCGAAGGCCTTGGGCAGTTTGTAGCGGGCCACGTGGGTGCCCGCCTCGGCCAGGAGCTCATCGGCGGTGACCGAGGCGCCGTCCACCAGCTGGACGATGGCCACCACCTCCTGGCCCCAGCGTTCGGAGGGACGGCCGGCCACCACGACGTCGGCCACCGCCGGGTGGCAGATGAGGGCCTGCTCCACCTCCTCGGCGAAGATCTTCTCGCCGCCCGAGTTGATGGTGACCGAGTCGCGGCCGAGCAGTTCGATCTCGCCGTCGGCCAGGTAGCGGGCCCGGTCACCGGGAACGGAGTAGCGGACGGCGTCGATGACCGGGAAGGTCCGGGCCGTCTTCTCGGCGTCGCCCAGGTAGCCGAGGGGAACCGATCCCTTCTGGGCCAGCCAGCCCAGGTCCTGGTCGCCGGGCTTGATCTCCCGGGTGAGGTCCTCGCTGACCACGGTGGCGCCGGGGCCGGGGACGAAGCGACCGGTCGAGACCGAGCCGGAGGTGGAGTTGGTGCCCATCTGGGCGCCGGTCTCCGAGGCGCCGGCCACGTCGGAGACGACGATGTTGGGCAGCTTGGCCAGGATGCGGGTCTTCATGCCTTCGCTGAGCATGGCGCCGCCGCTGCCGAAGGCCAGGAAGCCGGTGGTGTCGTAGTCGCCGCGTTCGAGCTCTTCGATGAGGGGCCGGGCCATGGCGTCGCCCACCACCGAGAGGCCGATGATGTGCTCCCGTTCCACCGTCTTCCAGACGTCGACGGCGTCCATGGTGCGGGTGTTGGTGGGGAAGACCAGGGTGGCGCCCATGGTCATGTAATAGAAGCTGGCCCACTGCGCCGCGCCGTGCATGAGCGGGGGGATGGACATGACGCGGACCCCGTCGGTGGGCAGGACGCGGCTGACCAGGTGCTCGGAGCTCTCGATGAGCTCCCAGGTGCCGTAGGTGCGGCCCCCCATGGCGGCGCGGAAGATGTCGTGTTGGCGCCAGAGGACACCCTTGGGCATGCCGGTGGTGCCGCCGGTGTAGAGGATGTAGAGGTCGTCGGGCGACGGCTCCACCGGGGGGAGCTCCGGCGGGGCCGAGGCCAGGGCCGTCTCGTAGTCGACGGCGCCGGGGAGAAGGGGTTCGTCGGATTCGTCGGCCACCTGGATGAGCAGTTCGAGGTCACGGAGCTCGGGGAGGACGCGTTCCAAGATGGGGGCGAAGGTGGCGTGGTAGATGAGGCCGCGGGCCTTCGCGTCTCGCAGGAGGTAGCGGAGCTCCTCCTCGACATAGCGGTAGTTGACGTTGAAGGGGGCCACCCGGGCCTTGTAGGCGCCGAGCATGCCTTCGAGGTACTCGTTGCCGTTGTAGAGATAGAGGCCGAGGTGGTCCTGGCCGGACTGGTGGCCGGCCAGGGTGGAGCGTTCGGCGTGGACGCCGAAGTCGTGACGGTAGAGAAACGAGGCGAGCCGTCGCGAGCGGTCGGTGATGTCGGCGTAGGTGAAGCGGCGGTCCCGCCAGACGATGCACTCGCGGTCCGCGACGGTGGCGGCCACCGTCTCGTGGACCTGGCCCAGGTTGAATTCCTCCCCGCTCACCGACCACCTCGCGATTCGTGTCGTGGATGTGACGCCATGGCCCAGGTGCCGGCGCAGGCGCAGCCTATTGCGTGACGGTCTCGCCGGACGGACCCCCTACTGCTGGTAGCGCTCCACCACGGGGGCCGGTCGCTCCTGCGCCTCGTTCGGGTCCTGGCCGGCCTGGCGGCGGGCCCGGCGCTGGCGGAGGAGATCCCAGCACTGGTCGAGGGCGACCTCGATGGTGCGGAGCCTCTCCTCCTCCTCAGGGGAGAGGCCCTGGCCGACGTGGGCCTCCTCGAGGTGGTGCTCATGTTCGGCCAGTTCGTTGATGCGGTTGACGAGTTCCTGGTCGTCCATGGGTCCTCCTCGGCGGCGCTCGGTCCGGGGTCTGGCGGTCGTCGCACCCCGGAGTCGTCTGTGACTCTAGGGGGCTACTTGAGGACTCTAGGGGGCTACTTGAGCAGGCGCGACAGACGGCGGTCGGCCAGCGGCCTGCCGGCCGTCTGGCAGGTGGCGCAGTACTGGAGGGACTTGGTGGCGAAGGAGACCTCCCGGACGGTGTCGCCGCAGACGGGGCAGGGCTCACCGGTCCGGCCGTGGACGCGCATGGTCCGTTTCTTGTCGCCCTTCAGCTCGTTGGCGGCCCGGCCCGAGGCCCTCTCGGTCGCCTCGGTGAGGATGGTGAGGATGGCGGTGTGGAGGGAGTCGAGCTCCGGGGGAGACAACTTGGCCGCCGGCTTGAAGGGCGAGAGCCTGGCGGCGTGGAGGATCTCGTCGGAATAGGCGTTGCCGACGCCGGCGATGAGTGACTGGGTGGAGAGTGCCGTCTTCAGGGTGCCCGGGGCCGAGGCGAGGATGCGGCCCAGGGCGGCGACGTCGAAGCCGGGGGCCAGGGGGTCGGGACCGAGGGCGGCCAGCGGTTCGACGTCGTCGGGTTGGTGGACCACCCACAAGGCCAGGCGTTTCTCCGTTCCCATCTCGGTGACGTCGAAGCCGGCCGAGGGCGCCAGGTCGACCGAGTCGAAACCCATACGGAGTGCGATCGGGCTCCGGCTGGGCCGGGCGCGGGAGGTGGGCAGGGAGTCCCACCACTTGATCCAGCCGCCGCGGGCCAGGTGGATGACCAACCAGAGGCCGTCGAAGTCGAAGCAGAGGAACTTGCCCCGGCGGATACAGGTGACGAAGGAGCGGCCGACCAGATCGACGAGAGGGGGATCGAAGGTCTTGAGGGCGGCGATGGCACCGAGCTCGCAGCGGGCGACTCGCTGACCGCTCATGCGGCCGGCCAGCCAGTCGACCAGGGCCTGGACCTCGGGGAGCTCGGGCACAGGCCCATGATGCCCAGCGCGGGCGGCGACGTCGACCGGCCGGCCGGCCGGCCGATGATGGTGGGCCGTGTCATCGAAGACGACGGGGGTGATGGCACAGTGGCGGGGTGGACGCCGGCGCCCGACACGATGGCCCGGTGCTGACGATGACCGCCTCGGTGCTCGTCATGGCGATGCTCGGCACGGTGATGATGGTGTCGGGCTGCACGGGACCGGGTCCGGCGGCGCCGGTCCGGACGGGCGGCCCGAGGTCGACCGTTGCGGGCCCGGGCGACCGGGGCTCGAGGAGGCCGGCCACCACGACGCCGACCGGGTCGGTGGCGCCGGTGGTGTGGTCGGGCTGCGGCAGTGATCTGCAGTGCGGCTCGGTGGGCGTTCCCCTCGACTACAGCCAGCCCCGGGGTCGGATGATCCAGATCGCCGTGGAGCGGCGGCCGGCGGCCCAACCGGGGCAACGGATCGGCTCTCTGGTGATCAACCCCGGGGGTCCGGGGACGTCGGGGATCGATGATATGGAGAACGAACTGAGCGTGCTCACGCCCGGACTGCTCGACCGCTTCGACATCGTCTCGTTCGACCCCCGGGGGGTGGAGCGGAGCGCGCCGGTGGCCTGCTCGGCGGGCCGGTCGCCGGGTGCGCCGTCCACGGCTTCGCCGTCACCGGCGACCACGACGCCGGCGTCGACACCACTGCCCGACCCGGTGCCGGTGACGACCGCCGGCCAGGTGGCGGCGGTGGCCGAGGACAGGGCGTACGGCGCCAGCTGCCGGGAGTACTCGGATGGGGTGTTGCCCTTTGTCGGCACGGTGGACGCGGCGCGCGACCTGGACCGGATCCGGGCCGCCCTGGGCGATCAGAGGTTGACCTTCATCGGACATTCCTACGGGACGTTGTTGGGCGCCGTGTACGCCGGGATGTACCCCGGCCACGTCCGGGCCATGGTGCTCGACGGAGCCATCGATCCGGCTCTCGGCACCGAGCAGATGGTGATCGACCAGGCCAAGGGCTTCGAGTCGGTGCTCGACGACTTCTTCCGGTGGTGCGCGTCGACGTCGGCCTGCCCGTGGAGCCCGGGATCCGACCCGACGTCGGCCCTGCTGTCGCTGATCAACGGGAGCCGGAGGACGGCGCTGCCCGGCAGCGATGGCCGGTCGGCGGGGCCAGGTGAGTTCTACAACGCTCTGCTCGACGACCTCTACGCCCGGTCGTCGTGGCCGTCGCTCGGTGAGGCTTTGGCCGAGGCGGCGGCCGGGAAGGGGACCGCGCTGATCGGATTGTCCGACAGCTACGCGTCGGGGGGGTCGACGAACGGGGGCGACGCCAACAACGCCATCAATTGCCTCGACCACCCCGTCCCCCGGGACCAGTCGGCCTATCCCCGGCTCGCCCGGCGGGCCGGGGCGGCGGCGCCGGTGTTCGGCCCGGTTCTGGCCTGGGGGCTGCTGCAGTGTGCGGTGTGGCCCGTCCCACCCACGCGGACGCCCGGACCGATCAAGGCGGCCGGGTCACCGCCGATCCTGGTGACGGGAACGACGGGAGATCCGGCCACGCCCTATCCCTGGGCGGTGGCGCTGGCCCGGGAGCTTGCGCACGGAGAGCTGGTGACGTGGGTGGGGGAGAACCACGTGGCCTACTTCTACAGCCCGTGCGTCCGGGCCATCGACCAGGCCTACCTGGTGGCGGGCACCCTGCCGGCGGCGGGGACGCGCTGCACGGATTGAGGCCGGTACCCGCCGGCGCCGGTGCGTTCTGGTAGACACGGCCTCGGGGAGGACCGCAGGACGTCCTGGCCGTCAGTGCGCGCCACGGCCGACCCTCGCCACGGCTTGGCGCGAGATCGGGGGAGAGATGGCGAAGTCCATGGGCAGCGGGCGGTCCAGTGACGGTGGACGGCGTCGGGTCGGGGCCGGTGCGCTGCCCGTGGTGGGGGCCTTCGTGCTCCTGGGCGCCCTCGCCGCCTGCAGCTCGACGTCTCCGAAGACGGTGACGACGATTCCGGCGCCGAAGGGGCTGCCGGCGTTCTATTCCGTGCCCCAACCCCTGCCCGGCGGCGGGCCCGGAACATTGGTGAAGGCCCCCGAGAAGGTGGCGGTGAGCGGCCTGCACGGCACCGTCTACCGGGTCATGTACAAGTCCGAGTCGGTCAGCAACAAGCCGGTGGTGGTGACCGGTCTCGTGATCGTCCCCGACAAGCCCGCCCCGGCCGGGGGCTATCGCGTGGTGAGCTGGGGTCACGGGACGAACGGCATGGCCGACGAGTGTGCACCGTCGCTCGATCCCACCCAGGCCGTGCCCGAGACGAACGGACTGCTCGACCAGGGCTGGGAAGTGACGGCCAGCGACTATCAGGGTGAGGGGACGCCGGGGCTCTTGCCCTACATCGTCGGGGTGAGCGCGGCCAGGAACACGATCGACATCGTCCGGGCGGCCCGGAACTTCCCGGCCGCCCATGCCAGCGCCGACTACGTGGTCTGGGGGCACTCCGAAGGGGGCCAGACGGCGATGTTCACGCTGCACATCGGTCCCTCGTACGCGCCGGAGCTGCATATGAAGGGGGTGGTGGCGGGGGCCCCGCCGTCGCAGTTCGGGGTGATCTACACGTTCCTGAAGACGAGCCCGTTCCGGTACTACCTGTTCATGGTGGCCGGGGCTTATCAGTCGGCGTATGGGAACAGCGCCGCACCCGTGTCCAAGGTGCTCACCCCTCTCGGGATCAAGCTGCTGCCGGTGCTCGACAAGGGTTGTTCGGACTACGTCGCCAAGATCATCGACAAGTACCAGGTCTCGCAGTTCTCGACCGGTGACCCGTTCACCGTGCCCCAGTGGAAGACGCTTCTGCAACAGAACGATCCCGAGAACTTCTCGGCGGCCAGCAGCGTGCCGCTGCTGATCATCCAGGGGGGGAACGACGAGCAGATACCCGTGGTCTCCACCCAACTGTTGGCCACGCACCTGTGCGGGGTGGGCCAGGATCTCGAACGGTGGATCTATCCCGGCCAGAGCCACGCCGGGGTGATCGCGCCTTCGTTCAACGACATGACCCACTGGATCGCCGACCGGTTCTCGGGAGTGGCCAATCCCGATCCCTATGCCCCGACGGGGCTGGCGGGGATCACCACCACCATCTGCCCCCATTGAACCTCGCCACCGGGAGGGCGGCGACCGGGAGGGGACGGCGCGATTCGGGCCAGCGCAGTCCGGCCCGCCCAGG
>Ga0307372_10001862_pt1 | contig 35710 bp, 32 predicted proteins | sample OX1MG_FD_202533 | JGI IMG/M metagenome (GOLD analysis project Ga0307372, IMG submission 202533) | Soil microbial communities from Risofladan, Vaasa, Finland - OX-1 | ecosystem: Environmental > Terrestrial > Soil > Coastal area > Acid sulfate soil | place: Finland: Risofladan, Vaasa | collected...
CACGTCGGCGAGGGCTTGCGTGAGGTTCACATCTTCTGATGAGAGCTCGCGCGGTTCGGAGCTGAAGATGTTCATGGCTCCGATCACGTCACTGCGCAACCGTAACGGCAGGGCGTGCACCATCTGAAACCCGGCTTCCCGGGCCTCGGAAGCGAACAGCGGCCAGCGATCCTCGGCGCCGTCAAGTCGCTGGTTCAGAACCTGCTGACCGGTGCGCACACAATCCCTGCAAGGGCCCTCGTCATTCTGGACCTCGATCAGCTCGAGCGCACGCATGCGCTCGGTCGAAGACGCCATGACCCGAAGCTCACCTCGGGTGGAAGCCAAAGCCAGGCCCACTTCGGCCGAGTCCAGCAGCTCTGCGCAGCGCTCGACCAAGACCGACATGAAGTCGATGAGATCGAAGTCGGCCACCAGTGTGTCGGCCAGTTCGACAAAGGTCCGAGCCAGCCACTCCTGTTTATGATCCATGGTCTTTCTGTTCCATGGCCACGTCCAGAGCCTCAGAGTCCGGGCAAGTTCCCGGCGGCTCTTGTACCGGAAGCCCTCTGCCCACTTTGCCACAGATCGGGACGTCAAGGAACCTCATCCCGCCTGCCTGTCTGTGCTGGGGCGTCACGGTTCTTCGAACCTGAGGTCTCCCGTGACCACGTCGGTGGCCACCTGTTCAATGGGCTGCTCGGCTCCGAAGGCGTACCCTCGCAGCCGGACCAGGGCTTCACCGACATCGCAGTTGAGCTGGATAGAGATCATCCCCGTGGCCTGGTGGACGACAGCCCGGTAGTCGTCGACCTCGAGTCCCCACGCCAAGGTCTCCGAGCCAACACCGGCTTGGATATCAAGGACTTGGTCGGTGACCAGGTCAGCGACCAGGAGCGCGGCGGAGAGCTCCTCACCTGACAAGACGCCGGGTTGATCGCGGTAGAGGACGAGCACGCCGAGCTTGATCGCTCCCACCTGCAAGGGGAGCGCGTAGATACCGTGGATTGCGGCGTCAGCGAGCCCATGGGTGAACTGGGGCCAGCGATCAGTAAAGAACGTAAGATCGTCCACCAGGACCGGCCTGCCCTCGGCAAAGGCGTCGCTGGCGGGACCCTCACCCAAGGTGAATTCCAGGTCCCGCACGGCCTCCGAGACGCCGTAGAAACCCGCCACGCTCGGAACCGCATCTTCGCCCATCAACACCACAGCGGCGCCACTCATCCGAAGCGGCTCGGTGGCGCTGCGACAAACGTTCGTAAGCGACGCCGACTCATCCTCGGAGCCGGCGATCAACTCAGCCAGAAACTGGTCGGCGTCTTCGGCTCTCATTGTCGCCAAGCGCTTCTTATCGACTCTGGCACCAACGAAGCACCGGTCATGTGGCGAAAGGACCTCGGTCTAGCCCTGGAGATCCTTGGAATCGACGCCGCGTTGCATGGTCGACGGGCCGCCGTGTCCTGCGTCTGATGACGAATGCGGACCTGGGCGAGCATGAGCCGCCGGTGGCGTTCGAGGTCGTCACTCCCTCCGCGTGGCCACCACGCCATGGAGACGAAACGCTGAAAGCCTGGCAGCCGCGTTCAGGACAGCTGGCGTTACGCATCGCCCTGAATTCGCCCTGTGGTGAGGTGGTTCTCAACACTCACCGGGAGGATCTGTCGTCCCGATCGGGTTCCGGCCTGGGGGCAGATCATCGGACACCAGGAAGCTGTTCTTGGTAAGGCGGGCGCTCCGGAGGGCCAGAACCATGGCCGCGTCGATGTCGGGGCGTCCAGCGCGCACCGGTGACCCCCAAGTCGAAGCACGTTGGATTCCGGAGGTACCCGCCAGCCCTAGCTGGCCTCGGCCTCGCGCCACCGCGGCCGGAACCTGCGAACTTTGGTCGGTAACCATGGTCCTCCGAAGGGCCACGAACATGGCTACATCGATGTCGGGGCGCCCAGCGAGCGTCAATGACTCACCTTGGGCGTCGTCACCGGGGAGAGGGATTGGCTGGCCCGATGCGGGACTGAACTGTTCGAGTTGGCGAAATGTCTGATCCGATCGTCGATCAGAGGTGCCAGGCAACAAGCGGTCCACCTCTAGGACTGGCGCTGCCAGATGGACTTTGGACCCGTCCATGGTTTCAACAGCAACGGAACTGTCCAACTCACACCCATCGACCCCGGGGTTCTCTTCGAAGGGGTCAGTGGGCCCCGGTATTTGGTCCATAAAATCGCCCTTTCCTCGGCGCCCCTTTGGGGCGCGACGTCAGGGTCTCGGACGACATCATTGGTGGCCAACCCGGCCTGCGCAGAGCATACGCCTGCAAAGCATGCCCCACCATGACAGCCATCCGCCGTCTCGATGGTTGGGACTTTCGGCCCTGTTAGTCACGCCGTCGGGGGCCGACGACAATATTACTGACTTGGAATGTCGGCCTGGCCACCGATCAGACCGGCCACCAAAGCCGAACAGGATTCGGGCAGCCATTTTCAGAGGTCCATTGGCACGGAAAGTTCCATTTGGCCAAAAGTCCAACCCTGCAAGGTCGTTTCCTGTCCCCGTCGCGCATCCCTCAGCCTTCGAGCGCTAGGTCCTACTCACGCTCGGGTTTGTCAGCGTCACTCTCGGGACTGCATCCGGGGCCCGTAACGTCGGCACCAACGCAGCGATGGGTATTGGTGTGCCTCGAGCACTGTCCATTAGGAAGCTGCTGGGGTCCTCGGGCTCGTGTCGATGCCGGACAAAGGAGGAGGGACCCAGATGGTCTTCGTAGGGGTGGATTGGGCTGAGGCCCACCACGACGTGTATGTGGAGGACGAGGACGGCAAACGCATCGGCGGCGGTCGTCTTCCCGAAGGAGTGGAGGGCATTGCCCGCTTCCACGATCTGGTCGGTGACCACGTCGAGGAGCCGGGTGAAGTGGTCATCGGGATCGAGACCGATCGGGGTCTGTTCGTGACCGCCCTGGTTGCGGCGGGCTACGAGGTGTTCGCCGTCAACCCGATGTCCACGTCGCGCTACCGGGACCGGCATTCGACTTCGGGGGCGAAGTCCGATCCCGGAGACGCCAAGGTGCTGGCCGACATGGTCCGTACCGACCGCCACAACCACCGGCCGGTGGCGGCTGACTCAGAGACGGTACAGGTAGTCAAGGTGTTGGCCCGGGCCCATCAGACGATGGTGTGGTCGAGGAAGCGCCAGACGAACCTGCTGCGCTCGACGTTGCGGGAGTTCTACCCCGCCGCGCTGGTGGCATTCGACGACCTGGCCAGCGGCGACGCGCTCGAAGTGCTCCGCATGGCGCCGACCCCGGAGCTGGGTCAGACCCTGTCAGTGTCGAAGATCGCTTCGGCATTGCGCCGGGGCGGCCGACAGCGCCGGATTGAGGTCCGGGCGGCTGAGATCCAAGGGGCTCTGCTCTCCGAGCAGCTCGCCGCTCCCGCCGCGGTGTCGAGCGCATTGGGGCGTCGGTGACTGCCAGTGTGGCCGTGATCGCCACCATGGTCGCCCAGATCGCCACCCTGGCCGAGGAGCTCGAAGCGGGTTTTGAGCAGCACCCGGATGCCAAGGTGGTCCGATCCCTGCCAGGACTAGGGACCATCCTCGGCGCCCGGGTGCTGGGCGAGTTCGGCGATGAGCCGAATCGCTACTGCACCGCCAAGTCTCGCAAGAACTACGCCGGCACGTCACCGATCACCCGAGCCTCGGGCACCAAGCGAGTCGTGCTCGCCCGCTACGCACGAAACCATCGCCTGGCCGATGCGATCTACCTCTGGGCCTTCGCCGCTCTCAGCGCGTCACCTGGAGCCCGGACCTTCTACGACACCCGAAGGGCTGCCGGTGACACCCATCACGCTGCCCTCCGGGCCCTCGGCAATCGACTGGTCGGCATCCTCCACGGCTGTCTCGAGCACCACAGCGTCTACAACGAGACCGTCGGCTGGGGTCACCGGACGGCCCAACTTGCCGAGGTCGCTTGACATTTGTGCCCGTGGGATGTCTAGGTTTGGCAAACCACCCGCGTAACCGGACCCCGCAACTGCGCCGGGGTGCGCTCGGCGCGTGGCCGGCAACAGCTGAACCACAGCCACCCGAGGTATCACGCCCCTTCGGCCCAAATAGGGTCAACGTGCGTGGCTGTCTCTGTCGGCGGATTCGAGCGCAACGCGCGAGACGAGCGATACGACACGAGATCACCATCCTGACAAGTCCAAACGTTGCGTTTTTTGAACGGTGAACGCAGGGGTCTCAGGGGTGGGCGCAGGGGGACTCGAACCCTCGACCTCAGCCGTGTGAAGGCTGCGCTCTAACCAACTGAGCTATGCGCCCGGAACCCGCGATGGTACCGCGTCGTGCCCGTCCGAAGCGTGCCTGGTGGTCCGAAAGCTCTGCTGAGTCCAATCCCTCGACCCTCATGTCGAGGAAAAGCGCAGCGGAGGGTGATTCTCGGTGTGACCCTCGATGATCCTTTCCATCGCCTCGGTATCCAGATGCTCAGCCACCATGACAGCCAGTCGCTCGAATCGGGCTTCGCGAATTTCCGCAAACCGACAGTCAGAGGACACCGTGAAGCGCCGGTTCGTGCGCCCTGCGACATCGGTCAGAAACGCTCGTCGGAAACCGTCGTTCTCGAACAATCCGTGCCACGACGTGCCGGTCACCGGGCCGACACGACAGCCTTCGTCGGCGAAGAGATGGTCGCCACCCAGTCGCTGCACCACGCCGTGGTGGATCTCGTATCCCTCGACGACGCTGCCGTCACTGAGGACACGACGCGGTCGGGACACAATCTTGTCGGCACCGAACGTCGTCCTCACGGGCAACAGGTCGAGGCCTTCCACGATGCCCAGTCCGCCTTCGACCTCGTCGTCGATCGAGCCACCCAGCATCTGATAACCGCCGCAGATTCCGAGGATGGGGCGCTGTGCTCGGGCCCGCTCCTCGAGGGCGACGTCGATCCCCCGGCTCCGCATCCATTCGAGATCGTCAACGGTGGCCCGCGTGCCGGGGAGGATCACGAGGTCAGCATCGGCGAGCTCCTGTGGACGGGCCACGAAGCGCACGGCCACACCGGGCTCGGCAGCCAGAGGATCAAGATCGGTGAGGTTGCTGGCGCGCGGCAGGCGGACGACTCCCACCCGCAACGTCTCCTCTCCGAGCGGTTGGCCCGGATCACGGTACGCGCCCGGATCGGGGCGGTCCTCCTCGTCGATCCAGAGGTCTTCCACGAAGGGCAGGACCCCGAGCGCGGGTCGCCCCGTCAAGGTCCGGAGCATGGCCAGACCGGGCTCGAGAAGGCCACGATCCCCACGGAACCGGTTCACCACGAATCCCTGCACGTGGCGCTGATCCTCGTCGTCGAGCAGGGCGAGGGTTCCTACCAACGACGCGAACATCCCACCCCGGTCGATGTCGCTGACCACCACCACGGGCGCACCCACCGCCCGGGCGAACCCGAGGTTCACGATGTCGAAGGAGCGGAGATTGATCTCGGCCGGACTCCCGGCCCCTTCGCAGATCACGACGTCGAATCGCGCCTCCAACTGGCGAAAGGCGTCGACGACGACGTCGAGGAGGCTCTCCTTCTCGTTCCAGTACTTCCTGGCCTCCATCTCCCCCACCGCTCGTCCGAGGACGACCACCTGGCTCCGGGAGTCGGTGCCCGGCTTGAGCAGAACTGGGTTCATGATCGCCTCGGGCTCGACCCGGGCCGCTTGGGCCTGGGACGCCTGGGCGCGACCGATCTCGCGCCCGTCACCGGTCACGAAGGAGTTCAACGACATGTTCTGGGCCTTGAAGGGAGCGACCGAGATGCCCTTCGTCGCACACCAACGACACAGTCCGGCGACAAGTGTGCTCTTGCCCGCACCCGATGAGGTGCCAGCGACGAGGATGCTGCCTTTCAATGCGAATGAGCTGTCTTGTCGCTGACTCCGGCGGAGTCGAAGGTCGCCATCTCTCGCAGGATCTTGGCCGCCGCCTGCACGATCGGCACTGCCAAGGCCGCCCCGGATCCCTCGCCCAGTCGCATGCCGAGGTCCAGCACCGGGACGAGCCCGAGCTCGTCCACGACGACCGTTGATCCCGGTTCGCTGGAACGATGTCCGATGATCAGGTAGTCGAGGGCCTCGGGCACGAACGCCGTCGCCATCATCGAGGCGGCCGCGGCGATGACACCATCCACCATGACCGGTACCCGGCGTGAGGCGGCGCCGACGACGAACCCACACAGTGCGGCGATCTCGAGGCCGCCGAGCTCGGCCAGCACGACCAGGGGCTCCGCCTCAGGAGCGAGACGCGCGAGCGCCTGGGCGATCACCGCCTTCTTGCGGTCGAGCATGACGTCGTCGATGCCGGTACCGCGCCCGGTCACCTCCGTCGCCGATCGACCCGACCGAGCCGCGATCAGCGCCGCCGCCGATGTCGTGTTCCCGATCCCCATATCGCCGGTCACCACCAGGCGCGCGCCTGTATCGATCGACTTCGTTGCCACGTCCACACCGACATCGAGAGCAGCACGGGCCTGATCGGTCGTCATGGCCGGCTCGACGGCAAGGTTTCGGGTGCCGAGCGCGACGTTCCTGCGGACCAAGGCCTTCGAGTCGGTCAGGATGGGTGTGGCCACTCCCACGTCCACGACGACGACCTCGGCGCCGACGTGCCGGGCGAGGACGTTGATGGCGGCACCACCGGCACAGAAGTTCGCCACCATCTGCGCAGTCACCTCCTGCGGCCACGGTGTCACTCCCTCGGCCACGACGCCGTGATCTCCGGCAAACACCGCTACGGTGACCGGTGCGGGGATCGGCGGCGGACATTCCCCTGCCATGGCGCTCAGGCGGACCCCGATGTCCTCGACGCTTCCGAGCGAACCACGGGGCTTGGTCAACCGTGCCTGGAGCTCGGCCGCGGCTGCAGCCGCACCGGTGTCGGCCGCGACGACACTGCGACAGGTTTCGAAGAATCCCTCAGTGGTCATGACGCGCTTCTCCTGGCTGCTGGCTGATCGATCTCGGACAAGGCCCGCTCCAACCGCTCGAGGCCCGACGGTGCGGGCACTGCGATGCGGACCACATCGGGCATCCCGAAGCTGGTGCAGTCTCGGACCACGATCCCGTGCGTCACCAGATCGGCGCGCAGCCCCGGCGCGGCGACGAGCACCCAGTTGGCGTCGGACGGTTGAGGTTCGTACCCGTGAGCACGAAGCAGCGCGGCCAACTGCCCGCGCAGCGTCTGGACGCGAGCGGTCCAGGTGGGGAGCTCGACAGCTGCCAAGAGGTCGGGGAGGGCGGTCACCGCCAGGCTGTTGACCGACCACATGGGCTGGTGATCTCGACAGCGGGCGATCGTGGCCTCCTCGCCCCCGGGCACCAGGACATAGCCGATGCGGAGCCCCGGGCACCCCAGGAGCTTGGTGAGCGAGCCCACCACCACGGCGTCAGGGTCACGACGCGTCCAGGATCCGGTCGCAAGTGCGTAGAAGGCCTCGTCCCAGACCTCGGCGTGGTCGTCGTGACCCGCCAGGATCCCACTCGGGTTATGGGGGTTCGAGCGCCACAGCGGTCCCCCGCCCCGTGGATGCAGCGAGAATTCGGGCTCGACCACGCGTCCGCTCATCTCCTGGCCCACCAACCCGATGGCCTCGGCTCCTCCGTTGGTGAGCAGCAGGCGGCGCTCGTCGACTCCCATGGCCTCGGCCAACGAGGCCGTAGCTCGAGAGGCGTCGGGGTAGCGGCGCAACGACGCCAGGTGCCGGCGCAGCACCGGCACGGGATCTGGTGCCACCGGGTTCAACGATTGCGACAGGTCGAGCACGCTCTCGGGATCCAGTCCAAGGGCGTATGCCACCGACGCCGCGTCTCCGCCGTGTGGGCCCGGGGCGGGCAATGTCGTCATCGTCGTCGGCCCCGAGCGAGCCGTCGCGTTGTCAGGCACAGCCCAACGGCGCCGAGGAGCACGCACAGCGCGTCGCTCACGTCCTGGGACAGTCCCACGGCGCGCCGGATGTCCGGGGGTGCGGCGCTCGGCCCGCTTCCGAGCGTGGGGCGACGCTCGGTGGTGTCCCCGTAGGTGTTCTCTCCGCCCAGACGCACACCCAATCCGGCGGCAAAAGCAGCCTCGGCCACGCCAGCGTTCGGAGAAGGATGCAAGGGCGCCTGGGTTCGCACCGCATGCCAGACGGCCGCGGCGGCGGGGGGGCGGACCGATACCACCAGAGCGGCGGTCACTCGTGCGGGGACGAAGGCGGCCGCGTCGTCGAGACGGGCACTCGCCCACCCGTAACGGAGATATCGATCGCTGCGGTACCCCACCATCGAGTCCATGGTGTTGACGGCGCGGTATCCGAGGGCGCCGGGCGCGCCGGCCACGGCGGCCCACCACGCCGGCGCCACCACGGCGTCCACGGTGTTCTCGGCCACCGATTCGACTACCGCCCGGGCCATGCCCTGCGCATCGAGGGTCGCCACCTCGCGTCCGACCAGGCTGGGCAGGAGCTCCCGGGCCCGTTCGAGGTCGTCGCCCTCGAGCGCGTCGCCGATGGTCGCCGCCACCTCGCGCAATTGTCTTCCCGCCACCGCCAGGTACGTCGCCGCGGCGGTGGAGCCCACGACCGCTCCCGCCGCCGCACCCAATCCGGCGCCGAAGGCCACATGACCGACCCCGGCAGCGCGAGTGTCTCGGTAGGCCCGGGCTTCGAACCTTTCCATGCAGAGCCCGAATAGCCGCACCGGGTGCAATCCCGACGGTGGTTCGGCCAGGACGCGATCGGCGAGGACACCGAGGGCGGCCGCCATGGGCTTCGACGCGCTCACCACTTGGCCGCCAGGACGAGAAGCCCGACTGTCTCTCCGACCACCCCGGCCGCTCCGAGCACGTCCCCGGTGAAGCCCCCGATCCTCCGGTGCGCGAAGGCGATGACGAGAGCGAACCCCACGGCCTCGCCACCCACCGCGGCGAGTCCGTGGGTACCCCGACCCGCGACTGCGAGCCCGACCGCCAGGGCCACACCGATCAGGCCCGGCACCACCGCATTGCTGATGCCGTCCCGCCCGGTCGACCCCCCCTGTTCGCCGGGGCCGATGAAGGCGCTGGCGAGGCCACCGGGTCGCGCGTAAGGCCCGCATCGGGCCACGACCGCCATGCCCGTACGCGACCCGCACCACAGCGCGCCGAGGACCAGAGGGGCGGCGGCTGTCGACGCGAAGGCGCCGAAGCGGAGCACGAGCACGACCACCAGGGTCACCGCGCCGAACGCGCCCACCGCAGGGTCGGCCATGACCTCGAGGCGACGCGGGCGGGCCATGGGTGGCAGCAGGCCATCGGCCGAGTCGGCGAGCCCATCGAGATGGAGATACCCCGTCAGCGCGGCGTCGCAGGCGAGCGCCACTCCAGCGGCGACGACAGGGGGCCACGCCCGGCCCGCCAACCACCACAGCACACCCACCGCCAGCCCGATGGCCGCACCCGCGACGGGGAACCAGTCCAACGTGGCCACCGACGGGACGGCGGCACGGCCGAACGGCGTCAGGAACCCGAGCGCCCTGCGCATCAGCGAGCCCGGGGCGCAACGAGTTGGAGCGTGCAACCCGCCACGACGAAACGTACGTCATCGGCCCGGGCTGCCACTGCTTGGTTGAGCCTCCCGAGCGCGTCGCGAAAGAGCCGGCCCTCCGCGGTCGACGGATGGACCGAGAGCCCGACCTCCTCGGAGACGACGACGGTGTCCCCGTTGCGATCGGCCAACGCCGAGCACAATGCCTCGACATCCACCTCCATCCCCGGAGCCGCGCTCACCCACGGGCCCAGTGAGTCCAACAGGACCGAGCCGGTCACCTCGCGTAACACCTCGGCCAGGTCAGGACCGGCCTGGACGGTGCGCCATGCCGACGGGCGTCGAGCCTGGTGCTGCTTCACCCGGGCCGCCAGCTCCTCGTCGTACCCGACGTCGAGCGTGGCGATGTAGGTGACCGGGGCCGGAAGTCCCGACGCGACGGCCTCGGCCACCGCGGACTTGCCCGATCGGGCACCACCGAGGATGAGGGCGATCACCTCGCACCACCGTCTCGACAGCCCGCCACAACGGCCCGGTACACCACCCGGGCCAGGCGCGCCCCCCACGGTGAGCGGGGTCCACCGAAGGAGTGCGCGATGCCCTCATCGGGACAGGCGATGCACACGGCGTCCGACGCTGTCCCCGTGGCCGGCACACCCGCATCCCACAGGGCCTGCGCCTTGGCTTCGGTGACGGTCATCACGGCATTGACCATGGCGGCACGCGACAAGCGCTCGGGGACGATGCCCACGATGTTGATCGTGCCCGGCCCCGGCGCCGGGGGGTCGAGGGGGTCGTCGGGAGCCGCGGCCCACGTCGGACGGGTGATACCGACCGACACGTCGACCTGCGCGCCATCGTCCTCGTCGCGCCACACCGTCCGAAGATCTACAGCGGTGAGCATGCCGACTCCGGGACCGGTGAGCCCGTGCTCGAAGGCCAGCTCGGCCAGATGCGTCTCGGGATCACGGCGCGAGTAGCTCGTGGGGACCTGCGCGTTGATCACCCAATGACGCAGGCCGATGCCACCACCGAGGGGCGCCGAGGAGATCACGAGCGGTGGCTCGGGGAAGCGCCACACGAGCATGGTCAGCTGCTCGTCAACAGCGCCGTGCTCGAAGCACTCGGGGTGTATGGGCGGGCCCCACCGGTGCGGCGCGGAGTCGGTCATGGTCAGAATTCGATCCCCTTGCGAGCTTTGATGCCCCTGTCGTACGCGTGCTTGACCTTACGCATCTCGGTGACGGTGTCGGCGATTTCGATGAGCTCTGGGGCGGCATCACGTCCGGTGATGACCACGTTGGTCTTCGGCGCCCGACCCGTGATCCCCGCCACCACATCGGCGACATCGATCCAGCCGTAGGTAACGGCGTAGGTGAGCTCGTCGAGGATGAGGAGGTCGTAGTCGCCCGACGCCAGCTTGGCCCGAGACAGCTCCCAGGCGTGGCGACCCTTGGCCGCAGTCTCGTCGAGGTCGGAGGACTCCCAGGTGAACCCGTCGCCCATCGTCGACCACTCGATGCCCAGGTGCTCCGCCAGCTTGCGCTCACCCACCTTCCATTTCCCGCTCTTCACGAACTGAACGACTCCTACGGTCCAACCTCGGGCCCAGCCCCTGCCCATGACGCCGAACGCGGAAGATGACTTGCCCTTGCCGTGCCCGGTGTTGATCAGGACCAGCGAGGTAGCACGGGCCGCGCGCTCGCCGGTGTCTTCGGACCCGTCGTCGTTGACGGCGTCGGAATCAGAATCTGCCATCGCACTCTCCTTCGTCATCGCACGCGCTGAGGGATCACGATGAGATCACCGGCGTCCGAGCGCATGACCCGCACACTCGCTCCGAAGTGGCGTCCGAGAGCCTCCTCGGTCAGGACCTCGTCGGGCTTGCCGATCGACACCGCCCGCCCCTCTCCCAGGAGGATGAGGCGATCTGCGAACTGCCCAGCCAGCGTGAGGTCGTGCAGGGCGCTGAGCACCGTGAGGCCCCGCTCGCGACGTAACTCGTCGACCAGTTCCAGCGCCTCGACCCGTCGACCCAGATCCAGCGCGCTGGTGGGCTCGTCGAGGAGAAGGACCGGCGCCTGTTGGGCCAGCGCACGAGCGAGCACGAGGCGCTGGAGCTCACCCCCCGACAGTGTCGAGAGTCGACGTTCGGCCATGGTGGCCAGATCGAGCGAGACCAGGAGATCTCCGCACACGCGGCGATCTTCGGGGGACTCGAAGCCGAAATAGCCGATATGCGGGGTCCGACCGAGCAGCACGTATTGCCCCACGGTCATGTCAGGCGGCAGTTCGGGTTGCTGAGGGACATAGGCGACGAGTCGCGCCAGATGTTTGGGCGACAGCGAGGACACCCGTACGCCGTCGACGCTGATCTCACCTTCGTGCGCCACCAAGCGGGCCACGGCCCGCAACAACGTCGTCTTGCCGGCGCCGTTGGGGCCGATGAGGCCCACCCACTCCCCCGACCCGATCCGTTCGGTCAGGTCCGAGAGAGCGGGGACGGAGTCGTAACGCACCGTGACGCTCTCGAAGGCGATCACGTCGGGCCCTTCACGTGCTCCGGCCCACGCGCCGAGAGCGCAGGACGAACAAGAAGAATGGTGCTCCCACGAAGGCGGTAACCACGCCGATCGGGATCTCACTGGGGGCGAGCACGGTCCGGGCGGCGACGTCGGCCAAGATGAGGAAGGCGGCACCACCGATCATCGACACGGGCACGACCACGCGGTAACTGGCATTGGTGGTCAGACGGACGGTGTGGGGGACGATGATGCCGACAAAGCCGATGAGCCCGCTCACCGCCACGGCTGCGGCGGTGCCGAGGGTGGCCGCCGCCACGATCGTGATGCGCACGCGCGATGACCTCACACCCAAGCTGTCGGCTTCGTCCTCACCCACCCGAAGCACGTCGAGGAGGCGCCGGTGCGCGAGAAGGACGACGGCACTGAGCGCGACGTACGGGAGGATGAGGACGACGTCGGACCACGAGGCCACGGTCAGGCTGCCGAGGATCCATGCGTAGACCGACTGCAGGTCCTGGGCATGTTGCTGTTGGAGAAACGTCTGGATCGCCGTCAACAAGGCGGCGACCGCCACCCCGGCCAGGACGATCGACACCGTCGCCCCCTGTCGACCCACCGTCGCCCCCACCACATAGGTCAGCGTGACCGCACCCACTGCGCCACCGAAGGCAGCCAGGGGCAGGAGCTGCGAGAGCCCCGGCCCCGCCACGATGACGGCGGTGGCTCCGAGCCCGGCTCCTGCCGCCACCCCCAGAAGATAGGGATCCGCCAGGGGATTGCGGAACACCCCTTGGAACGCGGCTCCGCCTCCCGCCAACATCGCTCCCACCAGACCGCCGAGCACGACCCTGGGGAGCCGGATCTGCCACAAGATGTCAGCGTCAATGCGACTGACCCCGGAATGAAAGTGCAGCAACGGGACATGCGAAAGCAGCACACGCAGCGCCGCGGAGAATGACAGGTCGGCGGGGCCCATCGATATGCCCAACAGCACCGCGCCCAACAGCGCGCCCAACGCCACCACGACCGGACCGCGAGCCGCGACGGGGCGTAGCGCGGGAGCCTCCTCCGCCACGGCCCGGGACGTCACCGGCGCGCTCTGTTGTCGCGGCAGCGTGGTACTCACGTCCCGCCGGAATTCTTCTTGAGAGCGGACTCCACTGTCTGGAGAAGGTCGACGATGCGCGGTCCCCATCGGGACGCGATGTCGTCGTTGAGACCGACCACCTGGCCCTTTCGCACCGCCGTCATCGTCGACCACCCCGGGCGCGCCGCCACTGTGTGGACGGTTTGTCCGCAACAGATTGTGTCGGCCAGGAACACCCAGTCAGGGTTCGACTGCACGATGAATTCCGCCGAGAGCTGGGGGTAGCCGCCGCTCGACGCGGCCGAGGGGGCGCGATCGGCGATATTGCGCAGCCCGAGCAGGCCCAGCACCTTCCCGATGAAGGTCGACGAGGTCACCGAGAAGTAGGTCTGGTCGAGCTCGTAGTAATAGGTCTGACCCGCGCTCGACTTGGGGGCGTCCTTCACGATCTGTGCGATCTGCGCCTTCACGTGCGCAGCCTCGGTCTGTGCAGCCTGGACGTGCCCGGTGGCTTCGCCAAGCTTGGCGTAGTCCCCGTAGGCGTCGGCAAGCGTCGCCGCGGGCGGGAGCGACAGGACGGGGATGGCGAAGGCCTTGAGCCGACCGGTGAGACCGCTGCTGTCGCCCGGCACCACCACGAGGTCAGGCTTGTAGGCCACGATGGCCTCGACATTGGGCTGAAGATCGTCGAGGGTCGTGCGAGGAGCGTTCTTCGGGTAGTCCGAGTACTTGTCGACGGCCTTCACCTGGCTCCCGGCGCCGATCGCGTAGAGCATCTCGGTGGCGGTCGGGGACAGCGAGACGATGGCATCGGGACGGGATTTGATCCGCACGGTGCCGTTGGCGGCCGACACCGACACCGGGAACGACCCGGAGTTGGATTGGGCTGCGGCCGAAGTGTTCGGCGTGGAGCTGCACGAAGCGGCGAGCAGGCCGAGCCCGGCGCAGACACCAAGCAGCGTCCGCTGCGTGCGCTTGTTCATGTGATCATCCTCCATCGGTTGGCGGAGGACGAAGTGCGCCCGCTGCGACACCCGATGGTGGTGCCCAACGAACCGCCCTTCCTCCGAGGACAGGTTTCGCTGATGCAGGACAGGCGTCCGGGCTCGTCCCCCGAGAGGGCATCACCGTTGCGGGACAGCGCCGGGATCTCACCGGCCTTCGCTGGGCCTACACCACTTCGGCTGGCACCGAAGCGGACGTACGTTAGCCCTCGGGAATGATCGTCGCCACCGCCACGCCGCGCCTATGTCCGTCGCTCAGATGGGAGCGACGTCGTCGAACCCGATGGCGGCTTCGAGTGCGGCCGCGGATCGGATCACCACCAGGTCTCCGTGCTGGGGCCCTACCAGTTGGATCCCCACGGGAAGGCCGTTCGACGTCAGGCCGGTGCAGACCGACGCAGCCGGAGAGCGGGTCATGTTGAAGGGATAGGTGAAGCGAGCCCAGTTGGCTTCGACCTCGCCGTTGATGAGGCCCTGGCCCTCGAGGCTGCGGGGCGGCGGTGAACCCGCGCAGGTCGGAGTGAGCAGGAGGCGGACGTCGCGAAAGAGCTCTACCATCCGGAGATTCAGGCGGTGACAGGCGGCTTGGGCCGCCACAATGTCGAGGGCGGAGAGATGCTCGGCCGCCCAGTCGATCTGCGCGGCCAGCAGTGGGTCGACCCGGTCCCACATCTCGGTATTTCGATACGGCGCAAGGGTCCGCCAGTTGTATGCGACAGCCAGTGTCAACCAGTCGCGCACGGGATCTTCGTCGAACACGACCTCGATCTCGATGACCTCGGTGCCCAGTGCCTTGAGCCTTCCTACCGCGTCCTCGCACAGGGCGCGGACTTCGTCGTCGAGCGGCGCATAGCCCAGTGTCGGAGACCAGGCCACCTTGGTGGGAAGCTGCGCGCCTTCGAGCGCGGCCAGCCACGACGCTTCGGGCCTCGGCAGCGAGAAGATGTCGGTGGGATCGGGGCCGACCACCACGTCGAGTGCGGTCACGACGTCGGCGACGCGACGGGCCATAGGCCCCTTCGTCGACAGGTCGGGCCAGTCCGATCCATGGTCACCGCCCGAAGGAACCCGTCCGAGCGACGGCTTGATCCCGCTCAGACCGCAGCACGACGAGGGGATCCTGATCGATCCACCTCCGTCGGATCCCGTGGCGAGCGGCACCATGCCCGATGCGATGGCCGCGCCAGCACCTCCCGACGAGCCGCCCGGGCTGTAGGCCAGGTTCCACGGGTTGGAGGTCGGCCCGAAGGTGATGTTGTCGGTGTCGGCCTTCCATCCGAGCTCGGGTGTGTTGGTCTTGCCCACCACGACACACCCCGCCGCCCGCAAGCGCGCCACAAGCGGGGAGTCACCCACAGCGGCGGGGCCGCCCGCGAACACCGCCGATCCCTTCGAGGTGACAAATCCCGCCGCATCGTCAAGGTCCTTCACACCGATGGGAATGCCCGCCAACGGGCCCGGGTCGTCCCCTTCGGTCACTGCGGTGTCGATGCGCGCCGCCTGTTCGAGCGCGCCGTCGGCGTCGACGGCGACGAAGGCATTCACTTGGGGATTGAGCGCCTCGATGCGCTCGAGGGCGTGGGTGACGAGCTCTCGGGCACTCCGTCGGCCTGAGCGCACCCCGGTAGCCAGGTCGGCAAGAGCCTCGCGGCGGAAGTCCATGGCCCTAGGCGTAGCACGGTCCGCCCCGGCGCGCTCCGGTGACCCTGCGATACCGGCGACCTAGTGACAGATGGACACGGTGCGATGGCACACGGCAACCTGGGCCGATGCCCCCCACCATCGCCGGTGCCTCGCTCGACCACGTGGCCGTGGCCGTCGAACGCTGGACTGACGCCTGGCCGCGTTACGCCGTCGGGCTCGGCGGGGAATGGAATTCGGGGGGCATGAACATCGGATTCGCTCCCGCCCAACTCCGGTTCGCCAATGGGGGGCGGGTCGAGATCCTCCAGCCATGGCAGCCCGAGGACAACCCGTTCCTCCGGCGCTTCCTCGACCACCACGGCCCGAGCCCCCATCACCTCACCTTCAAGGTGCCGGACATCGCCGCGGCCATCGACCAGGCCCGCGTGGCGGGCTTCTCGCCGGTGGGGGTGGACCTCAGCAACGACGAATGGAAAGAGGCATTCCTCCATCCGCGCCAGGCCACCGGAATCGTCGTCCAGTTGGCCCAGGCCGCCTATGCCTGGGAATCACACCCACCCGAGGGCTTTCCGACGGCGAGACGAGATCCGCCTGCGTCGCTGCTGCGGGTCACCCACGCCGTGGACGAGCTCGAGACAGGACTGGCACTGTTCGAGGTGTTGTTAGGCGGACGACGAGTCGGACACGGGTTGGCGCCCGATGCGACCTGGCAGTTCGTCGATCTGGAGTGGCCCGGACCCCCGGCCCTTCGCCTGATCTCGCCGGTCGGAGCCGGCCGCCGGGACGCCGGGCTCACTCCGGCGCCGCTGGCCACGTGGATCGGTGGCCTCTCAGGCCGGGTCCACCATCTCGCCTTCGCGCTCGCTCGGGCGACCGACGACGAGCCCTCTGATGACCAACTCCGCTCAGCGTCAGGGGCGGTTGCAGGGTTGCTCCCGAGCGACGGCCCGGCCCGGGTCATCGAACCCGACGACAACCTCGGCACGCGACTGGTGTTGGTCACCCCCGACGGGGGCGTCAGCGCTTGAGCCGGTCCGGGCGCGGTGGCGAGGAGGTCGGCGCCACGACCTTCGATAGCCTGGGATGCACTTTGAGCGAGGACCGGTGACCGACGACGACTCCGGCGCCCTCGGTGGTGCCCCGCCGAGGCTGACGATCGGGCAGCGCATTCTGGCCGCTCTGCCCAATCTCCAGCGCGCGCCCGCGGTGGAGACGGGTGCTGACACCGATGACCGTCGCACTAACTCGGCGGACTCCGAGCCAACCCACACCGTCGACGGCGACGCCGACGACGGTTCGACCGAGGCGGCGTCGGTCCGGGCGCCGACGGGGATCGGCGGTCGGCTCATGGAGGCGGTGTTCCCCGCGACGTCGTCTCGGGCACGGAGGCGTCCTGTCGACGACCTCGACTCCATGACACGCGAGGAGATCACCCATCGGATCAAGAGACTCGACGACCGCGAGCGCTTCCTGGCCCTGACCGCGGCGCCTTTTGGTGTCCTCGTCGGCATCCTCCTCACCGCGTTCACGCTCCACCTCAACCCTGGCTTGCACCTCCACGGGAAGGTGAATCCCAAGCACGTGAGTGAGTCGCTCATCCTGCTCGAGGGTGGCGCCCGGATCTTGCTCTCGGGCATCGTGATGGCCTGTGCGTTGACACGGCGGCGATCCCTCGTCGGTTTCTCGCTCCTCTTCCTCGGCACCTCGATGGGCTCGCCTCTGTTCGCGCTGCCGTTCTGGGTCCTGGGGGGCTATCTCATCTGGCGGGTGTTCAAGTACCAGAAGGTCCTGACCGCCCGGGGCGCGACCGCCCGGGGCGCTGCCCGGGGCGCGACCCGAGGGACAGCTCGCGGCGGCGGGCGAAGTGCCATGACCGCACGGGCACCGGGCGGAGCTCGGGTTCCGGCCAATCCCCGGGCGGCGGGACGTGCCGGCGCAGCCGCAGCTCGTGAACGGGTGCAGTCCCGGGGACGGCGGGGGCGCAAGGAACCGGCCCCGACGGGACCGACGCCGTCGAAGCGCTACACACCACCCCGGCCGACACGACCCCGCCCGCCTGCTCCGCCGCCGTGACGGGGAGCGGTCTCGACGCCGGGGTCGACGAGAAGGGCTGATCGGAGCAGTCGCAGGATCTCCTGACGGCGGCGCACCAGGGAACGCGGCGTGGGCTCCTCCCCCAAGGCCCGTAGCACCTCCACCTCGGTGATCATGCCCACCACCGTTGAGTAGATGGCCAACAACAACAGGCGTGGTTCGTGGCGTCGCATGTGGCCGGCGTCCATCTCCTCTTCGAGGAAGCTCGACGCCCGGGTGGCCAGAGGCTCGAGGACGAGCATGAGCCGTGTCGCCGAGGGCGGTCCCAAGCGCCCGACCTCCCGCAACAAGCCCAGGAGCTCGGGGCGACGCGAGGCCAGGCGGAAGACCGATCGCACCACCGCCTCGACCCGCCACCAGCCCGACCCCGCGCTGGCCAGGGACTCCTCGAGGGCGGCCGCCAACTCGGTGGCCGAGCGGTCGATCAGCGCTTCGAGAAGGGCTTCTTTCGAAGGGAACCAGTACAAGATCGACTGCTTGCGCACGCCCAGGCCTTCGGCCAGGGCGTCGAGCGAGGTCGCCTCGTAGCCACGGGATCCGAACGAGGACAAGGCGGCATCGAGGATCCGGTCTGCCGTGCCGCCCCCGGGGCGGCGCGACGCCGTGCTCGGCTCTCTCCCCCCGTCCACCTACCATATGGTAGACAGAGATCGTGGCCGAGGTGACGACCCCCACGACAGCTGGGCGCGCGGGCTCGCTGTCCATCGCCGATGCCCTCTCGGGCAAGCGCATCTTCGTCACCGGTGCCACGGGATTCCTCGGCACCGCACTGGTGGAACGCCTCATGCGCGCCGTCCCGGAGTGTGCCGTGGTCGTTTTGGTGCGCCCCACCCGCCGCCTGGACGCGGCGGCCCGGTTGGCGCGTGAGGTGGTGCGCAACGACTGCTTCAACCGGCTGCGAGAAGAGCTCGGGGCGGACTTCGACCAAGTGATCGCCTCCCGGCTCAGCGCGGTGGCTGGCGACGTCGGGCGCGACGGCCTCGACCTCGACGAAGACGGCCGACGGGTGCTCGCCTCGTGCGACGTCGTCATTCATTGCGCGGCCACGGTCGCGTTCGACGCGCCGCTCGACACCGCTGTCGAGGTGAACCTGTTGGGACCGTCGCGCGTGGCCCAGGCCATCGACGCTGCGGCTGAGCTCCGACGACGCCACCATCCCAGCGCGGTGCCCACCCATCTCGTCACCGTGTCCACCGCCTATGTAGCGGGCACCCACCAGGGAGATGCCACCGAGACACTCGCCACCGAGGCGTTGGCGTCGGGAGCCCGGGCCCGGACCCACACCACGGTCACGACCGAGGTGGACATCGACGCCGAGGTGACCGCGGCGCGGCGCCTGCGCGACGACCTCGAGTCCGCCAGCCGGTCGCCCGAGCAGCTGGCCCAGCTCACCAAAGGAGCACGGGCCGAGCTCGGTGCGGCCGGGACGCACCTGCTCGCCGAGCGGGCCGAGAAGCTGCGCGACGAGTGGGTCCGGACCCAGCTCGTCGAGCACGGTCGGGCCCGGGCCCAGGCACTGGGTTGGCCCGACGCCTACGCCTTCACCAAGGCCCTCGGCGAGCGGGCCCTCGTCGGCGCGTATCGGGATCTCCCCATCACCATCGTGCGGCCCTCGATCATCGAGTCCGCACTGGCCGAGCCCCGCCCGGGATGGATCCGGGGATTCCGGATGGCCGAGCCCATTATCGTGTCCTACGCCCGTGGACTGCTGCGAGAGTTCCCCGGCGTCCCCGAGGGTGTCGTCGACGTCATCCCCGTCGACATGGTGGTCGCCGCGCTCGTCGCCGTGGCTGGGGTCGGCCCCGATCCGTCGGGGCCCACCGTGTACCACGTGGCGTCGAGCGTACGGAACCCCTTGCGCTACGGCGAGCTCGTCGAACTGGTGCGGTCGTGGTTCACCGAACACCCTCTCTATGACTCCGACGGCCAGCCCATCATGGTCCCCGAGTGGTCGTTCCCGGGCCGGGGTCGTGTCCAGCGCCAGTTGCAGCGGGCCACGAAGGCGCTCACGACCGCGGAACGGGTGCTCGGGGCACTGCCGGTACGCGGCGAGCGCGCCGAATTGGCAGCCCGGGTCGAGGAGCGGCGCACCCAAGCGGAGCGGGCTCTGGGCTACACCACGCTCTACGGCGCCTACACCGAGACCGAGGCGCACTTCCGGATCGACCGGCTCTTGGCGTTGTGGGAACGACTGTCACCGGCCGACAAAGCGGCGTTCTGCTTCGACCCCGGGGTGATCTCGTGGCCGCGCTACGTGCACGACGTGCATCTGCCGTCGGTGGTCGAACACGCCCGGGTGCGGTCCTCGCCCCGGCGCTCGACCGTCGCCAACCGGTCGGACCGGGCCCGGACCGCCATCTTGGCGCCTGAGCGGCACCTGGCCGCCTTCGACCTCGAGAACACACTCGTGGCCTCCAATGTGGTGGAGTCCTATGCATGGCTGGCGAGCCGCCATCTTCGGGTCAACGAGCGGGTCGCGTTCACAGCCCGGATCCTGCGCGAGGCACCAGCGCTCCTGGCCCTCGACCGGCGCGACCGGGGTGACTTCCTGCGCAGCTTCTACCGTCGCTACGACGGCGCGCCTGCGCAGCTGTTGCGCGACGACGCCCTCGAGATGTTCCACCACCTGTTGCTGGCCAAATCGTTCCCCGCCGGCTTCGCCCGGGTGCGTGCCCATCGGGCGCTCGGGCATCGCACCGTGCTCATCACCGGCGCCCTCGACTTCGTGGTCGAGCCTCTGCGGCCCCTGTTCGACGAAGTGGTCTGCGCGCAGTTGGGCGAGGACGGCGCGGGCCGGTTCACCGGGCGTCTGGAGCAACTTCCCCCCACCGGTGAAGCCCGTGCCCTGGTGCTCGCCGAGTGCGCGGCCCGTGAGGGCCTCGATCTCGGCGAGGCCGTCGCCTACGCCGACTCGGCGTCGGACCTCCCTCTTCTCGAGTGCGTCGGGTTCCCCGTGGCGGTCAATCCCGAGGCCCGGTTGGCGACGATCGCCCGGCGGCGGGGATGGCACGTCGAGCAGTGGGACAAGGCGGGGGGCCGAGCGCGCCCGCCGCTCCCCTTCGGGCCCGTCGACCTCAGCCTGTCGCGCTGGTGGGCACGCATCGAGAGCATGGTGGAACGAGGTAGTGCCGGTGCGGGATCGGGTGCCACTACGAGGGAGGGGCAGGCGAGATGGCGATGAAAGGTCTCGTCTTCGAACGCAACCTGGCCCGGTTCGCGGCGTCGCGGGTGGCGTCGGCGTTTTCGGGATCGGGCCGAGGTGCGGGTGTCGGGCCCCTACACCTCACCGATGTCGATCCCCCCGAGCTCCCGGGCCCGCAGTGGCATCGGGTCCATCCCCTGCTGGCCGGCATCTGCGGCTCGGACCTGTCGACGGTGGACGGGAGGAGCTCGCGTTACTTCGAAGACGTGGTGAGCTTTCCCTTCATCCCGGGCCACGAGGTGGTCGGAACGCTCGATGACACCGACACCCGGGTCGTGATCGAGCCCGTCCTCGGGTGTGTGGCACGGGGCATCGTCCCGCGCTGCGGGGCATGTGCCGAGGGACGCACCGGTGGATGCGAGCGTGTCGCCTTCGGCCACCTGGCGCCGGGACTGCAGATCGGGTTCTGCACCGACACCGGCGGGGGTTGGTCCAACGGAGGGCTCGTGGCGCACGAGGCGCAGGTGCACCCGGTACCGGACCCCCTCTCCGATGACGACGCCGTGATGGTGGAGCCCACTGCGTGCGCGGTGCACGCCGCGGTGGCGGCGGGGGTCGACACCGGCCACACCGTGGCCGTCCTCGGCGCGGGGACCTTGGGCTTGTGCACCGTGGCCGCGCTGGCCCACATCTCGCCACCGGGAACACTGCTCGTCGGGGCCAAGTACGCGCATCAGCGTCGGCTCGCCGAGGAGCTCGGCGCCGACGTGGTCGTCGACCCCGACCAGCTGGCCCGGGCCGTGCGGACCCGATCGCGGTCCCTCGAGGCGTCGGGCACCCTCACCGGCGGAGCCGACGTGGTCGTCGACTGCGTCGGCAGCGACGAGTCGCTGACCCAGGCGCTGAGCATGGTCCGACCGCGGGGCACGGTGGTGCTCGTGGGCATGCCCGGCCGGGTCAGTGTCGACCTGGCGTCGTTGTGGCATCGGGAGGTGGCGGTCGTGGGCGCCTACGCCTATGGCACCGAGAACGTGGGCGGACTGCTGCGGCGGACGTTTGACATCGCCATGGAGGTCGTCGCCGCCAAGGGCCTCGGATCGCTGGTGTCGGCGCGTTATCCGCTCGATCGCTTCGAAGAAGCTCTGGCGCATGCCGGTGCGGCCGGACGCCGGGGCGCGGTGAAGGTGGTCTTCGACCTCCACGCTCGGGAGCGCCACCGGGGCACGCGCCCCAGCACGAAAGGACCCGTCTCATGAGCCCCAGGCCCGGCTTCGTCCTCGAGGTCGACCGTTCCACCCCGTCGACGTTGTTCTGGCACGGCGAGGGGTACCGGCTCGAGAAGCTCCCCGTCGGGAGCCGGGTGCTGTACGCGCCCGAGCCTGTCGACGCCTTGGCCGACCCGGTGGGTGCGATTCGGCGCGCCCTCGACGAGCCCTTGGGCGATGCCGCTCCTCTGCGGTCGCAGCTGCGGGCGGGCATGCAGCTCACCATCGCCTTCGATGACGTGTCGTTACCACTGCCTCCCATGCGGAGCCCCGACATACGTCAACTCGTCATCGAGCAGGTGCTCGAGCTGGCGGCCGAGGCGGGGGTGGACGACGTGGTGCTGATCGCGGCATTGGCGTTGCACCGCCGAATGACCGACGCCGAGCTCCGTCACGCGCTGGGCGCCCGGATCTATGACGCCTTCGCGCCCCACGGGCTGCTGTGGCAGCACGATGCCGAGGACCCCGAGCAGCTCGTCCACCTGGGGCTCACGGACCAGGGCGAGGACGTCGAGATCAACAAACGCGCCGCGACCTCGGACCTCCTCGTCTACGTGAACATCAACCTGGTGGCCATGGACGGGGGCCACAAGTCCGTCGCCACCGGCCTGGCCAGCTACAAGAGCCTCCGCCACCACCACAATGCGCACACCATGACCCAGAGTCGGTCCTTCATGGACCAGCACCGGTCCGAGCTGCACTCGTCGAACTGGCGGATGGGCCAGCTCATCGCGGCATCGGGCGTCAAGGTGTTCCAGATCGAGACCAACCTCAACACCGACACCTTCCCCGAGCAATTCCGGTTCCTCCAGCGTCGGGAGTGGGAGTGGACCACGCGCGACCGGGCCGCCTTCCTGGCATCGTCGAAGGCCCTCCAGGCCACACCCGATCGCGTGGCGCGGTCGATCTTCCATTCCATCCGGGCCCCGCACAAGATGAGCGCGGTGCAGGCGGGTGAGGTCGAAGCCGTGCACGCCCGGACCACCGAGAACGTCTATGCGCAGCAGCTGCTCGAGGTGGACGGCCAGAGCGACATCCTCACCATGGGACTCCCCTACATCTGCCCCTACAACGTCAATTCGATCATGAACCCGATCCTGGTGGCGTGTCTCGGGCTCGGATACTTCTTCAACATGTACCGAGGCCAACCGCTGGTACGCGCCGGCGGAGTCGTCATCATGAGCCATCCCACCCCGTGGGCGTTTCACCCCGGTCACCACCCGAGCTACATCGACTTCTTCGAGCAGGTGCTCGCCGAGACCACCGACCCGGCCGAGATCGGGAAGTACGAAGAGGCTTACGCCACCGACCCCTGGTACGTCCACCTCTACCGGACGGGCAACGCATACCACGGGGTGCACCCGTTCTACATGTGGTACTGGTGCGCTCATGCCCTCGAGCACGTGGGGGCGGTGATCATCGTGGGTGGGGACCGTGCCGCGGTGCGACGTCTGGGGTTCAAGCCCGCCAGTTCGATGGCCGACGCCTTCGAGATGGCGTCGGACGTGGTGGGGCGCGACCCCTCGATCACGCACCTGCATTCTCCGCCGCTCCTCATGGCCGACGTGCGATGACATCTCCGCCAGGATCATCAGGGGGGACGTGGTGAGTGGTGTGGAACGTCTGGTGAGACGTGCTCGCCGGGTGCGCCCCGAGGGATTCCCCTGGGCCGCGCCCACCTGGCCCGTGAGCGTCGACCGAGCCGCACCGCAACGGAACCTGGGCGCGGACTACGACACCGGATGGACCCGGCGCTACCCGGCCCGCCTGGTCCGGGCCATGGTCCTCGACAACCTCACCCGTCCGCTCGCCCACATCGTGGCGTCGCCCGAGGTGCGCGGTGACGAGATCCTCGAGCTCGTCGAGGCACCCGCCATCTACGTGGCGAATCACGCCAGTCATGTCGATACGGGGCTGCTGCTGTCGGTGCTCCCCAGCCGGGTCCGTCACAAGACCGTCGTGGCCGCCGCCGCCGACCACTTCTTCGACCGGCGCTGGAAGGCACACGTGTGGTCCCTCGTCCTCGCCGCGGTCCCCATCGAGCGCCACAAGGTCAACCGGAAGTCGGCGCAAGACACCGCGGCGTTGCTACGCGACGGTTGGAACCTCATCATCTACCCCGAGGGCGGCCGGTCCCATGACGGCTGGTTCCAGGCCATGCGAGGTGGTGCTGCCTATCTGGCCACGCGCACGGGAAGGCCCGTTGTGCCCGTCCACATCGAGGGCACCTATCGGATCTGGCCCCGGGGCGGCAAGAGGCTTCGCCGGAGCCCGACGCGGATCACCTTCGGGTCACCCATCATGGCGGCCGAGGGCGAGGACGCCCGCCGGCTCGAGGCACGGATCGACGCCGTCTTCGGAGTCCTGGCCGACGAGTCGCGTTCGGACTGGTGGACGGCCCGCCGGCGGGCCGGGGCAGGAGAGACCCCGTCGCCCCGGGGGCCCGACGCGTCGCCGTGGCGCCGCGCCTGGGCGCTGGGACCGGACCCTCAGGGTGCCGACGAGGACGACGAGACCCGCTGGGCGCTCAAGCGCGACTGACCCGATTGACTTGAATGGAGACAAGGCCATGACCACCCACGGAAGCGACATCGACCGGAGTGCGGAGTGGGAGGCCATGAAGGCCCGCCACCTCAGGCCTTTAGGTGAGAGACCGGCGTCGACAGCCCGGGGCCTGCACCATTTCGCCCTGTTGTGCAGCGATGTCGAGCGGACCATCGCGTTCTACCAGGACCTCCTCGAGTTCCCCCTGGCCGAGCTGTTCGAGAACCGGGACTACCGGGGATCGACCCACTTCTTCTTCGACGTCGGCCACGGCAACTACCTTGCCTACTTCGACTTCCCCGGACTTGACCTCGGGGAGTACCGCGAGGTGCTCGGGGGCCTGCATCACATCGCCATCTCCGTCAGTCCCGAACAGTGGGAACGGCTCGTGGCCAAGCTCGAAGCAGCCGGCGTCGAGACCCACATCGTCCATGGGACCTCGGTCTACTTCGCCGGCCCCGACGGCGAGCGCCTGGAGCTGCTTTCCTACCCGCTCAACGACATGTACGGGACCGTCGTCGGCTGAGTCACGGGCTTAGTACGAATTTTCCTCTACCACGGTGAGGTCGACGAACTCCGGCGGACCTTCGAAAATCTCGGCCATCGTGGCCCGAGCCGCGCTCAGACTCTCCGTGCGCCGCGAATCCTCCTCGCGCTGGCGCGCCTTTTCCTCATTCTCGAAGACGACCATGTGGTAGATCCGGCTCGGATCGTTCTGGTCGCGGAAGGCCGTCGTGCGCAAGAGGCCCGAGCCCGGCTGTTCGGTGGCACGCAACTCCTCGTAGAGGCGCGGCAACTCCGAATCCTTCCCCGGCTTGAGGCGCATCATGATCAGTTGTGCCCACATTCGAAACCCTCCGTTCGTGATCGGAGGTGTGAGCCTAGTTGTCGTGGCCTGGACACGGCGATGGCCCCACCCTGGCAGGGCCATCGCCGGAGTGTTTGGATCTTGTCGCAACGACTCGCCGAGTCAGACAGGGATCTCCGAGTAGACGGCGCTGAAGACGTGAGCCACCGGGGTGTCGGTCCCGAATGACTCGAGAGCGATACTCCGGCCCTCGGCTTCGGTCTCCCACGCATCGGCGCCCTTCCCCCAGGCACGGAGGGTCGGGAACTCCCATGAGGTGAGAAGCGTGCCCGTCCCGAGACCGGCGTGGCCCAGTTGGAAGCTGCGGGCGTTGGTCGCACCGTGGGCTTCGACGAAGTTGCACACCCGACGCCCGAGCGCCATGACATCGTCCAACCGTCCCGGCAGGGCCCGGCTGGCGTGGACCTCGACCACCGTGCCCCGAGAGGGATCTCGGCGGCGAGGGTCTGCTGCTCGATGACGATCGGGCTGTCCTTGGCGCGCAGCCGCGCCAAGAGTGCTTGCATCTCGCCGTCGAGCGCCACCGCCTCGCCGTACTCCGCATAGGCCTCATGGGAGGGATGCTCGGTAGCAAAGATGACCGTGCCGGCCGACTCACCGGCCGGACCGGCGAGCAAGACCCCGGCCCCGGTACTCCGAGGCGCTCGTGCAGCTTCACGGCCTCGCCGTTCAACGACAGGAAGTCTTCGAAGCGACCTGGTTGCACTCGGCTGATGATGGATTGCTGGATTGTTGCCATGCGACACTCCTCCCTGGTCCGCGAGCCGACTGGTCCCCCGGAGCGTCGGGGCACACTCCCCCGGGAACAGGAACTCGCCGATACGCGCACCCCCGTCGGGCGCTCCGGTGGATCTTTGTCGCACCTCCCACCCGTCTCCACCGGTCGACCAATGTCACTGATGCCTGCCACGATGTCGGGCAGCTCCTGCCATCGGGGCGCGCCACTCGCTCGCGCTGACGTACTTGACGACGCCGGTCCACGTCGATGACAAATTCGATTTCGTGGCTGTCTTGGCCTTTGCCGGCTTTGCTTCTGCCCGTCGCTACGTCGAACACCCGCCGTATCAGACCTAATCCGTGATCACGCCAGCCAGGTGATCGGACAGCGTGTCGTCGTGCAACACGAAGGCCGAGGCTGCGTCGTCGTTACGGCTGCCACGTCTCGTAGACCGGGAATTCCTCGACCTCGGGGGGACCTGGCATGGTGACGCCGGCCGCGGCGACGGCCTGCTGGACCCGAGGCGCGGAGGCGTCGTAGTCCTGGCGCGACTCCCAGAAGTCGATCACACACCAGCCTCCGTCCATCGGTGCTGACGAGTGGAAGATGAGGCCTTTCGCCGGTTCGCCGGCCATCACGTGCTTGTGCACAGCATCGAATTCGTCTTGGGTGACACCGGCAAGCTTGGTGTGGATCCGAACCGTCATAATGGGCGCCCCTCTCCTGGTTGCGTCGTCGAACGGTAGAGCGAAGGCGCGATGACCGCACACCCACCTTTGCCACGCGGCGCTACGACCGGCGCACCTTCACGAGGTCTCTCATGCGGCGGACGGCGTCGGCGGGCGCCGCGGTGGCCTGGCGCCAACCCCGGGCCCCCACCGCTTCGAGGCGTTGGGTTCGGAGGGCTCGCTCCTCCACGTCGGCCAGCGGGGCGGGGACGGATCCCGTCGCCCAGGCCAGGAGCAGGTCGGCGAGGCTGGGATTGCGAGCCAATGCCGGGCCGTGCGCGTAGGTGCCCAGGACCCGACCGGCGCGCGCCCCCTCGGTGCCGTCACCGCCACCGTTGCCGACTCCTGACAACAGGCGCGCCAGCGGACGCGCGGCCACACCGACGCTCGTCACCGCAGCATGGTTCTCGAACCCGGTCAAGGTCTCGAGCACGACGGGGTCCGGAGTCCCGTTTCCGAGGCCATGGCGGATCGGCTCGGCGCAAAGCTCCCCCACGGCGCGCCGCCCCGTGCCCTTCACCGTGACGACGTCGAGCAGTCCCACGCCGGGATGGAGCCTTCCGTCGGCACCGGGGAACGACTGCCCGATCACCTGGTAGCCGGCGCACACTGCGAAGACGACCGCTCCGCCGTCGACGGCACCGGCGATCACACCGTCGCGCAAACGTTGAGCCGACTCCACCTGGGGGCCGTCCTCGCCACCGCCGAGGCAGTAGATGTCGGCGCCGGCCGGCAAGGGCGCGTCCGATAGAGCGTGGATGAGCTCCACAGGCATGTCGCGCCACACGGCCCGGCCGGCCAACACCTGACCGTTGCCTCCGTCGCCGTAGGTGCCGAGCAGATCGGGGTGCACCACCACGACCCGCAACGCCGAAGGGCCCGACGACCGGGCCCGCGGGCGAGGCCGTGCCTTGGCCTGTTCGCCCACCACGGTGATGTTCACGGGCATCCCGGGAGCCGGCAACGGGGCGAGACCCGCAGCCCCGCCGACTCCCGTCGAGGAGCCTGAGCCCGCGGTCTGTGTTGGAGGCGCGCCGTGGGCGAGGTGGCGCCGAAGTGTCTGGAAGGCCGTGTAGTTGCCGACGTACTGGACGGTGGGCGAAGCCGCGGCGCGCAGCGCGTCGAGATCGTCGGGAACCGTGATGTGGGCCACGCCGCCGTGGCGCAGTCGCACCGCCAGGTCGCGACACCGCTCCCCCGTGGCCACCACCAACCTCCCTCCCAAGCGTTCGAAGGGCACATCCCACAACCACGAGGGGTCATGGCCGTCGGCGACGCGGGCGTTGATGCCGATCACGACCGGGTCCGTACCCCCCTCGAGCAAGTCGAGGAGCTCGGTCCATCCCGCCGGATTCTTGGCCAGGAGGAGCCGAACACTCGTCTCGCCCCATGCCACGGTGGCGAACCTTCCTTCGACGTCGGCCACCCGAGCCATCGCCCCCAGTGCGGTGGCCTCGTCGACGCCGAGTACACCCGCCGCCACGGCCGCAATGGCGGCGTTGGCGAGGTTGCACCGCCCGGGGAGCAGAAGCTGTATCGGAAGGCGACGACCGTCGGGGCAGACGAGCAGGTCCCCGCGGAGCTCGACGTCGGGCACAGGACGTCGGAATCCGCACGAGCACGACCAGTCGCCGTCGGAGAAGCTGATCCGGCCCGAGCACGCCGGGCAACCGACGGCGTCGTGGTGCCAGAGCTGGCCCGCTGCCACCCACACGACCTTGGAGACACCCCGGGCTCCCCACACGACGAGCGGGTCATCGGCGTTGGCGACGACGGTGGTCCCTTTCGACGCGCTCAGGGCGCTCTGCCAGCGGGCCGCCACCATTCGCACCTCGCTCACCCGGTCGAGTTGATCGCGCGACAGGTTGAGCAGGGCCACCACCTCGGGTTGCACCGCTTGCGCGACCACACCGAGATAGCCCTCATCGACTTCGAGCACGGCCGGCACCCCCGGTGCGGCTGACGCCAAAGCCACAGCCAATCCGGGGGGAAGGTTGGCGCCCGCCGACGATGTCGCCACCCCGGGCGCGCCGCCGAGCGCGGCCCCCAACAAGCGCGTCGTCGTGGTCTTGCCGTTGGTCCCCGTCACGAGCGCGACCTGGCGCCCCGTCGCCAGGGAGCCGAGCAGATCAGGAGCGATCAACAGCCCGATGCGCCCACCGATGACCGACCCGCCCCCGAGGTGCAACCGCCGCGACGCCGCGCTCACCGCGGTCGAAGCCCGGCCGGCCAGGCGTGCCCGCACCGGCAATGTGCCGTCGGCGGGCGGTGACGTCACGTGTCGGTGTGATCCGGCGGGAAGGTCCGCGCCAATTCCTCGGCCGTGGGCTCGTGTTGACGCTGGGACTCGGCGGGCAGCTGGGTCATGATCGCCGCCATGATGGCCTCGGTGTCCGCGGCGGCGTCGGAGAGCCCGAGGTGCACGGGCTTGCCCACCCGGACGCGCACAGGCGGAGGGTGCAGCAAGTTGGCGACGTCGGGAACCCGGGCCGAGCGGGGCCATACGGCTTCGGTTCCCCACACACCGACAGGAAGCACCGGCGCGCCGGTCATGGCAGCCAATCGGGCCGTCCCGGTCTTGCCCTCCAACACCGGATCGAAGAACTTCTTGCCGCGCGGGATCGTCCCCTGGGGAAGGATCACGACGACCTCGCCCGCCTCGAGGGCACGGCGCGCTTCTCGCAAGGGAGTGTCGGAGCGGCTGCCCCGGTCCACCGGTATCCCGCCCAGGGCGCGCGCCAGCTGGCCGACCACCGGCGCGTCGAACAACTCGCGCTTGGCCAGGAACCGCACGGGCCTCCCCAACCGGGCCGCCACCATGGCCAGGGCCACGACGTCGAAGTAGCTGCGGTGATTGGCGGCCAAGATGACCGGCCCGCGCCTCGGCACGCGCGCCACCCCGTCGATGTCGAACCGGGCGTAGGGGAACATGGCCGGGCGCACCAGCGGTCGAATCACGTCGTAGGGCTCGAGCCCTCCCACCTTGGGCACTCCGGGGGGCCGGTCCCAATGCTCCACGGGCCACCGCCGCAGGCGGGCCACCGCATGCAGACGCCGGTCGGGGTTGACCGCATGGGGACGGCCCACCGCGCCGAGCAGGGGAAGGTCGAAGACACTGTCGGAGTAGGCGTGGCTGGCAGCCATGTCGATGCTCGCCTCCCGGGCCCATCGCCGTACCGCGGCGAGCTTGCCCGTGGACCACACGAAGTCTCCCTCGATGCCACCGGTGTAGTGCCCGTCTTCGCGCCCGTACCTGGTGGCGAGCACATGGTCGAAGCCGAGCATGCCGGCGAATGGGGTCACGAGATCCGCAGGCGTGGTCGTCGTGAGCACGATGAGGTGGCCCGCCTCGCGATGTTCGGCCAGCACCCCCGGGGCGAAGGGCTGGACCAGCTCGACCAGCTCCGGTGCGGCCAGCTCCCCGGCTCGGCACACTGCCTCGACGGGCCATCCTTTGGTGAAGCGAGGTGCCAACCGGACCATGGCCATGAAGGCGAGGCTCTCGCCCATGAGGTCGTAGAACCCGTAGAACAGACGCTCGCCGGGGAGGGACCGACGACCCTCGAAGAGGCCCTCGGCGTGCATGGCGGCACTCAGGACGAGACCGCTCGCCCCGCGCAGCAGGGTCCGGTCCAGGTCCACGAACACCGCGACCCGAGACTGCGGCGCGTCGTGCCCGGAGCCGTTGCCGTTGTGCAGGTGCGTCTTTGGCGAGCGGGCCGTCACCATGGCGCAGACCATACCGCCGTCCACCTCGTCACCTGCCGTAGGGTGCCTGCCACCAGGGCCTTGACGCGGCAAAGGGACCGGAGGGGGACCCGGTCCCTTTGCTCGGACTCGACAGGATTCGGAGGGGGGCGTCCGTTTCCTGTGGTCTCTGGGTTTCATTCTGAAGGATGGTCTTCGATCAGTCAAACAGCTATTACAGATTTCTACTATCGTAAAAAGAGATGGAACTCCGACACCTCCAGGCACTGGTGGCAGTGGCCGAGCACGGCTCGTTCTCCTCCGCGGCGGACCATCTCGGCACGGTCCAATCCAATATCTCCGCCCACGTGGCCCGGCTCGAGCGCGAGTTGGGGACAACCCTGGTCGACCGTTCGGCGGGGCGTCTGACCGCCGACGGGGAGGTCGTGGTGGCCCGGGCCCACCGGGTCATGGGCGAGCTCGACGCCCTGGTGGCCGACGTCGGGGCCCTGCGTGAGGCCGTGGCCGGGAACGTCCGGGTGGGCATCTTGGGCACCACCGCCCGCTGGCTCGTGCCCATGCTCCTGGCCGAGCTCTCCGAAAGCCATCCCCGGCTCCATCTGGTGCTGGCCGACGGCACCACCTTGGGCCTCGAGCCCCAGCTGGCGGCGGGTCGTTTCGACCTGGCCGTCCTCACCTTCCCGGTGCCGGGCCGCGACCTCGTCTCCGAACCGCTGTTCGAAGAGGACATCGTCCTCGTGGTCCCCGTCGACGACGACCCCTTGTCGGGAGCCGAGCAGATCGACATCACCGACCTGGGGCGATTCGAGCTCCTCCTCCCCGCCCCCGGGACGCCATTTCGCGGCGAGATCGATGCCGCTGTGAAGCCCGCCGGCGTTCGCTTGCGGCCCCGGGTCGAGCTCGACGGCGTGCGCCTTCTGGCCTCGCTCACGTTCGAGGGGTACGGCCCGGCCGTGCTCCCCGCCACCGCCGTCCCACCGCATCTCCGCTCCCGGTTCCGACTCGTCCGGGTCGTGGGGCTCGCCCCGCGACGAGTGGGGATCGCGCAGCGCAGCCGCGGACTCCCCTCGGCACCGGCCCGAGCGGTCCTCGACACCTTGCGCGGGCTCATGGCGTCTCCCGATCGACTCCCCCCCGGCGTCCACCCGGTGATCGGCGACCAGCGCGCCCGCGCCGAGGGATCCCTCCGGGTGCTCGGCGTGCCCAACGGGTGAGTCTGCGGGCGGCGGTCCCGGGACCGGCCGACTCAGGCTGCGGGCGGGCGTGCCCTCCTCCACATCAACCACAGGGTGGGACCTTGGCGCGGGGTCCGGATCTCACCGGTCACCTCGAACCCGTGGCGTCCGTAGAAGGCGAGGTTGCTCTCTTTGGACGACTCGAGATAGGCGGGAAGCCCTTCGGCGTCAACTCCGTCGAGCACACACTGCATCAACGCCGAGCCCACGCCCGTGCGTTGTCGCTCGGGATCAGTGCCCAGGGTGGCCAGATACCAATGCGGCTCCACCGGACGTGCCGCATCGACGGCGCTGAGCAACCGGGCCGCCTCGGGTGTGTCTCGGCCCAGCCCCGTGAGATAAGGCATGACAGGCACGAGACGAACGAGGTCGCGCCAACCGGGCCGGGCCCGGCCCGGTGGTGACCACATGGCCGCACCGCCGAGATCCTGGGTCGTGTACACCTCGCCGCGCTCGAGATAGGTGTGGCGCAGCTGAATGGCGAAGAACCGGCGCAGGCCACGCCGACGTCTGCGATCACCTCGGAACAACCACAGCGGGACAGGGTCGTCATCAAAGGCGCGTGCCAGGACCTCGACCAGAGTCTCCACGTCGGCGGGCACGACCCGCCGCACGACATGGGGCTCTCGACGCGCCCCCGGTGTCGACGCGTCGTCGCCGCGGTTGTGGTCCTCGCCTTCGATGCGGGTCATTGCCCGGCCCTCCGGCCCCCGACCGCCACTGCAGCCATGGTACCGGCGCGACCCTCACCAGCGCGACCTTCAATTGAGCGACGGATGGGCGGGATAGGTGGCGAGCAACGACAGGTCACCACCTTGGCGGCGCATGACGTCGTGCCACAGCTTGTCGGGCTCGACACAGAACACGTCGGCCGCCAACGCGTCGAGAACGAACCACGCCCCCTCGGCCAGCTCGACCTCCAACTGGTCCGCCGCCCATCCCGCGTACCCCGAGAACAGCCGGGCGCCGTCGAGACCGACGGGTTGATCGACGGGAGCCACCGACAGGTCGACGGTTGCCACCGATTCGATGACCACCCGCCACGGTGCGCCCGACGACAGCTCGGGTGACCGGGCCCGGGCCAGCCCGATGACGGCGTCGAGCGACACCGGCCCTCCCCGGAACACCACCCCGGGCGGGACCAATCGGGCTTGTTCCTCCCAGGGCTCGAGGATCTCGCCCACCGGCACGGGCGTGGGGCGGTTCAGCACGACCCCGAGGGCTCCGTCGTCACCGTGGTCGACCACGAGCACGACGGCCCGTTCGAAGTTGGGGTCGCCCAGACTGGTGGAGGCCACCAACAGGCGCCCCGTGAGCGTGCCCCCGGGGGGGCTCGACTCGAACGCAGGTCCCGGCACCACCCGATCATGACTCGCGCGCCGGCGCCGTGATGATCAATCCGAGCCCAGCGCCGGGCCGGCCGGGCCCGCGGGCTCACACCGAGGGCTTCCATCCCGCGGGGAAGGGGTCCTTGATCGCCACCAGCAGCTCCCACGCGGCCCGACTCCGCTGGTAGGCCGCAGCCCGGTACGGCACGGGACTCGACGGGTCCTCCTCGGGGATCCACAGGGCAGGGGTGTCGAACCAAAAGGCGGTCCGGTCGTCTTCGTAGGTAGTCCGGTAGGCGCCGTACCCCGTGGTGAGCGCGTTGGCGACGAGGTCGCTGTCGCCGGTGGCACGGCCGATGGTGTGCATGAGCCCGGCGGTGAAGTAGGTGCCCCCGGGCCACACCGCCTTGCCCTGGGCGGTGTCGATGGGTCGCCCCGTCGGGTCCATCGCGTTGACGGCCCCCATCTGCGCGCCAGCCACGCCCAGCACGTTGAGCCGATAGGCGCGGTTCAGGTGTGACGCCATGCGGTGGGGGTCGAGCACGTCGGGCAGCCCGGCGCGGGCGCTGTAGCGCTGGCCGCACAGGGCATCGGCGAGCAGGGCCGTGCTGAAAGGCCCGTCGGTGTCGAGCCGGTAGTACCCCCCACGCTCGTCCCACAAGGCCGCTTCGGTGGCGGTACGCGCCTGGACGGCGATCGCCGTCCAGGCTTTCGAGACGGCGCCGGTGTCGAAGACATCGGCGAAGTCGGCCATGGCGTCACAAGCCCCGATGAACAGTGCGGCTACGTAGATGGCCAACCCGTCCATCTCGATGGCGTCGTAGGTCGTGCACCATCCCCGGGCGTCGGGGATGCCGTCGCCGTCGACGTCGCGCGACACCAAGTGGTTCATGGTCCGTGTCAGGGCCGGATAGACCTCGGCCCCGAAGGTGTGGTCACCGGTGTAGGTCCAGTAGTCATGGGCTTGTTGGACGAACTTGGCGGGCAGATCGAGCCAGTCGACGCGCAAGGGCGCCTGGCCGGGTCGGGTGGCCGAATACTGACTGACGACGAACCAGGGATCGTCGACGGGTGAGCCCGCGTCATGGGGAGTCCGCCCCATGGGATCCGCGTTCACCATGTCGGCCCATCCCAACAACACGTCACGTTCGATGGTGGGGAACAGCTCGAGCAGATGCCTCGCTTCGTAGTGCCGGACGTCCATAGACTCACAGTCCCGGTAGACGTCGGTCTCCAACGTGAAATAGAGGTGCTGGCCCCGGCGCGCCCCGAACCGCTTGGGCTTGGTGATACACCCGTTCTCCCAGAAGACGCCACCGAAGACGTCGTAATAGAGCTCGTTGAGCGCGGCGCCGCGCAACCACAGGGGATAGACGGGATCGCGCGCCACCCGCGTCCACCAGGCGTTGATCCCACGTTCGAGGCGTGACGCATCGGCGAGAAGGTCGGAGGCGATGGCCCAACCCCGATACGACCCCGGGTACCACTGGGTGTAGCGCTTGCGCCATTGGGTGCCGTTGACCGGGTTGCGGAACTGCACGACGGGAAAGTCCCACGCCAGCGCGAAGGTGGCGGCGCGCTGCTCGCCGGGGGCGAGTGTGAACGACACGCATACCGCCCCGGCGAGGCCGAGTCGCCGCACGTCGAGCGGTCGGTCGGGGAGCTGTCCGGTCTTGAAGGCGGCCAGGAGGTCAGCGCCGTCCCCGTCGCCGGCCCAGTCCTCGGTGGCACTGAGCACGGAACCGCTCGGCCCCCGCGCCCCGATCACCCACTCGGTCCGCTCGGTCTCGGGCACGTTGTCCCGGTCCTGAGCTTGGAGCCGTACCCCGATGGTGCCCGGCCCCCGCACCAACGAGGAGCGCAGGCCCTGGCGGGTGTACCGGTACTGGGCGGTGGGTAGCCGGTAGGGGGCGTTGGGGAAGCTCAACATGCACGACACCCGCGCCGGGGCGTCGGTGGGATTGGAGACCGCCAATTGAAAGAGCCCTCCTGGCAGCGACGAGCGCCGGTCGTCGCGCGCCACGAAGGGTGTCAACTGCTTGAGGGCCACGGGCAGGGGGAGCTCTTGGTAGACGAACCAGGCTTTTGGAAAGAGCGCGGCGTAGAAGCCCTCGCCGGTCTCGAGCAGCGGCCACGCCGGGAGGAGGTCCTCGGTGGCGAGCGCGGTGGTGACCGTCCCGGCCCCGGTAGTGAGAGAGAGATGGAAGGCGGCCTGGGACAGGTACCGGTCCTCGAACCCACTGTTGTGCGGCGACCCCCACCGCGTCCCCACCGAGTCGTCGCCGCCGATGTCGAAGTGC
>Ga0307372_10001865_pt1 | contig 35686 bp, 31 predicted proteins | sample OX1MG_FD_202533 | JGI IMG/M metagenome (GOLD analysis project Ga0307372, IMG submission 202533) | Soil microbial communities from Risofladan, Vaasa, Finland - OX-1 | ecosystem: Environmental > Terrestrial > Soil > Coastal area > Acid sulfate soil | place: Finland: Risofladan, Vaasa | collected...
GCGGCAAGGACATGCGGCACCTGGAGAAAACCCGCATCACCAGGCACGACTGGCACCCCGACTGGAACTACACCATCCACGCAGCCGACAAACCATAAATCTAAGTTATTAAAACTTCTCCCCTAAGGTCAGGCCACATGGAGACACCGAGTACCGGTATCCGGCTCATTGAGCGCGACGACGCCGAGGCACTGGCCGCCCACCGCGCCCGCGACGCCGAGGCCTTCGCCCGGTGGGACCCGCCGCACCCAGCGGAGTTCTACACCACTGCCGGGCAGCGCCGCCGCATCGAACGCTTGCTCTCGAGGCACCACAACGGTGAGCTGTGGCCTGGTGTCGTCGTGGCCGGCGACGTCGTCGTCGGGCAGGTAACGGTCCAGGGCATCCTGCGCCGCGTGTGGCGGAAGGGAGAACTCGGTTACTGGATCGCCTGCACTCACCAGGGGCGGGGGCATGCGACGCGCGCGGTCGGTCTTGCGGTTCAGCTGATGACCAGCGAGCTCGGGTTGCATCGCGGCGAGGCTTTCACCCAGATGGACAATCTCCGCTCGCAGCATGTGCTGCGTAATAACGGGTTCGTGCCGTTCGGGATCGCCCATTCGCACATCTTCATCGGCGGGGTGTGGCGTGACGAGATTCTGTGGGAACGGCTGCTGGACCAGTAACCGCGCCGCGAGGCGACTTCCGGGATGAGTTAAATCATGCGGGCAACCGGCGCCATGCTCGCAGGCAGGCGGACCTACAAGGTAGGCGAACGGGATGCCGGGAAAGCGAGCGGCGAGGCGTACGGCGGCGCATGGTCTGGACCGCAGTTCGTGCTCACCACGCGCTCGGGCTCAGTCACGACCCTGCGCTTCCGCGTGCGCAAGTAGCCGGTGGCTCATGGCCCGGGCGCGGCGCCGCCCGCGCCCGGCGGGAGACGATCGGGCACGCAACTCCAATGATGAAGGCGTCACCGCCTGCGGCGACCTAGGCCGCTCAACGCCGCCGCCTGCTCCAGCGGCATCGACTCCGCCGGCTCATCGAACGCACGTGCACCGAAACCCCGGGCCGGAACCGCGTTTTCCCTGCTAGCCCCCGAGCACGACTCGAACGCGCGACCTACTGCTTAGGAGGCACAACGGCCCCAGCGCTGTGCAGACCAGCGACGACGCACGTCGCCAGCGAGCGATACGGCCAAAGGCAGTTGCTCTCTGAACGATCTTCAAGCGTGGAGAGGGGGCGAGGGCGCCCAGTGCATCCCCTCGGCCTGCGGGTGCCCTGTCGGTCGGGGCGCTTATGCTGGGCTCTGACTCCAGATCCGACGGGAGTGACCAATGACTTCACCGCATGCCGGGCGTCCCCAGGTCATGGCCCGTCCCGCCTGCACCCCGGCAGCGATCCGTGCCGTGCTGGCCGCCAATGCCGACGCTGCGGTGCTGCGGCGTTATGACGACGAACTGGACGCGGCGTTCGAGGAGGCCCGCGAGCACGCTGACCTCACGCCCCTGGTAGAGACAGTCCGGCGCTGGTGGTTCGAGGCAGACACCTGGCGCGACCCCGATGCCCAGCGCGAATTCCTGGCACGGGTTGAGCGCTACCAGAGCGAAGGGCCGCCACCCCCCGCAAGTCGCATGACCAGGCAGGAGATTCGCGCCCGTTACGGCGTCTGAAGCGTGTATTACTTGGGTTGTCGGGGCAGGAGTTGTTCGCCGCGACCACACCCGAAGCACAGCGGTTGTCTGCCAGCCCGCCGCTGCCCTGCGCGATGGTGGTTTACCTGCGCACCGGACCAGACGAGTTCCTGGCCTACGGCCTTGAGGGCGGTCCGTGACGGCAACATCCTGACGCCACGGCGAACCTCCAGTGCTGCCGTCCGCAGAGATGACGTCTGAGCAGCGTAGAAATTAGCGCGACTCGAACGCGACTCGAACGCGCGACCTACTGCTTAGGATGCACAGACGCCCGAGCGCTGTACTGACCTGCGAGATCGCAGGTCGTCGGGAAGCGGAAGCCCAGTAAGCAGTCGTTCCCTGAGTGATCTTCGTAAGCAAGCTCACGAGCGTCACCGGCACCCCGCCTGACAGCACTCCGGAGCTTTTCACGGTGCTAGGCAGGATCCTGCGCTTGCGGTACCGGCCCTGCCGCAAGAAAGAAGTAGTCCCGCCAGATCATCCAGCCCTGTCGACGCGCTCCACCGTGATTAGGTCATCATCGACTACGTACACGACCCTGAATCGGCCAACGCGCAAGCGGTGATAGTCACCCCGGTGAAAAGCCTCTGGTGGATAGGGATCTAAGGCCAGTGCCGCTACCGCTGCACCGATCGCGCGCATCCCGTCCTGATCCTCCATATAGCGCCGCGCTGACGCCCGCGCCGCAGGAGACCACTCGATCCTCACTGCTCGCGGAGCAGTTCGGCCATCGCCTCCTCATGCGAGACCGCGCCGGGCCGACCGGCCGCTACCCACTCCCGGTGAGCCGCCAGCGTCGCTTCGACTTCGGCCTCCTCCAGAAGCTCCACCGGAGCATGACGCTGCACAGCCTGGAGCCGTCGCAAGTCCCCGAGCGGAACGATCGCGGCCGCCTCGCCGCCCAGATGGATGACCTCGTAGGGGCCCGGGTCACTAGCTAGGGATGCGGTCATGGCAACACCGTACCGAGATCCTGTGACATTCACAGCCACCACGTCACTTCCCTGCACAGTCGTTCCCTGAGCGCTGTGCTGGCGGCCGGGAGGATGTTTCCGCAGGTAGCGCCCCGAGCGTGACTCGAACGCGCGACCTACTGCTTAGGAGGTCTTCGCGGCCTGTGCCCTGACCTGCCCGTCGCCAGGTCAGCGGCCCCGTGGCGTGCCCGTGAGCGACCGTGACTCACCGCTGATCACCGTCCGATCGGGCACGCCACGGGCACGCCGCCTGGCAGGTGCTTGCCCTGATAGCGGGGCTTGATCACAGGCGGTGCGGCGCCCCCAGTCGTAGCGGAGTTGGGCTACCGCCGACGCCGTGCGTGCCGCCGCATGGCATCGACCTTGGCTGCAAATGCTGTCGGCTCAATGATCGGAGTCCCGCGCCACGGCGACATCGACAGCAAGTCGGTGTCGTTGGACACCAGGATCAGCGCCCCGACCTCGGCAGCCAGATCCAGGATCAGGTTGTCCTCATGATCTGGGCAGTCGTGAACTGTCCGGGGCACCTCAGCCAGGACGCCTCCCCCGCTGTGCTCCGCTGCTCCGACGACCGCCGCCAGGTAGGCGCTCACCTCGGGCTGCTCCCACTTGAACAGGTCGCTCAGGATCCTGTCGACGTTGGCGGTGATGTGCGGCGACAGCCACAGCGCGAACTCGGCGGCATCGACGATGATGCCCAGGCAGTCGGCGGACGGGTTACCGGAGACCGGCGGTGGAGACGGCCAGGACCGGAAGGGGCTATTGCCGCTCGCCGCGGCTGTCACTAGCACGTTGATGTCGTAGACAACCGCCGATGGGACCGGCGCGAGCCGGTTCACCGGCGCTTGCCCTCAGGGGCCCCCTTCAGGAACTCCTGAACCTGTGCCGGGACGTCAGCCGGATCGATGCCGAGCTCAGCCGTGCGCTGCTGGCCGTAGGCCTGCGCCTCCCGGAGCTGATTGGCAATCATGATCGACTTCATGACCTTGAGAGTCGCCCGCAGGTAGGCCGACCTGTTGCCATCACCGAAATACGCGACCAATTCGTCCAGCACGGGGCGGTCCTCGGACTGGACTGCGAACCCCAGCGTCTGTGCACTCATGATTACATTGTAGATGCTTCGCCTCCCATATGCAATGAGTTGCATTCGGAGCACGCTGGGCACATCCACAGCTGGGCCAGCAGGAGCAAGCGTGGACAACGGACACAGGCCGACGGGCACAGCCCAGGCGCGAAATCATCCGCAGCCTTTGCGGCAGGCGCCCGCTTGGCGAACGGACTTGCTGTCTGACCTGGCGGTTCTGGAGGCGCCCCGAGCGCGACTCGAACGCGCGACCTACTGCTTAGGAGGCAGTTGCTCTATCCGCTGAGCTATCGGGGCAAGCCGGGCCCTGGCCTGCTAGGCAGCACGGCGTCCTAGGCAGCACCGGCATCGGCCGTCTTAGCCTAGCCGGTCCCCCAGCGGGACGGAGCGGTCGACGCCACCGGCGCAGAGCCGGCCGGGTGGCCCGTAGGGTGGATGCACACCTGACAGCGATGTACGCGACCAAGGAGCACACGCGGTGCAGGTACGAGACGTCATGACACAGGCAACCATCACGGAGACCGCGTCCGACACGCTCCGCGCCGCGGCGGAGCGCATGTGGCGGCAGCAGGCCGGGTCACTGCTGATATCCGACCGTGGCAGGCTCACCGGGATCATCACCGAGCGGGACGTGCTGCGGGCGGTCGCGCTCGGCGCTGACCCGGAGACCAGCACCGTGGATGAGGCGATGACCACGGAGGTCTTCACCGTGCCGCCGGACATGCCGCTGCACGAGGCGGCCCGGGAGATGGCCGCGCGGTGGATCAGGCATCTGCCGGTCGTCCAGGACGGCGAACTGCTCGGGGTGATCAGCATGCGCGACATCACCGGCATCTTCGCCGCGCTGACCCCGGCCGGGGTGACCGTGGAGCACGAATTCGACCAACTCGTCCGTGAACGCCGCCTCGCCCGCATCGAGCACGGCGACCTCGACTGACCGCGGACAAGCAACAGCAGTTCATGTTTTGCACGCTGCAGCACGCAAAACATGAACTGCTGACGGAGCGGAGGCACCGGGCGGGCGGGACGCCGGCCGGGCGGCGGGCGGGAGGGGACCCAGGGGCAGGTCAGGGCAGCTGGATGGGGAGGTTGATGCCGTCCAGGACGCGCGGGCAGGGGCAACTGCGCTCGGCGGGCAGGTTCTCGATGACCCCCTTGACCAGGTCGCGCAGCCTGGTCACGTTGCCCGCGAAGACGCGGAAGACCTCTTCCTGGGTGACGCCCTCGCCTTCCTCCATTCCCGCGTCGGTGTCGGTGACCAGGGCGAGTGCCGTGTAGCAGAGCGCCAGTTCCCGGGCGAGCACGGCCTCGGGGTGCCCGGTCATCCCGATCAGGGTCCAGCCTTGCGCCGCGTACCAGCGTGACTCCGCGCGGGTGGAGAACCGCGGCCCGTCGATGACGACCAGCGTCCCGGAGTCAGCCAGGTCCCAGCTGGCGGCCTTGGCGGCGGCGATCGCCTGGGCGCGGCCCACCGGGCAGTAAGGGTCGGCGAACGGCACGTGCACCGCGCCCCGCTCGTCGTAGAACGTCTGGGTGCGGCCGGTCGTCCGGTCCACGATCTGGTCGGGGATGGCCAGCCTGCCCGGACCGTAGCTGGGGGTGAGCGAGCCGACGGCGGTCGGGGCCAGGATCTGCCGGACGCCCAGTGAGCGGAGCGCCCACAAGTTGGCCCGGTAGGGAATCCGGTGCGGCGGGAACCGGTGGTCGCGCCCGTGCCTGGGCACGAAGGCGACCTGGCGGCCCGCCACCTCGCCGGTCACGATGGGGTCGCTGGGCACGCCGTAGGGCGTGTCGAGGGTCACCTCGTCGGGATCATCGAGGAACTCGTAGAAACCCGATCCGCCGATGACGCCGATCTCTGCGCGGGCCAGGTTCGGAAGCTCCGCCCCTGCGCTGCCTACCTCTGCGGGATGGTTCACGCGGCTAGGTTAGCCACCAGCGGGGGATGGCTCGCCACTATGTGGTGCGTAGGGCGCAAATATGGCACCAAAGTCACCACATAATGGCGGGCTCGGCCGCGGGCGCAGCAGGCCCCGGACGCGCTCAGGATTGTGCCGGTCAGGACGCCTTGGAGGAGCGGTCAGGACGCCTTGGACGAGGCAGCCGACGCCGAACTCGACGAGGCGCTCTTCTTGCCCCCGGACGAGCCCGACGAGCCCGACGAGCCCGACCCCGACGACCCGGACCCGGATGATCCTGAGGACCCGGACGCAGACGAGTCAGCCGACCCGGACCCGGACGATCCTGACGACCCGGCATCGCCTGAGGAGCCGTTGCCGCCCGACTCACCGGACGACTTGGCGCCGGACCCGCTCGGCTCCTTGTCCTTCTTCGGGCGCTCGGCGGACGAGCCGTTGCGGCTGTCATTGCGGTAGAAGCCGGATCCCTTGAAGACGATGCCGACCGGCGAGAAGACCTTGCGCAGCGCACCGCCACAGACCGGGCAGACAGTCAGCGGATCATCACTGAACTTCTGCACTACCTCCACCCGCTCGGCACACTCGGTGCAGGTGTACTGGTAGGTCGGCACTGTCCCTCCTTCAGCGGCCCGGGAACACATCTAGCACTCTCCGCCCACGACTGCTAAATGGTAGCTCATGTCAGCGGTAGCCTGTTCATCCCCGCAGGCCGGGCGACCAGCCGAACCCGCTGGTCATACGGAGCCGCGGGGACCTCGCGGACCAGTTCGGGGTCATACAGCAACGCAACCGTCGGGATCCGCGGGCCGACCCGGGCGAGTGCGCGGTCGTACGAGCCGCCGCCTCGGCCGAGCCGCTGGCCGGAATGATCCACCGCCAGCGCAGGCACCAGCACCAGGTCCGCACTCGTGATCGCGGTGACGCCGCGCGGCGGCTCGGCTGGCTCGATGAGCCCCCGCGGGCCGGGACGCAGCGAGTCCGGGCCCTCGTAGGACGCCCAGTCCAGGTCGCCGCCGGGCAGCAGCACCGGCAGCAGCACGTAGCTGCCGCGTTTCCACAACGCATAGATGAGCCCATGGGTGTCCGGCTCAGCGCCGATGGAGTAGTACGCGGCCACCGTGCCGGCCATCTGCGCCTCGGGCAGCGCGAGCACCGCGTCCCGGATCGCCCGCCCGGCCGCGGCCCGCTGCTGCGGGCTGAGCAGCCCGCGGGCGGCCAGCAGCCGCCGCCGGAAGGCGGCCTTGTCCTGGTCGACCTGCGGGATCACCGAAAATCGCCTCCGAGGTAGGTGGCCGTGGGTTTGCCGCGCCGCGAGCGGGCTAGGGTACGAGAATGCCTGATACCGCCGCCGTTACCAAGGCAGTCGTACCTGCGGCGGGCCTGGGAACCCGTTTCCTGCCCGCGACGAAGGCGACGCCCAAGGAAATGCTGCCCGTGGTCGACAAGCCCGCGATCCAGTACGTCGTGGAAGAGGCGGTCGCCGCCGGGCTCGATGACGTGCTGCTCATCACCGGCCGGAGCAAGCGGTCCATCGAGGATCACTTCGACCGCAACTATGAGCTCGAGGAGGCGCTCACCGCCAAGGGCGACGAGGAGGGGCTGGCCCTCATCCGGGAGCCCTACCAGCTCGCGACCGTGCACTACGTGCGCCAGGGCGACCCCAAGGGCCTCGGTCACGCCGTGCTCTGCGCGGCCAAGCACGTGGGCCACGAGCCGTTCGCCGTGCTCCTCGGCGACGACTTCATCCACCCCGACGACGGCCTGCTGCAACGCATGCTGGCGGCCCGGGAACGGTACGGCGGGACGGTCGTCGCGCTCATGGAGGTCGACTCCAGCCAGGTGTCCAGCTACGGCTGCGCGGCCATCGAGGAGACCAGCGAGGACGACATCGTCGTCGTCAAAGACCTGGTCGAGAAGCCCGCGCCGGACGACGCGCCCAGTAACTGGATCATCATCGGCCGTTACGTCTGCGACCCGTCGGTGTTCGGCGTGCTGGAGCAGACGCCACCCGGCCGCGGCGGCGAGATCCAGCTGACCGACGCGCTCAAGGTGCTCGCGCAGCGCGACCCGGCCGACGGCGGGGGCGTGCACGGCGTGCTGTTCCGCGGCCGCCGCTACGACACCGGCAACAAGATCGACTACCTGCGCACGCTGGTCCAGTTCGCCACCGAGCGCCCGGACATTGCCGACGAGTTCGTGCCCTGGCTGCGCAAGTACGTCGACAACCTGCCGTGACCACCGCCGGGCGCCTGGATCCAGCCGACCACCCGGAGCACGGCAGTGCCGCAGCGCCCGGCCTGACCCCGGTGGACACGCACCTGGCCGAGGTGCTCGCCGCGCTGCGCCCGGTCCCGCCGGTGTGGCTGCCGCTGGCCGACACCGACGGCGGCGTGCTCGCCGCGGACGTCACGGCCAGCACGCCGCTGCCGTCGTTCGACAACTCGGCCATGGACGGTTACGCGGTCCGGGCCGACGATCTCGCGGGCGCCACCGAGGAGGCGCCGGTCACGCTCCCGGTGCGCGGCGAGATCGCGGCCGGGGACACCGGCTCCTACCGGGTGGAACCGGGCTCCTGCCTGCGGATCATGACCGGCGCGCTGCGGCCGGCTGGCGCCGACGCCGTGGTCCCGGTGGAACTGACCGACGGCGGGGCGGACGTGGCGGCGTTCCGCCGCGCGGTCACCGCAGGGAACGCGCTGCGCCATCGCGGCGACGACGTGCCGGAAGGAGCCGTGCTGCTGACGGCAGGCACCCTGGTCGGCGCCGTCGAGCTGGCCCTGCTGGCCGCATCCGGTCAGGGATCGGTGCTGGTCAGGCCACGTCCCCGGATCGCGGTGATCTCGACAGGCAATGAGCTCGCCGAGCCCGGCACGCCGCTGGTCCCGGGCCGGATCTGGGAATCGAACAGCTACATGCTGGCCGCAGCCGCGCGCCAGGCGGGTGCCGTCACCCAGCGGCACCGGCTGCCCGACGACCCGGCCACGGTGCTGAGCACCCTCGAGCGGCTGCTGCCGGACGCGGACCTGCTGATCACCAGCGGCGGGGTGAGCATGGGCGGCGAGCACGACGTGGTCAAGGCCGCGTTGTCGAAGCTGGGCACGGTCACCTTCCGCAAGGTCGCCATGCAGCCCGGCATGCCCCAGGGTTTCGGTGTGCTCGGCCCGGACCAGACGCCGATCTTCACCCTGCCCGGCAACCCGGTCAGCGCGTACGTGTCGTTCCTGCTGTTCGTGCGGCCCGCGCTGGACGCCCTCAAAGATCTTTTTCCGCAACGTCATCGCGTGGTCACCGCCGCGCTCACGGCGGCTGTGCGCTCACCGCAGGGCAAGAGGTCGTACCTGCGTGGTGTGCTGGATCCCGCCGAGGCGACGGTCGTCCCGCTGACCGGCCAGTCCTCGCACCAGCTTGGTGCGCTGGCCCAGGCCAACGGGCTGATCATCGTGCCGGAGCCGGTCACCCGGCTGGAGGAAGGCCAGGCAGTCGACGTAATGTGCCTGCCATGACCCGAGCGGTGCCTGCCAGCACGGCGCCTGCCAGCACGGCGCCTGCCAGCACGGCGCCTGCCAGCACGGCGCCTGCGATGACTGAGCCGTGCCCGCGATGAGCGAATCCGGCCAGGCCGGGACCGAGCCCGGGCCGGCCCTGACGCATCTGGACCGGGCCGGGCACGCCCGGATGGTCGATGTGTCAGGCAAGGACGTGACCGCCCGTGAGGCACGCGCGTCCGGGCGGGTGTTGCTGTCCGCCGAGGCGATCGCCGCGCTGCGGGCGGGCACGGTGCCCAAGGGCGACGCGCTCGCGGTCGCCCGCATCGCAGGCATCCAGGGCGCGAAGCGGACACCGGACCTGGTGCCGTTGTGCCACCCGATCGCGCTGCACTCCGTGGCTGTGGAGCTTGAAGTGCAGGACGACTCGGTCGCGATCTCGGCGGTGACCCGCACCGCGGACCGGACCGGGGTGGAGATGGAGGCACTTACCTCGGTCACGGTCGCCGCGCTGGCCCTGATCGACATGATCAAGGCGGTGGACCCGGCGGCGGTGATCACGGACGTCCGGGTCGAGGAGAAGACCGGCGGGAAGACCGGCTCGTGGCGGCGACCATGACTGGCGGGGCATCAGCGGCTGGCGGGACAGCAGTTGGCGGGACAGTGGTGCCTGGCGGGGCATCAGCGGCTGGCGGGACAGCGTGACCGGCCACGAGGCTGCCCAGCCGGCCGGACAGGCTGACCCGCCCACAATCAAGGCGCTGGCGATCACGGTCTCGAACCGGGCCTCGGCCGGGGTGTACGCGGACAAGTCCGGGCCGGTGCTGGTCAGCCTGCTGGCCGAGGCCGGGTGCGCCGTGGACGGGCCGAGGGTGGTGCCTGACGGGGAACCTGTGGAGGGAGCACTCCGCGAGGCCGTTGCGGCTGGTTATCAAGTGGTGGTAACCACGGGGGGCACTGGCCTGACGCCGGGCGACCGCACGCCGGAAATGACCCGGAAGGTCATCGACCGGGAGATACCCGGCATAGCGGAATCGATCCGGGCGGCCGGGGTCGCGGCCGGGATCGGCTCGGCGATGCTGTCCCGGGGACTGGCGGGGCTGGCCGGTCAGGTCCTCATCGTCAACCTGCCCGGGTCCAGCGGCGGGGTCAGGGACGGCATGCGGGTGCTCGCCCCGGTGCTCGCGCACGCCGTTGACCAGGCACGCGGCGGTGACCACCCACGCTCCGGCTGACCGGGGTGCCGGCGTGGGGCCGGCCGCCCAGGGCAGCGCCGGTCGCCGCTCCCGGGCCGGGGAGAACCTCGCGAACGACACCATCCGGCGCATTCATCCGGTGACTACGTAGCGTTCAGATCACAAACGGGGGAATGATGGGCCTCGTGGGACGTATGCGCGGCTGGCCGGTGACGATCGTGGAGCCTGACCTGCTCGACGCGCCGATCGGCCTGCGCCCGGTGCGCGCCAGGGACGCGGGAACCTGGCGCGATGCCCGGGTGCGCAACGCGGACTGGTTGCGGCCCTGGGAGCCCACGAACCCGGAGACCCCGCTGTACCGGTCCACCATCAGCCCGTACCTGTCGATGGCGCGCACCATGCGCCGGGAGGCGCGGCAGGGCCTGGCACTCCCCTGGGTGATTACTTACGGTGACCGTTTCGCCGGGCAGTTGACCGTGGGCAGCATCGTCTGGGGGTCGGCCCGGTCGGGCCAGGTCGGCTACTGGATCGATGAGGCCTACGCGGGCCGGAACGTGACGCCGACCGCGCTGGCGATGGCGTTGGATCATTGCTTCTTCGTGGTGGGCCTGCACCGGGTGGAGGCCAGTATCCGGCCGGAGAACCACGCCAGCCGCCGGGTGGTGGAGAAACTCGGGTTCCGCGAAGAGGGGTTGCGGCACCGCTACCTGCATATCGATGGCGCCTGGCGGGATCACCTGTGTTACGCCCTGACCGTTGAGGAGGTCACCGGCGGCCTGCTGCCGCGATGGCGGAACGCGTTGTCGGCGTTGCGGGCCGGGAGTGCGGGGCCGGGGAACGGCGGGCCGACCGCGGGATCCCGGAGCCCTGGGCCGTCGGGGGCGCGGAGCCACGGTCCGGCCGGATCGCGGAGTCCAGGCGGCGCGGGATCGGGGCATCCTGGCCCACGCTGAGGGGCTGCCCGGAAATCCGCTGCTGAGCGACCACGTTTGACCTGCGCTGAGCGACGCGCTGGCCCCGGTGAGCGACCGGGCGGCCGACGCTGAGCGACGGTCATCCCGGCCCTGCCGGCCGATCTCACGACACACCGGGGCTAATACTGTTCATCACCAGTCCTGGCCCCTACCGTGCGTGACGTGAGCAAGCCCGCAACGCAGGCAACCATGCCCGCATTCAGGTGCGGTGTTGCTGTGTCGCGGCGTGCTCACGGGGTGGTCCGTTGAGTAGCGCGATTCTGTATTTCGCGATTGTCGCGATCTGGGCTGGAGTGCTGATGCCAAAGTGGCTGCGCCCATCCCAGGCGCACCGGCACCGGGCGGATGCGCATCAGCGCGAGGACGTGGGCCACCCCCAGCCGGGCTCCGTTGCTGGGCAGTTCCAGGCGGAGGCTCCCCCCCAGGAGCGGGTCTCTCGTGAGCAGGTTTCTCGTGAGCGGGTCTCCCGTCAGCCCGAGCGGTACGAGGCGGGGCGATATGAGGCCGTGAGTTACGAGTCTGTGCACTATGAAGCCGGGCCGTCTGAGGCCGGGCGGTATGAGGCTGCGCGCTACGAGGCCGGGCGCTCCGCGGCCGAGCGGGGCGTGGCCGGGCGTTCGGACGCCGGGCGGGGCGTGGCCGGGCGCTCAGCGGCCGGGCGGGGCGTGGCCGGGCGTTCGGAGGCCGGGCGTTCGGAGGCCGGGCGGGGTGAGGCGCGGCGGTATCAGCAAGCCAGGCAGGCGTCGGCGGCGCAGGCTCCGTCGGCCGGGCAGGCGGCTCCCGGGCAGGTGTCGGCCGGGCAGGCGGTTGCTGGGCAGGGGGCTACGGGACAGGTGCCGACCGGGCAGCAGGGCGGCCCGGACGGTGCGCGGGTAGCCGCCGGGGAGTCCGCTGACCCCGCCGAGCGGCGGGCCAGCATCCTCCGGTCCAGGCGCCGCATGCTGGGCACGCTGATCGCGCTCACCCTCGGCGCCGTGGTGCTGGGGCTGACCCATTTCGCCGAGACGTGGATCATCATCCCGCCCGCGGTGATGCTGGCCGGGTTCTTGCTGCTGTTGCGCGAGGCCGCCCGCAGCGACGCCGAGCGGGCCCGCGGGCTGGCCCACGCCGCCGAGATGTCGCGAGCGCGCGAGGCGGCCGACTTCCAGCGTGGGGCTCCCCCAGTGACCGCTGAGACCGTCGTGGAGGACGGCCACGCGGCGGCGGAGGACGGTCGCCGGGATGCGGAGGCCGACCGGGCGGCGGAGGCCGTTAGGGAGGCAGAGGCAGTCGCTGAGTCCTCGTACGGCGCTCAGATCATCGACTTCTCCGCCCGGCTCACCGACCAGCTCTACGACCAGTACACCGACGCTGCCGAACGCGCCATCGGCGACTGACGCTGGGGCGAGGACGCTGGGGCGAGGACGCTGGGGCGAGGACGCTGGGGCGAGGACGCTGGGGCGAGGACGCTGGGGCGAGGACGCTGGGGCGGTCGATGCCGGGGCTGGCCAGACTTGGGCTGGGACCTTCGGTCAGCCCCACAGCGCGCAGATGGGCACCGCGTAAATACCGTCGTCAATGCGCCACGGCCGGGGACCGGTGTGCAGCACAACCCCGGCGGCGAACCTGTCACCCAGAGCGTCCTTGAGCCAATGAAGGTGCCGGGCGGCGTCAGGCCCCGGTGCTGAGTCTGCCTTGACCTCGACACCGATAACCCGCCCATCGGCGAATTCGGCCACGATGTCCACCTCATGTCTGCCGTTGGCGTCGCGAACGTGGAAAAGCCTGGGCGACAGGTCGCTCACCACGCAGTCAGCGCGCAGTTGCGCCAGCACGAAGCTGTCGAGCACTCTGCCGAGCAGGTCCCCGCCCCGCAGGACTGACCGGGCATCAACGCCAAGCAACGGGCCTAGGAATGCCGGATCAACCAGGTAGCGCTTGGGCAGCCGGATCAGCCGACTGAGCCGGTTCGACGCCCAGGCGGGAAGCGACTCAGTGATCAGCAAGTGCTCCAGCAGCGTGTCGTAGGCCACCGCCGTGGACCGGTCGACGCCGACCGCATCGATGAGGGTCTTCATGGTCGGGATCCCGGCCGTGCTGGCGGCCACGGCTCGCAGGTAGCGGCGCAAGCGCACCGGGTCCCGCACGCTGCCAACCAGCGACACGTCCCGGGACACGACCTGGTCGATGTAGCTCGCCAGCCACCGGGACCGGGCCCGGTCACTGCCAGCCAGGGCAACCTCCGGGAAGCTGCCCCGCAGGGCGCGTGCTATGTAGCCACGCACGTCCGGTACCGCGGATGGCATCGTTACCTGCGCCAATCCGCCCGCTGCCAGCAGGTCGAAGAAGGGAGGCCGGGAGGCTCTCCCTTCGAGTTCACGCTCGACCAGCCCGTACATCTCAACCCGGATCAGCCTTCCGGTGGCGGGCCATCCGGCGGCGGTGAGATCGGCCTGCGCGGAGCCGGTCAGCACGAACCGTCCTGGCTTGGCCCGCTCGTCCACGGCTCGCTTCACCGCGCCAAGCACATCGGGTACGTGCTGCCACTCGTCGAGCAGCAAAGGGAACGGGCCATCCGCCAGCGCAGCGTCGGGGTCCGCGCGGGCGAACGCGGCTTCGGCCGGCCGGTCCAGCCGGAGCCGGTCAGCGCAATGACGACGGCCGGTGCCCGTATCTAGCACAGGTCATCACGAGCGTGCATCACAGTTGGGGACTAGTTGGGCAGTGGGCGGGATGGCGTCCAAGAGCACGTCTGGTAAGCACGGCGCTTCGGGTACGCCACTCGCTTGCCAGGAGCAGGGCCGCCTTATATGGAGATCGGCCTAGGGTAGCAATGGGCGGCCGGTCGTGGCCTCCGTAGTCGTTCGCTGCGGGCTCCGGGATGGCTATCGCGCGAGCAGGCCTCAGTGTTTGCTACGCTGACAGCCGTTCTAGGGGCTGTAGCGCAGTCCGGTAGCGCACCTCGTTCGCATCGAGGGGGTCAGGGGTTCAAATCCCCTCAGCTCCACTAGGAAATGCAGGTCAGGACCAGGATGGCCCTGACCTGTTCGCCTTAAGAGATCGTTTGTCACTGAGATGTCACCCGGACGGGGCAGCCCGAGGTGACACACGTCGGTCCCAAACGGATTTCCCGTCGTCCCCTGACACCTGCCCCAGCCGACATCCTGAGGTAAGCGGCGGCCCGGCTGCCGATGGTGGACTGTGATGTCGCGCGTGGCCCGCAGGGCCACACACGTGCCTAAACGCGGACCACCGGCTCCGCCAACTCCGCCAGCGCAGCTCATCGTGTCTCAGGATCCGTTGACGTCAGCGAGTCCTGTAGCGTCGCCCGCATGCAGTTGCCGATGTCAAAGTCCGCCCTGGATCGCCTGGGCAGGCGAATGGCGGCGGTCGATCAGGTGGCTGACGATGACCTCCGAGTTTTTACCGCGCTGGCGGACACATACCAGACGGTGCTCGACCAGGTACGGACAAGGCTCGCCGAACTGGGGTTCACTGCCACGCCACGCGTCAAGACCACGGGCACGCTGGTGGACAAGCTCAAGCGTCAGCACACGCGGCTGAGTCAGGTCCAGGACCTGGCGGGGGCCAGGTTCACAGTGGCGGACAGGGCGGCTCAGGACGCGGCAGTGCAGGCGATCGTGGCGGACTACGAAAGCGCGGGATGCGTCTGCAAGGTAGATGACCTGCGTGATGACCCATCTCACGGTTACCGCGCGGTCCACGTGATCCTCCTGGTCGGCCAGATTCCCGTGGAGATACAGGTCCGCACTGAGATGCAGGACGCCTGGGCTCAGCTCGTCGAGAATCTGGGCGACCGCTGGGGCCGCGGCATCCGGTACGGCGACGACCCGGCAGAGCCCGATGCGCTCATCTAAATAGGGACTGCAGGCAAGATCGTCGCCACCCGCCGGACTACTTTCGGGACGATCAAGGCGTTCAGCGACGTAATCGACACGCTGGAGAGGCAGGGCGAAGGGATCCAGAGAATGACGGTTAGCCTCGCCGACGGCAGCAGCTTGATCGAGCAGATGCTCCGCCTGGCGGGAGAAGCCGACGCTGGAGACGGCGACCTCCTCGGGCAGACGCCGCCCACCATCCATGACCTGCTGCACAAGGCCGGCGACGGGTTCGAACAGCTTCTTGGAGATGAGTCGCGCTCCATCATGGCGGGCTGGAGGGACGGGACCATTGGTAAGCTGCACGTAGGCATGGCCTAGGTCCTGGTACTGCTCCAACAGAAGAGAGAACAGGCTGAGCTGACCCTGCGGGAGACTCAGGGACGGCTGCGGGGTATCTTGCAAGGCATCGCCGAGGTGAGCGACGATCGGGAGTGAGATCGCATGTGGCATTACCTCGTGATCTACGACCGTCGCGTCGGCAAGATCATCCGCACCCGCGCCTACAGGGATTCGGCTGAGGCGCTCAAGGCGCGGTTCGCCGCCGAGCGCGAGCACAGAGGTGACGGCGACGTTGAGGTTGTCGTACTGAGTGCCAAGTCTCGGGCAGCACTGCTTCGCACCCATGCCCGCTACTTCCAGGGAACTCAGGAGCTTGCCGAGACGGCTTTGAACAGGATTGCCAGCAAGGCGAGCTAAGCTTGCCGTTTAACCTGCGCGTTCGCGCCGTGCCTTGAGCGAGGCATCCCTCTTCGTCGTATTCCCCACGTCGTGGCGGGGTGCGGGTCGGCGGTTCCTGGATCCTGGTGGCCGGCCGGGCCCGGGTTTGCCGGGTTTCGGCGCACCGGCCAGGCAGGGCAGGGTCGCGTGGATGTTCCGGAACCCGCGGCGGACCCGGGCCGGGTCAGCCGGCCCGGCGGGGCGGGCCGTTCCCACGGCAGGCGCAGATCCGCCGCCAGCGGCCGGGCGAGGCGGAGCTGGGCGTGGGCGGTGATGATCAGCCAGGTCCACCGGTCCGCAGCCTGGGGGTCGCGGATCTTCGGGGCTGTCCACCCCAGGACCTGCTTGAACAGCCGGAACGTGTGTTCAAGATCGAAACGGCGCAAGAATGCCTGCCACATCCGGTCCACGTCAGCGGGCGGGGCGCCGGTGACCGAGCACCACAGCCACACCGGCTTTGGGGTCCCGGTCCCCGGGCAGGTGATCCACTTGCAAGCGGATCAAGGTGCCCTCGATCACCGGCAGCGGCCCATCATGGTCCAGCCAGGCGGAACGGTGGGTCAGCCGGGGGTGCAGCCGGTCCCAGGCCTGCGCGACCGCGGTGCCGTAGCGGGTGGTTGCCGTGGTGGTAGTCACGGCCGGGTCCGGCCAAGTGGCCGGGTCGGCGAGAGCGAACTCCCGGCCGTGCCGCGGCGGCCGCCCATTGGTGCCGGGCCGGCGTGGCGGTACCGGAAAGTGCAGCACCCGGTCAGAGCGCAGCCGCCCCAAGATCTCCACAGGCAGGTCAGCGAGCTGGTAGGCCAGCCGCATCGGGTCATACCCCGCGTCGAAGATCACCAGGACCGGCAGGTCCCCGTCGCGCCAGTGCCCGGCGGCGATCAGCCGGGTGATCACCTCCCGAACCTGAGCGGCGGTGACCTCGGCCTCATCGTCCTCGGGGCCCAGGCGCACCGCATCGAGGACTGCGGTCATCGAGGACCGCGGTCCAGGAGGTGCGGCCCGGCTCCAGCGCCGCCACGACCGAGTAGGGCCAGCCCGGGATCATCTGCGCCTGCCCCTTTGCCGCGGCCATAGACATGGCAGAACAGCCGTCCGCCAGCACGACGGCACGTATCTCCTCTAGCTGTGTTACATGCCGCAAAGCCACATACGACGCCCCCCAGCCGCCAGCCCTCAGCCACGAGTCAGTTCACGTTAGGCCAGCGCGCTGCGACGTCATAGCGCAATGTAACCGTGATCACTAAGACTTTGCGCTACATGCTGGGCTACTTCCGACTGGCCCAGCAGTGGCTCAGCCAGAAGCAGCCGATCAAACACCTCGGGGCCTTCGTCCCCTGCCCAGTACACCCGCAACACCAGACCCCACTTTGCCGCATGCGCATGGTCGGTGGCGGCAGCACGTAGCGTTGCGGCCTCTACAAGGTCGACGTATTGAGGGTTATTCACATGATCATCTACTTCAAGTTGATCAAGGCTTGGCCAGCGGTGATGCGACGCGGACGGCCCGATGATCATGGTCGTGAATAAGCCTCATTGTTGGCCGTTTAGGTAAGGTCCCACAAGCAACCAGTAGATGCAGGATGAAAAGGCCCCCCGATCAAATCCTTCCTCGTCTGGAGTTCGATCAAGGAGTTCGACTGCCTCATCTACCGTCCAGACAAAGTGTTTCCTCACAGTCGCTCGGCTATCTTCACTCATCCAATTCTGTGGGTAGGCATTGTCGCCGTTGTGGGTGCAATAATTGAGTACCTTGATCGCCCGGTCGAGCGCGGTCGAGTGCAGACCGAACATGACTCGGCGTAGTAGGATCAGGTACCTCGGGTCAGCTCGACCGAGGCCAAAGCAGTCATAAGCAGCGACATCTTGCAGCTCGGCATCGTCAGAGCCGAAGGCAAGGGCGATCGTTAGACCAGTAGTCGAACGCCACATCGCATCAAGGAAGCCCTCAAGACCTTCGGTATCGATGCGATTCCTGGCAGGGATTTGAAGTGTTGAATTAATGCCTTGATTGCGAAGGGCGCCCGTCAGGTTAGTCCAGTAGAGGCCACCGCCAATAGGATCCCATACGATACCGAATACCGGGACGCTAGACTTCATCCAGAAGTTACGCCGCCGCCCGTCAGCCGGAATGACAAAGCTGTCTCGCCTGTGGAAACTAACACCACCTTTGATTTGGACGGCAATACATTGGCCGGTGAGACGACCATTTCTGGAGAAGTCGAGATAGCCGTCCTTACCGAAATCAGTCTGCTCTGGCGTCTCAGTAAATACCCAGGCCTGGTCGAGACAGAATTCGCGAAACGCATTGACAGCCTTCTGGCTCGTAACCCACGTTTCGGAGACGATGGGACCACCCTCGTCGTCGGACGCAGCCATACCGTCGATGCTACGGGATTCGACGCTCTTACGGCCTCACTATCCAACGCAGACGGTCGTAATTGCCTTGCCTCGCGACGGGCCTCCGGAACCGTGTGCGGTAAGGCCTGATAGGCATGTGGTGAAACGGTGGTAAGTGGTAACTCGGCGGGGCGGACGAGTGACCAACTGGGTGACAACGACCGGGGACGAGAAGGCACGACGGTGGATCAGCCTGGCTGCCGACAGCGTCTGATCTATGGGATAGGCCAGGTGGGAGAGTGCTTCGGACGCCTTACAAGCGAGGGGTCACTGGTTCGAACCCAGTTGCGCCCACGACGAGAAAGACCAGGTCAGATTGCTGATCTGGGCCCATCTTGGTGGCCCTCAAGATCATCTGACCGTCGTGGTGGACGTGTCTAGCTGGCATTCGGCAGCACTGATTGGCTGTCGATGACCTGCTGGGCCCGGGTGTGAGCAGCGCTCATTGAACAGGACTCGGAACGGCCACGAGCGGGCTGCGGCGCCGCCGGGCGAACAGGTGAGATGACTGCCCGGTGCGGTTCTGGTTGCAGTTGGTCGGCTGGCCCCACAGGGCGCTGGCCGTGCGCTCCGGCGGCATCCTGGCCGAGCTGAGTGGTGACGTCAGTGTCGCGCTCGGTCTGGCTCACCTGGAAGTGGCCGAGGATCTGCTGGACGACACGGATGCAGATGCCCTGATCCAGCAGGAGCGTCGCAGTGGTATGACGGGCGTGGCGGGCGTCGTGGACACGAGCTTCCTGGGCGCCGACCTCGTTGAGCAGGTCGGTCCAGTCGGCCCATTCGGACCGGGAGTCGATGGATCGGCCGGTCGGCGTGCGGAACACGAGATCCCAGTCCTCCCCGGCTGCAACAGTTCTGCGTTGGCCAGCGCGTAGTGGAACTGGCCAAGCAAGGTCACGCATCGGTGGAGGACGGAGACGCTGGTGCGGGTCCATTCGGTTTCGGGCTGGTCCTGGAGGTAGGCCAGAGCTTTGCGCAGCCTGGTCCGGCTGCCCGGCGTTTTCGGGCCCGTCGGCGTGGCGGGTGGTGGTATGGAGCCACGCGACCGGGCGGGTCGGGCCGAGGCCGTTGCTGGCGGCCAGATGCGGTCGGCCCGGGCAGTGGCTTCCTCGCCGAGGCCGCCGGTTTCCCAGTGCTTATCCAGCGCCGGACAATACCATCGGCGTCGTCCCTAGCGTTGTGGTCCACGGCGTGGCCGAGCATCGCGCTCATGTCCGGCGCTGCAGCCCGATGATGGTGTAGGCGAAGGCGGTCGCCGCTGGTGGCGATCTGCCCGGTGAGTTACTCGCAGAAGGCCGCTCAGGCGGTGAGCAGCGCCTGCTCGCTAGCTTCTCGTTTCGGGTCACAGGCGCTGGGGTCTGCGGCGTGCGAGCCGGCGGCGAGGTAGCCGGGCAGCGCCGGGTGGATCCGGTAAACGACTCGCCCAGGTCGGTGAGCAGCCCGACCTGGGCGGCGTCCTCCATCACCGCCGTCCACTACTGCCTGCACACGCTGGCGAACCGGCACCCCGGTCGAGCGGCCGACCGGCGTCGTCACCTTGATCGCGGAATGGACGACCGCAGTTCTCTGATCGTGATCGACAGCCGTTTCGATCATGAGCTCCGCTGGCTGGACATGGCTACGCGCCAAGATCGTGCGATAAGATCCCACGGTTGCCGATCAGGATCCGGAACATCCGACCCGCGTACTAGCCTGCGAAGACGCTTTGTCTTGTAGGACGACCTGCGGCGAGACGGCAGAGATCGCTTGAATTGACTCTCAGTGGCCTGACGGTGCTTCGGGATTTGCCCGTAAGGGCATCGAGGAAGGTAAGGCGCAGTGGCTACATACGCAGTCAAGCTGCAGCGCAGCGATGATCTGCGGCTCCCTCGCCATGATGTCGGCTGCAGCGAGGAGATCTTTCAGCAATGGTGCGCCGCCCAGGTTAATTCGGGGTCCCGGCTCGCCGTCGACTTGTTCTCGGGGGCGGGTGGCCTCAGCCTGGGCCTGCAGGACGCCGGCTGGACCATTGCGCTGGCCGTCGACAACGACGAGAAGGCGCTGCAGACCCATCAGCACAACTTTCCAGGGCTGACCCTGGCCCGCGATCTAGGCGACCCCAAGCAACGGCGTGCCCTGCTGGACTTTCTGGCGGGAACCGAGATTGATCTGCTCGCTGGCGGTCCGCCCTGCCAGCCGTTTAGCCGGGCCGGGCTGAGCAAGATCCGCAGCCTGGTCGCCGCCGGACATCGCGACGAGGACGATCCACGCAGGGAGCTATGGCATGCATTCTTGGATATGGCACTCGCGATCCGGCCGCGCGCCATCCTGATGGAAAACGTGCCGGACATGGCCCTGGGTGATGACTTCTTCGTGATCCGGAAGATGATCGATGCACTTGAGTGCAACGGTTATTATACCGAGCTCCTCCTGGTCGATGCTTGGCGCTATGGCGTGCCGCAGCACCGGAAGCGGCTGATCCTGCTGGCCCGACTGGATGCCGATTTCTTTCCGTGGCCTGACCGGCAGAACCATGAGCCAACGCTCCGGGACGCAATTGGTGACCTGCCGCGCCTTGGCCCGACGACAGGCGCGCGTATCCTGCCGTATTCCAGCCGGGATGATCTCCCGGAATTTGCCCGAAAAATGCGGGACGGTATGCAGGGCAGTTTCGTCTGGGATCACATGACCCGTCCGGTGCGTGACGATGACCGTGAGGTCTTCCAGATGATGGACCCATCTACCCTCTATGGGAACCTGCCGCCAGAGAAGCGCCGCTACTCGGCGGACACATTTGATGATAAATATAAGAAGCTCGACTGGGACTCGCGCAGCCGGTCGATTACCGCCCACATCGCCAAGGACGGATACTGGTATATTCATCCCAGTGAGCTCCGCACGCTGACCGTCCGTGAAGCAGCCCGCATCCAGACTTTCCCGGACCGATTCCGCTTCGCCGGCACGCGGAGCGACGCTTTCCGCCAAATTGGCAATGCCGTCCCGCCCCTACTAGGAGAGGCGGCCGCCTCGGCGCTGCAGCCCGCATCTCCTGGCGCGGACGTCGGCCAGTTGCGGGAAAGCCGATCCCGGTGGACGGAGAGTCGGCTGACCCTGACGGCGTGGGCACGGCAGCAGCAGCGCGAGCGTCATTGGTACATGCTCCCTGGGCCGGGCGTGACAATTGCCGTCGCGGCCGTGACGGCAATGCTGGCCACCCGGCCCGCTCCGCCGCCAGGCACGGAGAACGCTCTACGGGCCATCCGCGGCCGGGTGCGCCTGAGTAAGGCTGACCTGAGCCAGATGCGCGAGGAGCTGTCCACTGCGTCAGGGCAGGCCGTGGTCGAGCTGTTCTGGCCGCTGCTGCCCAAGCGGAACATCTGGAATGATCCCGTGCTGCTCGCCGAGGCACTGCACATGAAGTCCAGCCAGGAGAGAACCTTCCTCTTGCTGAGCGGACACGATGTCCTGCTGGCCACGCAGCCCACCCTGCGGGTGGCGGCCCGCGTGGCCGGCAGCGAGTCGGACAGGATCAACCGGCTGAGCAACGGGCGGGTTGACTTGGCCCGGCTGATCGGCGCGGGACCCGACGCACCGCTGCGGGCGGCCGCCCTCCGGCTCATCGGCAGCACAGTGTGCCGGCCCGCCGACCCGGACTGCGACCGCTGCCCCCTGCAGAAGAACTGCATCGGCAGCGCCCGCCAGGACCGGCCGCCGACGTTGTTCTAGCTGCCCCGCGCGCTTGTTAGCGCGGCCTGCTGAGCTGCCGGACGCTGGCCGGCGGGATCCACCTGACCGAGCGCACCCGGTCCCAGCAGGCCTCCTTCTTGCACCACTCCGTCACGTTGGCCGAGTCCGGCGGGCTGATCAGGACTGTGCGGACCTGAGCGGCCACCTCGGGAATCACCTCGGCCAGTGCCTCCGGGAGATCCTGCAGGCCCCAGACCAGATCCAGGTCGATCTCCCCGAGGCTCTGCCGGATGAGCGCCAGCGCATGGGCTGTCGTCTGGGCGAGGTAGCCCCCGAATCGCTGCTTCTGGATGAGCTCGCGCATGCGGCTGAACAGTATGGCCTTGGCCACGAGCGCGCGGAAGTACTCGGCTGAAGGCGCCTCCCGCTCACCCAGCTCACCGTCGATGGTCCACGTCCGGAAGCACTTTTCGGCGCCCTGGCACACCACGTGCGGCCGTAGCTCGTAAGCGAACTCATACTTCGCGGCGTCCGTCTTGCTGAACCGTTGGCGTCGCGGGTTGTCCTGCTCGAAGTCCCGCCGCCGGCCAACGGTGAGATAGCGGCTCCGGTCCACGTCGTACTGGCCCCGGACCCGCTCGTAGTACCAGTGCGTCTGCCGGGACAGGCCGTCCGGCGACGGCGCCCAGATCGACCGGGACAGCCGCTCCAGCCCCACGTGAAATGGGCTGTTCCCCTCGAAGTCGGCGGCGGTGACAGCATTCTGCGAATTGGCGCACCGCGAGATCTCCGGGACCATGGCGTCCAGGTGCTGGTCAGCGATAAGCGTGATCTTGGCCGGAACGTAGACACCCGACAGGTCGATGCCCCGCCGGGCGGCATTATGCAGGGACGCGGTGGTCTGCCCGCCGTTGACAATCTGCAGATCGGTAAGGCTGTGAAGGACCAGGGAGCCGCGGGAGTCGCGCTCGATGCGGGCCTCGCGGGCCGTCGCGGAGACGCCGTTGTTGTAGGCTAGGAACCGTCCCGGCTGCGTGCTTATCGTTTCCGCTATGCCCTTGTTGACCTTGCCGCGGGCCTGCAGGAACGCGCGGACGTTCCGCTGGAGCAGCCTGCTGTGGTGCTCATCGTAGAGTTCCGCGAGCAGCTTGCCGGGGAGAATGGCCATCAGGCACTTGTACCCGTCGAGCTGCTGAGGTGACTCCAGGCAGCTGATCGAGTACCCGCGAGCGTCCAGGTCGATCAGGATCTCCTCCTGCCGCTTACCGGAGCTCGCCAGGCGATGCAGCCGGGTAATGTCCCACAGGCTGGCTGTGGCGGCCAGCCCGGCGATGGTTGACTCCTTCAGCCGGAGCGCCGTGATCGCCCCGTCCGACAGGATGAATATCCGGATCAGCTGCAGGCCGGGCCAGGCCGAATGTATCCGCTCCGCCATGTCGTAGGCCGCGCTGGTCGGCTCCAGGAGCTTGTGCTGGCCAGTACGGCAGAATTCAGCGAACGCCGAGATGCCGCGGAACATCTGGCCGATCCGGTCGCGCCGGACCGAGGCGCCGTGCAGGCCGAATTCGGCGGCCACCAGATGCAGGATGGTCCCGTCGCCGGCTATGTCGTAGCCCGCGACCTCGATCGTGCGATTCTGCCACGGCATTCGCAGGTAGCAGGTCTCAAGGTCGTCCAGGCTGCCGTCGTCAATCAGGGACTCCCCGGCGATGGCAACGAAGGCGTCACGCGTCATCAGGTCAGGATCTGCCTCCACGCGCTCCTGAACTCTCTCGTGGAGACCGGAGACAAACTCAGCGAGATCAGCGTCAGCCATGTCGGCCTTTCTTATTTCCGCGGGCCCGGGGGCTAGCGGGCCAGGACTTGCTCCGAGCGCCTTCTGGCCAGCGCGGCGAGCGCGGCGAGCCGGGGGCGCAGCGGCTCCGGGGGCAAGACGGCCTGGCCCGGTTCTCTAAGCCCCCACGCGTCGCGCTCGTCCGGCTGGATCTCGACAGCCACCCTGGCCAGGGACGTGGCGGCGGTCTCCTCCAGCCCCGGCAGGCCGAGCCAGCCGGCGCAGGAGAGATAGCGCTGCTCGCAGCGGACGTAGAAGCCCTGCATGCGCTCCCAGTCAGCCGGATTCCCGGCGGCCTCAGCGTCGCCGCTGGCCAGGCTGGCGGGATGCGGCAGCACGCGCGGGTTGACCAGCGCCGAGTGGCCTCCGGCCGTCACCTGCTCTGTGCCAAGATCCTGGGCCGCGGGATTGCGCGACAAGAATGGGTCGCGCGGCGTTACCCGCTGACCGTCCACCGTCAGAGTGACCCGGCCCGGCAGCAGCAGATTCCCGAGCGTGAGGCCCAGGTCAGCCCGCAGAGTTCGCAGGACCGACCGCAGGTCGGCCACGCCGTAATCCAGCCGCGGCAGGCGGAAGACAACGACTGAGCAGGGTCCTGCGGCCGCCGCTTCATGGACCTCGGGCGGGGGCGCTCCCGTGCCCTCGAAGAGCGACCACGCGCCGTCGGGCCGGGGACTGGCCAGGACCATAGACCGCTGCGGATCACCGACCGTGCCGAGGCGCCACACCACCAGTTCACGGAACAGGCCGAGCGCCGACCGGAACGCTGGCCAGAGCCCGGCGATGACGCTGTCGTCGGCGAACCCGCGAAGCAGGCGCCCGCGCAGGACCGCCCGGGCGGAGGGCTCGCCATCGTGGATGAAAGCCAGCCAGGACAGGGAGCCGGCTTGGCTGCGCTGGATCGTGATCCGGGTGGCGCGCGACGACAACCCCTGGTCGACGAGTTCCGGGAGCCAGGCCTCCAGGCCGGGGGCCGGCGCCACGTCGGAGCCGGGCAGATGCTCCCTGGTGCCCGCGGCCAGGTCCTTCCCCAGCCGCTCGATACGGAAGTCCGCCTGCTCTGGGCGATCCGCCAGCGGCTGGCGGGCCGGCGGCGCCGGGCGCACTGGGGGCCGCGGCGGGGGAACGGGAGGTGCCGGCGGACGCATGCGGGGTGGTGCCGCCTGCGTGCGGGGCGTCGGCGGACGCTCAGGGGGAGCCAGCGGACGCGCAGGGGGAGCCAGCGGACGTGAGGGGCGTGCGGGCTGGGCTGGGATCTTGGCTTCCGGCCGGGGCGCGGGGCGCCTGGCCTTGGGCCGGGGGGCGGGCGGCGGTGGCGGCTCCTCATCGTCGGGCGCGGTCCTGCTCCTTACGCCCAGCATGGCCAGCTGATAGATCAGCTCCTCTTTGGCCTTGACCTCGATTTGCCGGATCCGCTCACGGGTCAGAGTGAGCTTGGCGCCGATCTGTTCGAGCGTGTGCTCGTCCTGCCCGTCAAAGCCGTACCGCAGCCGCAGCACGAAGGCATTCCGGTCATTCATGCGGTCCAGGGCTTTCCGGATGACCTCAATGCCGGCCCGCCGGTCGATGATCTCGCCCGGGTCGGTGACCTCATCGGGATCGACCGAGATCAGGTCGGCAATGGAGAAATCCGGGTCGGCACGCAGCGGCGCATCGAGGCTGACCACTCCCGCGCCCAGGCGCAGGCACTCGGCCACCTTGTCCGGCGTCATGCCTACGGATCGGCTGATTGCGGTCAGAGATGCGTGGCCGTACTGACTGAGGAGCCGGCTTCGAGCCATAGCCACTTTGCGGATCTGCTCATGGAGATGAACCGGAATGCGGATCATCGCGCCCTCGTTCGCGATGCCGCGGGTCATGCCCTGCCGGATCCACCACGTCCCATAGGTGGAGAACTTCGTACCCTGACTGGCATCAAATTTCTCGATGGCCCGCATGAGGCCGAAGATCCCGTGCTGGTAAAGGTCTTCATCGTCCAGCCCGGATCCGGTATACGTCCGCACAATGCTCCAGACGAGGCCCTCGTTGTGCGCCACCAGGGCATCGAAGGCGGCAGCTCGCTCGTCCCCAGGCCGCAGGCTGGCCCGGAACCCTTTCGGCAGCGCGGCCGTCAGGTCAGCACCCGGCCCGCGCATTAGCTGGGCGAGCCCTACCTCCTCTTGGGCCGTGAGCACCCGCCTGCGGCTCTTCTGGTCCCGGTCGTAGGCCAGCAGCGGCCGGGCTATCTCGGCCGCGGGTCTCTGCACCGGCGGGTCGGGCTGCGGGGCCGGTGTCATAGCGGTTAGCACTGTGGCCCGGTGCACCGGTTCCGGGCCGGTCGGCTGCGGTATCTCCGCGAGCGAGGGCAGCGTCTCGCGCACCTCAAGCAGCTGCCGGGGCAGGAAATTCAGCGCCGTCGGCTCGCCTGGCCCGGAGTAGGAGAGGATCAGCTGCTCCTGAGCGGAAGCGGCCAGCAGCTGGAGCGTCGCCGCCACTCGCGCGGTCGGGCGGCCGTTGCCGGCGTAGTGCAGCCCGGCCAGGATCACGGTGTCGAACTCCAGGCCGAGCGCGCTTGACCAGGTCAGGAGCTTGACGCCAGGAATCCTGAAGTCCACCCGTTGTCCGCGGGGGACAGCAGCCTCGGCCAGGTGCCATTGCAGCTGGTCCCCGAGCCCGGGCGCGAGGGCCTTGCGGAAAGCGACCGCCAGGTCGGCGAGCGGCACCACGAGACCGATTCGGGCGCTGCCGTGGGCACGGGCATAGTCCTCGACGAACTGCGCCTCACCATCGAGGGTCTCATGATGGGCCAGCAGCGGCCGGTCGCCCGGCCGGTCCGGGCGGCGGCTGCTGAACCCGGCCGCCACCGGGTGCAAGCGCTCGAAGAAGTCATAGATGGGAGTCGTCGTGCGCGCTTCATCCGGCAGCACCGTGGGAGCTGCCACGCCTAAGGTGCGGGTCAGCTCGTCCAGCGTGGACCCGTCATCGCCGACCACGGCCGAGGAATCGGCGAACACGGTCGCGGCCACGCCGAGCAGGCGCAGCAGCTCGTAGAACTCGACGGGCAGTTCCTGGCCGTGCAGCACGACCGCGTGCTCCGCCCGTGGCGGGCGCGCCGCACCGGACCGGACCAGCTGACGGCGGAATTCCCAGAGATCAAGGCTGTACTCGTCGACCTGGGCCAAAGGCGCCCGGATCGCGGACTTCCAGAGCTCCCGGAGGTAGGGCTGATAGGGAATGACCGCACGGGCGCCGAATGGCAGCAGGGAGTTCAGGTAGCGGCTCAGGACCTTGCCGCGGACGATGATGCTGGCGGTCGTGCCCTGGCGCTGCATCTCGGCGAGATACCGCACGGCCGAGCGAGCCTGGTCGGATCCGGGCGGGGCCGCAATGACCCGGTTGGCCGGACCCGGACCTGGGCTGTGGGAGCCCGCCCTCACCTAGGGTCTCCGGTCGGGTAGCTGAGCCAGGCTCCGGGCGAGCGGCGCGAAAAATCCGAACGCGTCGTCCATGACGAGGCGGCGGTCCAGGAGCCGGTTCCCGGCCACGCAGCTGGTCTCGGGCACCAGCGAGCACGCATGGCAGGCGGCCAACGACAGGCCGCCTGGTCCCTGGCCGGTTGACTCCGAGCAGACGGGGTCGAAAGAGCACCACTGGGCTTCGCTCACTGAGGTCAGCAGCAGGTTGGACAGCCGCTCGTACTCGCCTAGGCGCACGAGGCCGCCGAGCGTCCCCTCGGTGTCCCCGGCGGCGGTGTAAATGAGGATCCCGGCCATGGCCGGGCCGTCCGGCCGGCCCGTGACGTACAGCCGTTCCCGGAGCGCGGAGGTGGAGTACCCGGCCTCGAATGCCGTGTTGCGGAGCAGCAGGTGGGCCAGGGTGTGCAGGAGCACGTACCGCGGGGAGACGGCCGCTGGCCGCCACCGGGCGGCGCCCTGCTGGGCGCGGGCCGCCAGCCGCGCGGCGCGGGCCTGGACCGCAGGGTTGCGCTCCCAGGCGGTCACGACCGTCTCGCTGAAGCGGATGAAGAAGCCCTCGCCGAAGACCTCGACGCAGGGCAGGAAGTCCGCCCGGGGGGCCAGGTTGGACGGGACGTCGCGCTTCATGGTGTGCCGCTCGAAGGCCCGCAGCACCCGGACCTCGCGGAGCCGGTCGACCAGGATGACGTCTTCCACCAGCGCGTTCAGCTGCGCTAGCACGCTGGCGCCGGGCTCCGCCGCCATGACCGCGGGTCGGCTGGCGCGCCGCGTGATGAACGTGTCCCGGGAGTCATGGTCGTCCTTGGGGTGGCAGAGTGCCTCCCACTCGTCCGGGAAGATGTCGTCCAGCGACCCTTGCACGGTGGCCGAGGCATCCTGCCCCAGATGGGCCGTCAGTGCGGCCTCGACCTCTGCGCGAGCCAGGTTCGTCTCCCGGGCGATCAGGTCGAGCAGCGCCAGGCGAAGCTCATGGTCTGGCTGCTCGGCCAGCAGCCTGAAGTTCGGATTCTGGAGCAGCCGCGTCATCGGGCTATTCACGTGGGCCCACGTGCACTCGGGCGGGATGTCGATCGCGCTGACGACGATGGGGAAGTAGACGCTGGAAGCGCCGCGCTGCATGGCCACGAGCGGCTCATCACACGGCCGGGCGTCCTCCGGGAACTGCCAGGGCTGCTTCCCGGGGCACCGGAGGCCGATCTGCTGGAGGGAGATCCGGGTGGTCAGGCCGTCCAGGGACCGGCTGGCGTTGCAGGTCCGGCACGTCACGTCGAGGGAGCGGAGGCCGCCGCCGGCGTCCGACCGGCTCAGGAAGCGGAGGTCGTACTTCTGGCACTGCCGCTGGTTCCGGTCGTGCCGGGCCTCCGAGTGCGCCCACCGGCCCCAGTCGACATCGGTGAGATGCCCGTTGCCGCAGACGGCGACGAACCGCATGGGCACCAGCTGCCTGCTCCCCTGGCAGGTCGCGCAGGTCGGGGCCGAGTTCAGCCGCTCGAAGCTGGTCTGCCACTGAACCATCCGCCGGCAGGAGGTGCAGAACAGCCAGCGCGGAAAGCGGTAGTAGGGGAGGGTTCCGTTCGCCTGCGGGGTCCGCAGCTCCCGTACTTTCAGGTATGCAGCCAGCCGGGGGAACCCGACCGGCAGGGGCCGTCCCCGCCAGTTTCCGGCATCTTCGGCGACGAAGGACTCGCCGACCAGGTCGATAATGGCACCCGGCCCGAAGGGACTCACGATCTGCGAGCGCCGCACTTTCCGCATGGTCACCCTCGCACCCCCCGCACGCCCACCGTGACCTCGACGTCCACGCTCCGCATCGAGTCGAGGGTCGGCCAGCCTTCGCCCCGCTCCGTGAACCGCTTGAGCAGCCGGGCCTGGTCCTTGCCGGCATAGCGGTAGTGGAGGCCCCCGGCGGCCTCGGCGTCTACCACCTGGAGGCTCCAGTCCGCGATGAGCCGGCTCATGTGGGCGGCCACATTCGCGGCCTCGGATGAGTCCGCCACGCGGGCCCGGTCGAGGTACTCCTCCATGAGTGCCCGGAAGTCGGGGTCGCCGGCATCAAACCGGGCGGCGTCCTCGTTGGCGGACAGCCCTAGGGCGTGCCGCACGAGGATGACCAGTCCCGCGTGCAGCGCCCGGACCCGTGCCGGGAGCGAGAACGGGGTGACCGACGTCGGCTCGACCGAGCTGTACAGCATGGAGTGATACGGCACGAAGGACTCGTAGTGCGAGCGGTCTCGCGGCTTGGACGGGGAGTACAGGGTGACGACGATCCCCGGGCGCTCCAAGCTTCGCCCGACGCGGCTCGTGGCCTGGATGTACTCGGCAGTGGTCTTGGGCTGGCCGACCACGGTCATGGTCCCCAGCCGGCGGACGTCCACGCCGACCGAGATCATGTTCGTGCTGGCCAGGAAGGACACCGCGCCAGCCGCGGTTCTCGGCCGACCCAGCCGGTCCAGGATTCGCGGGATGGTCACGGCCGGCACGTTGCTGGTGAGTTCGACGATCTCGTCATCCTCGAGCTGGCGGCAGTCGTCCTCGGCGCGGGCAATGATCTTCAGCCGAGCCGGGATGTCGTCGTGGGCCAGGGTGATGGTCTTGCCCAGCTCCCGGAGGCTGTTGTGGTACGCGACGAAGGTCCAGTATGCGTCCGCTGCGTCCGGCGACAGCTCGACGTCGACCGGGGCCTGCAGCTGCGCCGCGGCCAGGTGGATCAGGGCGGTCAGCGGCGTATGCCCCTGCGGCATGACGCCGACGTAGGCCCGGCCGGGCCGGTCGCTGACCATCCGGACGAAGTAGGAATCGTCGGCGTCGATGCCGGCCGGGGGGAACAGGGCGACCTCCCGGCCGAATACGCCGAGCGTCTGCTGGTCCGCCCGGCGGATGGTCGCCGTCGCGGCGACGATCTTGGGTCGGGCCCCGTTCCGGGTCATGAGGACGTCGAACGCCGCCTCGTAGATGCCGACAATGGTGCCCAGCGGGCCCGAGATGAGGTGGAACTCATCCTGGATGATCAGCGCGGGCCCCGGGTCCGGGCCGGCGCCGAAGAATACGCCGGTCCGGTGCTCCCAGACGGTCCGGGCGAACTTGTCCACCGTGCCCACCAGCATGGTGGGAGGGTTGTCGTACAGGTCCTCGTCGACCGATGAGATCGGGATGCCGGCCGCGAACGGGCAGCACGGGTTCACGCAGTACGCCCGGAACGAGTTGTTGGTCGCGTCGATGCCCCAGACCTTCTCGTCCCGCGGCTGGGACGGCACGAACTTCGTCCCGCACCATGGGCAGCTCTCCACCTGGAAGCCCTGGTCCAGGATCCGGCCCTCCTCGATCTGCTCGCGCAGCCGGCGGGCCTCGGCATAGGTGTTCGGGCTGTTGTCACCCCCCACCCAGATGCCGATGGACACGGGCCGGCTCCCCAGCTCATCGGGCCGGCCACTCCGCAGGATCTCGCATGCGGCGATCATGGTGGCGGCCCGCTGGAACTGCTGCGCGGTCAGGAGCCGGAGGGTGTACCGCGTGATCACGGTCGTCCCGGCGCCGTCGTCTCCGTGCGTCAGCCGACGGTGCAGGATGGTGAACGCGGCCAGGGCCAGGTACGCCTCGGTCTTGCCGCCGCCGGTGGGAAACCAGATGAGGTCGACCAGGTCCCGGTCGGCTCCCTCGGTTACGGTTCCCTCCATGGTGAGCAGCAGGAACCCGATCTGGAACGGGCGCCAGAAGTACTGCGACCGCGGATAGTCGGGCCGGACGTCGTGGGGTGCCTGCGACGGGCGGTGCGGCGTGCCGGCCAGGTCCGCTGCGCTGTGCACCATCTGCATGAGCATGGCCAGGTTCGCCATGCCGAACGCCTGTCGGACCCGGTGATCGTCGGCCAGCAGGCGGACGCCGCGGCGCATCCGGCGCTCCGCCGTCGCCATGCGGCCGATAAGCCGGTCGGCCGCTCCGGCCAGCCGGGGGGCGACCTGGCTGCTGACCGTGGCCGTGATCCCCTCGATCCAGCTCCGGTAGTTGTCCACGAAATCGTCCAGCTCCGCGATGACCGCGGGCACGTCGGTCTCGATGCGGGCCAGCCGCCACAAGTCCAGGGTGTCCGCCCGGCCGGGGATCTCGAACTCCACGTCGGGCACCACGTGGACGGGAAAGAAGGAGGTGCGGGCGTGGATCACCGAATCTGAGCCGCGATCCCAGGCCGCGGCCGCGCCATGGCCGATGGCGTATACCGGCACGGCGCGGTAGAGGAGCTCCAGCTCTTCCGCTTCCTGGTCGGCGTACAGGTGCGGCTGAGTCGGGTAGCGGGCAATGCTGCCGGTGCTGGGCCAGCACCGGAGCCCGACCTGAAACAGGCATTCCTCGGCGGCGGCGCTCCAGGGCTCTTTCTGCGGCCGGCGGTTCACGAGCACGACGGTGACGATCACGCCGCTGCCGTAGGGCCGCCAGCGGACATCGACGGAGGCTGCGCCGTCCAGCAGGTCGACCCGGCTGTCGCAGCTACCCGGCCCGGCCGCCCCGGCACGGACCGGGACCGTGCACGCCAGCTTCACCGGCTCGCGCTGCCAGCTGCCCGGCTCGGCCGGCCGGTACCGGCCGGCCTCGATCTCGACTTCAATGTCCGACCAGTCGGTCGCCATGAAGCTCAGGCCGACGGAGCTCGGGCGCATCTGGCCGGAGAGGGTAATGGGGTCGTCGTCGTCATCATCCGCGACCTGGCCCGGGATCTCGTCGAGAATCTCGTCGTCGTCATCGGAGCGGCCGCTGACCGGGGTGCCCGGTCCGGGCGAAATCGGATAGAGGATCGCCGTGAGGTACTGGTGCTGGGGCTTCTCGTCCAGGACCTCATCATCACCCTCGAGCGGGCCGATGATCTGCTTGCTTATGTAAGCCAGGATGCGGTCGCGATCCGCGAACCCGGTGCCGGCGTCCATCCTTATCCTGCGCTCTCTTCGGGGTCCGCGGCCGGGTCGATGAGCCACAGGGCGGCCCGGGCCCGGGTCATTCCGACGTACAAGAGCGACCGGGCCACGGCGGCATCGGATGAATCCGGCGACTCAAGCATGACGAAGGGGCTCTCCAGGCCCTTGAAGTTGGCGACCTGAGTGAATCCGATCCGGCCGGGTGTGGGCGCTCTCAGGCGCTCTAGGTCCAGGACGTCGATGCGGTGCCGCCAGCGCTCCGGGAGAGCAGCGAAAATGGAGCCAGTCAGGTCGTGCGGCGAGAGCAGGACGACCTTGTCCATCGGCACCTGCTCCTCCTCGAGCCGCTCGAGAATCTGCGCCACTTCAGCGGCGACCACGGCTCGCGGGCCGCTGACGGTGGTCACTGGCAGTCCGTGACCGGCCGAGGTGGAGCCGAGGTCGGCCCCGGTGCGGCTCTGGGTGGCGGCCACGATCTCCACCGTGTTACGGCAGTTGTCGATCAGGCTGATTTTCGCCGGGCGGTAGGAGAGCAGCTCCGCCATCGCGTCGTCCTCGTACCGGCCAACAAGCCCGCGCTGATTATTGCTGTCGAGCAGAAATGCCCACTGGCCGTTTACCAGCTCTCTGGCTAGGACCTGATCAATGAGCCTCAGGTCAGCCCCGTTGATGATGTCCTGCCCCTCATCGACGACAACGAGGTCGAACTTCGCGGGCGGCAGCTCGGCCACCTGATGAAACGGGACGGTGACCACGCCGTCCAGGCCCGGCTGCGCCCGGATGAACCGGGCCAGCACGCCACTGCAGCAGGTCAGCAGGACGCGAAGGCCAGCTGCGGCGGCTCGCCGGCATATCTCGGCGGCTAGCATCGTCTTGCCCGTCCCGGCGCCGCCCTCGAAAATCATCCGCGGATTCTGGGCGTAGGTATCAAGCGCCCGGTACTGAAGCTCCGTCAGGGCGACTAGCTCGGCCTCGATGGTCCGGCTTAGGCGTCGGAGGCCCGGGACTAGGTCGAAGTCCGGACGGAGCAGGTTCAGGTAGCGGCCGACCTCGGTGGGCGAGATGCGGCGGCGACGGCCGGGCTTGTTTTCCCAGAAGGAGGCGAGCTGGTCCAGGCCGGCGGCCAGAGCATCGACATTCATGTATGCGCTGTCCAGGATCATCTCCAGCGCCCACTCCACGCTGGCTGCGTCGAAGGAGACATCCGGGAAGATGGCGCCGTGGCCGAAGACGGTGCGTCCGGTCAGCGAGCGGCCGTCGCGCTGCGCGAGCTTGGTCTCCAGCGCAAACATGGCCGTGCTGGCCTGCTCGAGCGGGCTTTCCTTCAGCCGGTGCGATGTGCCACGGAGGTCTTTCGAGTACCAGATGCCGTTCCGGCGGCTGACGCTCCCGCCTTTGGCCTCTAGCACCAGCAGGCCGCGCCCGCCCAGGAGCAGGAAGTCGATCTCGCAGACGCGCTTACGCTCGTGCTCTGGCAGGTTGAGGCTATGGAAAGCGTAAGTCCAGCCGGGAATCTCAACTGCCTTTAAGAGATCGAAGATATCACGTTCAGCTCGGCTCGTTCCGGGTCCGACCTGCTCTGGAATCATCCGCATGCTGGCTTGCTCCATCGAAAGTGCGCGGGATCGTGTTGCAGCAGCCCAACCCCTGGGAGGTGTCTTCCGCGCTGGCCGCTGGCGGCGGCTAAACGGACGAGCGGCATCAGCGCGAGGAGACGGGTCGGAACCTGAGTCCGCGGGCCTGCGCGGGCCCGTCGTCGCCGTTCGCCAGCCATCCTGTCTCCGTCGTGATGCTTGTGCCGCCGGTAGCACCAGCATCGTGGTGGACCGTGCCTGCCGATCAACAACCATAATTTCATGTTCCGCCGTTTCGCGGCTGGTCTGAGTTACTCCCGCCTATTTATCCGATCCGCACCTGGACCCTCAGCCGCTGGCTCCAAGCCTGCCTTCATGATCCGTAACAGTCGATCGAGCAGAAGTCCTGCCCCGCGGGATCGACCCCGAAGTGGTTGTCGAGGTTCTCGGGGTAGGGCATCTGCTCCAGCAGTGCCCGGCCAGGTCCAAGGGCGACCTCGGTCTGGCGGTCGTCGCCGATCCGGGCCAGGCTTTGGCTCTTGGCGTGGAGCTGCGCCGACGTTAGTGGCGGCTAGGACGCCGAGGTAGTCGCCACGGGGTAAGGACGAACCAGCGCACAGTTCCTGCGCCCAAGCCATCACCTCGTTGTTACCGGACTCTCCGCCGGGGCGCTGGCTGAGGGTGAGCTGGGGGTCCAGCATCGTGGTGATCCTGCACAGCCATCAACGGTCTTCGTGCTCGGAGGCATCCGCTCCCGGCGCATCAGGCAGTCTCGTTTAGTGCCGAAGAGGCTTATTGACAACCGCAGATGGTCAGTTTTATTTAACGGCTACTTGGTTGTATCCGGCGCTGCTTATATGGCGGAATCGCTGCGCGGAGCAAGATATTGCTATCCATTTTTTATCTCTGGACCGGGCGCGGTCCAGAGATAAACAATGGAGGCAGCGCCACCCGCTGCACCGGCCCCCGCGGGGCCGGTGCGCGGGGGGTGGCGGGGACCGGGCGCGGTCCCGATCGGGGAAGAGCGGCGGCGAGGATCGGGGTGGTCATCGTGAGTGGCGGGACCGTGCGGCGGCGGTCGCGGGAGGCGGTGTCGCGGCCGAAGGTGGTGCAGTTCTCGCTGACCCAGGAAGAATTCGAGGAGGTCAGCGGAGCGGCGGACGGGTCGGGGCTGGCGCGTGGGGCGTTCGCTGCGGAGGTGACGCTGGCGGCGGCCCGCGGCGTGCGGGCCAGGGATGGGTCTCCGCTGCGGGAGGCGCTGGCCGAGCTGATGTCCGCGGCTGGGCTGGTGCGGCGGATTGGCACGAACTTGAATCAGGCGGTGGCGCGGTTGAATGCGACGGGGCAGCGGGGTGAGGATCTGCTGCCGTCGGCTGAGTTTTGCGTGCGGGTGATCCGGCGTCTGGATGAGGCGGCGGAGCAGGTGCGGCGGAGCATTCCGTGAATTCGCCGGAGCGTTCCGGGTGATCGGGAAAGTGATCCGGGGCACGGATGCCCGGAGGCTGCTTTATTATCTGTACGGGCCGGGGAAAGCCAATGAGCATGCCGATCCGCATCTGGTCGCCGGATTCGGTGATCCGGCCGAACTGGAACCAGAACGCCGCCGCGGCGGGTACCGGGATCTCCGGCGCCTGGCCGGGCTGCTGGCCCAGCCCCTGGCCGCGCTCAACGGATCGAACTACAGCAAGCCGGTATGGCATTGCGCGGTGCGGGCCGCGCCGGAGGACCGGCTGCTGTCGGACGCGGAATGGGCGCGGGTCGCCGCGCGGATCATGCACCGCACCGGGCTCGCGCCCGAGGGGGACGAGCTGGGGGTGCGGTGGGTAGCGGTCCGGCACTTCCCTATTAAATAGTCGTGTTGCCGCTGATGGTGACGAGACTGGAGGCGGCTGTGTGGCGGGTGTTCTGGGTGCCGCGGGATGCGGTCCGGACGGGAGTCAGGAGGCGGGTGCT
>Ga0307372_10001870_pt1 | contig 35657 bp, 33 predicted proteins | sample OX1MG_FD_202533 | JGI IMG/M metagenome (GOLD analysis project Ga0307372, IMG submission 202533) | Soil microbial communities from Risofladan, Vaasa, Finland - OX-1 | ecosystem: Environmental > Terrestrial > Soil > Coastal area > Acid sulfate soil | place: Finland: Risofladan, Vaasa | collected...
TCGGGAAGCTTCAAGTTGGTCCGGGCGCGTAGCGTGGCCAGCTTTACCGGCGCCCCCTCGTCAAGCGGCACGGTGCTCACCTCAAGCTGACTCAGTGCGACCACAGCTTGGGCCAAGTGACCAGACCGAGCCGGGCCAACCAGGACCTCAGCGAGAGTCAGCGGGCTGGCCGCCAGGGGCTCAGCTTCGAGCTTGAGCAGCAACGCATCGGCGCGCTGATGGTGAGCGTCGGTAGAGTCGAAATGAGCGATCAGCACACTGGCGTCCAGCACGATCACCCGGGCCAGTCCTTCCGCAACTCGGCGAGGTAGCCTGCGCCGTAGACGCCGGTGAGCACTCCACTGGTGCGGGCGACCGCCTTGCGCCGGGCCTTGGCCGCCAACTCAGCCTGCCCGGAGACGGCCCGGTGCCCCTCGTCAAGGAGATGCAGAAGGAGCTTGGCTCGGTTGCCTCTGTCGGCGGGCCACCGCCCGGCCGCGTCGTCGAGCGCTTGAGCGACCGCGTCCGTCTCAGTGATCAGGTGCCTGGGGCGGGTGGTGGGCATTGCCGAAGTGTATCACCTTGTATAGAGTGTGACACCACCGGTAACTGCCTCGGGTCGGGGCGTCCCGCCGCGTCCGGGCCAATCCAGGAGAATCGACGCACTCTTCGGCTGAGAACTGAGATCGAACGTGCGCTGCTACCCTGGTACCGAGCGCGGGTCCGCTCGCTCGGCGGTCGAGCGCGCCTTGGCCCGCTGAGCCGTCCGACCGCAATGCTTGGGATGGTGGCAGTCGAGCCAACCGCCCGCCGCCGAATCAGATTTCCCGTTCGACCGCTGCATAAGGGGACCAACACCTGATGGAAATGCCATATCGCCGCCTGGGCCGCTCCGGGCTCAAGGTCAGCCTGCTCTCGTTCGGGTCGTGGGTGAGCTTCGGGGCCCAGATGGACGACGACCGCGCCTTTGCCTGCATGAGCGCCGCCCGCGAGGCCGGTGTGAATTTCTTCGACAACGCCGAGGTTTATGCGGGTGGCGAGTCGGAGCAGATCATGGGGAGAGTGCTGGCCCGGGCCGGCTGGCCCCGCCCCAGCTACGTCGTCTCCACCAAGTTCTTCTGGGGAATCGACGACGGTGTCAACACCTCCAACACCCTGAATCGCAAGTACCTGTTCCAGGCCATGGACGCTTCCTTGGAGCGCTTTGGACTCGACTTCGTGGATTTGGTGTTCTGCCACCGAGCCGATCCCGAGACCCCCGTCGAGGAGACGGTCTGGGCCATGCACGACCTGATCACCCGGGGCAAGGCGCTCTACTGGGGCACCTCGGAGTGGTCGGCGGACGAGATCCGGGCTGCCTACGAGATCGCGGAGCGCCACCACCTCCACAAGCCGCAGATGGAGCAGCCCCAGTACAACCTGCTCGCGCGCGACCGGGTGGAAAAGGAGTACGCCCGCCTCTACCAGGACTGGGGACTGGGGCTGACCACCTGGAGCCCCTTGGCCTCCGGCCTGCTCACCGGCAAGTATCTGAACGGCGTTCCCGAGGGTAGCCGGGCCACCCTGCCCGGCTACGAGTGGCTCCGCGACGAGCTCACCAACCCCAAGGCCAACGAATCCGTGCGCCGCTTGCAGCAGGTAGCTGCCGAACTCCAGTGTTCGCTGGCCCAACTAGCCATCGCCTGGTGCGCCCGCAATCCCCACGTCTCCACCGTGATCACCGGGGCCACTAGCGTCGAGCAGGTGCAAGAGAACCTGCGGTCTCTGGAGGTCCTGCCCAAGCTGACCGAGTCAGTCTGCCGCCGGATCGACGAGCTGTTCCCGGCCACCTGATCCAGAGCTGAACCACCCCGACCTCCGCAGCTCGGCGGTAGCCTCGGCGCTGAGCGTGGGCCCTTCGCAAGGGCTGGCGGCGCTGCACTCGGCACGCTACGAGGCTGGAGGTCAGTCGACCGGGAGGGCGGTCTCCTGCCAGCCGGGGTGGTCGAGTTCCCGCCAGCGCAGTTCGCTCCAGCACTGGAGCCGGTGCTGTTCCGCGTAGGCTAGGCAGCCTTCGACGACCTCACGGCTGGCCTGGGGGTTGGTGAAGTTGGCGGTGCCCACCTGGACGGCGTCGGCCCCGGCCACCAGGTAGTCCAGGGCATCGGTGGCGGTGGCAATTCCGCCGATACCGATCACCGGGATCCCAACCGCCCGGCGCACCTTGGCGACCGCCGCCAGCGCCAGAGGCTTGATGGCCGGTCCGCTCAGGCCGGCGGTGCCTGCTCCCGGCAGCACCGGTCGACGGGCATAGAGAGCCACCTTCATCCCGACATAGGTGTTGACCGCCGAGAGCGCATCCGCGCCGGCGTCCTCCACGGCCCGGGCGATCTCGGCGATGTCGGTGACGTTGGGGCTGAGCTTGACCACCAACGGCAGCGAGGTCGCCCGCCTCACCGCGGCGACACACCGGCCAGCTGCCCCCGGCTCGGTGGCGAAGTCCATGCCGTGGGCGATGTTGGGACAGGAGATGTTGAGCTCGATTCCGGCCACCCCCTCCACTCCATCCAGCCGGGCGACCACCTCCACGTACTCGGCGATGTCCGCCCCGGCCACGTTGACCAAGACCGGCACCCGCCAGCTAGCCCAGCGCGGCGCATAGTCCCGGGCGACCGCCTCAACCCCGGGGTTCTGCAGTCCGATCGAATTGAGCATCCCGGCGGTGGTCTCCGCGATCCGAGGCGGCTGGTTGCCGTCCCGAGGGAGTCGGGTCGTGCCCTTGGAGAAGATCGCACCCAGGTGCTCGATGCTGCCCAGCGCCTCGGCTTCGAAACCGAATCCGAAGGTGCCCGAGGCCACCCCGATCGGGTTCACCAGGACCAGGCCGCGACCCAGATCCACCCGGGGGTCGAAGTCGCGCCCCTGGCCGCTCATCCTAGATGGGCCGGCTGCTGCAGCAGCCACTCCCAGTCCAGCAGCGAACCTTTCAGCACCGGGCCCTGGCGGCAGCAGAGTCCGATCACCGGCCCCTGGCCATCGTCGGGATCGCGGAGGGGAATGGCACAGCCGAGACAGGTGCCGAAGCCGCAGCCCATGGGCGCCTCGATCGAGACCTCCAGACGGCACTCGGTTGCCGCCCGGGCCGGGTGCTCGGAGAGCAGCCCGAAGACCATCGCCAGCATCGAGTTGGGGCCGCAGGCGTAGACGCGCTGGACTCCGGCCAGGTACCGCACCAGCCCGCTGGTGACCCGGCCGCGCTCCCCCCGGCTGCCGTCCTCAGTGAATTGGACCACCTCGGCGAGCCCGGCCGGGATCAGCTCCTCGGGATAGAGCTCGGCGCTGGTCCTGGCGCCGTTCACCCAGATCACCTGCTCGCCCCGTTCCAGCAGCCGGTCGGCCAAGAGGGGGAAGGGGGCGGCGCCCAGTCCGCCCGCCACCAGAAGTGACCGGCCCGGCTCCTTGGGAAGGGTGAACCCCAGTCCCAGCGGGCCGAGAAGTTGGGCCCGGTCTCCGGGATGGAATCGGCGCAGCCTGCGGCTTCCCTCACCGACCGCCCCCAGGTAGAAGGAGACCTGGCCCTGGCGCCGATCGGCGCGGCTGAACGAGAAGGGGCGTCTCAGCAGCGGGACAGGGCTCCTCTCCACCCAGATCTGCGCGAACTCCCCGGGTTGGGCCAGCCCGGCCAGCCGGGGGGCCTGGAAACTGATCTGGAACAGGTTTCCCTCCAGGGGCAGGACCTCGGTACACACGGCGCCTTCGTCGAGGGCTCGTCCCAGTTCGCTCTGGCCGGCCAGCCGGGCCGCGGCGGTTGGGCCCCCGGCTGTCATCCCACCACCGGCTGCCGGCTGCCCCGGCGGTGCTCTTGGATGGTGGCCACCTCGACCCCCTGGGCCTCGCCGCCGCTCCCTAGGGCCGCCACCAGCGCCGCCGCCGTCTCCAGTGAGGTGAGGCAGGGGATGCCTCGCTGAACCGCCGCCTGACGGATCCGGTAACCGTCCCGGACCGGCCGCCGGGCCTCCCCAGCACCGACCTCAGCTTCCATCTCATCGGTGGCGGTCCCCGAGATGGTGTTGATCACCAGGCCAACCTGGCCGCCCACGGTGACGTCGAGGACGTCGGGCCTTCCGCTGTGGAGCTTGCTGACTTCGACCACGCTCACCCCGGCCTGGCGGAGCGCGGCGGCGGTTCCCGGGGTGGCGTAGATCCGAAAGCCCAGTTCGGCCAGGCGGGCCGCGATCGGCAGCCCCTCAGCCTTGTCCTGGTCGGCGATGCTGACCAGGGCCCCGCCCCGCCGCGGCAGTGAGCCCAGGGCGGCCCAGAACGCCTTCTCCAGCGCCTCGGGCAGCGAGGGCGCAACTCCGATCACCTCCCCGGTGGAGGTCATCTCCGGACCCAGAACCGTGTCCACCGCGTCCAGCTTGCGGGCCGAGAAGACGGGCGCCTTAACCGCCACCAGCGGGGGAGCGGGCAGCAGCCCGGCGGTCAGCCCGCGCTGGCGCAGGGTCTCGCCCAGCATCGCTCCGATCGCGGTGTCCACCATGGGAACTCCGGTGACCTTGCTGAGGAAGGGGACGGTCCGGCTAGCCCTGGGGTTGACCTCGATCACCAACACCTTGTCCCGGTAGACCACGTACTGCACGTTGATCAGCCCCAGGGTGTTGGTGCCCAGCGCCAGCTGGGTGGTGATCGCCACCAACTCCGCCATCAGTTGGGGTCCAAGTCGCTGGGGGGGAAACACCGCCATCGAGTCCCCGGAGTGGACCCCGGCCCGCTCGACATGCTCCATCACCCCGGGGACCAGCACCTGCTCCCCGTCGCAGATGGCGTCGACCTCGACCTCCATCCCCAGGATGTATTTGTCGATCAGGACCTCCCCACCGGCCTCGCCGGAAGCCATCAGGGCGGCGCCCAGGTAGAGCCGCAGCTCAGCCTCGGAGTGGACCACGTCCATGGCCCGGCCCCCCAGGACGTAGGAGGGGCGCACCAGCACCGGGTAGCCCACCCGTTCCGCGATCCGGGCCGCCTCCTCGGGGTCCCGGGTGGCGGCTCCCGGTGGCCGGGCGATGCCCAGCCGCTGTAGCAGCGCTTCGAAGCGTCCCCGGTCCTCCGCCATTTCGATCGAGGCCGCGGCCGAGCCTAACAGCGGCACGCCCTGGCGGTTCAGTTCCCCGGCCAGGTTCATCGCCGTCTGGCCCCCGAACTGGACCATCACCCCGCGGGGCCGCTCGACCGCACAGACCTGGAGCACTGACTCCAGGTCGACCGGCTCGAAGTAGAGACGGGAGCTGCAGTCGAAGTCGGTGGAGACGGTCTCGGGATTGCTGTTGATCATCACCGCCTCCAGGCCCCGGCGCCGGAGCGCCGCCGCAGCCTGTACTGAGCAGTAGTCGAACTCGATCCCTTGGCCGATTCGGATCGGTCCCGAGCCCAGCACCACCGCCGATCCGGACGATCCCCGCTGTTCGTCCTCCGATTCGAAGCTGGAGTAGAAATAGGGGGTGGCGGCGTCGAACTCGGCGGCGCATGTGTCTACGCATTTGAAGGTGGGCAGGACGCCCTGCCGGCGGCGCTGCTCCTCCACCTGGGCGGCCCGGCCCCCCGATAGCTCGGCAATGCGCCGGTCCGAGAGCCCGGACCGCTTGCACAGCCACAGCAGCCGGGTGGGGATCTCGGCGCCGCTAAGCGTCCCCAGCTGGCGCTCTAGCGCCTTGAGGTCGGCCAGCCGATCACAGAACCAGGCCGGGTAGCCGGTCCGGGCGGAGACGGCGCCCGGGCTCTCGCCCTGGCCCAGCACCTCCAGCACCGCCTGAAGGCGGAGATCGGTCGGCTCCTCCAGCCGCTCCATCGCCCGGCGTAGCACGGCTGGCTCGGGCGCGACCTGCTCCAGCGAGCGCAGGGCCTTACTGATCGCCGACTCAAAGGTCCGCCCGATGGCCATCACCTCTCCGGTGGACTTCATCTGGGTGCCCAGCCGGCGGTCGCCGTGGGGGAACTTGTCGAATGGCCAGCGGGGCAGCTTGATGACGCAGTAGTCGAGGCTGGGCTCGAAGGCGGCGCAGGTGCGCCCGGTGACCTGGTTGCGGATCTCCCTTAACCTGCGCCCGACCGCGATCTTGGCGGTGGCTCTGGCGATGGGGTAGCCAGTGGCCTTGGAGGCCAGCGCCGAGGATCGGCTGACCCGGGGGTTGACCTCGATCACAAAGTAGCTGAAGGAGTCGGGGGCGAGGGCGAACTGGACGTTGCAGCCGCCCTCGATCCCCAGCGCCCGGATGATCCGCAGCGCGGCCGAGCGAAGCTGTTGGTGCTCTTTATCGGTGAGAGTCTGGCTGGGGGCGACCACCACTGAGTCCCCGGTGTGCACTCCCATGGGGTCGAGGTTCTCCATGTTGCAGACACAGATGCAGGTGTCATCGCCATCCCGCATGACCTCGTACTCCAGCTCCCGCCACCCGACCAGGGCGCGCTCCACCAGGACCTGAGTGATGGGGCTGGCCCGCAGCCCCCGGGCGACGGCCTGCTCCAGCTCCTCTGGAGTGTGGACCAGCCCCCCTCCCGTTCCACCCAGGGTGAACGCTGGCCTGACCACCAGCGGCAGTCCCACCTCATTCGCGAACTCGCTGGCCTCGGCCACGCTGTTGGCGGTCCGCGACGGCGGCACTGGCTCCCCCAAAGCCACCATCCGCCGCTTGAAGCGCTCCCGGTCCTCGGCGTCTCGCACCGCCTCCAGCGGGGTCCCCAACACCTTCACCCCGAAGCGGGCCAGCACCCCGGCGTCGTCGAGCGCCACCGCCAGGTTGAGGGCAGTCTGTCCGCCCAGCCCGGCCAGAAGTCCGTCGGGGCGCTCCCGCTCGATCACTTTGGCCACTGCCTCGACGGTGAGCGGCTCCAGGTAGACCCGGTCCGCCATCTCTTCGTCGGTCATGATCGTGGCCGGGTTGCTGTTGACCAGCACCACCTCCACCCCTTCCTCCCGGAGGGAGCGGCAGGCCTGGGTGCCGGCGTAGTCGAACTCGGCCGCCTGCCCGATCACGATCGGCCCGCTCCCCAGCACCAGGACCCGGCGGGCACTGGGCGCCCTCGGCCCCGGCAGCGGGGCGATCTCCAGCGGCGTGGTCTGCTCCCTCCGGCACAGCTCCAGGAATTCGTCGAAGAGGTGCTGGCGGTCCTGGGGCCCGGGACTACCCTCGGGGTGGTACTGGACCGAGATCACCGGGAGCAGGCGGTGGCGCAGACCCTCTACCGAGTCGTCGTTGAGGTTGCGCTCGGAGACGAACCAGCCGCTTCCCGGGTCGATGGTGGCGCCGTCTACCTGGAACTCGTGGTTCTGGGGGGTGACGAAGACCTCCTGGCTGAGCAGGTCTAGAACTGGGTGGTTGCCGCCGTGGTGGCCAAAGGGGAGGCGGCTGGTGCTGCCCCCGATGGCCCGGCCCACCAGCTGGTGCCCTAGGCAGATGGCCAGCACCGGGTAGCGTTCCAGCAGTTCCCGGACCAGCTCGACCTGGGCGGTGAGGCTGGCCGGGTCGCCCGGGCCATTGCTGAGGACGATCCCGTCGGGCCGGAGCCGGGAGATCTCCTCAAGGCTGGCGAAGTGGGGCAGGACCCAGACCTCGGCCCCCCGACTGGCCAGGGAGCGCAGGGTGTTGCGCTTCACCCCCAGGTCGAGGACTGCGATCCGCAAGCCTTGGCCGCCGCTCCCTGCCCCGGCTGCCAGGCCGGCCCCTCGCCGGAGCGCCGGGTGGAGCGGTTCCTCCCAAAGCTGGGGACCGGTGCAGGAGACCTCGGCCACTAACTCCTGCTCCGAGACCCCAGGCGAGCGCCGGGCCAGCTCGGTCAGTTCCCCCAAGGTCCTGCCCGCGGCCGGGGCGATCACGCCCCGGAGGGTGCCGTGGTCGCGCAGGTGCCGGGTCAGGGCCCTGGTGTCAACCCGCTCCAGCCCGGGCACCCGCTGCTCTCGTAGCCAGGAGTCGAAGGTGGACTGGGCCTGCCAGTGCGGCGAGCTGGGGCTGCACTCCGCCAGCAGAACCCCTCGACACCAGGCCCGGCTCGACTCCATGTCCGCCTCGGCGGCGCCGACGTTGCCGATCAGGGGCTGGGTGAAGACCAGAAACTGGCCGGCGTAAGAGGGGTCGGTGCAGATCTCCTGGTAGCCGGTCATGCAGGTGTTGAAGACCACCTCGCCGAAGGCGACGGGAGCGCCCGCGCCGGGCTCGGCTCCGATCCAGGTGCCCGAGAAGGCGGCCCCGGACTCCAGAACCAGCCAGCCGGGCTGCCCATCGGCCCGGCCTCTGGGCTGCAGCTCAGCCATCCGCCAGCTCCGGTACCAGCTCGCGGTTAAGGTGGACCATCCGGCCCCTGGAAAAGGTGGCCAGGACGGCTCCCTTGAGCGGTGCGCCCCAGAAGGGGGTGTTGGCGCCCAGGGACAGCCAGGACTGAGGGCCCGGGGTCCAGCTCCGGTTGGGGTCGAACCAGGTGAGGGAGGCCGGCTCGCCGGCTCGGATTCCGTCGCCGGGAGCGCTGGCCCCGGCCTCCCCCAGGACCCGGCGGGGACCGGCGCTGAGCGCCTCGACCAGCCGGGGGAGGTGGGAGAGGGCACCTCCCTGGGTGAGCACCGCCGAGAGGACCAGCTGGATCCCGCTGAACCCCGGCGCCCGCTCGTGGGATTGGGCCGCCTCGTGGGGGGCGTGGTCACTTGCGATAGCGTCGATGGTGCCGTCCAGGAGCGCCTCCCAGAGGGCCATCCGGTCCGCCTCGGTGCGCAGCGGCGGGTTGCACCGGCCGGGGTCAGGCGTGGGGGTCTCCGCGGTGGCGCCGCTGAGGATCAGGTGATGGGGGGTGACCTCGGCGGTAACCGGGAGCCCCTCGGCCTTGGCCTGGCGGACCAGCTCCACACTGCCTTTGGTGGTGAGGTGTTGGAGGTGCAGCCGGGAACCCGGCGAGCTCCGCAGGGCCGAGAGCGCCTTGCCAATGGCCGAGAGTTCGGCTAGCGGTGGGCGGACCAGCCAGCGGCTGGGGTCCCGGCTCCCGCGATTGGCCAGCACCAGCAGCGACTCGTCCTCGGGGTGGATCGCCACCACCCGGTCGAGCCGAGCCGCCCTCTGGAGCACCTGCACCAGGAGCTCCTCGGTCATCCCGTTGCGGCCGTCGTCGGAGAAGGCCGCCGCCCCCGACTGGGCCAGCACCTCCAGATCGGTCACCTCGCCGCCATCCAACCCCTTGGTGCAGGCGGCGAATTGGAGCACCGGCACCCGGGCCCAGGCCTTGTTGTCCCGCTGGCACTGGCGCAACAGCTCCAGGTTGTCTGCCGGGGGCACCAGGTTGGCCATGGCGCAGATGGCGCCGTAGCCACCGGCGGCGGCCGCCGCGGTGGCCCTGGCGATCCGCTCCTTCCAGGGCTGTCCAGGCTCTCGCAGGTGGCAGTGGAGGTCAAGGAACGAAGGGCTGACCACCGAGCCCTCGCGGCGCAGCCCAATCGCCCCTGGCGGCAGCTCCAGCTCCGGCCCCACCCGGATCAGGACGCCGTCCTCGATCAGGATGTCGCAGCCCTCCAGATCGAGCCCCGCGAAGGGGTCGATCAGCCGGACCATCCGGAGCATGATCTGGGTCACGACCGCCCCTCGCCTTCGGGAAGCAGCAGGACGGCGTCCTGGCCGTCGCAGTCCCTGAGCCGAACCAAAACCCGCTCTCTCTCCGAGGTCGGCTGGTTGCGGCCGACATAGGTGGCGCGCAGCGGCAGTTCACGATGGCCGCGGTCCACCACCACCAGGAGTTCAACCGCCCGGGGCCGGCCCAGGACCGCCAGGGCCGCCAGGGCGGCCCTGGCGGTCCTGCCATGGAAGAGCACGTCGTCCACCAGCACCACCAGCCGGTCCCGGACCGTCTCCGGCGTGGCCGGGGCCAGGGGGAAGCCCCCGCCGACCAGCGACGGTCGAGGCGCGTCGTCCCGGTAGGGCCCGACGTCCAGGGTCACCCCGACCCAGTCCGAGCCACCCTGGGAGCGAATCAGGTCCAGCAGCCGGGCCGAGACGAAGGCCCCACGGGTCACGATCCCGCAGAGCACCACCTGTCCCTGCGGGTGCCGCTCCTGAAGCTCGCGTGCCAGCCTCCAGAGCATCCGCTGGACCTCCTCTGGACCGAGCAGCACGCGCGCCCGGAGAGCAGCCAGCTTCTCCATACTCATCGGCCCAGCAGGGTCTGGAGCAGGGCCATCCGCACCGACACCCCGTTGCGAGCTTGGCGGAAATAGGCGGCCCTCGGGTCGTTGTCCACCTCGGGGTCGATCTCGCCGATGCGGGGGAGCGGATGCATCACGATCGCCTTCTGGGGCAGCCGGGCCATCACCTCCTGGGTGATCCGGAAGTGGCGGCGCTGGTCCTCGGCCTCCTCCCACGGCTCACTAAAACGCTCCACCTGGATCCTGGTCTGGTAGACGATGTCCGCGTCGGTCACCGCCGCGATCAGGTCCTCGGTCTCGCGCACTGAGGCGCCGTGCTTGAGCAGGTGATCGATCACCCCCTGACTCATCCGGATCCGGTCCGGGGCTACCAGGGTGACCCGGAGATCTTGGTAGAGCGCCAGCAGGTAGGCCAGGGAGTGGACGGTGCGTCCGTGGCTGAGGTCGCCCACCATGACCACGTGGAGGCCGTCCAGGCGGCCCAGCTCACGCTGGATCGTGTAGAGGTCCAAAAGGGCCTGGGTGGGATGCTGCCCCGGACCGTCCCCGGCGTTGATCACCGGCACCGAGGAGACCTCGGCCGCTCGGGCCGCCGCTCCCTCCTCGGAGTGCCGGAGCACGATGCAGTCTGAGTAACCGCCCACGATCCGTACCGTGTCCTCCAGGGTCTCTCCCTTGATGGCCGAGGAGAAGTCCTTGGCATTCTCGGTGCCGATCACCTGGCCGCCCAACCGCAGCATCGCGGCCTCGAAGCTGAGCCGGGTCCGGGTGCTGGGCTCGTAGAAGAGGGTGGCCATGATCCGGCCCGGCAGCAGCTGGCCGCTGCCGCTCTCCCGGACGGCCTCCATCTCGACGCTGAGCCGGAACAGCTCCGCCAGCCGTTCCCGGTCGAACTGCTGAGCGGCAACCACATGGCGGAGTGGCCGGGAGGCGGCCGAGGGCTCACTCGCCGACATGTCTTTCCTCCCGCAAAAGGAGTCTGGCACACCGGCAGGCGGCCGCAGCGGCCCGGCCGCTGAGCTCCTTACCGGCCTCGCTGGACCGGCTTCAAGGTCGCGTTGCTGAAAGTATAAGCGGCTCTTCCGATCGCAGGCACCGGCGCGCCAACCGTAGGCTCCGGGCCCGGCCATGTCCTGGGCCGTAGGCCACCTGCCGCCGGGGTACCAGGTGCGCTAGGCCCGGTGGGCGAGTTGTGCGGCCAACACCCTGGCGGAGCCAGGGCCTTCCGGCTGGCCAGGAAATCAGCCGACGCAGCTGGTCAGATTCTGTCTCTCTAGATCGGGCATCCACGGCACGGTCTGGTCAGTTGAGATTAGAGTCATCGCGCTGTGAAATTTGGACGCTGACCGGCAACCGGATTAGCTACGCCTACGACGTTAGGTACAGCACCAGAGCCAGTTGACCACCGGAGTGGCAGCTACCAACGGATTCGATTAAGGGAGCCCGGAGCTCGGTCACCTGCCTTCTCGCTCCGCCACCAACTGCGCTTATCTAGCTGTTAGGTCAACAGGCCGTGACGGCTCAGTTCGGCTGCCAAATCCACCCACTCGGTATGGGGCACCGCGGCAGGATCCGCGGTCAGCACCTGGACGGCAACGTGGTCAGCCCCGGCGGACAGTTGCGCTTGGATCCGCGCCACGACGTTGCTCACGTCACCCCAAGCCACCACGGCATCGACCAGGCGGTCGCTGCCTCCGCCATCCAGCTCGTGGGACGAAAACCCATGCCGGATCAGGTTGTTCCGGTAGTTTGCCAGCTTGAGATATCCCGTCGTGTGCTGGCGGGCGATGGCGCGCGCCTTGACGGGATCTGAGTCCAGAACGACTGCCTGTTCCGGGCACAATAGTCGGTCGCGACCGACTATTTGTCGAGCCCACCGGGTGTGCTCCACTGGCGCGAAGTACGGATGCGCTCCGTCCGTCCTTTCAGCGGCGAGGGCCAACATGGCCGGGCCCAGCGCGGCCAGCAAGAGCCGCGGAGGCCGGGCAGGTGCCGGCGACTCGTAGACCGCCGCCCCCATGGCGTCGAGATATGCCCGCATCGTCGCCACCGGCCGATCGTAGTGGTGGCCGCGCACCGCAACCATGGGGGCGTGGCTCACCCCGATGCCTAGGACGAAGCGCCCGGGATAGGCCTCCGCTAGCGCCAACTGTCCAGCCCGCATGGCCTGTGCATCACGGGCCCAGATGTTGGCGATGCCCGTCGCGACGGTGATCCGGGAGCTGGCAGAGAGCAGCAGTGACGCGTTGGTGAACGCCTCCCGCCGCCGGGCCTCACCAACCCACACCGTCCCATATCCCAGGGCTTCCAGAGCTCGGAGTTCCGAGCGCGCGGTCTCCGCTGGCTGGCGGTCAAGCGCGGTGGTCCAAATGCCGACCTTGCCCAGCTCGCCGCACTTGTCAGCCGGGCTGGTGTTGGACTTGTCCAGGGGCTCTTGCTCGCCTGTCCCAACTGTCATCACTTTCCTCTCTGACCATCGCCACTCCAGTGAGTAGCCCTAGCCCGTGCACCCACACCGGCGCGGTCCAAGCTAGGCAGTACCCCCATCCGCATCGGCGAGCTCCTGGTAGGCGGTCCGCTCCTCGGGCGTGAGCGGTGAGCGCCCCGCGGATACCAGCTTGACCCGCAGGAAGAGGTCGCCCGGGGCACCACCATTCTTGAGCGCGGGGATACCCTTGCCAGGCACCCGCAGGATTCGTCCCGGCGGACAGTTCTCAGGGATGGTGACCTCGAGCCGGCCGGTGGGACCGCCAGCGACCACCTTGCCACCCAACGCCGCGCGGTAGTCGCGTACCGGCAGGTCCTGATAGATGTCGCGGGCCCTGACCTCAGCGCCGGCTTCCAATTTGAGGCGGACCGCCAGGTAGAGGTCGCCCCGCTTACCGCCGCTGCTGCCACTGGCTCCCTCACCGGCGACGCGGATCCTGGAACCGTCGCTGACACCCTTGGGAATGGTCACCTTGAGGCTGCGGCGGCGGTATTGGCGCCCGGTTCCGGAGCAGCTGGGACAGACCCTAATCGAAGCTGCCCCTCCTGAGCCTGAGTCGGCCACCCGACCGCTACCGTTGCAAGTAGGGCAGCCTTCCACGATCGAGACGTGCATCGTCCGTTCACCGCCGGATACCGCCTCGGCCAGGGTCACCTCCAGCTCGTCCTCAGTATCGGCCCCCTTCTTGGGTGCGTTCTGCTCGCGCCGGAGCTGCTCCAGCTGGGCCTCGATCCAGGGATCATTCCCCTCGGCGTCGTGGCCCCCGAAGAAGGTCTCGAAGAAGTCGCTGAAGCCGCCGAACCGGCTGCTGGCCCGCTCGGCGGTGCGCTGGGCAGTTTCCCGGGCTCTCGCCCCGGCTGCCGCGAACGGCTGGCCGTGCTCGCGCCGGAACGCCTCGGCGCGCTCGACCTGCTCCCATTGGGCGCCCAGCCGGTCGTACTTTGACCGCTTCTCGGGCGCCTTGAGTACCTCATAGGCTTCGTTGACACGCTTGAAACGCTCAGTCGCCTTGGGATCCTTGTTGACATCGGGATGGAGTTCGCGGGCGAGCTTGCGGTAGCGGGCCCGGATCTCCTTGTCGGTCGCGGTGCGAGGGACCCCCAAGGTGGCGTAGTAGTCACGGAACTCCACAGCTTCAAGGTACCGCCTGCACCGCCCCTACGAAACCATCTCCACTATCCGGGAGCCTCCAGCCTGAGGCGGAGGTCGGCGACGCAGCTATCGATCCAAGCCAGCAGATGCCCCTCCGAGGTAGCGCAGGGTCCCTCGAACCAGAGCCTGGCCAGCTCTCTGCCCGGCTGCGAGTGGCCCTGGACCCAAAGGCCCGCCTCGCCGGCACCGGGCCCGTCCAGTCCCAGCTTGCCGGAGGGCCGGAATTGGCCTTCCGCCGAGATCAGGCCGCGACCGGTCGCTGCTCCCGGCCTGGCCAGCCGCTCCCCTTGCTGGTAGAGGATGACCTGGGACCAGTGGCACTGAGGGTCCGCCCAGGCCGGCTCACCGATGCCGAAGCAGGCCAGATGCTGGCTCAATAGGCCCGGACCGCCCCGATCCCGAGCGCTCAGGCTGAACAGCGGCACCGAGGCCACCAGCCGGGAGTTGACCTCAATGCACCAGCAGCGACCATCCCGGTCCACCACCAGGTCCAGCCCAAAGATGCCCAGATGTCCCTCCCGCTGCAACCACTCGCCAACCTCCAGCGCCAGCTGGCGTACCGCCCTGGCTGCCGGGACTGGAGTCGTGTAGTCGTTGCCGCACGACCCCAACGGAAAAGGAGTGAGACTGGCCAGACCGGTCAGCTGCAGGCAGGCGGATCCGATCATCACCCTCTCCCTGGCCACCACCCCAGTCACGGTCACCGGAGTTCCGGCCACCAGCTCGGCGACCCGGCTGGGCCGGTCGGCGAAGCGCTGGATCAGCGCCTCCAGTTCCAGCTCCGAGGTCGCCGGATAGGTGTGCTGCCCGGAGAAGCCGTGGGCCAGCTGGAAGACCCAGGGCCCGGGAATGCGGGCCGCCGCTTCCAGGAGCTCAGGCCCGGCCGCTCCAGTCGCGGTCAGCGGCAGTGGCAGCCCGGCCGCGGCGGCGGCGCGGCTGAAGTAGCTCTTGTTCTCGAGCCGGCGGGCGATCAGGGCCGGTGAGTTGGCCAGCCTGACGCCCAGCTCCGAGGTGACCCGTTCGATTGCCGCCGAGCTCTTCCAGACCGTGATCGCGTCCACCGAGGAGCGGACCCGCGCCCGCACGGCTGGCTGCTGCAGGAGCGATAGGCTGGATTGGACGCCACTCACCTGGAAGCGCTCCCAAGCCGCCCCGGCCCCTACCCCCATTCCGCAGCTGTCGGCGCAGATCACCGGGAGACCGCTGGCCACCGCCGGCAATGGGTCCGGTCCCACGAACATCACCCGGCCGCCCTCCGCCATCAGCCGGCCGCCGGTCGCTTGAAGCCCCGAGCCACCAGGACCAGGTCGAGCTCCGCTGGCGTCTCCGCCCGCACCAGTGCCAGCTCCTCCTCCCCGGAGGGTTCCAAGTCCAGCTGGGCGGCGGCTCCGGTCAGAAGCGCCACCCATCTGCCAGCTCTTTTCAGCTCCGGCCGGTTGGCCGCCTGGCGCATCGCCGCCAGGGTCGCGACCCCCTCCCAGGAGGTCTCGACCCGATGGCTCCGGGCCAGATCCAAGACCTCGGCCAGCTCGGCCTCGGTGACCCGCCAGCCTCGGCCGCCGCTCTGCCCGACCGCGCGCCGCACCCGGGGAGCCAGCCGGGAGCGCCGGGTGCCCAGCTCTCCCACCGGGCTGACTGGAGCGCTCTCCGACTGCCCGCCCGGGTACCAGGACCGGGTGAGCTCGCCGCCGGGTGCGCTCTCGACCACATGCAGCTGGGGTCGCTGGGAGGGCGCCAGCAGCTGCGCGAAGCCCTGGCTCAGCCCCAGCGCGGTGGCTCCGCTGCTAGAGAAGTGGAAGACCGCCGCCGGAGGCCCGTCCTGGATCAGCTCGGCGGCTATACCTCGGTAGGCAGTGGGGGCGAGCGGGTTGACCGAGGCCCTGAGGTCGGCCAGTCCCCAGCTCCGGACCGCGTGGTGGAGCAGGCCGACCGGATGCCTGCTTAGCACCACCGGCTGGGGATAGCGGAGCAGCGCTTGGAGCTTGACCCGGGGGGTTCTGGGCGACACCAGGCTGAGCAGGCGGATGCCTCCCAGCGAGGCGAAGGCGGCCGCGGCCGTGGCGGCGTTCCCAGAGGAGGAGATCACCGCCTGGCTGATCCCCTCCGCCAACAGGGTCGAGCAGAGGTACCCGAGGCAGCGGGCCTTGTGGGAGCCGGTCGGGGAATGGTCCTCCCGCTTCAGCCAGAGCGAGGGGATGCCCAGGACCCGGCCCAACTCCTCGGCCGGCTCCAGGGGAGTGCTTCCTTCGCCCAGGGAAAGCTGAGATCCAGCCGGTACACTCTGCCCGAACAGTTGGGCGTGGATCCACTGGCCCGGGGGCCCGGGTCCGGTCAGATCAGCGCTGGGCATGGAGGAGGACCAGGGTGGCGGCCAGCATCGTCCAGGCCAAGTGCTGTCCCGATTGCGGCTCCGAGCTCGACCTTGGCGAGGTGGAAGAGGTCGGCGACCTCCTCGACTGCCCCAACTGCGGAGCGACCTTCGAGCTGTTGGAGCTGGACCCAGTCAGGCTGGCTCCCTTCGTGGACGAGGAGAAGTAGCCCGCAGCACCGCCTGCCGGAAGCCGCCCTCGCCGTAATGGGCTGTGAAGAAGCCCGGGCAGGCGGGCGAGAGTAGCACCGCCTCTCCAGCCTGGGCCAGATTGCGGGCCAGCTCGACCGCCGGCCGGAGCCGACCAACCCGGTGGAGCAGCTCTTCGCGGCCGGCCTCCGCCAGCTCCGCCGCCAGCCGGTCCGAGCCCTCGCCGGGGAGGAGGATCACTGCTCTCACCTCCCCGCCCACCAGCCCCACCAGCTCGCCGAAACCGATCCCCTTGTCCTGGCCGCCGGCGATGAGGATGCAGGACTTGCCTAGGGCTCGGATCGCCGCCACCGTGGACTGGGGGGTGGTGCTGGAGAGGTCATCGACGTACTCGACCCCGGCGCGCTCACGGACCAACTCGGTGCGATGGCGGAGCGGGGTGAAACGCTCGATGGCCGCCGCCGCCAGCTCCAGCGCCGCAGGGTCCGGTTCACTGACCGCCGCCAGCAGGCTCAGGGCCGCCCCCACGTTGGCCAGGTTGTGCTGGCCCCGAAGCGGGACTCTGTCCACCGGCAGGACTGGCCGGGACTCGCCCTGCCAGCGCAGTTGGAGTGTCTGGTCCAGTTGGTAGGCGCCGTCGTGGCCGGCCAGCCCCGCCTCGGTGGCGGCGAAGCGGAACTCGCGAATGGCGGTGGCCAGATCGCCGCTCAGGCTGAGCGGATCGTCGCCGTTGCGGACCGCCACCCGGCAGCCTGGCAGAGCGAAGATGCGCTGCTTGGCCAGTACGTAGCCGGCCATTCCACCGTGCTCGTCGAGGTGGTTGGCGGTGATGTTGGTGAGGCAGGCCACCCGGGGGGCCCGGTCCATCTGCAGCAGCTGCCGGTTGCTAATCTCCAGGATCAGGCAGCCTTGGCCGGGGTCGCGGGCCACCGCCTCCAGGGCCTGGCGGGTGTGGCGGTCGTTGCCGGCCAGCCAGACGGCCGGGAAGATCCCGGTCTGCTCCAGGACCGCGGCCAGAAGGGCGCTGGTGGTGGACTTGCCATGGCTCCCGGTGACCCCGATCACCTCCCCCCGGGCCAGGTCCAGATAGGCCTGGATCAGCGAGTAGAAGGGATGCCCTTTTCGCCTCAGCTCCTGGAGCGGGGCGTTGGCGGGCGAGAGAAACCAGGCCTGGGTGGGGATCACCAAGGCCGAACTCTCCACCTGGCGTAGGTAGTCGGGTCCGATCTGCAGCGAGGCCAGCCCGTCCAGCAGCTCTCGCAGCCGCCCCTCGCGCTCCTCGGGCCCGAGGCCGGCATGGGCCCGATGGTGGGCTCGTGCCAGTCCCTGGCGATCCGGCTGTTGGTCGTGGCCCACCAGATTGGTGAATCCCGCCGCCAGCAGGTAGCGGGCCATCTCGCCGCCCTCGACGCTGGCCACCCCCACCACGTCTACCCGGCGCTGGCGGAGCTGGGCCAGGGCCGGGGGCAGCCGCAGCTCACCCGGCGGGCGCAGGACCTCGGAACCGGCCGGTGCGGGCCTCGCCGATGCCTCCATCAGGGCAAGGTTACCGTCCGGAAGGAAGCGCTCCCGGCAGTCGTCGAACGGTGAGGACCTGGTAACGGGCCCGAAAATCGGCCAGCGGCTCCCGCCTCACCTGGTGCCACTCACTGCAGGCGTGGATCACCTCGTCCGGACCCAAACCCAAGGCCACGTGGCTGGTTCGCTTGGGACCGCGGTACACGGCGCAGATCAGGTCCGCCTGCTGAAGGTCGGCCAGCCGCACTTTGGCTCCCACCCGGCGTTGGGCCCGGCTGTTTCGGGGCAGCAGCACCCCGGCAGCTAGGTAGGCTCTCCAGCTCAGTCCCGAGCAGTCCACACCCGGGCCTCCGGTCCCGCCCCAGACATACTCCCGGCCCAGCAGACCCAGCGCGGTCTTGAGGACCACCCCGGGGTCCCAGCTGGGGCCACCGACCAAGCCGTCGCCCCCGGCGTCCGGGGTGGGGCTGGGGCCGAGTCGGAACCGGGCTGTCTGGAGCACCCAGCCCAGCGCGTCGCCGGGGGCTCGGACCAGGTACCGTCCCGGGCGCACCGCCAGCAACCCGGCGGGCGGATCCCCGGGCAGCAGTTGAGTGGTCAGCTCACCTCGGTCAGCCGACCCCTGCCGGGGCCTTCTCCAGACGTCGAGCGGTCCGGCGTCGGGATAGAGGGCCAGCCGGGCCCGGCGAGTGGCCAGTACCAGGATGTGCACCGCCGCCCCCGGCCAGAACTCCCCGCTGAGCCGCCGCAGCTCCTCCTCCTGGGAGGGCAGGGCCACGGTGGCCCGGAGCGAGTTGCCAGCTGGTCCCACCTCGATCAAGGGCTCTCCGTACCGGGCCCGAGCCTCGGAACGCATCTTGTTGATCGCCTCCAGCAGTCCCGGCGGGGCCCCCGCCACGACTCTCATGTGGGGCCCGTCCCCAGGATTCGACGCCAGCTAACCCTCCCCCGGGTCGGACGCACCTCGGCGGGATGCAGTTCCAGCCGCTGCCCGTCAGTGCTGAGCAGCACCGGGCAGAGCGGGTTGCTGGCCAGCCGGAAGAGCCGACGCACGATCGGGACCATGACCTCCGGAGCGGCCGCCTCGCCCACCCCAGCCACCACCATGGCTCGGTCGGGAACGGCCAGCGCCGCCCGCCCCGCCCCCAGCCGGCCCAGCCTCTCCAGGAACTCCGGAACCAGCAGCAGGCTGCTGGAGAAGAGGATGTCGTCGCTGAACAGCCAGCGCTGCTCCGGGACGGACTCGCCCAGGAGGGCGCGCCAGCGGTCCAGCCGCAGGCCGGTGTTGTGCTGAGCGTGCCGGACCAGGTCCTCTTCGCCCAGGCCCCCGGCAGCCGCCTCCTCCCGGGAGACCCCGCGCATGGCATCTCCGGGAAGCGCCTCGGCCACGAAGGCCAGCAGTCCACCGGGAAGCTCCCGGGTGGCCAGCTCAGCGAACCGCCGGTAGGTCCGGGTGCTGCGCTCGGTCCGCACGCACCAAACCAGGGCGCCCGGGTCCGGAGTCGGACCGGAGCTGGCCGGGTTCTGCTCCGCCGAGCTCAGCCGGGGCCCAGCCGCAGTCACGAACCGGGCGATCTGCTCCGGGACCGAGGCCCCAGCCCGGCTCGACTCCGCGTAGAGCGATTCCAGGGAGAGCGTCACCTGGGCCTGCCGCTTGCAGGCCAGCAACCCGAAGTCGTCCTCGCGGGAGGAAAAGTCCCAGCTGGCGTAGCGCGACCGCAGTTGGGTCAGCAGCCGCTCTTGGAACTGCCGGTGGGCCTCGTCCAGCCGGTGGACCGGCACCGCTCAGCCGGTCCTGGTCCGGGAGGCCACGTAGTCGACCAAGACGTAGTCTCCGAGCCGGTCGGGGCTGACGAAGAAGGCGCGGCCGCGGTTCTGCCGGGTCAGCTGCTTGACGAACTGCACCAGGTACTGGTTGCTCTCCAGCATGAAGGTGTTGATCACGATGCCCTCCCGGGTGCAGTGTCGCACCTCCAGCAGGGTCTTCTGGAACGTCTCTGGCAGGGGTGGATACATGAAGACGGCGTGGGCTCCCTCCATGTGCGCGGTGGGCTCGCCGTCACTGACGATGATTATCTGCCGGTTGCCACCGCGATGACGGTTGAGCAAGCGGCGGGCCAGCATCAGTCCGTGCTGCATGTTGGTGCCGTAGACGTACTCACTGTAGGAGAGTTGCGAGAGCATACCGGGCGCGATTTCCCTTGCGTAGTCTGAAAATCCGAGCACGTAAAGTGTGTCCCGCGGGTACTGAGTGCGGATCAGAGACTCCAGCGCCAGCGCCATCTTCTTGGCTGCGTAGAAGTAACCACGCAGCGGCATGCTCCGGCTCATGTCGAGCATCAGCACTGTGCTGGTCTGCACCGTCTGCTCGGACTCGTAAACCTCGAAGTCATCCACCGCCAGTCGCAGGGGGCGGCTGCCGTCGCTGTGGCGCAGAGCGTTCATCAGAGTGCGCTCCACGTCGAGACGGAAGGGATCGCCGAACTCGTAGGGTTTAGTTTGATCGCCCGGCTCGCTGCCGGTCCCCGGGGTCTCCCGTGGGTGGCTGCCGAATCGGTCCGCGGAGAGGTGCTGGAAGATGTCTCCCAGTGCCTGTTGGCCGATCTTGCGAACCCCCCGAGGAGTCAGCTCCAGTCCGTCCTGGCCACTCCGGAGCTGGCCCTTGGCCTCCAGCTCGCGGATCAGTTCCTGGATCTGGGCCACACTGGCGGCGGCGTCAGGGCCTAGGCTCTGGCTCAACCTTTCCAGCAGGTCCGGGGGCAGCTCAGTGCCCGAGTAGGCCTGACGGACGCCCCGCTCCAGGGAGTCCAATTGCTGCAGCTCTCCCATCACGTCCATGGCCCCGGGGAGGTCGAGCTCCTCGCCGCCGAAGAATCCGAACCGCGACCCCGACGGCGGCTGGGACGGTAGCTGGGAGAGCAGCAGGGAGAGCCGGGCCAGCTCTCCCTGGAGTCCATCGTCACCGAGCGCCGCCTGCATCATCTCCTGGAGCTGCTGGCGGGCCTCGGGGGAGAGGGACTGGATCAGGGAGTCCAATTCGGCCATCTGCCGCTGGAGCTGGCTCAGGAACGAGTCGAGGTCCGGGGGGTGGTCAGGGAAGAACCGTCCCCACTTCTCCATGAACTCCGGGTAGCCGGGGGACTCGCCCCGGAGCCGCCGCTCCAGCATTTGATTGAGGTCGGCCACCATCTGCCGCAGCTGGGACACATCCTCCGGACCCATCTGCTGCAGCGCCTGGCCCAGCTCTTTGAAGTGCGACTCCACCAGATTCTGGCGCAGCTCGGCCAGGAGGTCGGCAAAGTCCCCCTCGGCGCCCTGGTCCAGGAACTCGTAGTGCTGCAGCCTCCGGATGGCCGAGCCGGGCTCCGGAGGTAGGGAGTCCAACTCTGCCAGCCGGCTTCCAACCAGCTTCTTCACCAGCTCCTCTCTCTCGGTGCCCTGGGCCGTCTCCAGGCGCTCTTGGAGAGTCCGTCGCTCCTTCTGGATGATCCGGTCCAGCCGCTCCTCGATGTCCCTGAAGAGGCCGTCGAGGTTGTAGCGCTCCAGCTGTTGCTGGCGCTTCTGCCGGAGCTGGTCGAGCAGCTGCTCCAGTCCCTGCAGGCGGTGGCCCGCGCTGTCCTTGAACCCCTGGCTAAGCAGCCGGCGCAGCGCCGACTCGAAGTCCCACCCGTGAAAGACGTCCTCGGCCAGCCGGGAGAAGACCTCGGCGGAGTCGGGCAGCTCACCTAGCTGAGTGCCGTCCCAGCGGCTGTAGCGCTGGCGGACGGAGGCCACGGCCCCCTTAGCTGCCGTAGACGGTCGTGCCATCCACAACCGTCTTGTTGAGTCGCTTGGCCAGGTGCAATCCCTCCAAGACCAGCTCCAGAGCAGCCGCCGTCGAGCCGGGCTGGGCCGGCTCGTCGAGGTCGGAGAGAATGCGCTTCATCTCGGGGATGCCGTCGGCCAGCAGCTGATAGCGCTCGACCGGAACCATCTCCCCGACCTCGAAGGTTAGCCCCTGCTCGAAGCGGGCCAGCATGGGACCGAATTCCTGGACCGAGAAGTGGCGGCGGAAGACGTTGCCGGTGGCGCTGCGAAGAAGCTTCTGCAGCACCGTCTGGTCCTCGCCCTCCTCCCAGGTCTCGAGCTCCAGCTTGCCCAGGGTCGACGCCGAGAGCGCGCCAAGGTCGCTGAGCCGGGGAACCGCCTCGCTCTCCTGGAGCAAGATGGTCCTGCGCAGGGCGTTAGCGCACAGGCTCTCGAAGTTGGCGATGGAGAGGCGCACCGAGACCCCGGAGTGCTGGTTTATCTGGCTGGTGCGGCGGGCCAGCTGTGAGATCTCGGCCACCAGCTCGCGCATATAGGGGGGCACCCGCAGCTCGATGCCCAACCCGGAGAACTGGTCTCGCTCCTGCTCGATGATCTCGACCTCGGCCTCAACCGAGCGGGGGTAGTGGGTGCGGATCTGGGCCCCGAAGCGGTCCTTGAGCGGAGTGATGATCCGGCCCCGGTTGGTGTAGTCCTCGGGATTGGCGGTGGCCACCACCATCACGTCCAGGGGCAGCCGCACCTGGAAGCCGCGGATCTGCACGTCCCGCTCTTCCATGATGTTGAGCAAACCCACCTGGATGCGCTCGGCCAGGTCGGGAAGCTCGTTTATGGCAAAGATCCCCCGGTTGACCCGGGGCAGCAGCCCGTAGTGGATGGTGAGCTCGTCGGCCAGGTAGCGGCCCTCGGCCACCCTGATCGGGTCGACCTCCCCGATCAGGTCGGCGATCGAGGTGTCGGGGGTGGCCAGTTTCTCCCCGAAGCGAGCCTCTGGTCCGATCCATTCGATGGGGGTCGAGTCCCCCAGCTTTTCCACCAGGTCACGTCCGTAGCGGCTGATGGGGGCGTAGGGATGGTCATGGACCTCACTGCCCCGGACGACTGGGATCCGCTCATCTAAGAGCTGGGTCATGGCCCGGATCAACCGCGACTTGGCCTGGCCGCGCTCCCCCAGGAAGACGATGTCCTGACTCGCAAGTAGGGCGTTCTCGATCTGAGGGATGACCGTGTCCTGATACCCCAACAGTCCCCGGAAGCGCTCCTGGCCGTGGCGCAGGGCATCCACCAGGTTGTCCCGCAGCTCCTCCCGGACCGAGCGCATCCGGTACTCACTGCCCCGCAGCTCTCCAAGGGTGCTAGGAAATGCCACTCAGGCCCTAGCCCCACGACTACTAGGGCGCACCATTCGCCAACTATAAGTCAGCTCCGCGCAACTCACCGGGAAGTGAGAGCGGGACTCGAGGTGGGAGCTGGCCGGGCCAGCTCCCAGGGCCGCTCGGCGACCCCCCATCCCCCAAGCTATGGGGCTGTGCGTCCCCTCCAACCCCCCCTCGCAACCGGCCCGGCCGATTACGGGTTCCACCGCCAGGCTGCTGCCGACCAGGCTGGCTTTGGGGTCAGGTTCGGCTGGGGGCTGGACGGCGCGGCGGCGCTAGCCCCGGAGTCCGATGTGGTGGTGGTGGTCGATGTCATCACTTTCTCGACCACGGTGGCGGTGGCGGTGGAGCGCGGCTGCCTCGTCTATCCCCACCCCTGGCACGAGGAGGACGCCCTGGCACTGGCCAGGCACCTGGGAGCGGAGGTGGCGGTGAGCCGCTCTTTGGTCACCTCTGAGCGGCCCTACTCGCTCTCTCCGGCCACCCTCAGCCGGGCCCCTCGAGGGATGTCGATCGTGCTGCCCTCGCCCAACGGGTCGGCGGTCTCGGCGGCGGCCATGGGGGGCCGAGCGCTGGTACTGGCCGGATCGCTCCGGAACGCCTTCGCGGTGGCCCGTTTCGCCCGGCGTTCTGGCTCGGTGATCTCGGTGATAGCGGCCGGGGAGCGCTGGGGCGACGGCAACCTTGACCCGGCGCTCGAGGACCTGATCGGGGCTGGCGCGATCATAGATGGGCTGAGACGGCGCCGGAGGTCGCCGGAGGCCGCCGCCGCGGCGGCGGCGTTTCGGCAGGCCCGCAAGCAGGGACTTCGCCAGGTCCTGCGGGAGTGCGTCTCGGGACGAGAGCAACGGAGCCGTGGCTACGGCGACGAGATCGAGTGGGCCTCGGCCCTGAACGTCTCCGACGTCGTCCCGCTGCTCCGCGACGGGGCCTACCAGGCGGCCAACTGGCGGGCTCGGGAACTTGGCGGGGACGGCCCGACCGGATAAGACGCCCGGGATATAAGTGGCATCCCCCTGATCGGCAGAGCTCAGCGCCGGCCAGCCTTGGCTTAGTCCAGGGCTGCCTGGTTCAGGGGCTGAGGCGGCTGAGGTCGCCGGGGAAGAGGGCCAACTCGCCCAGCTTCGAGGCTCCGGTCCGAGCAGCCACCCGTCGCGCCAACCCAGTGGGGAAGCTTTCCTGCGGCGGCGTGCCGGGGCAGGGGGCCTGCCGGGTACTCGCGGTTGAAGTGCAAGCGCTGACCCCTGGTCACCAGGCCAAGCTGTGGCAGAGCAGGTCGAAACTGGTGGTAGACCAGCCCCGATCGGTCAGCTGCGGCACCTTTCCCGCGCGATGATTGGGCATGAGACGACTCAGCTGCGATCCGGACTAAGACCCGGACATAGCTGAGGCGAGGAGGAAGCCAGATGAGCGACTACTCGAAGGTGCTAAAGGATCTCGCTCAGCCGATCGCCGAACTTCGCCAGGCGATCCCCGAAGTGTGGGCACACTACGCCGAGACCCACCGCGCGGTGATGGTGGACGGCGAGCTCTCAGCCAAGGAGAAAGAGCTGATTGCGCTGGCCATCTCGGTGGTGAAGAAGTGCGACGGTTGCATCGCCGCCCACGGCCGCGGCGCCGCCCGTCGGGGCGCGACCCCGGGTGAGGTCGCCGAGGCCATCGGGGTGACGCTGCTACTCGAGGGAGGGCCGGCCACGGTATGGGGGCCGCGGGCCTGGGAGGCCTATCAGCAGGCCCGTTCCGAGCCCAACGGAGCCAAGGCCGCGGGCTGATGGTGGGGAGGGCCTGACTGCTACGGGGATGTCCAATCGGCCGGTTCGGCCCGGAAATTGGGCGCCGGTGACCAACCCGTCCAGAGCGTGGAGGTGACACATTGAGCGACTTCAAAGGATTCCTGCTGCGAGGCAGCCTGATCGACCTGGCGGTGGGATTTGTGATCGGCGCCGCATTCACTGCCGTGGTTCAGGCCCTGGTCAAGGGCTTGCTGACGCCGCTGATCGCGGCTGTGCTCGGAAAGCCCAATTTCGCCAACCTCTTCTTCACCGTCAACCACTCGGAGTTCACCTACGGCGAGTTGATCAACGCGCTGATCTCGTTCCTGCTGGTAGCCGCGGTGCTGTACTGGCTGGTGGTGCGGCCTTACCAAGCGCTCTTGGTCCGGGTTCAACGCCACCCGTTGCCCGACCCCACCACCAAGCACTGCCCAGAATGCCTAAGCGAGATCCCCGTCAAGGCCAGCCGCTGCGCCTTCTGTACCAGCCTCCAACCCGGCGCCGCCTGAGCCGGAGCTGGTCCGGGGATGGGAAAGCGCTCGCGGCGGCCTGGCCAGTGCTGCCTGGCCTGTGCCGGAGAGTCGGCCGACTTTGCCCCCGCGCCCGGCGGTCGCGGCTTCCGACTACGGTTGTCCGTATGACCGCGGACCCACCAGCTCGCGCCGACGCCGCACCCGGTGCGGCGTCCCCTAAGCCTCCGGCCCTGCCCCAGCCCCAGACCATGTCCCTGGAGGTGGCGGAGGTATCTGACCTCGGCCCCAACCTGCGGCAGATTCGGCTCCGAGGCCAGGCGCTCCAGGGGTTCCGGCACGCCCCCGGCCAGGACCTGATGCTGCGTCTGCCCCTGAATGCCACCACCCTGGTCAGCCGCCGCTACACGATCCGCCGGGCCGACCCCAAGGCCGGGACCGTCGACCTCAACGTGGTCATGCACGGGGACGGCCCGGCGGCCCGCTGGGCGGTCGCGGCGCGGCCCGGCCAGCTGCTGGCGGAGGTGGTCGGCCCCCGGGGCAAGATCACCCTGGCACCGGAGGTGGCCTGGCACCTCTTCGTCGGCGACGAGACCTACATCCCCGGCGCCTTGGCCATGCTGGAAGCGTTGCCATCCGGTAGTTCCGGCTGGGCCATCCTGGAGGTCGGCGGTCCCCTCGACGAGCAGCCGATCAAGTCCAGCTCAGAGGCCGTGCTCAACTGGATCCACCGGGGCAACACCGGCCCTGGAGATCCACTCCTGCTCCTGGAGCGGCTCCGCCGCTGGACCTTCCCCAGGAGCCCGGGCCAGGTCTACATCGCCGCCGAGCTGAGGGTCGCCGTGGCGCTGCGGGACCACCTGTTGGCCAGCGGGCTGGAACGCGAGCGCGTCTCCGCCAAGGGCTACTGGAGCCTCGGTCGCGCCAATGCCAGCCGGGGCGAGCCGGATGATCCGAAGTAGCTTCGTCGGACCGGGCGGCTGACGCTTGAAGCGGAGCTGGGGCGAGCCGCGTTGACCGTCCGTCGGCCGGGCTGGTATGGTCGCGCCCGTCCGTGGAGATCCTTCAGATAACGGTTCTGGGCCGGCGCTCCTACTTCAACATGATCTCCGGAAGCGTGGAGGGCCTGACCCAACGCAAGGCCCGCCGCAAAACGGCCGGCGGCAGGGCTTCCGGCCCGGTGCTCAGCGTCTCCGAGTTCTGGATCAAGGACTCCAGCAGCTCCGCCAAGCAGCTGGTGGAGGCGGTTCCCGAAGGGTTCGCGGTTCGCAACGGTCAGGCGGCCACGGTGTTGTTCTCCAAGCTGGATAAGAAGGGGCAGAGGTTGCTGGCGGTCCGCAACAACGCCAGTGGCAAGTATCTGATCCTGCCCCCACGGCGCCCCTTCGTGGTGGCCCTGCTTATGTGGCTGGCCGTCGGCTGGGTCGGGTTCTGGGTCAGCGAGCTGGCGCTCGTGTACACCCACAAGCCGACCCTGTCGCTGTTCTTCCTGTTCATCTGGCTGGTGGGCGGCCTCTGGACCCACTTTCATGGCCGGGGCGTGCAGAGGCGCCTCCGCCAGGCCGTTGCCGGCGGACCCAGCCAGCTGGCGCTGCTGATCGACCGCTAGTACCGGTTCGGCGGCGCTAGCGCCGGTAGTGCTCGGCGTAGTCCGGGGTGGGGATCCCCGCTGGCAGGTCGGGAGCCGGGATGGGCGGGTCCGGCCGCACCCGGAGCGGGATCTCACCGGCCCAGATTCGGAGCACCTGATCGGCGCTGGGATCAAGCGGCGGCCCCTGGCGCACCTTGGCCGAAGCGTCCTTCAGATCCAGCCGCAGCACCTTGGTGGCTTTGAGCTCCTTCTGGGTGGGATGGCGGGCGTCCTCCCAGCGTCCCTTGATCACCTGATCCACCAGCGCCTGGAAGGCCACCATCTTCTCGTCGACGTCGGTGACCAGCTGGGCCCGTCCGCTCACCACCACGGAGCGGTAGTTCATGGAGTGATTGAAGACGGACCGGGCCAGCACCAGGCCGTCGAGCAGAGAGACCGTCAGGCAGATCTTCACCCCCGAAGCGGACGTCTTCAGCATCCGGGAGGACGGGGAGCCGTGGACGTAGATGAAGTCGCGCTTTCGCGCATACATGGCGGGCATCACCCAGGGCCGCCCTTGGGCGACGAACCCGAGGTGGCAGATCAGTCCCTCGTCCAGGATTCCGTAGATGGTGTCGCGCCGATAATTGGCCCGTTCCGGATGCCGGCGGACCCGGGTTACCGAGCTGGGCGTGAGAACCACTTCGGACACGCCCTGGATCCTAGCGGAACCAGGCACCGCCCCAGTTCCGGTGCCGGCTCCCGCGCAAGGGCTCTAGCCCTCGGCCTGCGCCAGCTCCCACTCGTAGAGGATGTCGGGTTCGCGCTCCTCATTGCCTGAGCCATCGGTGAACAGAACCGCGCGAAATCCGCGGTTCTCGTAGAAGGCTCGAGCGCCCACGTTGCGCTGGAACGCCCAGAGCCGGAGCCACCCCCAGCTGCGGAGCTTGGCTTGTTCGAGGAGCTGGCTGCCCAGGCCTCGGTGCTGGGAGCTTGGAGCGACGTAGAGATGGGCCACCCAGTCCCGCCCTGGGCTTAGGGCCACGAAGGCCCGGACGGTTCCAGCCTGGGTGGTCACCCAGACCTCATGCTTGGGCAGCATCGCCTCGGGCACCCAGCGGCGCACATCGGCGTCGGAGTGGGCCAGCCGCAACCAAGGCAGTGACTGGTGGACGGCGCTGAGGTAGACATCGGCGATCTGAGCTTGGTCTGAGGCTGCGGCTCGACGCACAGTCGGGCTGGTGTCAGCGGGTTCGGTCATCTCCTGAGCCCCAGCCGCGACCCCGAGCCGGACGGCACCCCAAGGGGCCAGCCATCCCGATCAGCCGCCCCCGGACCGCGATTGACGGTTCGTCCCTCCAGTGGTGCGGTCCGAGTCTCCCCGGACCCCCCGAAAGTGACCGTAGCTGGGACCGGGGCTGGTCCGAACCGGGCCTAGGATAGTTCCGATTTGACCCGGCGATCCTGATCAACCTGACCAGCGCCGATCCGCCCGACCTTCGGCGCCGAGTTTCAACGGGAACGATCAGGCCCGCCGGTGGCCCTGGGCCGCGCGGCTAGGAGGACTGGCGACGGTGCCTTCCGGCTCAAAAGTCGGGCCGGGGCCAGGTTCTCCCCGCCCGGTGGGGCCGGTTCGGAGGCGCCGCGACCCGACCGGAACTGGGAATGACACGGGGTGCTGGACCGGGCGACCATTTTCGAGTACGGTGGCGGAGGGAAGCGGGGAGGAAAGTGACGAGAGAACAGATGCCTAGCGGCACGACCTGGCCTGGCCAGACTATCGGAGGGCTCGGATGATCTGGCTTTTCATGGCACTGGTGCTGGTTGCCCACGAAGGTTCCCATGCGCTGGCGCTGCGGGCCTTCCGGATCCGGTTCGCCCCCCGGGTCTGGTACAGCCGCGACTTTCCCTGGCTCGGATTCGGCTGGAAGTACTTCATCGACGGTATCCATCCCAGCCAGCGACGCACGATTCTGGTAGTGGGCCCGTTCGTGGAGGCCATCCTGTGGTCGGTCGGCGCGCTGATATTCTCGGCCTACTCGGTGGGGCTGTTGGCGATGGCCGGCGCCACCTTGCTGCTCAACCGTCTGGTGCCGGGGGGCGACCTCTGGAAGGCGCGTCGACTGCCTCGCCAGGCGTCCGAAGCAGGAACGGTCGTGACCGGGAGAATCTCAGGTAGCTGAGGAGATGGGGTTGGGCCCGGTCGCCTTGGGGTTGATCGCCTAGGAGCTGCTGTCCCGGCTCACTCCAGACCAGTCAGCGCTGGTGCTGGCGGGCATCCAGACCACGACCAAGCAACTCCAGGTACCCGAAAAAACCGGCGCGGCGGTGGGTGACCCTCGGTCAGATCCAGGTCGGATTCTGGCAGGTCAGATCGTAGACTGATCTCGTGGCCGCATCCAAACCCGGTCCTTTGAAGGGGGCAGAGCGCGCACCCGCGGCTACTCCTCCATCAAGCCGGCCGGAGCTGCCGGGCGGTCTGGGAGCGGGGGTCGCCCCCGGCACCTGGGCCTGGCTCAGGGTGGCAGCGATCGTGGTGGCCGTCTTCGTCGGCTACCAACTCTTGTTGGTGGTGGCCAGCTGGCTGACCTCGATCCTGACCGTGATCCTGGCCCTGGTGCTCGCGGTGGCCATCACCTTCGTCGCCGATCCGGTGGTGGGCTTGCTCCAGCGACGCGCTCATCTGCCCGACTCACTGGCGGTGCTGGTCACGCTGGCGGCAGGGGTGGCGCTGGTAGCTGGGGTGCTCTACATCGTGGGTGGCCCGCTGGTGGGCGAGGCTCGCGGCTTGGCGACCCAGATTCCCCATTTGCTCAACCGCGCCAACATCGAGATCACCCATCTTCGAACTCAGCTGGGCAATCACGGGATCAACGTGGGAGGTGGGGGAGTCGTACCAACCAATTTGACCTCGTATGTCCCAGGCGCCACCGCGATCTTGCTGCACGGCCTCAGCAGCACCGTGACCGTGCTGGTCGACGTCTTCGTCGGACTGGTGATCGCCTTCTGGCTCCTCAAGGATGGCCGCGCTCTGCGCGGGCAGCTTGAGAGTCTGTTGCCGGCCCGGGTGCGCACTGAGCTGTCGTTCGGCCTCGACGCCTTTGCCGTGGTGGTTGGTGGCTATGTCCGGGCCCAGCTATTGATGGCGCTCCTGGTCGCTCTGCTGGCCGGGATTGGCACCGCACTGCTGGGTGTTCCCTTCCCTCTGGTGATCGCGGTGGCCACCTTCACCTTCGAACTGATTCCCCTGGTTGGGCCATTCGTCGGCGGCGCGGTGGCGCTCCTGCTGGCCCTCACCAAGAGCCCGCTGCTGGCCGTGTTCACGCTCATCCTCTTCTTGGCCATCCACATCGTCGAGGGATACCTGCTCGCGCCTCGGATCCAGGCCAAGTTCGTGCGGCTCCACCCCCTGGTAGCGCTCCTCGCGCTCTTCGTCGGCATCGAGGCGGCGGGGTTCTTGGGAGCTCTGTTCGCGGTCCCGGTGGCCAGCCTGTCGGCGGTCTTTCTGCGGGCCGGGGTGCTCGATTGGCGCCACAATCGACCCGACCTGTTCGGGGCTCGCGCCGCCGACGCCGCGACTCTGAGCGGCGCACCAGGGCGCCGGGTCCTACGAGAGTTCACTCCCATCCACCGCGACCTGTGGAACTGGGTTCGGCGTCTGGGCCGGTCCCGAAGGTAGCCGCCCAACCGCGGCCGAGCGTCGGCGAGCTGGCCCTGGCGAGGTGCTGCCCTCGGTCCCTTCCGCGTCGAGGTAGCCTCGGCGTGTCGGCGAAACCCTAACTTCCACCCTCCTGTCGGTCACCCCGATCGAGCCGGAGATTCCGGCAGGCCGCGATCCCGACCTTCCCGAGCCCAGCCTCCGCCCGACCAAGAGGAGATCAGGCTTCCGCTTCGGGCCGGCCGGTAAACCAAGCCAGGACCGGGTGGGGTCAGGTGATCGATCGGTTCGGTACCAAACATCCTGCTTGGGCTACGGACAGCCAGGCGTGCCATGATTTGCTCAGCGAGGCCCACCCGGCACGGGCCGGGATTCACCGGCACCGGAGGTAGCCGCGGCGAATGACTGGAAGTGACCCCAGGGCCGGCGATGCGCATGTATCGTCGGCGCAGGCCAAGTGGACGGCTGTGGAACTGCTGGAGCAGTTCAAACGGCTGCACGGACATCTGGGTGGCCTGCTCAGCGTGCCGGTCAAGTCCGGCGGCCAGGAGGTTGCCGAGTTGGTGACTTCTCGCCAGGCGGATGCACTGCGGAGCCTGGCCGCCGATGGATTGACCATGCGCCAGTTCGCCGAGGCTCTGGGGCTGAGCCGGGGATCGGCCACGGCCATGGCAGACCGGCTCTTGCGTCTCGGGCTGGCGGAGCGGCGCTTCAACGAGCGCGACCGGCGCGAGGTCCACTTGGTGCGCACTCCCCGGGGTCACCGGCTGATCACCGAGCTGGACCGTCGTCAGCAGGCTGCGGTGGAAGCTGTGGCCAACCGCTTCGTCGCCGAACGGATCGTGCCGGTGGGCGACTGCGTGGTCGAGCTGCTGCGGCTTTTGGAAGCGGCCGCGGAAGAGTTGGGCTCTGGCTCCGCGCTACCGGCCTGACCGCCTCACCAAGTCCCGACTCGCCGCGGTCCCGAGCGCCGGCGGTGAGTCAGCCAAGATCGCCAGCCATGTCCTAGGTAGGAGGCAGGTAGGCTCCAGCTATGTCAGAAAACCAGCCCTTCACATTCGAATCTCCGACCGACCAGCCGCCTCCCGATGACCTCGATGATCCGGCCCAAGATGAAGACGAGGACGACCAGGAGCTAGACAACGACGACACCGACGAAGACCAGCCAGACCTGGACCAGTAGCTGGTCGCCGCCGGCCTCGAGCGCGGACGGGGGCGATGCCGAGGCAGCAGCCACGCCGCCCCCGTCCGTCTGAATCCCCGCGATTGGTCCTCGCTACAGCTGGCGCTATTTGCCCGGCCCTCGGTGCTCATGCAGCGCCGCCTCCTCCGCCGGCAGGTCGCTGTCCTCTTGGTCCTGCCCCTGGCTGGCGAACGGGTCCTCGCCGTCCGCCTCAACGATCTCCATTCCCTCGTCTCCCGCACGGGGTGAGCCGGGCCCGGTGTCGGGTTCTTCCTCGCGAAGGCGCTCGTCGAGGGTTTCCCGGTCGCCCCAATCTTGCCGCCGCGGCAGCGAGACGTCGTGGGGACGGTCCTCGTCTCCGATCACTTCGGCGGGATCTGGCTCGTCGCGCCCCGGAATGGCGTTGCCATCGGCCGGGGAGTCGTTCCAGGGCAGGTCTCCGTCGCCGCGCCGGTCCGATGGCCGCTGTCCCATCCTTAACTTCCCCCGTAACTCGATCCAACGCCCGGCGACGATCACTGGCTCCCTTCTAGCAGGGTAGCCGAGCCATCAATCCAAGGATGGCAGGAATTGCGCCCAACCGGGGAGTCCTCCCCGGTGGCAACAGGCTTGGCCGAGGGCGAGCGGCGAAACGTTCAGATGCTAGACCGGTTGTATCAGGCGTACGTCCCCAACACGGGTGAATCGGTATGAATCTAACGGAGCGCCCAGATCCGGGCGCCAACCTCCGAGCGGAGGCCCTGGACGCCATCGACTCATGGGCTTCGGAGCACCTGAGGCTGCTGGAAGCGTCCTACTGGGCTTTTGCGGGCAGCGGCCACTGGCCCACGCTGGCCGAGTTGGATGCCCAGCTCCGAGACCGCAGTCACCCGGTCGAGTTGGCGGCGGTCTGGGGATCCGCGCCCCTGGGGCTGGTACGGACCGGGAGTGACCGGTCGGCGATTTTGTTGGCCCGGGCGCTGTCCTTCTTGGCCGAGGCCAGCCCACTCCTCGACGACCTGGTCGGGGTCATCAGGCTAGCCGTGGCCAAGTACTTGGAGGCCGAGGAGGTCGCCGTCTTGGAGAGCAGCCACGTCAGTGTGGCTCTCCGTCTGGACCCGGCGAGGTTGGACCGGGTCACCAAGGTGCTGTGGTCGGAGCCGGGCCTGTCGGGGGTACGGGTGAGCGGCGCCGAGTGGGCCTGGACTTTGGACGACTCCATCCTCCAGTACCGGGGCGCGACCAGTCTCGAGAAGTACCTGGCCGACCAGGCCTGGCTGCTCTGGCCCGACGGGCCGGTCAGTCCGACCATGGCCCGAGCGGTGCGCCAACCAGGGGCTGACTCCAGTCAGCTGCTGGCGCCCGCCCGGCCGCTTCAGGGAACCTGGAGCCGGGGGGTGGAGTCGGGCTGATACCGGGACCGGGCCAGCAGCTCCGCGGGGCAGTTCGGCCGTCCTACTAAGGCGATTGGTCCCGGCGAGTCGCCCCCGCGGGACCCGGCCATACCCGACGTCGAGGTACCCGCGCCTAGGACTTGGCGATCGCTGGGCCCGATGAGACGAAGACGGACAGCAGGCCGGGCCGGGCGCTCTCGGCCACCCGCACCGCCTCGGCCAGGGTGATGTCCTGGATCCGGTAACCCTGACGGCCGGCGGCCGTGGTCGCGGTCAGCGTCACCAGCCCCACCCGGCGCTGAAAGAATGACTGGTGAATGTTCCAGCCGATGATCCCGTCAGAGGCCAGGATGCAGCGACGGCGCACCAGCGAACCCCATCGGGTCACCAGGCGACCGCCCACCACCGCGTGTCCGAGACTCCGGTAGCGGTCGGCGGCCAGGAGCGGGCTGGCGAACAGCAGGACCAGCACCACCTGCCAGGGCCAGGCCGGGAGTGGGCCTACCTGCCAACCCGCGACCAGGGCCACCAGCGCCGCCGAACCCAGCAGCAGGAGCCGGGTGTAGCGTCGGCGCCGGGCCATCGGCCCGTGCGGCGCCAGGGGACCGGTCACCGTCTCCATGTCCCCCAAGATGGTGGCGGCAACCGTCTCGGCGAGCTTGCGCGGCGCCGGTGGCACCAGCATCGATCCGCCCACCTCGGCACCCCGGCCCACCCGCAGCCCGGTAGCGATGGCGATGCATCGAGCGCCGTGGGCGGCCCGCAGAAGGAGCGGTTCACTCAGCTCGACCCCCCGCAGCCTCCGCTCGTCAAGGGTCACCGCCCGGGTGGTCAGCAGCCCTCGGCTGATGTGGAGAGTACCGGTCGACTGGCGGGTGAGCCGGTAATTCCAGAACGCCAGGACGTATCCGCCAGCGGATGCCAGCCCGATCAGAACCATTGCCGCGACCGACAGGACCACGATCAGAAGTGCGGGGGAGGCGGCACCGAGACTCCCAAGCAAATCATGAACTGGGCCTACCCGGGCGGGGTTGATGTTGGCCTCGCTGGCTATGCGATAGCCGAAACCGACAACCGCCGCCAGGGTGATCAGCCCGGACAGGGTCAAGGGGCCGTAGAGGATCCAGCGGGGGTCCCAAAGGGCCAGCTCCACCTCCGTGGCGCTGTCGGAAGGCGCTTCACTCTGCCGATAGGGCGAGCCGGCGGGACGCGTGGGGAGATGGTGGAGTAGTTCCTGACGCACCCAGGCGCACTCTTCCCTGCTCAGGCCATCCAGCTTGACACCGCCGTCGTCCTTGCGATCGGAGCGGCCGGTGCCAATGGTCACTCTGGCCAGGCCCAGCAGTCGGTGCAGAGCGTTGGCAGTGACGTCCACGGTGCGCACCCGGTCGCGTAGCACAGTGAGGGTCTGGCGTCGGATCAGCCCACGCCGCACCTGGACCTGCTCGGGAGCGATCCGGTAGGTCGTCGTGAACCAGCGCAGGCCCCCGGCGAAAATCACCACGGCGACGCCTGCCAGTCCCCACAGCGATCCGTGACCACTGCTGCCGCCGGCGATCAGCAGCGCCACCAGCCAGGGGATCGCTCGGATCAGCTCCTGAATCGGGTGCAGCACCAGCATGCGGCGATCCAGCCGCCGCCAGCCCGCCAGGGCCGCCGCCGCCGGGCCGTCGGACTCGGCCAAGGGCATCAAGTCGCGTCGCCAGGGCTGAGCTGGGTCTGGTAGGTCAGCTCATCGACCAATCGCTGGGCAGTCTCGAGGTCCAGGCCGGAGATCCGCAGCGGGCCGGCGGCCGAGGCGGTGTTGGCGGTGACGTTTGCCAATCCAAAGAGCTGCTCGATCGGACCGCGCTCGCTGTCGACGGTCTGGATCCGCGAGAGGGGAGCGATGCGGCGTTCCTGGTGGAACCACCCCGACTGGGTGTAGACCGCAACCGCAGTCGCCTCCCAGCGATGGACCCGATAGCGCCACTGGGGCATGATGGTCAGGTGGACGGCCGCGATCACCACCGTGGCCACCAGGCCGACCTGTTGCCAACCGCTCACGTGGTGGCTGACCGCCAGCCAGACGATCTGCGCTACCAGCACAACCAGCCAGCCGATCCCAGCTCGCACCGCCCAGTACCAGATTGCCTTCGGGCTCACCCGGTGCTGTGGCGGACGTAGAAACGGCGACCTGTCGTCAGCGGTCGAGCTCAAGGCTTCTCGGACGGCTACGGTCTGAAATTGGGTGCCCCGGGTGGATCCCCCTCGCGGTGCCGGGTGTCCGCGGCGGCTCGATCGGACCCGCTCGGCGGGGGGCAGGGATCCCGGGCCTCAACCGAACCGCGACGGCGGGCTCGGGCAGGACGCTGGGGGCGCTTCTCCGCCCGTCCCGGCTGAGCAGCCACTGAGGTGGGTGATGCGACCAACACCGGTCCAGCCTAATCAGTTCCCAAGGCCCGGGCGCGGCAGCTGGATCTGCCGGGGCAGACGATTGGACTAGTGTCGGATCAACCGTCGGCCGGCCTCGGTCGATGCTGGGGCATAGGCGATCCCGTAGTACTGGAAGAGGCGGGCCTCCTCCTCGGCCGACAGATCACCGCCCAACTCGATGTTGGGGGCCTGGCTGACCTCTGCCTTGACCCGGGCCACCTTTAGATA
>Ga0307372_10001871_pt1 | contig 35653 bp, 28 predicted proteins | sample OX1MG_FD_202533 | JGI IMG/M metagenome (GOLD analysis project Ga0307372, IMG submission 202533) | Soil microbial communities from Risofladan, Vaasa, Finland - OX-1 | ecosystem: Environmental > Terrestrial > Soil > Coastal area > Acid sulfate soil | place: Finland: Risofladan, Vaasa | collected...
CCACCCTCAGGTGCACGACGGCGTACTGGCCGTGACCCCCGGTCTGTTTCTTGTACGTCTCCTGCGTGTCCGCCGAGGCGGTCACCGTCTCGCGGTAGGGGACCGCGACCTCCTCCCGCTCGACGGTCACGTGAAAGCGGCGGGCGAGCCGCTCCACCGTCACGGCGAAATGGATCTCGCCGGCCACCCCGAGCACCGTCTGGTGGGTCTCGTCCACCCTGGTCACCGCCAACGAGGGATCCTCCTCGCACAGACGCTGCAGTGCGGACATGAGCTTGTCGTCGTCGGCTCGCGACGCGGGCCGCACGGCGATGTTCAACGGGGCAGGCCCAGGATCGGGGACGGCGATGGTCACCGGCATGTCCTGGGGGGCCAACGTGTCCCCTGCCCGGGTGCTGGTGAGCCGGGGGAGGGCGATGAAGTCCCCGGCCACCGCCTCGGTGACCGGGGACGCCTCGCGTCCCCGCAACGACTGCAGGACGTGCAGCCGCTCGTCGCTCCGCGTCCGCGGGTTGGTGAGGACGTCGTCGGGCCGGATCGTCCCCGAGACGACCTTGGCCAAGGTGACCCGGCCGGTGTGCTGGTCCGCCAGGATCTTGCACACCCGGAGCAGCGGGGGACCCGTACGGTTGCAGGCCACCTCGGTCGTGGTGCCACCGGCGATCACACTGACCGGCGCGGCCGAGGCCGGCGAGGGGCAGAGCTCCATCAACAGCCTGACCAGGCGGTCGACCCCTACCCCGGTCAGGCCCGAGCAGCAGAGCACCGGGAACACGGCGCCGGCCGCCACACTGCCGGCCAGGCTGGCCTCGAGCTCGTCGCGGGGGATGGTCTCGCCGTCGAGGTAGCGGGCCATGAGGTCGTCGTCGCCCACGACGATCCCCTCCACGAGCTGCTCGTGGACCTCGTGCTCCTCGTCGACGAGCTCGTCGGGGATGGGACCGACGACTCCGGCCACCGGACCGCCGGCCCCGGGGTCGTACATCGTCGCCGTGTCGTCGAAGAGATCGATCACCCCCCGGAAGGCCTGCTCCGCGCCGATGGGCAGCTCGACCGGGGCGACCCCGGCCCCGAACCGGTCGCGGATCTCGGACAGGGCACGCTCGAAGTCCGCCCGCTCCCGGTCGAGCTTGTTGACGACGACGACGCGGGGGAGCCCGATCGCCGCCGCCGCCCGCCAGGCGTCCTCGGTCTGCGCCTGAACCCCGTCGGTCGCGCTGACCACCACGACGGCCAGGTCGGCGACCGAGAGCGCGGTGGCGACCTCGGCGGCGAAGTCGGCGTACCCCGGTGTGTCGAGCAGGTTCACCTTCACCCCGTCGACGGTCACCGGAGCGAGGGCCATCGACACCGACAGCTGGCGCGAGATCTCCTCCGGCTCGAAGTCGCAGACGGTCGACCCGCGTTCGACCGAGCCCTGGCGTCCGATCGCCCCGGTGGCGGCCAACATCGCCTCGGCGAGCGTGGTCTTGCCCGCCGCATGGTGCCCCACCAGGGCCACGTTACGAATTCCCGAGGTCGACAAGCCCGGCACGCGCGCCTCCCCTCTTCCGGAGTGGAGCATAGGGTGGCGCCGCCCGGCCCGCCCGAAGTGCGCGGCGTGGCGCCGCCCGGCCCGCCCGAAGTGCGCGGCGTGGCGCCGCCCGGCCCGCCCGGACCCCCCTGCCGGGCTCCGCCGGATGGTAGGATCGGAACGAGCACGGCAGGTGGGGGACCGGGCACCGACGGGTCGGTGTGCCGGGCCGGATGATCCTGGGAGCGTGGATGTTCGACGGTCGCTGGCGCAACGCGGTGGACCGGAGGACCGAGCCGATCGGTCGGTCTCTCCAGCGCCGTGGGGTCACCGCTGACGTCCTGACCGCGACCGGCCTGGTCACGGCTACCGCCACGGCTTTCGCCATCGCCCTGGGCCACTTTCATGTGGCCATCGTGTTGCTCGTCCTGACCGGGGCCCACGACCTGCTCGACGGTCCGGTGGCGAAGGCGGCCGGCACGGCGTCGACGCGAGGAGCCTTTTTCGACTCGGTGACCGACCGGGTGGCCGACGCCCTCCTGATGGGTGGGGTCGCCTGGTACCTGACGTCGGCCCACAGGGGCCATCTGGTGGTGCTGCCTCTCGCCATCCTGGGGGTCACCGCCCTCGTCTCGTACGAGAGGGCCAAGGCGGAGGCGCTCGGGATCGCCGCCCGGGGCGGCCTCATGGAGCGTGCCGAGAGGATGATCCTGCTGGGGGTGGGGTTCCTGGCCACCTGGCTGCTGGTCCCGGTCCTCTGGACCCTGCTCGTCCTCACCACCCTGACCGCTGCCGACCGCTTCGTCCGGGTCTGGCGTCTGGCCTCGGGTGAGCCGCCTCCGGCGGCGGCGAAGATCGCCCTCTGGCGCCAGGGCCGCGTTGAGTCGAGATGGCGGAACTGGCGGCAGGGCGTCTCCCCCAGCGGTCGCACAGGGGAGCCGCTCGGTCGTTGGCGGGCACGGCGCCAGGAGTCCCTCGCCAGCCGATCGGGCCGGGCCCGCCGGGCCCGGCGACCGGAGCGGTCCGCCCGTGTGGCGCGGAACAGCTCCCGCAGCTGACGCGGCGATCCACCTGACACCGCCGCACCGTGGGTAGGGCACGTTCGAGGGCGACCTATGTGGCGTACCGCGGGCTCGGCGCCGCCATTCAGCACGCGCCCGAGGCGCTGGCCGGCGGGGTCGCCGCCGCGGTGGCGCAGGTGATGGCGGCCTCAAACGGGACGAAGCGGCACATGGCCGAGCTGCACATGCGCCGGCTGCTGGCCAGCAGCTCACCGGGAACCGCTCCGGACGAGAAGCTGGTCCGGCGACTGGGCAGGCAGGCGTTCCGTGAGTACGCCCGCTACTGGGTGGACGGCGCCCGGCTCGCCGCGGTCGACCCGATCGACGTCTGCCGGCGGATGACGGTGGAGAGCGGGTTCGAGCACCTGCAGCGCGGCATGGCGGAGGGCAAGGGCGTGGTGCTGGCTCTACCGCACGTCGGGAGCTGGGAGTGGGGCGGGTCGTTCCTCAATCAGCAGGGCTACCCGATGACCAGCGTGGCCGAGCGGCTCGAGCCGCCTGCGCTCTTCGAGTGGTTCGTCGGGCAGCGCCGACGCATGGGCCTCACCGTGATCCCCCTCGACAACCACGCCAGCAGCCGCCTGCTCCGGACCCTACGCGAAGGCGGCCTGGTCGGGCTGCTGTGCGACCGTGACATCCTCGGCAACGGGGTGGAGGTCCGGTTCTTCGGGGAGCGCACGACACTGCCCGCGGGGCCGGCCACGCTGGCGCTCCGCTCCGGGGCCACCCTGCTTGCGGCCGTGGTGTACAGCGGCCCGGGGCGCCACCACACGGCGGTGATCTCGGCGCCGTTCGATACCCGCCGCCTGGGGACCCTGCGGGCCGACGTGACCCGGGTGACCCAGGCCGTCGCCTGCCGGTTGGAGGAGTACATCCGCCGCGCCCCCGAGCAGTGGCACATGTTCCAGCCCAATTGGCCGAGCGATCAAACCCCCCCCGCCGCTCCCCGGTCGTCCCGATGAAGGTCGCCATGGTGTGCCCCTACAGCGTCTCGCGGCCCGGAGGCGTGCAGGGTCAGGTCGCCGGGCTCGCCCGCTCGCTCCGGGCGGGCGGGCACGAGGTGACCGTGCTCTCTCCCGACGATGGGCACCCGATCGGCGAAGTGCCGAACCCCCCGGGGAGCGGTCCCGGGATGCCGGCGCCGTCGGTGGTGGTCGGTCGTTCGACGCCCCTGCGGGCGAACGGTTCGGTCGCTCCCGTGTCGATCTCGCCCTTGTCGGCCTGGCGGGCCCACGCATACGTCGGGCGCCACCGTTTCGACGTGGTGCATTTGCACGAGCCGCTGGCGCCGGTGATCGGCTACGGCTTCCTCCTCCGTCCGGAGACGCCCCTCGTCGGGACCTTCCACCGGTCCGGCGACAGCGCCTGGTACCGCGCCCTGCGGCCTGTCGCCCGATGGGCCGGCGGCCGGATCGCCGCAAGGGTCGCGGTGTCCGAAGCGGCCGGCGAGACCGTCCGACGGGCCATGGGCTGCAGCTGCGACGTGCTCTTCAACGGGGTGGAGGTCTCCCGTTTCGCCACGGCCCGCCCGGTCCCGACCGATCGCCCCACTGTGATCTTCCTCGGCCGCCACGAGGACCGCAAGGGACTGGGGGTGCTGCTCGAGGCCTTCGCCGAGGTCACCGATCCGGCGGTGCTGTGGGTGGCGGGGGACGGCCCCCTGACGGCCGGTCTGCGGGAGCGCCACCCCGAGTCGGAGCGGGTGCGATGGCTCGGCGTGCTCGACGAGGAGCAGTTGGCCTCGCGCCTGGCCGGGGCCCACGTCCTGTGCGCCCCTTCGCTGTACGGGGAGTCCTTCGGCATGGTCCTGCTCGAGGCGATGGCCGCCGGGAGCGCCGTGGTGGCGTCGGACATCCCCGGGTACCGCGCCGCGGCGTCGGGGCACGCGTCGCTCGTGCCGCCGGGCGACGCCACGGCGCTGGCCGGAACCCTGCGCCAGGCGGTGGCCGACGCGGGGACGGGGACGGGGACGTCGGCACCTGCCTCGCTGGCTGCGGCTCAGGGGCACGCAGCGGAGTGGTCGATGGACCGGCTGGCCGATCGGTACGTGAACATTTACGAGCGGGTGCTCGGGCGCCCGGGCGAACGCGTATCCTTCGGGACATGACCGACCCTCAGCAGCCGGGCGGCGCTGGCCCCGGATCGGGTGGGGGTCGGTCCCGCTCGCGATCGTCCCGCAACCGCGGTGCTCATCGCTCCCGCCCGGAGCCTGGCTCCGGCCAGCGGTCCGGCTCCGCTCAGGGCTCCACCAACCAGGGCCGGTCCGGCCAGGGCGGTGCCGGCCGCTCCCGCTCCCGCTCCGCTCAGGGCCCCTCCAACCAGGGCCGGTCCGGCCAGAACAGGTCGGACCAGGGCCGCTCCGGCCGTTCCGGATCGGGTCAGGGCCGATCGGGTCACGGCCGGTCCGGCCAGAACAGGTCGAACCAGGGCCGGAGCAGGGCGGAATCGGATGGGCTCGGGCCGGAGCGGGCCGAGCGTCCCGAACCGACCGTCGTCACGTCGGCACCTGCTCCGGGACGGTCGGACGTCGCCCTCAGGAACCGCCGTCGTGCCGGACTGGTGGCGGTGGGTGGCGCCGGCATACCGGGGATCGTGGTCGGCGCCGTTCTCACCGCCGTGGCCGGATGGCCGGCCGGACTGGTGGCGTTCGGCCTGGTGACGGTCTTGGGGGCGCTCTTGGTCTGGTACCGGTCCACCGCGATCTCGCTCCGGGTGCTTGGGGCGGTCCCGTGCCGACCGGACGACCAGCCCCGGCTGTTCAACGTCACCGAAGGGCTGTGCGCGACCTTCGGGCTCCGGGTGCCCGAGCTGTGGATCGTCGACGACCCGGTGCCCAACGCCTGCACGCTCGGCCGGTCGGCCCACGAGGCCGTCCTGGTCGTCACGGCCGGGCTTCTCGAGCAGCTCGACCTGATCGGGCTCGAAGGGCTGATCGCCCACGAGCTGGCCCACGTGAAGCGGCACGAGACGGTGCTCGCGGGCGTCGGCGTCGTCGTCCTGTGGCCCTATGCCCGGCTCACCGGGCGCGACGAGCTCCTCCGCGCCATCGTGGGCCCCGGGCGCGAGTACCGGGCCGACCAGCTCGCGGTGGCCACCGTGCGCTACCCCCCGGGCCTGCGGGACGCCCTGGCCGCGGTGGCCGGCGGGCCGGCGCCCTTGGCGGGTTCGGTCTTCGCCGTCCCCCGGCTGGCCAGGACCCGGTGGATCTGGGTCGACCCGGACCCGGTCCGACGGGCCGAGCACGAGGGGACGATCGAGGCGCTGAGCGTCCGGATCGCCGCGCTGGCGGAGTGGTGAGCGACGGCCGGCCCGGGCTACCGGGCCGGTGCCCCTACCCCGGTAGCATGGCGGGATGAGCAGCGAGGCGAAGGGAACGTTCACCGTCAAGCGCGGCCTGGCCGACATGTTGCGGGGCGGCGTCATCATGGACGTCGTCGACGCCCAGCAGGCGAAGGTGGCCGAGGATGCCGGTGCGGTGGCCGTCATGGCCCTCGAGCGGGTCCCGGCCGACATCCGCCGCGACGGCGGGGTCGCCCGCATGAGCGACCCCGCCCTCATCGAGGGGATCCAGCAGGCCGTGACCATCCCGGTCATGGCCAAGGCCCGCATCGGGCATTTCGCCGAGGCACAGGTGCTCGAGTCCCTCGGGGTGGACTACGTCGACGAGAGCGAGGTGCTCACCCCGGCCGACGCCGACCACCACATCGACAAGTGGGCGTTCACCGTTCCTTTCGTCTGTGGCGCCACGAACCTGGGCGAGGCGCTCCGGCGTATCTCGGAGGGGGCGGCGATGATCCGCTCGAAGGGCGAGGCCGGGACGGGGAACATCGTGGAGGCGACCCGGCACCTACGGTCGATCATCGGCGACATCCGGAAGGTGACCCAGGCCGATCCGGCCGAGCGGTACGCCTGGGCCAAGCAGCTCGGCGCGCCCATCGGGCTGGTGGAGGAGGTCGCCGCGACCGGCAAGCTACCGGTCCCGTTGTTCTGCGCCGGCGGTATCGCCACCCCGGCGGACGCGTCGCTGGTCATGCAGCTCGGCGCCGAGGCGGTGTTCGTCGGGTCCGGCATCTTCAAGAGCCACGAGCCGGCGCGGATGGCCAGCGCCATCGTCGAGGCGACGACCCACTTCGGGGACGCCCAGCACGTGGCCAAAGTGAGCCGGGGGCTCGGAGAGGCCATGCGGGGCGAGGAGATCTCCTCGCTGTCCGAGCGGTTGGCCGATCGCGGCTGGTAGTCCGCTGGTGAGGATCGGCGTCCTTGCGCTGCAAGGTGACGTGCGCGAGCACGTCGCAGCCCTGGGTGATCTCGGCGAGGATGCGGTCCTCGTGCGCCGTCGGGCGGACTTGGTCGGGCTCGGGGGCATCATCCTGCCGGGAGGCGAGTCGACCACGCTGTCGATGCTGCTGGAGTCCTCCGGCCTGTTCGGCCCGTTGGGCGACGCGCTGGCCGCCGGCCTGCCGGCATTCGGGACGTGTGCCGGGTTGGTCCTCCTGTCGAGCGAGGTCCTCGGCGGGCGACCGGACCAGCGGGTCTTCGGGCAGCTGCACTGCACGGTCCGGAGGAACGGCTACGGCCGCCAGGTCAACTCGTTCGAGACGGCGGTGCCCGCCATGGGCGTGCTCGACGGCGGAGCCGGACCGTTGCCGGCGGTGTTCATCCGGGCACCGGTGGTGGTGGACGTCGGGCCCGAGGTGGAGGTACTGGCCGTCCTGGGCCGTGGCGACGGCGAGCCGGCCTCGCCGGTCGTCTGCCGGCAGGGCGCGGTGCTGGCCACCACCTTCCATCCCGAGCTGACCGGGGACCGGAGGCTCCATCGGGTCTTCCTGGGCATGGTCGGGGCCGGACCGGTGGTCGGGGCCCCGCCCGTGGCGGGCTCGGCCCTTTCGGGACCGGGTCGGCGAGGGGTCGTCCGGTAGCATCGCCTCGACCCCTGCGTCCCCGGGGCCGGAAGGGAACCTCACGATGTCGGGTCACTCCAAGTGGGCCACCACCAAGTACCGCAAGGGCGCGCAGGACAAGGCGCGGGCGAAGGTGTTCGCCAAGCTCATCCGGCAGGTGGAGGTTGCGGCTCGCGAGGGCGGCAGCGACATGAACGCCAACGCGACGCTGCGGGCCATGTACCAGAAGGCGCGCGACTCGTCGGTCCCCCTCGACACGATCGAGCGCGCCATAAAGCGCGGGAGCGGGGAGCTCGAGGGCGTCCGTTACGAGGCCGTCAACTACGAGGGGTACGCGCCGGGGGGGGTGGCGGTGATCGTCGAGACGCTCACGGACAATCGCAACCGCACGGGAGCCGAGGTGCGGAACCTCTTCAGCCGTAACGGGGGTTCCATGGCCGAGCCCGGATCGGTGAGCTGGCAGTTCGAGCGCAAGGGTGTGCTCACCTTTCCGCGGTCGCTCGACGAGGACCGCATCACCGAGGTGGCGGTGGAGGCGGGGGCCGAGGACCTCTCGGACGCGGGGGAGCGATGGGTGTTGACCTGTGCCCCGACGGACCTGCACGCGGTGCAGGCCGCGCTCCAATCGGCCGGGCTGTCGCCGGAGTCCGCGGAGCTCTCGCTCGAGCCGACCACCACCGTGCCGGTGCCCGACGAGGGTGAGGCCCGTCGGATCCTGCGGATGCTCGAGGCGATCGACGACCACGACGACGTGCAGGCGGTGCACGCCAATTACGACATCCCCGAGCAGGTGCTCGCCTCTTTTGAGGGTTGAGGTCCGGAGCCGGCGACCGGCGCCGACGATCCTGGCCGGCTCCGGTTACTTGGCGGTCGGACCCTTGGGGACGTCGCGGAAGGGGACGTCCCGATCGAGGGTCCGTTCCCGGGGCATGCCCAGGACCCGCTCGCTGACCACGTTGCGGGACATCTCGGTCGTCCCGCCACCGATGCACGACGCCTGGCGGACGAGGAACCCCATGCCGTAGCCGGCCGACTGCTGGTCGTCGGGCGCCCAGGCGACACCGGCCGACCCGGCCAGCTCGAACTCGATGGTCGCGAGGCGCGTCTGGAGCATGCCGCCCATCACCCGGGTGAGGCCGGCCGCCTGGTCGGAGATCTTCCCGGTGGCCATCGCCTTGGTGATCCGGCCGGCGAGGGCACGGGTGGCGAGGGTCAGGGCGTGGGCCTCGCCGATCTGGTCTCGGGCCAGCGGGTCGTCGAGCCGTCCGCCGGCGCGGGCGAGGTCGAGCAGCGCGTTCGAGCCGCCACCGCCGGCGTTGTCGCCCGAGGGCCGGATCGTGAGCGAGGAGAGCGCGAAGCTCTTCTCGTAGAACATCCACCGGATGCCCACGGTCCAGCCGTCGTCGACCTGGCCGATGCGGTCACCGTCGGGGATGCGGACGTCCGAGATGAACTCCTGGCAGAACTCCTTCGAGCCGTTGAGCATCTCGATGCGGTGCACCTCGATGCCGGGCTGGTGGATCTTGAGCATGAACACGCTGAGTCCGCGGTGCTTGGGCACATCCCAGTTCGTGCGGGCCAGGCACAGGCCCCAGTCCGACCACCAGGCGCCGGTCGTCCAGATCTTCGAACCGTTCAGCACCCACTCGTCGCCGTCGCGGACCGCCGTCGTCTGGGCGCCCGCGACGTCCGAGCCGCCGCTCGGCTCCGAGAGGAACTGCATCCAGATCTCCTCGCCCTTCAGGATGGCGGGGATGTGGGCGAGCTTCTGCTCCTCGCTCCCGAACTCCAGAAGGACCGAGGCACAGGGCGCGAAGGTCGGCACCTGAATGCGGTCCGGGTACTGGTAGCCGACAATCTCCTCGTTGAACGCGGCGGCGTGCGCCGTGGTCAGCCCCTGGCCGCCGTAGGCCTTGGGGAAGCAGATCCCGGCGAGCCCGCCGTCGAAGAGCAACCGCTGCAGGTCGCGGTTGCGCTGCACGTCGGCCAGCTCCTCCTCGTCCGAGAGGATGCCGCGTGCGAAGGAACCCGGGTCCCGGGTCGCCCGGGGCATGTTCTCCTTCAGGAAGGCCCGGGCCCGCTGCCGGAACTCCTCGACGCTCTCGACGCTCATCAGCTGTTCTCCCTCTTCTGCAGGATGGCGGTCAGACGCTCGCGGTGGTCGGCCACCGTGCCGTGAAGGTGAGATCCGAGGACCACGCGTCGAAGGTACAGGTGCAGATCGTGGTCGAACGTGACCCCGATCCCGCCGTGCATCTGGATGCAGTCGTGCATCAGCTCGGGCCCCTGTGCACCGATGTACGCCTTGGCCGCGCTCACCATCTCGTCGGCGTCGTCCGCCCCGTCCTGCACGGAGCGGGCCGCCACGTCGGCCAGGGCGTGGCTGGCCTCGAGCCACATCTTCATGTCGGCGAAACGGTGCTTCAGCTCCTGGTACGAGGCCAGCGGCCGGCCGAACGAGTAGCGGTTGAACGACCATTCGATGGTGATCTCGAGCGCGATGTCCATGGCGCCCACCATCTCGGCGAGCTCGATGACCAGGGCGAGCTGGAGCTGGCGCTCCACGTCGGCCCCGGCCCCTCCGGGTTCGCCCAGCACCGCGGACGCGGGCACCTCCACGCCGTCGAAGGCGACGGAGGAGAAGCGGCGGGTCAGGTCGACCCCGTTCATGAGCGCCGTGGTGACCCCGGGGGCGTCACCCGGGACGAGCAGCTGGGTGAGTCCCTGCGGGGTCCGGGCGGCGACGAGCAGGAGCTGCGACTGGTCCGCCGACTCCACCGGGAGCTTGGTGCCCGAGAGCACGAAGCCGTCACCGCTCGGCACCGCCTCGACCCCGACGTCGCCCAGCCGGTCGTGGGGCCGGGGCTCGGCCAGGCACCAGGTGGCGAGGAGCTCGCCGGCGAGGATGCCGGGGAGATACGCGCCCTTCTGCTCGGCCGTGCCCGAGCGCGACAGCGCGCCGGCCACCACGTTGTTCGGGACGAGGGGTCCGGGCGCCGCGTGGCGCCCGAACTGAAACCCCACCAGCGCGAGGTCCGCCACCCCGTTGCCGCTGATGCTCCCGCCGCCGTCGTCCTCGCTCACGACCAGCGAGGTCCACCCGAGCTCGGCACCCTGGCGCCAGTAGTCGCGGCCGAATCCCACCGGGTCGTCGCGCAGGGCGCGCAGCTCCACCGCCGGCGCCTTGTCCTCGAGGAACTTCGTCGTCGTCTCGGCGAAGAATTCCTGATCGGACGTGAGCTCGAGCTCCACTTTCTCGTCCCTCCTCGTCGTGCCCGGCTACCGCCGGCCGGCGGTGCCCCGCACCTCATAACCCTGGGCATGTTAGAGGTTCCGAGCAAGCGGGGTCGTGTCCATCCCCGCGTGCCGGCCGTCGCCGGGCTACATTCGAACGCATGTTCGTACTCGGAATCGACCCCGGGCTCTCGCGCTGCGGGTACGGTCTGGTGCGGCCCGGCGACGGCCGCAACGGCGACCTGGTGGCCGAGGCGGCCGGGGTGATCGAGACGGACCCGCAGGCGGCGCTGCCGGAGCGGCTGTGGATCGTCCAGCAGGAGCTCCGGGCCATCCTCGCCGAGTTCCGTCCCGACGCGGTGGCCGTGGAGCGCGTGTTCTTTCAGGTGAACGTCCGGACCGCCATGTCGGTCGGCCAGGCCAGCGGGTTGGCCCTGGCCGCGGCAGCGGAGCGGGGCTGCGCCGTGGTGCAGTACACGGCCAACGAGGTGAAGCAGGCGCTGGTCGGGTACGGCAGCGCGACGAAGGAGCAGGTGCAGCGGATGGTGGCCGGCGTGCTCCGCCTGCGTGAGCCCCCGCGCCCGCCCGACGTGGCCGACGCGCTGGCGCTGGCGGTCTGCCATCTGACGACCATGCCGCTGCGTGCCGCGGTCGCCGCCGCCGGGGGGGACCGATGATCGGGTCGCTGCGGGGATCGCTCGCGGCTCGGACGGGGACCGGCGAGGTGATCGTCGAGGTCGGTGGCGTCGGCTACCGCCTGGCCGTCACCCCGGCGACGGCTGCGGCGCTGGGGACCGGGGGCGAGGTCATGCTGCATGTCCACACCCATGTCCGCGAGGACGCCCTCGTGCTGTACGGCTTTCTCCACGACGACGAGCGCCGGTGCTTCGAGGCGTTGCTGGGCGCGCACGGGGTGGGACCGTCGCTGGCCCTGAACGTCCTGGCCGTCCTGTCGCCCGCGGCGCTCTCGACGGCCGTGCTCGAGGAGGACGCCGACACCCTCTGCGCCGTGCCGGGGGTCGGCCGCAAGACGGCCGCCCGCCTGCTCATCGACCTCAAGAGCCGCCTCGATCTCCCGGACCTCTCGGGCCTGACCACGGGGTCGCCGGCGTCCGAGCGCTCGCCGCAGGCCGAGGCGCGTGCCGCGCTGGCCGAGCTCGGCTACGGGCCCGAGGAGATCCGCGGCGCCCTCGACGGCCTGCACGAGGAGATGGGGGTGGAGGACCTCCTCAGGCTGGCCCTGCGGGAGCTGGCCGGTCGATGAGCACCGGCGCCCGGCGCGAGGTGCTCGGGGCCGAGGGCCTGTCCGGGACGCAGGGACACCCGGCGGTGGACGTCGGATCCGAGCCGGCGGTCCCCGGACGGGGAGTGGACCCCGTGGCGGGGCCACGGGAGGAGGTCGAGGAGGCGGGCCTGCGGCCCCGGAACCTGCGGGAATTCGTGGGGCAGTCCGAGCTGGTGGAGCATCTGGGCATTGTCCTGGGGGCGGCGAAGCGCCGGAACCAGCCGGTCGACCATCTCCTGTTCGCCGGCCCGCCGGGCCTCGGCAAGACCTCCCTGGCCGGGATCGTCGCGGTGGAGCTCGGGGTCGGGTTCCGGGTGACCTCCGGGCCGGTGCTGGCCCGCCCCGGCGACCTCGCCGCCCTCCTGACCGACCTGCACGAGGGCGACGTCCTCTTCATCGACGAGATCCACCGGCTGCCCCGGACGGTCGAAGAGGTGCTCTACCCGGCGATGGAGGATGCCAAGCTCGACATCCTGATCGGCAAGGGGCCGACCGCCCGGTCCATCCGCCTCGACCTCCCGCGCTTCACCCTGATCGGCGCGACCACCCGGACCGGGCTCGTCGCCGCGCCGCTCCGGGACCGCTTCGGGTTCGTTGGCCGCCTCGACCTGTACGAGCCGCCCGAGCTGCAGGAGATCGTGGACCGCTCGGCGCGGATCCTCGGGGTGGAGATGGACGCCGAGGGTGCCGCCCGGATCGGCGAGCGGTCCCGGGGCACCCCCCGGATCGCCAACCGGCTGCTTCGGCGGGTGCGGGACTTCGTGGAGGTCCGCGGGGACGGGATGATCACCGGTCCCGCCGCGGTGGAGGGGCTCGAGCTCTTCGGGGTGGACGAGCTGGGCCTCGACAAGGTCGATCGGGCGATCCTCGACACCCTCTGCCGGCGGTTCGCCGGCAAGCCCGTCGGGCTCACCACGCTGGCACAGTGCATCGGGGAGGAGGCGGCGACCATCGAGGACGCCTACGAGCCCTTCCTGCTGCAGCAGGCTCTCATCCAGCGGACACCGAGGGGGCGGGTGGCCACGGCCCGGGCCTTCGCCCACGTGCAGGACGGCAGCCGGTTGCTCTGAGGGGACCGCCGCCGCCCACCGGCCCCCCACCTCAGGCGGGGACGGGCGGGGCCGCCGAGGCAGGTCGACGGTTGAGAGGGAGCAGGACCCGGAACGTGGTGGACCACCCGGGGGTGTCGACGATGTCGACGGAGCCGTCATGGGCCTCCACCACCGACTTGGCGATCGCCAGACCGAGGCCGGTACCCGGGACCCCTTCGTCGGCGGCCGACGCCAGCCGGTAGAAGCGCTCGAAGAGCTGCGGCCGTTCGGCGGCGGGGATGCCGGGACCGTCGTCGAGCACCTCGAGCCGGGCGAAATGCCCGAGCGTCCCCACCCGGACCATCACCCGCCCACCCGGTGGCGTGAACTTCACCGCATTGGAGAGGAGGTTGCCGAAGAGCTGGTGGAGGCGGTCGGGATCGCCGTTGACGACCACCGGCTCGTGGGCCACGAGCGACAGCTCGATCCTGCGGCCGGCCGCCTGGCGGGCCATGGTGTCGATGGCCTCGGTGGCGATCAGGGCGAGGTCCGTGTCGACGAAGTGGACCCGTAGGTTGTGCCCGCCCCCCGGGTCCGACAGGAGGTCCTCCGCGACCCTGAGCAGCTGCAGGGAGTTCCGGTCGATCGTCCGCAGCATGTGGACCTGCTGGGCATCGAGCGCACCGCCCTTGCCGTCGAGCAGGAGCTCCACGAAGCCGCGGATGGAGGTGAGGGGGGTCCGGAGCTCGTGCGAGACGGTGGCCACGACGTCGTCCTTCATCTGGGTCAGCTCGCGGAGCCGGTGGTTCTGCTCGACGAGCACCTCGGTCACCTCCCGCTGCACCGCCAGCAGGCGCTCGCGCTCCGCGCCGAGCTCCTCGCGTTCGGTGACGTCGCTGGCGACCGCCACGTAGCCCAGATGGGTCTCGCGGCCGGCCCGCGTCGTGACGGTGAACGCGGCCCGCCGCGGGCTCCCGTCCTTGCGCACGTAGGTCCAGATCGAGCCCTCGCCGACCCCGGACGGTCCGCCGGTCAGCACGCCCATGCCCGGGTGGACGCCCATCTGCGCCGCCCGAGTGACCACGTCGCCCTGGTCGAGGAAGTCGGTCAGCGAATGGAGCCCGATCACCTCGTCGGCCCGGTAGCCGAACATGCGCTCGGCTCCCGCGGAGAAGAAGGAGATGACCCCGTCGGTACCGGCGCCGATGATGGCCGTCTCCGTGGCGGCGCGCAGGAGCGAGTCGAGCTGCTCGCGTGCTTCCACCGCCTCCCGGGCGCTGCGCTGGGCCGACAGCGAGTGCCGGGCCAGGTTGGCGACGTAGGTCCGGTCACGGGCGACCATGGTGAGGAACGAGAAGGACACGAGGGCCGCGACCACCGTGGTGACCACGACCAGGCGCCACTGCGACGACGGGTAGGCGGGCGCCCCCACCACCAGCATCGGGACGACCAGGGCGGCGATCACCGCACCGAGCCCGACCGCCAGGTATGAGCGTTTGCCGTAAAAGGCCAGCCAGACGATCGGGAGGATGTAGAGGGCGACCAGCCCGGCCTGGTCGCCCTGGGCGTCCCTGATGAGGGCGGTCACGGCCACGAAGCCCACCGGGATCATCGGCCAGACCCACTCGGGCAGGCGTCGCCACGGGAGCATCAGCGCGGCGCCGGTCAGGAGGAAGAAGATGACGCCCGCGACCACGACCTCGGTGGTGCTCCGGTGCGGGAACGGGAGGAGGCCCACCAGCACCGAGAGCGCTCCCGCCAGGGCGAAGGTGGGCACCCGCCGCCGCAGGGTCCCGTGGTAGGCGGGGGGGCCGTCCACGGCCGCGTCGCCGGGATCCGGTGCGGGAACCGGTGCGGGATCCGGAGCGCTGGCGTCGCCGGGACGGTCGACCGAGGCGCCCGGCCCCGCGCTCATCCTCTCTGCTGGCGGTAGCGGTAGCCGAACCCGCGCACGGTCTCGAGCGGGGAGGCGTCGGCGTCGTCCCAGCCGAGCTTTCGGCGCAACCGGAGCACGGCGTACTTGACCCGGGCCGGCGCCAAGCCCGAAGGGTCGTCCCAGGCGAGCTCGATCAGCTGGTCCGCCGAAAGGATCTGCCCGCTGTGCCGGACCATGGCCGCCAGGAGCCGGTACTCGGTCGGGGTCAGCACCACGGCCTCCCCCTGCAGGCTGACCTCCTGGTGCACGAGGTCGACCCGGATGACGCCGTCGTCGAACACCGCCCGGGGGCTCGAGCCGGCCATCTGCCTCCGGCGGATGGCCTGGAGCCGGGCCAGGAGCTCCACCCGGCTGAACGGCTTGGTCAGGTAGTCGTCGGCTCCGGCGTTGAGCCCGCGGACCTTGTCGCGCTCCGCGGACCTGGCGGTCAACACCAGCACCGGCGCGTCGCTCATGTCACGGATCCGCTCCAGGACCTGCCAGCCGTCGAGGTCCGGGAGGCCGAGGTCGAGGATGACCAGGTCGGGCCGCGCCTGGTGGAACGCCCTCAGACCGTCTCGGCCGCTCGACGCCTCGGTGACCGTGTAGCCCTCCCGGTCGAGGAGGGCGCGGAGGAGCTGTCGGATGTCGGCATCGTCCTCGATCGCAAGCACCGAGGTGCCACCTTCGCGCACGTCGCCTGTCCTCGTTGGGCTGGTCGGATCCCAGGAGTCCCGGGTGGACGGCCCGAACGCCGTCACGCCGGGATCGTACCCTCGGGCTGCTGGCTGAAAGGGGACCATCGGTTGGGGCTCCATCTCGTTACCGGGGCGTCGGGCGCCGGGGGGAGCAGGGGGACCGGGTCGGCCACCGCGCCACCGACGGGCCGCCGATCCCCACCCCGCTCCCTCCGGCTCCCTCCGACCCCTCCTCCGCCCTGTGTGCTCCGGTTCCCGTCAGACGAGTCTCGACCAGGCCCGGTGGGTTCGGGGTGCTTCCCGGTTGCAACTCGGTTGGGATCGGGACCCGGACTGCAGCCCGGGCCGGGGGTCCGAGGGCCCGTCCCGACGACCGTCGGGAGGTACCGGCAGGTTGTAGGGTGTCCCTCCTGTGCAGACCCCCTTCGGGCGCGGAAGCGTCCATCCCCGATGACCGGTGCCGCCGAAGTGCTGGGTGCCGCGACCAAGAGCTCGAGCAGCCCCGTCTTCCTGATCGTCCTGGTCGGGATCGTCGGTGCCGTCTACTTCCTCTTCCTGCGTCCCCAGCAGCAGAAGCAGAAACAGCATCGTGCCCAGCAGTCCCAGGCGGAGGTCGGTGACGAGGTCCTGACCGTGGGCGGGATCGTCGGGCGGGTGGTGGACGTCGCCGGTGACCGCGTCACCATCGTGTCCGGCGAGGAGTCCGAGGGGACCGCCGCCGCGGGGAGCGTGCCGACGCGCCTCGTGCTGGTGAGGCAGGGCATTGCCCGCAAGATCGAACCGGTGGTCGTCGACGACGAGCTCGACGACGACCACGAGGACGACTACGACGACGACGACCGGGCCCACGAGGATCACGATCAGGACCACGACGCCGGCGACGACGGACCCCCGAAGGGAAGCCGGGAGAGGTGAGCCCACCGTCGTCGCGCGCTCCGGCTCGGCGGCAGCGGGCGTGGCTGACGAGTGTGATCGTGGTGGTGGTCCTGGCCGTGGGCTCGCTCGCGGCGACCCTGGGCCTCAAGTGGCACCCGTTGCTCGGCCTCGACCTGGCCGGCGGCCTCTCGGTCATCTACAAGCCGGCGCATCCGGTCTCGCAATCGGACCTGAACGAGGTCGTCACCATCCTGACGAACCGGGTGGACGCGCTGGGGGTGTCGGGCGCCCAGGTAGGCACCCAGGGCGGCAACGTGGTGGTGTCGATCCCCGGGGTGAAGAACCCCCAGCAGATCCTGAACACCATCGGCCAGACCGCGCAGCTTCTCTTCCGGCCGGTCGAGTGCTTCGCCCCGGCCTACACGGCGCCCAAGGGCAAGGCTGCGAGCGCGGCGGCGACCCTGCCGACGTGCGGGGCGGGCTACCAGTTGAGCCAGGCGAACATCGCGGTCACCCCCAACAGCTCGACCGCGCAGGGGTACACGGCGAACTCCATCCCTCCCGACCCGGCGTTCGCTGCGGTGAAGAGCGCCGAGCCCTCCGCCGACAAGGCAGGGGAACGGGTCCTCCTGCCCGGCCTGCCGGGAGCGGGGGCCGCGAGCCGTTACGTGCTCGGGCCCTCGCAGATGACCGGCCACTCGCTCAAGGGAGCGCAGGCGCAGCAGACCCAGGCGGGCGCCTGGGTGGTGAACTACTCGCTGAGCGGCGCTGCCGGCTCCCAGCTCTGGGACAAGGTGGCGCAGCAGAACTTCCACCAGTACCTGGCCATCGAGCTCGACGGGGTCGTGCAGTCCGCGCCGATCATCCAGCCGGCGCAGACGTCGTTCAGCTCGTTTCAGGGGCAGGGCGAGATATCGGGCAGCCTCACCGAGACCGAGGCCAAGACCCTGGCACTGGCCATGCAGTTCGGCTCCCTGCCGGTTCGGCTCGACGCGCTGACCACCCAGACCGTCTCGCCGACGCTCGGGAAGTCCTCGCTGGTCGCGGGCCTCGGCGCCGGCATCGCCGGCCTGGTCCTCGTGCTGCTGTACGTCATCGGGTACTACCGCGCCCTCGGCCTGGTCGTGATCACCGGTCTCGCCCTGACCGCCGCGCTGCTGTGGGCCATCGTGGCCGTCCTCGGGCACACCCAGAACCTGACGCTCGACCTGGCCGGCGTCACCGGCCTGATCGTCTCCATCGGGATCACGGTCGATTCCTACATCGTGTACTTCGAGCGCCTGAAGGACGAGACCCGCGCCGGGCGGACCATCCGGACCAGCGTGGAGCGGAGCTTCGCCAGCGCCTGGCGCACGGTGCTGGCCGCCGACCTGGTGTCGCTCCTCGGTGCGGTGCTGCTCTGGATGATCGCCATCGGCGCGGTGAGGGGCTTCGCCTTCTTCCTCGGCCTCTCCACCCTGCTCGACATCGTCATCACCTACTTCTTCACCCGTCCCCTGGTAATCCTGCTCGGGCGGAGCGAGCGCATCACCGGCGCGCGCCGGTTCGGCGTCGCGCGCGGCCTGGCCGTCGGAGCCGACTCGTGACCACGGGCGGAACCGGGCCCGGCGGGAACACCGGGAGCGCCCGTCACGGCGGCGCCTTCGCCCGGATGTACCGGGGGGAGACCAGGTTCGACTTCGTCGGGCGCCGCCGCTGGTGGTTCCTGATGTCGGGCATCCTGATCGGCCTCGGGCTGATCTCGCTCGGGTACCGAGGGCTGAACCTCGGCATCGACTTCCGGGGCGGGAGCGCCTGGACGGTGAGCGCCCCCGGGGTGACGCAGGCGCAGGCGACCGACGCCGCCACCGCGGCCGGCCTCTCCCAGCCGACGGTGCAACTGCTCGGGCGGGGGGGCTCCCAGCAGTTGGAGGTGCAGGCCGACATCAACAACCTTCCGAACCAGCAGCAGATCGACGTGTCGCAGTCGGTGACCAGTGCCCTGGCCAAGCTCACCCACCACCCGACGACCGACGTCTCCGTGGTGCACGTCGGGCCGACCTGGGGCGGCGAGATCACCACGCGCGCCCTCGTCGCCCTCCTCGCCTTCTTCGCCGCGGTGGTGGTCTACATCAGCTTCCGGTTCGAACCGAAGATGGCGCTGGCGGCCTTCATCGCCATGATCCACGACCTGCTGGTCACCATCGGCGTCTACTCCCTGGCCGGGTTTCAGGTCACACCCGACACCGTCATCGCCCTCCTCACCATCCTCGGCTACTCGCTGTACGACACGGTGGTGGTCTTCGACCGGGTGCGGGAGAACACCAAGGGGGTGGGGGCCACCGGGCGGATGACCTACTCCGACATGATCAACCTGTCGATGAACCAGACCCTGGCCCGCTCGATGAACACGTCGCTGGTGGCGATCCTCCCGGTGCTGGCGGTGCTGGCGATCGGTGCCCAGCTCCTCGGGGCCACCACGTTGCAGGACTACGGGCTCGCCCTCTTCGTCGGGTTGCTCAGCGGGGCCTACTCCTCGATCTTCATCGCGTCGCCCGTCCTGGCCATGCTCCGGGAGCGTGAGCCCCGGTACGTGGCGATCCGCCAGCGGATCGAGTCGCGCGGTGAGCGGGCCGACGTGCTCTCGCCGTCGGCCGCCGCGCTGGCCACGACGGGTGCCGGTCTGGCCGGGGCCGGGGGCGGTGGCGGCCGCAACGGCGGCGGCCGGTCCGGGGTCCTGCGCCCCGGTGCCGCACGGTCGGCGCCTGGCCGGGGCGGCGACGTTCCCGCTCCGGGCGGAAAGGCTCCGACGGACACCGGTGCGGCTCCGGGGCCCCTCTCCCCGGCCGGGTCCGCTTCGGGCTCCGGCCAGGCCCCGGCCGGCGGTGGGACCGGTCATGGCGCCCGTCCGGGGGGCGGTGGCCCGAACCGGCAGGCTCCGCGCCCTCGAAAGGGCTCCAAGTCGAGGAAGCGTCGCTGACCAGCACGAGCGGCGCCAAAGCGGCCGGGATCGCCACCGGGTCGGGTAGCGTGGGGGGATGGTGAGCCTGGCGCGGGTGTCACCGGGCGACGCCCTGTCCGAACTGCCCGGGGACCTGCTCGGGACCGTGCTGCGCGAGTTCTCGGAGCGCCGGCCCGGTGAGGACCCCCAGATCATCGTCCGGGCCGGGACCGTCGCCGCCCGCGCCCATGCGGGCCAGTTCCGCAAGTCCGGTGAGCCGTACGTGACGCACCCCGTCGCCGTCGCCGGCATCGTCGCCGAGCTGGGGCTCGATGCGCCGACGATCGCCGCAGCGCTGCTCCACGACGCGGTGGAGGACACGGGCCTCACGCTCGAGTCGCTGGCCGGGGAGTTCGGGCCGGTGGTGGCCCGCGTGGTCGACGGGGTGACCAAGCTCGACCGCCTGCAGTTCGACTCCAAGGAGGCCCAGCAGGCCGCCACCATCCGCAAGATGCTCGTGGCCATGGCCAACGACTGGCGGGTGCTGCTCATAAAGCTGGCCGACCGGCTCCACAACATGCGGACCCTGGCCGCGATGCCCGAATGGAAGCAGCGGCGCACCGCGCAGGAGACCTTCGACATTTACGCCCCCCTGGCCCACCGGTTGGGCGTCCAGCAGATCCGCTGGCAACTGGAGGACCTCTCCTTCGCCACCCTCCACCCCAAGCGGTACGCCGAGATCGAGCAGATGGTGATGGCGCGCGCCCCCCAGCGCGAGCAGTACCTCGACCGGGTGCTCGTCTCGGTGCGGGAGCGCCTGGCGGCGACGGGGATAGAGGCCGAGGTCACCGGCCGCCCCAAGCACCTCTGGAGCATCTACGAGAAGATGGTCGTGCGCGGCAAGGAATTCGACGACATCCACGACCTCGTGGGCATCAGGGTGGTGGTCGACTCGGAGAAGGACTGCTGGGCCGCCCTGGGTGCGGTCCACGCCATCTGGCCGCCGGTGCAGGGGCGGTTCAAGGACTACATCAACACTCCCAAGTTCAACCTCTACCAGTCGCTGCACACAACGGTGATCGGGCTCGACGGCAAGCCCATCGAGGTGCAGGTGCGAACGGCCGAGATGCACCGGCGGGCCGAGTACGGCATCGCCGCCCACTGGGGCTACAAGGAGCGCGAGGGCGCGTCCTCCGAGATGGCGTGGATGCAACGGATCGCCGACGCCGGCGCCGAGACGACCGATCCGGTGGAATTCCTCGAGGCGCTGAAGCTCGACCTCGAACAGGACGAGGTGTACGTGTTCACGCCCAAGGGCCGCGTCGTCGCCCTGCCGGCCGCGTCGAGGCCGGTCGACTTCGCCTACGCGATCCACACCGAGGTGGGGCACCGGTGCATCGGCGCGAGGGTGAACGGCCGGCTGGTCCCGCTCGACACCCAGCTGTCGTCGGCGGACACGGTGGAGATCTTCACCTCCAAGTCGCCGACCGCCGGCCCCTCGCGCGACTGGCTGCGGATCGTGGCGTCGTCGCGGGCACGGAACAAGATCCGCCAGTGGTTCAGCCGGGAGCGACGCGAGGACGCCATCGAGTCCGGGCGCGAGGACCTGGCCAAGGCCTTGCGGCGCGACGGTCTGCCGCTCCAGAAGATCCTCGGTTCGAGCGCCTTGCTGGCCGTGGCCGGATCGATGAACCTCGCCGACCTCGACGCTCTTTACGCGGCGATCGGCGAGAGCCAGGTGTCGGCCCAGTCGATCGTGCAGCGCCTGGTGCGCGAGCTGCGCGGCGGGGAGCTCGAGCAGCTCCCGACCACCGTGGCCCGCCGCGTGCAGGGCCCTCGCCCGGGCCACCGCTCGGCTGCCGGGGTGTACGTCGAGGGCCTCGACGACGTGATGGTCCACCTGGCCCGCTGCTGCACCCCGGTGCCCGGTGACGAGATCGTCGGGTTCGTCACCCAGGGCCGCGGCGTGTCGGTGCACCGCTCCGACTGTTCCAACGCGGCCGCCCTGTCCCGCCGCTCGCAGGAGCGGCTGATAGAGGTGGAGTGGGATCGGGGGAGCGAGGGGGTCTTCCTGGCCACCTTGGAGGTCCTGGCCTTCGACCGGTCGCGGCTCCTCGCCGACGTCAGCCGGGTGGTGTCGGAGCACCACCTCAACATCGTGGCGGCCCGGACCGCCACCACCCCGGACCGGACCAGCCGGATGGCGTTTGACGTCGAGCTGGCCGACCCGACCCATCTCCTCTCCCTGATCGCCTCCCTGAAGCACCTCGACGGCGTCTTCGACGCCTATCGACAGCTGCCCGGCAAAAAGGCGTGAGCCCCCGGTGAACGACGAGAGCGACCCCGCGCGCCCGGCCGGCGGCAACGGCGGTGCCGGTGCCGGCAACGGCGGTGCCGGTGCCGCCGGGGACAGCGCGCCGCGGGCCCCGACCGGCACCCACGACGTGCTGTGGCCCGAGTCGACCCGCTGGGAGACCTTCGTCGCCGGGTTCGCCGCACAGGTGGAGCGGGCCGGTTTCGGGTTGGCCCTCACGCCGGTGTTCGAGGACGTGCGCGTCTTCCGCCGTGGCATCGGCGAGGGGAGCGACCTGGTCGGCAAGGAGATGTACGAGTTCTCCGACCGCGGCGGCCGCAGGCTGGCCCTGCGGCCCGAGGGAACGGCCCCGATCGTGCGGGCGTACGTGCAGCACCGGCCGCCGCTGCCGTACAAGGCCTGGTACGCCACGCCGTCCTTCCGCTACGAGCGGCCCCAGGCGGGGCGCTACCGCCAGCACCACCAGGTGGGGGTGGAGGCGCTCGGCCCGGCCGACCCGGACCTCGACGTTGAGGTGGTGGCGCTCGCCGACGGCTTCTTCCGGTCGCTCGGGCTGGCCCGGTACTCCCTCGTGGTGAACTCCATGGGCGACGACCGGTGCCGCCCGGCGTACGTGCAGGTGCTCCGGGCCGTCCTGGCCGAGCGGCGCGATCAGCTGTGCGACGAGCACGCCGAGCGGTTCGACGCGAACCCGCTCCGGGTGCTCGACTGCAAGCGCGAGGGGTGCCGGGCGGTCACCGCCGACGTGCCCAGACTGGCCGACCACCTCTGCGACGACTGCCGGGCGCACTTCGACCGCGTGCAGGAGGGGCTGACCGCTCTCGGCGTCCCGTTCGAGCTCGACCACCGTCTCGTGCGGGGTTTCGACTACTACACCCGGACGACCTTTGAGTTCGCCGCCTCCGCCCTCGACGCCGCCCAGAACGCCATCGGGGGCGGTGGCCGCTACGACCGGCTGGTCGAGATGCTGGGCGGTCCCCCGACCCCGGGCATCGGGTTCGGGATCGGGATCGAGCGGGCCCTGCTGGCCTGCGACGCCGAGGGCGCGTTCCCCGTGGACCCGCCGCCGCTCGACGTCTTCGTGGTCGACGTGGCCGGTGGCCGTTCGGCACGTGACGTCACCGCACAGCTCCGCTCGGCCGGCCTCCGGGCCGAACGGGCATACGACGGGAGGTCAATGCGAGCACAGTTGAAGGCTGCCGACCGGTCCGGGGCCCGGATGGCCCTGATCGTCGGGCCCGGGGAGCTCGACTCCGGCACGGTCACCCTGCGCCCGCTCCGCGGCGGGGAGCAACGATCGGTGCCCCGCGACGCCGTGCTCGAGTCGGTGCGCGCCGAGCTCGACGGCGCCCCGCTCGAGAGCGGGGTCGGCACGTGACCCCGGGCGGGCGGATGCAGCACGGGTCGGGTACCTCCATGCGGACGATGCAGTGTGGCGAGGTCGGCGTCGCCGACGTCGGGAGGACCCTCCGCCTCTGCGGCTGGGTCGCCCACCGCCGCGAGCACGGTGAGCACCTGGCCTTCGTCGACCTCCGCGACCACACGGGCATCGTGCAGTGCGTGGTGGGCGGGGAGGTCGAGGCCCGGAGCGAGTACGTGATCGCGGTGGAGGGAGTGGTGCGCCGCCGGCCCGAGGGGACGGTGAACCCGAGGCTGGCGAGCGGCGAGGTGGAGCTCGGCGACTGCACCGTGGAGGTCCTCTCGGCGGCCGAGCCCCCGCCCTTCGCGGTGGACGACCGGGCCGAGGCCGACGAGCCGGTGCGGTTGCGCAACCGCTTCGTCGACCTACGGCGTCCGCGCCTGCAGGCCAACCTCCGCCTGCGGGCCGCGGTCAACTCGGCCATCCGCGCCGCCATGGACCGCCAGGGGTTCTGCGAGGTGGAGACACCGCTCCTGTGGGCGCCCACCCCCGAGGGGGCACGCGAGTTCGCCGTGCCCAGCCGGCTGCATCCCGGTTCCTTTTACGTGCTCCCCCAGAGCCCGCAGCTGGCCAAGCAGCTGCTGATGGTGGGGGGGATGGACCGCTACTACCAGATCGCCCGTTGCCTGCGGGACGAGGACCTCCGGGCCGACCGCCAGTTCGAGTTCACCCAGCTCGACATGGAGGCCTCCTTCGTGGGGCAGGAGGACGTGCTGGCGTTCGTGACCGAGGCGGTGCTCGACGCGGCCGAGGTGGCCACCGGCGAGCGGCCGCCGCCCATCGAGCGGTTGACCTGGGCCGAGGCGCTCGACCGCTTCGGGACCGACAAGCCGGACCTGCGTTTCGGGATGGAGCTGGTGGACCTGTCCGACGCGTTCGACGGATCGGGGGTGAGAGCTTTTCAGGCCCCGTGCGTCAAGGCCATCCGGGTGCCCGGTGGATCGTCGCTCGGGCGATCGAGGCTCGATGCGCTGACCGAGCGGGCGAAGAGCCTCGGGGCGAAGGGTCTGGCGTGGTTCAGGGTGACCGGGCCCGGCACCCTCGATTCCCCCCTCGACCGCTTCCTGTCCGAGGCCGAGCGGACCGGGCTGACGAGCTCGACCGGAGCCGAGGAGGGCGATCTGCTGCTGGTCGTGGCCGACGAGCACCGGACGGCGTGCACCGTGCTCGGCGGGTTGCGCTCCGAGCTCGGGGCCCTGCCGGTCGGCGAGGGGCCCCACCGGTTCGTGTGGGTGGTGGAGTTCCCGATGTTCGACGGGACGGACGCCGGGGGCAACCCGGTGGCCGCGCACCATCCCTTCACCATGCCGCACCCCGACGACCTCGACCGGCTCGCCTCCGACCCGGCCTCGGTGCGGTCGCAGGCCTACGACCTCGTCCTGAACGGCTGGGAGCTCGGATCGGGCAGCGTGAGGATCCACCGGGCCGACACGCAGGCACGGGTGTTCGCCGCCCTCGGCATCACGGCCGAGGAGGCCGAGTCGCGCTTCGGGTTCCTCCTCCGGGCCTTCCGCTTCGGGGCTCCGCCCCATGGCGGGTTCGCCTTCGGCATCGACCGCCTGGTCGCCATTCTGGCGCGCGAGGAGAACATCCGCGAGGTGATCGCCTTCCCGAAGACCCAGTCCGGCGCCGATCCCCTGACCGGCGCCCCGAAGCGATTGGCGCCCGGAGCGCTGGCGGAGCTGGGCATCCGGGTCCCGAACGAAGGCGGATGAGCCGCCGGGGAGGGGACCTCTTCGACGCGGCGGCGAACGACCGGCTGGCGTCGCAAGGGCCCCTCGCCGCCCGGCTCCGGCCCCGCACCCTCGACGACGTGGTCGGGCAGCGTCACCTGGTGGCGCCGGGCGCCCCGCTCCGGGTGCTGGTGGAGGCGGACCAGCTCGGATCGGTGATCCTGTGGGGGCCGCCGGGCAGCGGCAAGACCACCCTCGCCCGGCTGCTGGCCGACGCCACCTCAAAGGTGCTCGTGCCGCTCTCGGCCGTGGCCGCCGGGGTGAAGGACGTGCGCGAGGCGCTCGAGGAGGCCCGCCGCCGGCTCGGCGAGCAGGGCCGGGGGACCATCCTCTTCGTCGACGAGGTGCACCGTTTCAACAAGTCCCAGCAGGACGTCCTCCTCCCTGCGGTGGAGGACGGTCTGGTGGTGCTGGTCGGCGCCACCACGGAGAACCCGTTCTTCGAGGTGAACGCCCCGCTCCTGAGCCGGGCCACCCTCTGGCGTCTCGAGCCCCTCGGCGAGGCCGACCTGGCGGTGGTGGTGGCCCGGGGGCTCGCCGCCGAGGGCGCGTCGGCCGGTGACGACGCGGTGGCCGCGCTGGTGGGGACGGCCGACGGCGACGCCCGGGCGGTGCTCACGACGCTCGAGCTCGCGGTGGCGCTCGCCCGGGCCCGCCCGGGCCCGCCCGGCGGGCCGATCGCCGTCGAGGTGGACGACGTGGCCCGGGCCCGCGACGGCCGGCTCTACCACCAGGGGGCCGACGACCACTACGACCAGGCGAGTGCTTTCATAAAGAGCGTGCGCGGCTCGGACCCCGACGCCGGGCTCTACTGGCTGGCCCGGATGCTCGACGCCGGAGAGGACGCCCGGTTCGTGGCCCGGCGCCTGGTGATCCTGGCCAGCGAGGACGTCGGGCTCGCCGATCCGATGGCCCTGGTGGTGGCCGACGCCGCAGCCCGGGCCCTCGAGCTGGTGGGGCTTCCCGAGGCGGCGCTCAACCTGGCCGAGGCCACCGTCTACCTGGCCTGCGCCCCGAAGTCGAACCGGGTGAACGAGGCGCTCGCCCGGGCCCGCGAGGACGTCCGGAACGGGCCCCGGGGGGAGGTGCCGGCGCACCTGCGCGACGCCCACTACCGCGGGGCGCGCGAGCTGGGGCACGGGCAGGGGTACCGGTACCCGCACGACGCCCCCTCCGGATGGGTGCCCCAGCAGTACCGGCCCGACGGGGTGGAGGGGAACGTCTACTTCGAGCCCTCCGACCACGGTGCCGAGCGCGAGCTGGGCGAGCGGCTCCGGCGCCGGCGAGGCCGCCCGAGCGGCCCCGGGACGTGACGGCTCCCGGGCCGCGCCCGCGGGGACGCCGGTCGCCCCGGCTCGCCGTCGCCGGCTGCCTGGCCCTCCTGGCGGCCGCCGGGTCCGGCCTCGTCGGGGGCCTCGGTGTCCCCGCGGGCGCGGCGCCGACCGGCCGGGTCGTCCTCGGGAACGTGCCGGGACTTCCCCTGGGCGCCCGCGTCGTCGGGTCGGTCCCGGATGCCCAGACGGTCTCCCTCGACGTCGTCCTGCACCTGCCCGACCCGGCGGCCGTTTCCGCCGCGGTGGCCGCCATCTCCACCCCGGGATCGCCCGAGTACCACCACTACCTGGCCAAGGGCCAGTTCGCCGCCGCCTACGGCCCGAGCCCCGCCACCGTCGCCTCGGTCCGGTCCTGGTTGGCGTCGGCGTCCCTCACGCTCGGGCCGACCGACCCGAGCGGTTTCCTGATCCCCGTGTCGGGGTCCTCGGCCGCCGTCTCGCAGGCCTTCGGCACCTCGCTGTCGGCGGTGCGCCTCGCCGACGGCGAGCCGGCCCACACCAACACGGCCCCGCCGTCGGTCCCCGCCGCCGTCGCCGGCGCCGTGGCGGGGGTGGTCGGGCTCGACACCGCCGCCCGCTACCAGTCGCACCTCGTCACGGGTTCCCCGGCCGCACCACCGATGGCGCCCGGGGCGACGGCGGTGGCCACGGGGGCGGCCCTCTCGGCGGCGACCCTCGCCCCGCACGCAGCGGTGCCCCAGGCCTGCCCGGCCGCCGCGAGCGTCGGGGCGTACACCCAGTCCCAGGTGGCGAGCATCTACGACTTCTCGGGGCTCTTCGCGCAGGGCCGCACCGGCGCCGGCCAGACGGTGGCGCTCTTCGAGCTCGAGGGGTTCGCCCCGTCCGACATCTCGCAGTTCGAGCAGTGCTACGGCCTGACCGGCAGCGTCGGCACCGTCGGCGTCGACGGGGGCCCCTTGCCGAATGCCGCCCCGCCGGGCACGGGTGAGGCCGCGCTCGACGTCGAGAACGCCCTCGCCTTCGCCCCCGGCGCCACCGTGGTGGCCTACGAGGGACCGAACAACGGCGGGCCCGGGCCGCTCGACGTGTACGCGCGGATCGCCGCGGACGACACGGCGAAGGTGGTGAGCACGAGCTGGGGAATCTGCGAGTCCCAGATGGGGTCGACCGCCATACAGGCCGAGTACATGGTCTTCGCCCAGATGGCTGCGCAGGGGCAGTCCGTGGTGGCCGCCAGCGGCGACACGGGCTCGGAGGACTGCAATGGCAACTCGAGCCTCGCCGTCGACGACCCCGGGAGCCAGCCGTTGGTCACCAGTGTCGGAGGCACGTCCCTGCCGGACGGGACCCTCTCGACCCAGAGAGTGTGGCGGAGTGCGTACGGAGCCGGGGGCGGTGGCGTCTCCTCGATGTGGCAGATGCAGGACTGGCAGGCCTCGGCGCCCGGCATCACCGGCTTGGGCTGGACGTGCCCGGCGGGCTCCACCCCGCTGCCCGGCCCGCGTCCGGCCGGCAACGGGAGCTGCCGTGAGGTGCCCGACGTCGCCGCCCTGGCCGACCCCGCCATGGGCTACACGATCTACCACGGCGGGCATTGGGAGGGGGTCGGGGGCACGAGCGCGGCGGCGCCGCTCTGGGCGGCGTTGCTGGCCGACGTCGACCAGGGGTGCACCGCGCCGGTCGGGTTCGCCAACCCCGCGCTCTACCGGCTCGGCGGGTCCTCCGCCTTCAGCGACGTGACCACCGGGGAGAACGACTTCACCGGCACCTACGGCGGGAGCAGGTACCCGGCGACCCCCGGCTACGACCTGGCGAGCGGCTGGGGGTCGCCGAACGGCTCCGCCCTCGCCGCCGGCCTCCAACCGGCCGGCGGCTGCCCCGCGGTCACCGGCCTCAGCACCTCGAGCGGGCCCCTGCAGGGCGGGAGGACCCTGACCGTCACCGGCTCGGGCCTGGGTGGCGCCACCTCGGTGGGTCTGGGGACCGTCGGGCAGGGCACCATCGTCGCCAGCTCGGCGGGATCGGTCACCGTGGTCCTGCCCACCGCGGCCGCTCCCGCCCTCGTGGACGTGACGGTGTCCACCGCCAACGGGACCTCGGCCGCGGTACCGGCCGACCGTTACGTCTTCGGTTCCCCCCACGACGGGAAGGGCTACTACCTGAGCGCCTCCGACGGCGGGGTCTTCGCCTTCGGGGCCGCCGGGTTCTTCGGGTCGATGGGCGGGCGGCACCTCAACGCGCCGATCGTCGGCATGGCCGTCACCCCCGGCGACGGCGGCTACTGGGAGGTCGCCTCCGACGGCGGGATCTTCGCCTTCGGCGACGCCGGGTTCTTCGGGTCGATGGGCGGGCTGCACCTCAACGCGCCGATCGTCGGGATCGCCCCGACGCCCGACGGCAAGGGCTACTGGGAGGTGGCGTCGGACGGCGGGATCTTCGCCTTCGGCGACGCCGGCTTTTACGGGTCGATGGGCGGGCGGCACCTCAACGCGCCGATCGTGGCGATCGCTCCCACCTGGGACGGCAAGGGCTACTGGGAGGTGGCGTCGGACGGCGGGATCTTCGCCTTCGGCGACGCCGGCTTTTACGGGTCGATGGGCGGGCGGCCGCTGAACCGGCCGATCGTGGCGATCGCCGCCACCTTCGACGGCCGGGGGTACGTGCTCGCGGCCTCCGACGGCGGGATCTTCGCCTTCGGCGACGCCGGCTTTTACGGGTCGATGGGCGGGCGGCCGCTGAACCGGCCGATCGTCGGCGCGGCCACGACCCCCGACGACGGCGGCTACTGGGAGGTCGCCTCCGACGGGGGCATCTTCGCCTTCGGCGACGCCGGGTTCTTCGGGTCGGCCGGATCGATCCGGCTCGTGGCCCCGGTGGTGGCCATGGCGACGACCTGACGCGACGGGCCCGGCCTCACCCGGTTCGACCGGAGTTGACGGTACAGTCCCTGCATGACCGCCGCCGACGTCGTGGTGCTGGTGGCCGCTGTCGTCGCGTGCCTGGCGGCCGTCGTGTCGGTCGCGGCCGCTGCGATCCTGGTGACCCAGGTCCGGAGGTTGGAGTCCGCGGTGGAGGCGCTCCGCAACGACGCGGTCCCGCTGGTGGGGGAGGCGCGGCAGGTGGCGGGCGAGGCGGCGCTCGAGCTCGAGCGGGTCGGGCGGGTCCTGCAGGGAACCGAGTCGGTCACCGCCACCGTCGACTCCGCGTCCCGATTGGCCCAACGGGCCTTCGCCAACCCGCTCGTGAAGGTGTTGGCCATCCGCGCCGGTGCGGCGAGCGGGCTGCGCCAGCTCCGCGAGCCGGCGCCCACCCCGCCCAAGCGGCAGGCCCGATGATGGGCAGGCCCACGTGGTTGGCCGCCGGAGTGGTCGTCGGCGTCGGGGGCACGATCTGGGCCGAGCAGCGCGTCCGTCGCCGGCTCCGCCGGGTGGTCGACCGTCTGACCCCGGCCCACGTGGCCGGGGAGGCCGCCGGCTCGGCCCGCCAGGTGGGTGCCCGGGTGCGGGTGGCGGTGGCCACCGGCCGGGAGGAGCGTTCCCGGCGAGAGGCCGAGCTGTGGGACCGGCTCCGTGACGAGCCGGTCCGGCCGGGTCCGGCCGCCGCGATGGTCTCCGCCACCGCTCCTGCGACTGCGAACGGCGCGGGGAACCACCCTCCCGCGTCGCGGAGGCGGCGGCGGGACCCCCGATAGGCTCGCGATGATGGAAGCACGCCAGCTCAGGGCCGAATTCACGCGCTTCTTCGCCGAGCGCGGCCATCAGGTCGTCCCGTCGTCGAGCCTGATCCCGTCCCATCCCCGGGCGCCGCTGTTCACGAACGCGGGGATGAACCAATTCATCCCCTATTTCCTGGGCGAGGAGATCCCGCCCTTCCGCCGGGCCACCTCGGTGCAGAAGTGCGTCCGCATACGCGGGAAGCACGACGACATCGAGCTGATCGGCCGGACCACCCGGCATCTGAGCTTCTTCGAGATGCTCGGGAACTTCAGCTTCGGGGACTACTTCAAGGCCGAGGCGATCCCGTGGGCCTGGGAGCTCGTGACCGGGGTGCTCGGGCTCGACGGGGACCGGGTGTGGGTCACCGTCCACACCGACGACGACGACGCGGCCGCGATCTGGCACGACACCGTCGGACTGCCCGTCGGCAGGATCCAGCGGATGGGGAAGGACAACTTCTGGGAGATGGGCGACACCGGGCCCTGCGGGCCCTCGTCCGAGCTCTTCTTCGACCGGGGGGCCGAGTGGGGCGACGATGGGGGGCCGGCGCACGGCGGTGCCGAGCGCTTCCCCGAATTCTGGAACCTGGTGTTCCCGCAGTTCGACCGCCAGGCCGACGGGACGCTGGTCCCGTTGCCGGCACCGGGGATCGACACCGGGTCGGGTTTCGAGCGGGTGCTCACCCTCGTCGGGGGCCTGCCCTCCATCTGGGAGACCGACGTCCTCCGGCCCGTCATCGCCCGGGCCGAGTCCCTGACCGGTCACTCGTACGGCAGGGACGGCGGGGAGGAGACGGACGTGGCGCTCCGGGTCCTCGCCGACCACGCCCGGAGCGTGACCATGCTGATCTCCGACGGCGTGCTGCCCTCCAACGAGGGCCGGGGCTACGTGCTGCGGCGGATCATCCGGCGCGCCGTCCTGACCGCCCGCCGGATGGGGGTGGAGACCGCCGTCACCCCGTCGCTGGCCGAGTCGGTGGTGGAGGTCTTGGGCGACGGCTATCCCGAGCTGCGCGAGCAGCTCCACCTGGTGCAGGAGCTGCTCGAGCGGGAGGAGTCGGGGTTCGACCGCACCCTGCGGACCGGGATGGGACTGCTCACCGAGGCCCTCGACCACGCCAGGGCCGGGGGGAGCGCCGACCTGCCGGGGGACGTGGCGTTCCGCCTGCACGACACCCACGGGTTCCCGATAGAGCTCACCGAGGAGCTCGCCGCCGAGTCCGGGGTACGGGTGGACCGCCCGGGGTTCGAGGCGGCCATGGCCGACCAGCGCGACCGGGCCCGCCAGGCGGCTCGGGTTCCCGCCGCTGCAGACGAGGCCTCCTACCGGGCCCTGCTCGAGGCCGAGGGGCCGACGGCGTTCGTCGGGCGGTCCCCGCTCGACTACTCGGTGCCGGCCCGGGTCGTCGCCGTGCTGGCCGGGACCGAGCCCGGTACCGCCGAGATCTTCCTCGACCGCACGCCCTTCTACTCGGAAGGGGGAGGCCAGGTCGGGGACGTCGGCACGATCGTCACCGAGACCGGCCGGGCCCAGGTCACCGGCACCGTGCCGGCCCTCCCGGGCCTCGCCGCCCACCGGGCCCGCATCAGCGGCGAGATCTTCGCGGGCCAGGAGGCCCTGGCGACCATCGACGGGCCGCGGCGCGAGGCCGTGCGGCGCAACCACACCGGCACCCACCTCCTCCACGCCGCCCTCCGCCAGGTGCTGGGCGACCACGTGCGCCAGCAGGGCTCCCTGGTGGCGCCGGACCGTCTTCGGTTCGACTTCTCCCACCACGGCCAGCCGCGGCGCGAGGAGCTGGCCGCGGTGGTCGCCATGGCCAACGCGGACGTCCTGGGTGACGAAGAGGTCGAGACCACCGAGACCTCCAAGGCCGAAGCCGAGGAGATGGGTGCGGTGGCGTTCTTCGGCGACAAGTACGGCGACGTGGTGAGGGTCGTGCGCGCCGGCCCCCATTCGCTCGAGTTCTGCGGCGGGACCCATGTGCGCGCCCTCGGTCAGATCGGGCCGATCGAGATCGTGTCGGAGGGATCGATCGGCGCGAACACCCGCCGGATCGAGGCGGTGACCGGGGAGGTGGCCATCGACCGGTCCCTCCGGCGCGAGGCCCTGGTGAACGAGGCCGCCGAGCTCATGAAGACCGAGCCGGAGGGCCTATTGGAGGCGCTGCAACGGCTGCTCGACCGCCAGCGCGGTGCGGAAAAGGAGCTGCAGCGGCTGCGGGCGGCCGCGCTCGAGCAGGATGCCGCCGACCTGGCGGCCGATGCATCCGGCGGGACGGTGGTGGCCCGGCGGGACGGGCTTGCCGCCGACGACCTTCGCTCCCTCGCCCAGGCGGTGCGCCGGCGCGACTCCATCCGTGCCGTGGTGCTCGGTGGCACTCCCGACGGGGCGAAGGTGGCGCTGGCGGTGGTCACCGGCGGCAGCCCGAACGCCGGCGAGCTGGTCAAGCGGGTGGCCGCCCTGGTGGGGGGCGGCGGAGGGGGGTCGCCCGAAGTCGGCGTGGCCGGTGGGCGCGACCCGTCGCGGCTGGCGGTCGCGCTCGACGAGGCCCGCCGCGCCCTCGGAACGGTATGAACAGGGGACCGGCCACGGGCCCGGGGACACAGCAGGGACCGGCCACGGGCCCGGGGACACAGCAGGGACCGGCCACGGGCCCGGGGACACAGCAGGGACCGGCCACGGGCCCGGGGACACAGCAGGGACCGGCCACGGGCCGGCGGGCGGTGGGCGTCGACCTCGGGAGTCGCCGGATCGGGATCGCGGTGAGCGACCGGACCGGCTCGCTGGCCTTCCCCTGGGGGGTGGTGGAGCGCTCCGGCGATCCCACCGGCGAGCGCCGGCGGATCGCCGAGGTGGTGGCCGAGGCGGAGGCGGACACGGTGGTGGTCGGCTTGCCGCTCTCTCTCGACGGGCGTGCCGGCCCGGCCGCGCGGGCCGCCGCAGAGGAGGCCGGCTGCCTGGCCGAGGAGCTGGCCGCCGCCGGGGTGACCGTCGAGACCTTCGACGAGCGCCTGACCACGGTGTCCGCCCAGGCCGCCCTGGCCAGCGCCGGTACCCGGGGTCGGGCGGCCCGCAGGAGGATCGACAGTGCGGCGGCGACGGTGCTGTTGCAGGCATGGCTGGACGCCCGGTGAGCAACGGGGAGCTCCCTCCGACCCCCCCGGGGACGCCGGGCACGCGGGACCGGGGCGAGGCGGAGCACCGGCCGGTATCGGGACCGCCAGGCCGTCCGGGCGGTGGGGCGCCCGGCGACGGGGCCGGCGGCGGGGCGCCCGGCGACGGGGCCGAGTCGGTGGATCCCGGCTTGGATCCCGGGGTCGACCCGGCCGGCGGCCCTCCCGCTGCCGGCGACGGGCCCGGCGCCAGGCCCCGGCGCGGCGCGGCGCGGCACCGCCGGCGTCCCCCGCCGGTGGCGATCGTGGCGGCGGCGGTGTTGTTGTTCCTGGTCGGGGTGCTCGCCTGGTACGAGGTCGAAGCCCGGCCCTTCGGCGGCAACGGGCCCGAAGTGATCGTGCAGGTGCGGAGCGGGCAGGCCAGCGGCTCCGTGCTCGACAACCTGGCCTCGCGCGGCGTGATCGGCAGCGTGTTGGCCTTCCGGCTCGGCGAGCTCGTCCACGGGAGCCCGACCATCCAGCCCGGGACGTACCTCTTTCACGAGAACCAGTCCTTCGCCGAGGTTCGGGCCATCCTCGGCGGGGGCCCGAACGTCTCGGCCGTCACCGTGTTCCCCGGGCTCACCATGCGCGAGGTGGCGTCCAAGCTCAACGCCATCCGCCCGAGGCTCGGGACCGAGCTGGTGTCCGCCGCCCGGAGCGGCGCCGTCCGCTCGTCGTGGGAACCGGCGGGATCGGACGATCTCGAAGGCCTCCTCGGGACCGGGACGTACCGCGTCCTGCCGGACGCCACCGGGTCCCGGCTGCTCGGCGAGATGGTGGCCCGGTTCGATGCCCAGGCCGCGGGTGCCGGGGCCACCCCGGCTGTGGCGGCGAGCCTGGGCCTGACCCCGTACCAGCTGGTCACGGTGGCCTCCATCGTCGAGAAGGAGGGCTACACGCCCCCGTCCAACTTCGGGCCGGTCGCCCGGGTCGTCTACAACCGGCTGGCCGCCGGGATGAGGCTGGCCATGGACTCGACGGTCCTGTACTCCCTCGGCCAGGACGGCGGCCCGGTCACCGCCGCGGACCTCAAGCTCGACACCCCCTACAACACCTACCTGCACGTCGGGCTGACCCCGACGCCGATCTGCTTCCCCTCGGCGAACGCCCTCCGGGCTGCCGCCGACCCGCCGGCGGGGAGCTGGCTGTACTTCGTGGTCGTGCAGAAGGACGGCACCGAGGCGTTCTCCACGACCTTCGCCGGCCAGCTGGCCAACGAGGCCCTGGCCAAGCGCCGGGGGGTGGGCTGAGTGGCTCCCGGCGGATCCGAGCGGCCGGCCGGTGGCCGCTGGCCCGGTGCGGCGACGACCGTGGTCGGGGTGATGGGTGATCCCGTTGCCCACTCCCTGTCGCCCCTGCTGCACAACACGGCCTTCGGCGCCCTCGGGCTCGACTGGGTCTCGGTGGGCCTGCCGGTTCCCGCCGGTGCCGCACCGGCGGCGATCGCGGGGGCGCGGGCGCTCGGGTTCGCCGGCTTGTCGGTCACCATGCCCCACAAGTCGGCCGTGGCCCGGCTGGTCGACGAGCGGACCCCCCTGGCGGAGCGCCTGGGCGCGGTCAACTGCGTGGTCCGCAGCGGGGGGCGGCTGGTCGGCGAGAACACCGACGGGACCGGTTTCCTCGCCTCGTTGCAGCGCGGCGCCGGGTTCGACCCGGAAGGTCGCCGCTGCCTGGTGGTGGGCGCCGGGGGGGCGGCCCGGGCGGTCGTCCTGTCCCTCGGGCTGGCCGGCGCGGCCGAGGTGGTGGTCGTCAACCGGACCCGTCACCGGGCGGTCGACGTCGCCGAGCTCGCCGGCCCGGCGGGCCGGGCCGGCGAGGCGGCCGAGGCCGAGGAGATGGACCTCGTGGTGGACGCCACCCCGGTCGGGATGGGCGGCACGGAACCGGGGACGGGCGCCCCCCTGGTCGACCCGGCCCGGCTCCACGCAGGGCAACTGGTGTCGGACCTCGTGTACCACCCGTTGGTCACGCCGTGGCTGCGTGCCGCGGCCGGACGGGGGGCCACGATCGTCGGTGGGCTGGGGATGCTGGTCCACCAGGCGGCCTTGCAGCTCGAGCTGTGGACCGGCCGACAGCCGCCGGTGGAGGCGATGTGGAACGCCGCCGCCCGGCGGGTGGGCTCGGAGGGGTAGCCCGTCGGTCAGGCGCCGCCGTCGACGGGCCCCGGGGAGCCGGGTGCCGCGTCGGTCGCTGCTGCGGGCGAGGGCGACGGCCAGCTGCCGCCCCCCATCAGGCGGTCGACGACCGCCTCGCGGACCGCCCGCTCCAACCCGTCACGATCGACCGGGCGCGTCCGGAGCATCACCCTGAGCGTGTACGAGGAGGCGTCGGCCGCCACCACCCCGGTGACCTCGGGTGGATCCGGGCAGCCGGGGGCGAACCGCGGGCGCGCCGCCACCTCTCGTGCGGCGGCCAGCACGGCCTCCCGGACGGCGCCGACGCTCGAGCCGGCGGCGGGCGTGACCGGCACCTCCACCACGGCCTTGGCCCAGCCGCGCGACGAGTTGCCGAGCCTGCGGATGTCCCCGTTGGGCACGTACCACAGGGTCCCGTCAAAGCTGCGCACCCTGGTCACCCGGAGGC
>Ga0307372_10001873_pt1 | contig 35645 bp, 39 predicted proteins | sample OX1MG_FD_202533 | JGI IMG/M metagenome (GOLD analysis project Ga0307372, IMG submission 202533) | Soil microbial communities from Risofladan, Vaasa, Finland - OX-1 | ecosystem: Environmental > Terrestrial > Soil > Coastal area > Acid sulfate soil | place: Finland: Risofladan, Vaasa | collected...
TGCGCTACGATCTCGGCTTCATCGACCTGGAGCAGCAGACCTTGCAACCCATAGACAACCCATTCGGCACCGGGTTGTAACCTATGTCTCCGGTACGATCTGTTACCTATGTGTCCGGTCTGGACCCTTCTCCAGCGCGCCCGTCTTGGTCGTGACCAGGCCGAGCACCGCGACCTTTCCCTTGGGCAGAAAGCGCAGCGGCGCGAAACCGCCCGAACGCTCGTCGTCGTATTCGAGGAAAAAGCCGTCGACCTCGAGCGTGTTGAACAACACCTCGGCGATGAAGTCGTACCCGCCGGCCGAGATCCACGCGGAGCGGAAATTGCCGCGGCAGGAATGCGTGCAAACCGCCATGCCGGTCGGCAGGTTGCGGATCGCGGCGTTGACCAGCGCGATGTACTTCAGATGCATATGCTGGCCGTCGGCGCCGGATTTGGTGAGGCCGGCGCGCTGATCGGGATCGCACAGCGTGGCGAAGGTGGTGTCGTCGAGCTGGAGATAAGTCAATCCCAGCTTGCCGAGCCGGTCGATCTCGTCGGCATAGGCCTTGGCGACGTCGGCGAACAACGCGTCGACGTCCTGATAAGGCGAGCCGGCGAAGATCTTGCCGCCGCGGCGATGGATCATGCTCGGCGACGGCAGCGTCAGCTTCGGCACCGCACCGTTTGCCACCGACTTCAGATAGGCGAAATCGTCGCCGAAGATCGTCTGCTTGAGGGCGATGCAGTCGGTGATGCGTAAGCCCTCGACCGCAAAGGGTATATCGCCGCTCTGCGCATGGAATTGCACCGTCACCTTGGCGTCGTCGCGCGCGACGCCGCCCAGCCGATAGAGGAAATCCATGTGCCAGGAGCGGCGGCGGATTTCGCCGTCGGTGACGCTCTGCAGGCCGGCGTCGATCTGCATCGCAACGAGATTGCGGACAGCCCCGTCTTCGATGCGGCGCAGCTCGTCGGCGGACATGCGGCCGGCCGCATGCGCCGCACGCGCGTCGCGCACGGCCTTGGGCCGGAGGAGACTGCCGACGTGGTCGGCGCGAAATGGCGGCTTGGTTCGTTGCGGCATGGCGGCGGACTTTAGCCGTCGCGACTCCACGGCGCAATTGGCGGCGGCGCGCGCCGGCGTCGACTTAATGGGCCGCCAGCAGCGTCGCGACGAACGCGGGCACGATCTCGGTCGCCTTGCCGTGGCGCGCCTCAGCGAAATGGCTGCGGCTGAGCGACGGTTCGAGATTGAGCTCGACAGTGCGCGCGTCGGCCGCATTGGCCTCGGCGACGAATCCTGCCGCCGGATAGACATTGCCCGAGGTGCCGATCGAGACGAAGAAGCCGCACGCGCCGAGCGCGCTGCCGATGCGGTCCATCTCGAGCGGCATCTCGCCGAACCACACGACATGCGGCCGCAGCGTGCCGGGCTTGGCGCAGCTGCCACACACGGTGTCGAGCGACAGATCCGCGTCGTTAGCGGTCACTGCGCCGCAGTCGGCGCAGCGCACCTTGCGCATCTCGCCGTGCATGTGGACGAGGCGCCGCGAGCCGGCGCGCTCGTGCAGGTCGTCGATATTCTGCGTCACCAACAGGAATTCGCCCGGCCAGCGCCGTTCGAGCTCGGCCAACGCCGCGTGGGCCGCGTTGGGTTTGACGTGGCCGGCGAGCAGATTGCGCCGGCGCATGTTGTAGAATTCGTGAACCTTGCGTGGGTCGCGCGCGAAGGCCTCGGGCGTCGCCACGTCCTCGATGCGATACTTCGACCAGATGCCGTTCGGATCGCGGAAGGTGTCGAGACCCGATTCCTGCGAGATGCCGGCGCCGGTGAGGACGACGAGGCCGGGCGTGCCCATGCCTCCTTATATTAGCTGGATCTCCTGGCCGCGCGTGACGGTTTCCTCGCCGAGCGGCGTCGCCAGAAAGCCCATGACCTCGAAGACGCCGCGCTGCGGCGAACCGCGATAGCCGCGCTTCTTCAGGACGGATGCGATCGCCTCCAGCACCGGTAAATCGCGCTTGCCGGTCGCGGGATTGGCCTCGGTCGCCTGGCAGCGCTCGCAGGCATCCTGGACGCGGAACCGCAGCTCGCCGACCACGAATTCCCGCGTCCCGGGATAATCGCTGGCCCAATCGAGCTCGGCGAACGGCGCGTCCTCGTACCAGATGTTCATGCGGAAGCGCTCGGGCCCGATCGCCAGGCCGGTTTCGGCCGCGATGGCGCGCACCGTCGCGAGGTTGAGGAACGACACAGTCGGGCCGAACTTATGCGGATCGGTATCGACCAGGTTGAATTGGCCCTTGGTGTCGAGCGTGGCGAGGTCCTGTTCGCCGATCGCCACCGCAACCTGCTTGAGCCACGCCGGGTCGGGTTTGCCGTCCGAATAGACCGGCGTCTGCGCGGCCATTTCCGGCGTGTTCATGCAAACGCGGAAATGGATCTTGTCGGCCCACGCGTCGCCGGCCTTGGGCGTGCGCTTGATGCCGAAGCGGCGGTCGCCGACCACGCCGACGACGGGATTGACGCGGAGCGACGGCGGCCGCGCGCCGCGCGCGCCCTTCACCGGGAAGGTATAGATCTCTTCAACTTTGAGCCGGGCCATCGAAGCACCTTTGTTGCATGCGAAGCGGGACGCGCCGCACCCGACGCCGGATCGCTCCGGCGCCGGACTTGGCATTCACAGGGACTCCGGCCGCGCTTCAGGCAATCGCATCCTTGAAGCGGCCGTCGATGCGCTCGAGATCGGCCTGGACGACCTCGACGGCTGCGGGCTTGCCGCGGTAGACGGCGACGATCCAGGCGATGCCGATGGCAAGATAGACGAGGAACCCGTACGGGAAATAATTCACCGGCGGGTCCTGGATGGGATAGACGCTGCCGACGGCCGGGATTGCGAGCAGCACCAGCGCGGCGGCACAGCCGGCGACATCCTTGCCCGTCAGCTCACCGAGCCGCTTCAGGTACACGGGGGCGGCGACGGTGACGAGGCCGTAAGCCACGATGAAGCCGAAGGCCGCGCAGGTGCCGACGTAATTGAAGGCATCGAGCGGCGCGATACCGCCGAGGATCATCGCCGTCGGCGCCGAGAATGCCAGCAGTCCCATCAAGCTAACGGCGACGTGCGGCGTCTCGTTCTTGGCGTGCGCGCCGGCGGTGGCCGAATGGAACAGCCCGTGCCGGCCCATCGCATAGATCACCCGGCCGCCCGCGTTGATGCACGACATGCAGAGCGCGAAGAAGCTCAGCATCGCGCCGAGCGACAACGGTATCTGCAGGAGCGGGACGTGCGAGAGGGTGGCGAGCACGTTCAAGGGCGCGTCGATCTTGTCGAGCGTGTCCTTGTAGCCGTGCGTGCCCATGACTTCGACATAGGTGACGAAGACGAAGAACACGCCCGAGATGATGAGGCTCCAATAGACCGATTTCGGGATCGTCTTCAGCGGGTTCTTCGCCTCGTCGCCGAAGGCGGTGGCGGATTCGAACCCGACCAGGCTGAAGATCGCCACCACCACGCCGAGGCCGACGCTCGACCATGGCAGCGTGCCCACGTTGACCTGCGTGCTGTCGAAGGCGAACCGATGGTGGAACAGCACGATGGCGCACAGCAGCAGGATGAAGGACACCGAGATACCTTCGAGGACCAGCGTCAGGATCAGGGACATCGTGACGTTCTTCCACGCGCAGTACCAGCCGATCACCACGCAGACCGCGAACAGCACGACGAAGGGCACGTGCACGCCCATCATGCCGAGGAGCGTGTCGGCGAAGATCGAGAAACCGGTGACGCCCGCCATCGCGATGCCGAGATAGGCCCAGATCAGCGCCCAGCCGCCGATGCCGCCGGCAGTCAGGCCGAGGCCGCGGCAGGTATAGGCGTACATCGAGCCGGCCGTCGTCGAGCGGCGCGCAAACTGGTTGAGGTTGTAGGCGACGAACAGCAGCATCACGGTCCCCAAGGCGTAGGACAGCCAGCTCCAGGCGCCGGTATTCGAGTACATGACGGGGATAATCAGCGCCGCCGTCATGGTCGGCGAGATCAGCGCAACGTTCTGCGCCAACAACTCAACGAAGTTCAGGCAATTCGGCTTGAGTCGTGAGACAGTCATGGATAAACCCCTTCTGCAATTGGCGACCACCCGCGCCACATCGGCGCCCGATCGCCCTCCCGATGTCCGGTCGACTTTTTTGCCGACCCTCGCGGAAGGCCATGCACGTCATGGACCAGTCGGCATAGCCAGTTTTTAAATCTCGAAGGGTCCAGCGGCCCGCCGCGGCGGCGCAAGGCTTCGTACCGCCGCAGCGCCCGCGCGGCCGGGCGGACGCGCGATCGGGCGCGTCGTCGCAATGCTCAATATTGTGGCAGCCGTGCGCGAAAAATTTCCGCGGCCGGGGCTGCGTCCCGGCTTGGCCGGTGGCTCAGCCGTTCAAGCCGGCGAGCCAGGCGTCGAGCACGGCGCGGCCTTGCGGCACGGTTTCGGCGGCGAACCTGGCGGCGTCGGCCCGCAGCCGCGGCACGGTCACGCGCGGCGTCGTGGCGATTTCGACGGCGTGGCCGACCAGCCAGCGCTCGAGGCCCGCCGCGCTGACCTCGAGATGGAACTGCAGCGCGAGAGCGTGGCGGCCGACAGCGAAGGCCTGATTGGGCGTGCGTGGCGTCGAGGCCAGATGCGTCGCGCCCGACGGCAGATCGAAGGTATCGCCGTGCCAATGCAGCACGCGCACACCGGGCGCGAGCTTGGCCAGCGGCGACGCGCGGCCGCCGGCGCTCAAGCTGACGCCGGACCAGCTGATTTCCTTAAAGCCGGCGGCGTAGACCTTGGCGCCGAGCGCGCGCGCCATGAGCTGGGCGCCGAGGCAGATGCCGAACACCGGCCGGCTGGCCTTGAGCCGTTTCTCGATCAGCACTATCTCGGATTTGAGAAACGGATAGCGATCCTCCTCGTAGGCACCGACGGGGCCGCCGAGCACGACGAGCAGGTCGCAATCGACGAGTTCCGCGGTGCCGAGGTCGTCGGTCGGCGCGTCGCGATAGCTTGCCTTATATCCGCGCGCCGCGAGCGCGGGCGCGAAGGCATCGAGATCCTCGAAGGCGACGTGGCGGATGGCGATGGCCGAGGGCATCAGGCCGTGCCCGGCACGAGCTCGGCCTTGAACGGCCGCGCCAACACGGCCTCGATCTGCCGGTCGATCGCCGCACCCTTGTGCAGGATGGCATCGACCGCCTGGGCGATCGGCATCTCGATGCCGAGCCTTTTCGCCAAGGCGATGCAGGCCGCCGACGAGGTGACGCCCTCGGCGACGGATCGGCGGCCGGCGAGGATGGATTGGAGCGCCTGCCCCTCGCCGAGCGCGATGCCGAGCGACAAGTTGCGCGACTGCGTTCCGGTGCAAGTCAGCGTCAGGTCGCCGAGACCGGACAGGCCCGTCAAAGTCTCGGCCTTGCCGCCCTTGGCGACGGCGAGGCGGATCATTTCGGCGAGGCCGCGCGTGATGAGCGCTGCGCGCGCGTTGTCGCCGAACCGCTTGCCCATGACGATGCCGCAGGCGATCGCCATCACGTTCTTGACCGCGCCGCCGACCTGCGCGCCGATCGGATCGCCCGAGAGATAAGGCCGGAAACTGCGGCCGCCGAGCGCGGCCACGAGCTTCGCGCCGAGCGCGGCGTCGGCCGCCGCCAGCGTCACCGCGGTCGGCAGGCCCTGCGCCACTTCGTGCGCGAAGGTCGGACCCGACAGCACGGCGAGCCGCGCGCCCGGCGCGGCGGCGGCCGCGACCTCGCTCATCAGCGCGCCGGTGTTTTCCTCGATGCCCTTGGTGCACAGCACCAGCGGCGCAGCCTTGGCGAGATGCGGCGCTACGGATGCGGCGATCGCGCGCAGATGCTGCGCCGGCACCGCCAGCAGCACGGCGTCGGCGCGTGCGGCCGCAGCAAGGTCGCCGGTGGCGCGTATACCCGACGCGAGCTTGATGCCGGGCAGGAAGATCGGATTCTCGTTGGCGCCGGCGATGGCAGCGACCACCTCGGCCTCGCGCGCCCACAGCACGACGTCGCGGCCGGCGCGGCGCAGGACCTGCGCCAGCGCGGTGCCCCAGGCGCCGCCGCCGATGATGCCGAAGGTCTGCATGAAACTAACGCCTCCCGCGCCTCATCACGAGCGATGAAGCACGGAAGGCGTTATCTGATCAAGCGTACGGCGAATTACTTCTTGTTGAGCGCCGCGACGCCGGCCTTGGCGAGAACCTCGTCCTGCGAGCCAGTGCCGCCAGAGCAGCCGACCGCGCCGATGAGCTTGCCGTTCTCGACCAGTGGAATGCCGCCGCGCGAGGCGATCACACCGTCGAGCGTCATGAAGTAGTTCCAATGGAACTTCTGCACGGCGTTTTCGGCGAGAAGGCTTTCGCGCCGATAGAGCGCGGCAAACCGGGCCTTGTGCTCGGCGATCGCGATCGAGGCGAGTTGGCCGCCGTCCTCGCGCTCGAAGGCGACGAGATTGGCGCCGGAATCGACCACAGCGCACATCTCGGGCCAGCCGCGCTTCTTCATCTCGGCCTCAGCGCCGGCAATGACCCGCTTGGCCTGCTCGAGCGTGACCGGCGGTCCATAGGGGATGTTGAACGGCATCTGCGGCGGCACGGCGTCGAGATTGGGGATCGCGGGTTTACCGGCCTGCTGCGCTTGCGCGCCGCCGGCGAGCAGCGCAAGACCGAGCGCGGCGACAGTCAAATTACGGAAATACATGGATTTTTCCCTCCCGAGGTTGCATTGGCCGTCCGCGCGCGCGGCCGGCGTCGGCGATCCTAGGCGGAGGTCCGATCGGGTTCAACGTGCGCGCGGCAGCGGTCGGGCCCGCGCGGGCCGCCGCGCCGGCGGCATTATTTATTTCTTCAGCTTGGCGATGACCGTCGGATTGGTCGAATAGACGCCGAGCAACTGGCCTTGCGCCAGCACCTTGCCCTTCATCGTCGCCACCGCCGCCTCGCCGCTGAAGTCGCCGCTCAAGCCGAGCGACGGCACGCTCAGCGCGTAGACGGTGAAGTGGTAGTGATGCGTGTTTTCGTCGTTCCACGGCGAGCACGGCCCGTCATAGCCGTAATAGGTGCCCTTCAGCGCCTCGTTACCGGCGAAGGCTTGCGTGTAGCTGTTGGCGGCGGGCACGCCGATCTTGGTCGCGCTCGCCTGCTTGCCGTGGACCACGCGCGCGTCCGAGGCCGCGCCTTCCGGCAACGCTGTGACGTTGGCCGAAACGTCGATCAACGCCATGTGGAAGAAGATCTTGCGTTTGACCGCGGCGGTGAGCGTCTTGCCCTCCTGGTTCATCAACTCGCGGTGCTCGGCCGGTGAATCGGTGTCATAGACGACGACGGCATAGGACTTCGTGCCCTTCGGGCCTTTGGTCCACGAAATGCGCGGACTCTTGTTCGCCGCCGGCGCGAAATGGCCTTGCGCCGCCGCTTGGCAGAACGCGTATTCGCTGGGGACCATATGGCCGTACTTGATTGAATCGACGTGCACCCGGAGCTTGTGCGAAGCGGCGGGCGCAAGCTTCGGCATCGAATAAAGGAATGTCGGCGCCTGCGCGAGTGCGACGCCGGCGACCACCGCCATAGCCGCGCCCGCAAGCGCGGCAATCATCAAATGGATTTTCATGAACAATCCTCCCGAGTTTTATCGTTATTCGGCCGACACGGCCGGTTCGGGGATGCTAGGCGAATGGCCGAATGCGTTCAACTCGCGCGGCGGAGAGCCGCCGCCGGGTCTAGCGGCCAGCGCGGCCGCGGCGCGAAGTCGAGCGGATCGGTAAGACCGAGCCTCAGGCGCTCGATCCCGGCCCAGGCGATCATCGCCGCGTTGTCGGTGCAAAGATCGGCCGGCGGCACGACAAAGCGCAGTCCCCATTCGGCGGCGAGCTGCGCCAAACGCGGCCGCAATACGGCATTGGCAGCAACGCCGCCAGCCGCCACCAAGGCGTGGCCGCGGCCGTGCCGCGCGGTGAATTGTGCCGCGGCATGCGCGCCGCGATCCAACAAGCAATCGACGATCGCCGCCTGGAGCGACGCCGCCAGGTCGGCGCGCATGCGCTCGTCGAGCGGTCCGGCGCGGCGCACCGTCTCGGCCAATGCGGTCTTCAGGCCCGAGAACGAGAAATCGCAGCCCGGTCGTCCAATCAGGGGCCGCGGCAGGGGAAAGCGCGCCGCGTTGCCGGTGCGCGCGGCACGCTCGATCGCCGGTCCGCCGGGATAACCGAGGCCGAGCAGCTTCGCGCCCTTGTCGAAGCATTCGCCGACCGCGTCGTCGATCGTGGTGCCGAGCCGGCGGTAGGTGCCGACGCCCTCGACGGCCAGCAACTGGCAATGGCCGCCCGAGACCAGCAGCAGCAGATACGGAAACGGCACGTCGTCGGTGAGCCGCACCGACAGCGCGTGGCCTTCGAGATGATTGACGGCGACGAACGGCAAGCCGCGCGCATAGGCGATCGCCTTCGCCTCCATGATGCCGACCATGACACCGCCGATGAGGCCGGGACCGCCGGTGGCAGCAACGCCGGCGAGATCGCCGAAGCCGGCACCGGCCTCGCGCAGCGCCTGCGCGATCAGGCCGTCGAGATGCTCGAGATGCGCGCGCGCCGCGATCTCCGGCACGACGCCGCCATAGGGGCGGTGCTCGGCGAGCTGCGACAGCACCAGGCTCGCGCGGATACGCTTTTCCGGCGCCGCCGCGTCCTCCACGACAGCGGCTGCGGTCTCGTCGCAACTGGTTTCGATGCCCAGGACCAGCATGGCGGCGACCATAGCATCCTTCCCTTGCTGCCGCCTTCCGCCTAAAGAAAGGCCATGATCGCACCCGTCCTGCGCATCGGCACGCGCGGCAGTCCTCTGGCGCTGGCGCAGGCGAACGAGCTCAAACGCCGCCTTGCCGCCGCCCATGACGCGCTCGCCGCGCCCGATGCGGTCGAGATCGTCGCCATCCGCACCAGCGGCGACCGCGCCGGCGAGCGGCCGCTGTCCACCGACGGCGGCAAGGGCCTGTTCACCAAGGAGATCGAGGATGCGCTGCTCGCCGGGCGCGTCGATCTCGCCATCCATTCGATGAAGGACATGACCGCGACGCTGCCGCAGGGTCTCGCCATTGCCGCCTGCCTGCCGCGCGAGGATCCGCGTGACGCGCTGCTCTCGCCGCGCGCAGCGTCATTGGCAGCGCTGCCCGCAGGCGCGCGGCTCGGCACGTCGTCGCTGCGCCGCAAGGCGCTGGCGCTCCACGCGCGGCCCGATCTCGCGGTGGTACCGCTGCGCGGCAACGTCGGCACGCGGCTCGCCAAGCTCGCGGCGGGCGAGGCCGATGCGACGATCCTTGCCGTCGCCGGACTGAAGCGGCTCGGCCTCGCCGACAAGATCACGGCGGCGCTGTCGTCGGACGAGATGCTGTCGGCGCCGGCGCAAGGCGTGCTGGCGATCGAGATTCGCGCCGACGACGTGCGCGTGCGCGCGCTGCTGACGCCGCTCGATCACGCCGTAACCGCCGCCTGCGCCGCCGCCGAGCGCGCGCTCCTGGCGACGCTCGACGGCTCGTGCCGCACGCCGATCGCCGCGCTGGCGACGATCAGCGACAGCAAGCTTCATCTCGACGCCGCGATCATCCGCCCCGACGGCGGCGCGCTGCACCGCACGCGACGCGACGGCCTTGCCGTCGATGGCGCGGCGCTTGGCCGCGACGCCGGCGCCGAGCTCAAGGCGCGCGGTGGTCCCGATTTCTTCGCATGAAGGTGTTGGTGACGCGGCCGCGCGAGGATGCCGCCGGCTTGGTCGCCGCGCTCACGGCGCGCGGCATCGAGCCGATCCTCGAACCGCTGCTCAAAATCGAGCTGGTGCCGGACGCGCGTGAAGCGCTCGCCGCGACGCTTCCCGGCGCGCAGGCGGTGCTGTTCACCAGCGCCAACGGTGCGCGCGCCTTCGCGATCGCCGCGCCGCAGCGCGACCTGCCCGCCTTCGCGGTCGGCGACGCCACCGCGCGGGCGGCCCGCGATGCAGGCTTCGCCCGGGTCGAAAGCGCCGGCGGCGACGTCCATGCGCTCGCCGCATTGGTGGCGCAACGGCTGGAGCCGCGCGCTGGCGCGCTGATCCACGCCGCGGCCAGCGCAGTCGCCGGCGATCTGGCCGGCGATCTCGCCCGCGCCGGCTTCACGGTGCGGCGGGTGCGGCTCTACGACGCGGTCGCCGCGGACGGCTTTAGCGCCGAGTCGCGCCGCGCCATCGCCGCCGACGCGGTCGACGCCGCGATCTTTTTCTCTCCCCGCACCGCCGAGACCTTTGTTACGCTCGCGCGCGCGGCGGGGCTCGGCGATCGGACGGCAGCAATGGCGGCGATCACCCTGAGCCCGGCAGTGGCGGCGGCACTCCGGCCGCTGGCGTGGCGCCGGATCGAGATCGCCGCGGCGCCGAACGAGTCGGCGTTGCTCGACGCGCTCGACCGGGCGCTGCAACCGGCGCGCGCAGGAGGCAGGGGAGAACACCCATGACGCCGTCGCCGTGAGCGAACCGCCGGTGATCGAAGCCAATGCCGATCTGAATGCGCAGCGCCGCAGGCGCCGCCGCGTCGCGGTCATCGCCGGGCTCGGCTTGGCGCTAGCCGTCGTCCTCGGCCTCACCGGCACGTCGCCCTTCTGGGCGCCACCGCTGGCGCAGGTGCTGCCGTGGGCCAATCCGCCCGACAACACCGCGCGGCAGGTCTTCGCCAATCAGCTTGCGGCGGTCGAATCCGAGATCAAGGCGCTGCGCGACGCGCAAAGCGCCAACGCGCAGATTTTCGTGCGGCTCGACGCGCTCGAGAAGCAGGTGCATCAGGCGGCGCCGGACGTCGGACAGTTCGCCGATGCGATCAAGCGGCTCGACGACGCGACGCAGCAGCTGCAATCCACGGTGAACGGCAATGCCGAGCGCATCGCCGCGTTGCAGACGCGCCTCGCCCGCTCGGGCGACAATCCCGATCGGATGCTGTTCCTGGCGCTGAGCCAGCTGTCCGCCGCGGTCGCGACCTCGCGGCCGTTCCCCGATGAGCTCAAGGCCGCCGAGACGCTGGCGCCGCACGCGCTCGCCGCGAAGCTGCTCGCACTCGATTCGCTGGCGCCGACCGGCATTCCGAGCACGGCGGCGTTGGCGGCGCGATTCAGCGCCGCGACGGCGCCGGCGATGCTGCTCGCGACACCGGCCGCCGCGGCCGGTGAAAGCTGGACCAAGCGCTTCTGGGCGAAGCTTGCGGGCCTCGTCGTGGTGCGCCGCGTCGGCGGCGGCACGACGCCGCCCGATCCGACGATCGCGGCCGTCGACGCGGCGCGCGCCGAGCTCGCCCAGGGCGATCTTGCCGGTGCGGTTGGCGCGGTCGAGGCGGCGCCGGCGCCGGCACGCAACGCGGCGCAGCCGTGGCTCAAGATCGCGCATCAGCGTCTCGACGCCGAAGCCACCATCGCCGCGGCGATGCACGACGTCGCGCCAGCGCTGGCCGCTTCGGCGAATGCGCCCGCGGCCAAGCCGGCGCCGCAGACGCCGTGAGGCGCATTCTCGTCGCGCTCGTCGCGATCGCCGCCGTCGTCAGCGCCGCGGTCTATCTCGCCGACCGGCCGGGCGCGGTCACGATCGTCTGGCAAGGCTGGCGCATCGATACGTCGGTGGCGGCATTGGGGCTCGGTGCGGCGCTGGTCGTTCTCATGCTGGGCTGGTGCCTCGCGCTGTTGCGCCGCTTGGTGGCCGCGCCGCGGAACATCGTCCGGGCGCGGCGCGAGCGGCGACGGCGCGACGGCTATCGCGCGCTGACCTACGGCATGGCGGCGGTCGCGGCCGGCGATCCCGACGAGGCCGAGCGTCACGCGCGCCGCGCCAACGCGCTGCTCAACGAGCCGCCGCTGACGCGGTTGCTGGCAGCGCAGGCGGCACAGCTCAAGGGCGACACCGCGGCGGCACGGGATTATTTCACCGCCATGCTGGCCGAGCCGGAGACCGAGTTCCTCGGCTTGCGCGGCCTGATCGTCCAGGCGCTGGCGCGCGGCGAGGACGGTGTCGCCCTCAAGCTGATCGAGCGCGCGCGCGAATTGCGGCCGCGCACCGGCTGGGTGCAGCGGACGCTGGTCGAGCTCGAAGCGCGCGCGGGGCGTTGGGAGACCGCCGAGGCACGGCTGACCGAAGCGACGCGGCGGGCGGCGACCGCACCGGAGGAAAGCCGCCATCATCGCGCCGCGATCCTCTACGAGCGCGGTCGCGCGGCGCACGCCGCCGGCCGCACGGGCGAGGCGCTGAAGCTCGCCGGTCAGGCGCATCACACCGATCCCGGCTTCGCACCAGCCACCGCGTGGTATGCGAGCCTGCTCGCGGCGGAGGGCAGCATGCGGCGCGCGCGCAAGGCGATCGAGGCCGCCTGGCGCACGGCGCCGCATCCAACGCTCGCCGCGGCCTATGGCGAGCTCCACTCGGGCGAGCCGCCGCTGGCGCGCATCAAGCGGTTCGAGCGGCTTCACGCCCTCAAGCCCGATCACGTCGAAGGCCGTGTTGCACTGGCCGAAGCGGCGCTCAAGGCGAAGCTGTGGGGCGAAGCGCGTCGACATCTGACCGAGGCGGGCGTCGACCGTCCGGATGCGGCGCCGCGACTCTATCGGCTGATGGCGACGCTCGAGGATGCGGAACATGCCGACGGCGGCCGCGCTCGCCAATGGCTCGAGCGCGCGGCGCAGGCGCCGTCGCCCGATCCGGCCTATGCCTGCAACGTCTGCGGCTTCGAGACCGCGACGTGGACGCCGCTCTGTCCGCGCTGCCGCAGCTTCGATCAGCTGGTGTGGCGCTTGCGGCCCGGCGACGCCGCGCCGGCGGCGGCGCTGCCGCCGCGCGTGGCGGGAGCGCCGATTGACGCTCCGCGGCGTGCGGTTGTAGGGTCGGCCGCCTTGCCGCCCCTGGATGCCGACGTAGCTCAGCGGTAGAGCAACTGATTCGTAAACTGTTTTGAGGCTTCTCCTGCCGGAACATAGGCTCACGGAAAGCTCGATTATCCTTGGATTAACGTGGGTTTTTCGCTACATAGGGGAACATAGAAACTCACCCTTACGCGCCCTGTGCGCGAGCCTATAGCGAGCCTAAGAATGCCCCTAGCCCATCTCACCGACATCACCATCAAGAACCTGAAGCCGCCCGAGAGCGGCCAGCTCACCTACACGGACGACGATCTGCCGGGTTTCGGCGTTCGAATCTCGCAGGGCGGGGTCAAATCATTCGTCGTTGTGCACGGCCGGAGCCGTACGCGCACCACGCTCGGCCGGCATCCGATCGTCAGCTTGCAGCAAGCAAGGAAGAGAGCGAGAGAGATTCTCGCCGAACGGACTCTCGGCAAGCAAGGTTCGCCGAATATCAATTTCGATAACGCACTCAGGGAGTTTATCGACGCCCATATCTCCACCAAGCGGCCCAAGACGGCCAGGGAGATACAACGGCTGCTCAATAAGCACTTCCGGCCTCCCCTGCGGCACGAGAGGCTTCACGAGATCGCCACCCACCGGCTCGCCAAGATCATTGACGGCCTGCGTTCCACTCCCTCGGAGGCGAGCCACGCATTCGCCGCAGCGAGGTTGTTCTTTCGATGGGCCGTACGGAGGCGGCTACTGACGAAGAGCCCGCTCGATGGGGCGCAGTCTCCGGCACGGGCCGTTCCTCGAACCCGTGTGCTTACCCCCGAGGAACTCGCCAAAATCTTCCTGGCCGCACGGTCTGAACCTTCGGCGTTCAGCTCGATCGTTCAACTGCTTATCCTCACCGGCCAGCGGTGCGGCGAGACCTCTAAACTACGAGCAGAGATGGTGGATTTCGACACGCGGACCATAACCCTGCCTGCGTCGCTTACGAAGAACCTCCGGGAGCATCGCTTCCCGTTCGGCAAGATGGCCGAGCGCGTTCTGAAGTCGGGAGCAAAGAGTGGGCTGCTATTCTCCGCGCGCAGCAGGCCTGATGAGGTATTTTCCGGCTGGTCAAAATGCAAGGCTGCCCTTGATAAGCGATGCAAGATTAAGTCCTGGACGCTGCACGACCTGCGGCGCACGTTTGCCACGAATCTTGCGGCGCTCGGTACTCCAATTCACGTGACGGAGAAGCTGCTCAACCACATCTCCGGCACGACTGGGGGCATCGTCGCCGTGTATCAGCGCCACGCCTACGAGGATGAGATGCAGGTGGCTGTAACCCGCTGGGAGCGCCATCTCGGCCGTTTATTGAAACGGAAGGACTGAGAAAATCCTCCCTTTCATCGATGGCATTGACTTCGGTAGATAAAAAGCGCTCTAATTCCTCATTAATGTTTAGCCCTTAGTCCTTCTATGCCTTCGGGCAGGGAGGACGCCATGACAGTCGAACTCGCGATTGGGGGCTTGGTTTTCGTGGTGATATGCGCGCTTATCATGAAACGGCGCGTCAGCATCAAGGTGACAAAAAAGGGCGCATCATTCCGCATTGATGCGCCCCTTTGATTTTTTGGTTTTCGAGAATTTCACAAGCCGGGCAGTTGGGCACTATTGTAATAGGGACGCGGTCCAAACTCCCTTTGCTGTGGTGGCGCGTTGAGCGGTAACTCGCCTTGGATATTCCGTCCATAAGACGTGCCGCTAATAAAACGAAATTCGCTTACCTCGCTGGCTTCGCTAAAGAGCCGCCGCTCTACTTTTTCGTAGAGCTCTTTGTAGCGTCGCCAATCGTGCTTATCACATAAATACGGAAACGTTTGTGAATACAGGTAGCAGATCCAATCGGCGGCCTGTATGCACTGAGACTCATCCGAATGGAACGGGACCAACGGTTCCGTAACGCGTTCAGCAAGTCCTTGCCCGAGAATGATCTCCCGCGATCGAGCCAATCTTCCGTGCGGGCGTCTACCAAATTCATTCTCTCGCCCATCGGTGTGGTGTCGATCAATGAAGACCGATGCCGTTGTGTTGTGGCGCTGGGCCAATGCAAATGCCATTTGCATGACCTCGGGAATAAACTTTAGATGCGGGGCCTGAAAGTCCTTTGCAAGGTAACGCCGTTTGTCTACTCCGAAATAAATAGTCTGGGCGCCATGCTGTGAGAGCAACTTCAAGAATGCTCTCATGAAATTATAGAAGGCGCGTAGCTTTCGCCTCGCTTGGGCTGCTTCTCCAGCGGTCCCGTTCTTAAGGATACCTCGCTGCTTGACGATATACTGGCGAGAAAAAATTTCCTCGCCCTTCACTTCGTACTTTGCGCAGAACCTGCGCACCTTCTTGTCCTTTAAAATATCCTCGTGGCGAAGTCGCATGAGGTAGTCACGTTCTTTGAACCGTGGATCGGGTCTGCCATTGGCTTTGATCTCGCCGACTTGTTTATTAATAAGCATGTTTCGCATTGCGTAAGTTTTTAAATCAAAGAAATGGGTAGCGAACGCGGCGAGATTATTCGCCGGCACGACAAAGCCGCCATACCCAAACACGGGGTTATAGCTTGTTGCTACAGGGTTCGGGTTGTATGGCTGCTCGTGGCCAAATTCATCGATGAACACTGCGAACATTTTCCCCCCATCTCATCTTTCTTTTGATCACAGAAGCCGCGCTACAATTTCCTATGCTTGAATCACCGGCCTAAGACAAAAGCCACCGTATCCTTAGATCAGTGGCTTAAGATTGAGCGTCGTGGCAGAGCAATTGAGTCCCGCCAGACGCCCGATGCGATCAGGCCATCTTTGGACAAGGGCTCTCGGCCCTCTGATGTGCCCGATCAAGTTTATTTGCCCTCTAACGAGAGCTACCAAAAAACCAAAGAATCACCCTCTCCACATAAGCGCACCAACTAATTTCCTGCAAGGTAGTGGGTGTGGAAATCTTGCTTTCGTTGCCGCCTGGTTATGGTGCGTTCGCCGGAGAACGCTTTAAAATTCGCAGCTTTGAAGTGGAATTGACAGATAACAAAAGCCGCTGCTTAGTGGGTTACACCAAAGCAGCGGCCTAAGATTGCGACGCAGAGAACGCCGTAAGACGCCCCTGCCGTCCGATGCGATTGGATAGCGTTCTTTGCGGGCTCAGGCCCAACAACGCGCACCAATCGAACCCCTATGATCTGAGCACGGGGGACTTAATGTCAAGCCACAAACATAGTGTTCAATACCTGTATACTCATCAATGAGTTAAAAATCCCCCTTATCTTCGTTAGTTAAGTAGTAACTATAACGATTGGAAGCGGCGCGAGGAAAAAATACCCCGCCTAAGCGGGGTAAAGGCACTGCCTCTCAATAATCGCTGGCGAGCATCACCGTCATGATCCGGGCGGTGAGAGAAGGGTCTGACGGATCAGGCGAGTGAAAGGTAAGGCTTCGGTCATAGTAGTCGATTTTCCACATAATCCGAACCCCATCGACCGTAAGAGCCGCGCAATCTCGTTCGCCATGAGGGTCGTTGCCACCGTTGAAGTCGGTGAACGCCGCGACCTCCCGTAGAGCGCGTGTGACCATGACTTCTCCGAGGGCGTCGAGCGCCGCGGTTATCATCACCTCGCCGCCGATCCCCTTGCAGCGCAGCAGGTCATTGAGATGGCGGATACGAGCTACCCGTTTCTCATCCACAACATCCATTGGTTCTCTCCTGCGAAGCTGTGCTCCAACAATTTGAAGCGCAGCAGCCGCAGGAGAAGCCTCGGCAGCTTGTCCTCCACACTGGCTACGCGGCCATCTCGCCGGGCTGATTGGCGATTGGCCCCGGTTGGCAATAGAACGTCATCGCGAGTGAAGCCGCGTCGAAGATGCTCATGCGCGGATCATCACTCATCCATATCTTCCTGGGCGGCGGCAGAAACCGCTCATACGCGAGGATGCGCTTAGCAATCGCCATGGCGATTTCGAAGCGGGTATGCGCGCCGAAGCGCTCGAAACAACGCTTCACATCTCGACGTGAGAACCGACACAGGGAGACCGCCTGGTCTTGAGCAAGTGTCGTAACCGACTGCGACAGCCTTTGGATTCGTGCCGCTCGACGTGAGCCCCTCCCTTCTGGATCTTCAAGAACCAGCACGTCGGGCTGATGCGCTTCAAGCAGCGCTGCCACTTTTGCGAGACATTGGGCGTTTTTGTGCCGGCCGCGAACTTCCCGTGTGCCCCAATTGATCGGAGAGAGCGGCGCATCCATAAAAACAAAGCCCAGGCCGCGTGTGGTGAGGTGAATCGAAAGAACACGTCCATGGATGTCTGCATGGTTCATACGCTCTTTTGGTTATGATGCTTGATAGCGCGGGCAAGAATATTCTTCAGAAGCTTGCGCTTAAGTTCCGACTGTTTGTCATTTTTTGCCTCAAGCCGCTCATACAATTCCTTCGCCGTCCCGAGAACCGCTTCCTCGATCTCCGCGTGCAAGATTGGGAAAAGGTCCGGCGTGACCAGCCCGAACACGACGCTGCAAGCAATAAGCGTGACGGTGGAGGGCCGTCGTTTGGAGTGTTCGATTCGAGATACGGCCCCTGAACTCGATAGTCCAAGAAGCTTGGCAAGCTCGCGCTGAGTGAGCCCCCACTGGAGGCGGTTTCTGCGAACATACGAGTAGGGTTCTTTGCGCATGACAGGTTTTCGTGTCCGGCATCAATGCCGATGCGGGACAGAAGACAGCCATCATCGCCGATAGGAAGGTACGCCAATAGAAGTGGGAACGTGCCGGGCAGGCATGCCGGCACGTTCCACTAAACCGCATGTGCTTGCGCACTGACTTGCTCAGTATATCGCGGGTGGACGTGGGGAGGTGGGGAGAACCAGTACGTCACCTGGCGCGTGTGAAGTGCCTCGCTTCGTGCGTCCGTCGGCAAGAGGCTACGCCGCCAGCGTCGTCCCCATGTCCCCTTCTCCCCCACTACTCTGCTGCGGCGCGCTCGGCCCTTCTCCTTCGGCAGAAAGACCATAGCGGTCATACAGCGTCGTAAGTTTCTTTTTGTCCACGACGGAAATGACGTAGCGGCCGTGGCTCTTGTAGGGCGAAAGGTGAAGCCGTCGCCGGAGCAGCGTGCCGATCCAGCGCGGCGTGATGGGGCGCTCATATTCCGCATGGAAGCGGCTGGCGAACCGTTCTGCCACTTCTTGGATCGGCACCGTCTCCTTATGCGCCTCGCCGGCCAGCTCCCGTAAGATTTCAAGGAGCTGCGCTTCCGTCGAAAGCCCTCGCTCGGCGGCAATGGTCTCATCGGCGCGCGCGGCCATGCCCAGAATGGCGGCGCGAGCCGCATCGTCATCGACGACGGCGATGAGCGGCATGAGAATCTGACTGATGCGCGGGGACACGCCCAAAACCGGAGAGCCGCCGCCGGCGACAATCGAATGCCGATTCCGGAAGCGGAACAGCAGCAGCTTGTTGCGAAGCGCGAGCGCCTCTTCCTTGATCGACGACGAAAGGTTGATCGGGATATCGGCGCGCAACGGCGCCGTCCCCATGACCTCCGTGAGGAACCGGCTCTCCAGAGCGCGGTCGTCGTAGGAGCTGCGCATGGCGACGACCTTGGGGCCGAAGACCTGAAACGCCTGCGGATTGAACTCGCGCTGTCGGTTGATCATCGTGCGCAGCACCGGAATTCCCCGCACGTTGCCGTTGTTGAGGATCTTGACGATCTCGGCTTTCTCGTCGCTGAAGCGGAAATCCGCTTCATCGAGCACGAGCGTCCCTCGAAACGCATCCAGAATATGGAAGAGCGGTGAGACCGTCGAAGCGCCGCTTGCAAAAAACGCCTTGTAGCAAAGGGAGCCCACGACCAGGAGCGCGCGGGTCTTGCCGGTGCCGAAGTCGCCTTGGAAGCGCACATAGGGCACTTCGTTGAAGGCGTCATAGACCCAGGTGAAGAGAACGTAGTGGGACGCGATGGTCTCGAACGCCGGACTCACATCAAGATAGCGATGAATGAAGCCCCTAATGCCGGCGATCAACTCTTCCTTTGTCCCGTATTCCACGGGCTCCGAGGGAAGCATCACCACGTCATTTTTTATGATGTTGTTGTTCGGGGAGAACGGAACGAGCCGCTCTCCCTGCTCTATCTCGACCTCGGCTTGAAGGGTCCACTGCCCATTGCGCCACAGCGCGAATCGCGTCGTGCGCTCGGCTGCGTCGTAGAGCAACTCGACCATGGTTCCATCGGGCAAACACCGCGAGACGGCCGGCGTCGCCTCTTTCCCTCCTGTCGCGCTTCCTTTCCGCCGATTGTTGTTCATTGGGCCAGGATACAGAATCTGGCGCGTGCGGCAGAGACGCGAGGGTGTGCCTCGATGGCAGATATGAAGATTGCCCACGCATAATGACCCACTCGCGTGTCCCGACTGCTTATCACCTGTCCTATGGTGCAAAGATACCGCGAGTATTCTGAAGCGGTGGATCAAACAAAATTGGAGTCACATTTCGTTCGTCGCATTATGACGGATGCTACGGAACCGGAAATCGAAGAGGCAACGAGGCGTTGGTTCGACTTTCTTCGCATTCTTGGCGGCATGGCACGCCGTCTTGACCGGGAAGCTCGCGATTCGCGTGAACCAAAAGAGAATGATAGATTCCGAGATGAACCACGCCACGTATGAAAAACTACTTTGCCTACATCCGCGTTTCGACGGTGAAACAGGGAGAGAAGGGTTCAAGCCTACAAGAACAGCAATCAGCGATTGAGGGCTACGCCCGTCGGCATAATCTCTCCATTGCCGAATGGTTTGAAGAGAAAGAGACGGCGGCCAAGCTTGGGCGTCCGGTCTTTACGAGAATGCTCAAGGCCCTCGACCGAGGGATCGCGGCCGGAGTGATCACGCACAAGATAGATCGAAGTGCCCGCAATCTGAAAGATTGGGCAACCCTCGGCGAACTTATTGATCGCGGCATAGAAATGCATTTCGCTTACGAGAGCATCGATCTGACTTCGCGTGGCGGTCGGCTCTCCGCCGATATTCAGGCTGTCGTAGCCGCCGACTTTATTCGCAATCTGCGGGATGAAGTCCGGAAGGGTTTTTACGGCCGGCTGAAGCAGGGGCTGTATCCCCTACGCGCGCCGCTCGGATATCTCGATCAAGGCGGCGGGGTACCAAAGGCAATCGATCCCGTACGTGGCCCGATTATCGCTCAGGCGTTCGACCTTTACGCCACAGAACGGTGGTCGTTGGAAACGATTGGCCCGGAACTCTTCTTGAGGGGTCTGCGCAATCGAGCCGGCGGTCTAGTCACTCGCAACGGTCTCTCGACCATCTTCAACAATTCTTTCTATATCGGCCTCATTCGTCTTCGCACGGGAGAGGTTTTCCAAGGTGTCCATCCGCCCCTCATTGAGAAGTCCCTTTTTGATCGCGTGCAATCTATCTTGCGCGGACGCGTGACACACAAAACGACCGGTCACAAGTTTCGATACCAACGGGTGCTACGTTGTATATCGTGCGGCCTCTCCTTGATCGCGGAGCGCCAAAAGGGCCGCGTCTACTATCGCTGCCATACTAGAAGTTGCCCTGCGACCTGCATCCGAGAGGACAGGATCAATGAACTCTTACAGAAATTTGCCGCTCGCTTTCACATTCCCGACGATGATTGGGAAGAAGTCAGACATGATGCCGACGCGATTTTAGCGAATGCAAAGGCTAAGGCAGCAGATGCGCTTCAATCTCTGACCCTGGCGATCGCTGCAATCGACGAGCGATTGGGGCGATTAATCGATGGGTATATCGACAGGGTAATTGATCGGAACAGCTATCTCACGCGCAAGGAGCAACTACTCGACGAGAGAGCAACTCTCTCGTCTAGGAAGGCCTCACGGGAATCCGAGACCGAACCTTATGTGCGCTGGGTAGAAAAAATCCTCGAACTCGTAAAAGCCTTGGGCGCCATGCCCAATTTGCCGACAGAGGATGAATTGAGAGATTTGTTGAAAACGACGACCTCGAACTTTGAGGCCCAGCAAAAAAACGTTGTCATCACTTGGGCAAATCCGTTCAACCGGCTGCTAAGCGACGAAGTCGTCACCTCTGGTGACCTTAAGCGGATTAAACCTCGAACTTTTGCACAAAGATTCTCCCGCGTACTCAAAGAATATATCACGACCGAATGTAAGCAGCGCCGCGACGAGGATGATGAATCTCACGTGTCAGGAATGGCGGCCTGACACCGCGCACGGTACTGTGGCGTACGTCCGATCAAAGACGCGATGCCGCCCATTAACTTGAGGCGAAATAAAGCGCGTTCGGTATGAAAAGGAACGATCGCCGTCCCACGGTTTACAGCGCACGAGACAAGCTCTTACTCTATCTCAGCAGGTGCGTGATGAGCGCGACCATCTGGTCTTTTTTCTCGGGAGTACTCTCAGCCGCGAGGAGGGTGAGCACCGTGAGACCCATCGGGCTGATTTTCCTTCCGCCCTTCACCCCGGCTTTGCGTAGGAACCAGATGAACGCAAACGCGCCAGCGCGCTTGTTGCCGTCCGTGAACGGGTGGTTCTTCACCATGAAATACAGGAGGTGAGCGGCCCGTTCCTCGACGGTCGCGTAGAGCGGCTTCCCCCCGAAGCTCTGCATGACGTTGCCGATGATGCCTTCGATGCTGCCTGCGGCCCTTTCCTGCGCGAAGAGTTCCGTCGCTTCGCCCTTTTGGATGAGCTCCGTGCGCAGATTCGCGATGGCCGCGGTCAGTTCCGCCCCCGAGAGCTGAACCTCTTTCTTGGTCGTGCCAATCGGTTTGAGGGATTCCCGGTCGTAGGCGTCGAGTGATATCCAGGTCGCGGAGAATTCCTTGACGAGTTCGAGGATATGCTTGGGATCGAGAACGATATGCTCGGGCAACAACGTCTGGATATCGGCAACCGCCTTCATGAAAGCGTCGTAGTTTTTTCCGATCTGCTTGCGGTTGATCGTATATCCCTTCGTGATGTGCTCACGGAGGGTCTTGGTCGCCCACTGACGGAAATGGGTCGCAGTCTTTGAATTGACCCGGTATCCGACCGATATGATGGCGTCGAGATTGTAGTATTCGATGAGGCGTTTTACCCGCCGGCCGCCCTCCGTTTGAACTGTTGCATTTTTTGCAACAGTTGCCCGCTCATCCAATTCCTTCTCGCGATAGATGTTCTTGAGGTGCCGGGAGATAACGGACTTGTCGCGGCCAAAAATCTGCGCAATCTGATCGAGCGTAGCCCAGACCGTCTCACGCGAAGCGTCACCGCGTAGCTCGATCGCCCCCGATTTCGCTTGATAGACGACCAAGTCCTTAGAAGATTTCTTGTTCATATGTTCGTGCCATGTCCCACATGGCTGCGGCGAAAATCGAGCACCGCCCTAACAGGCTGCTGAAAAACGTTTTTGGACGCGAGAAGACGCAACATTGATTCGCATGGCGACCAGTTCACGCAAGAACGATTCGCGAGAGGGCTCTCGATGATTCTTATGTTGCGTGATTCGGCTTCGCATCAGAGTTTTTCAGCAGCCTGCTAATCGCTTCCTCTGCCATGGCGAGCGCTTCCTCTTTGGTCTTGCCTTCGGTCACCACCTCGGGGAGTGCAGGCACAAGCGCGGTAAAGCCGCCTCCTTCCTGCGGCTCGAGTACGACTGAGAAGTCGTGCTGAGATGCCTCTTGCTTTTTCATGCGTGTAAGTATACCGCGCTTACCTTTCGACACACTGCTCCAGTTCTCGGCTCGTAACGGTCCTTTTCATTTGTTGAAGTTTGTGGCCTCTGAGACACGCTCCGCCGTCTTTGCGTATGCAACGAGGTGGGTAGGCTGGCGGGATGAAGCGTCCGCCAGGAAATCCGATCACCTACTTTGCCGTCAGCACCGGCCGGTCATCGAATACGACGTTTGGAATAAAGCGGGCTGACCGTCTTTTCCACATGTACGCCATCGGTAAAACCGGCACCGGCAAAACAACGCTTCTTGAAGCCCTCATCCGCCAGGACATCCGAGCCGGTCGCGGCTGCGCCCTCATTGATCCCCACGGCGATCTTGTCGAGCGGATCGCCGCATGGGTTCCACCTGAGCGGCGCGACGCCTTGCACTACGTCAATGTTCCCGATCCGATGCAGCCATACGGCTACAACCCCCTGAAGCGCGTCCGCAAAGACGTGATACCGCTGGCGGCCTCCGGCCTCATGGAGGCTTTCAAAAAACACTGGACGGACTCCTGGGGCGTGCGGATGGAGCATGTCCTCCGCAATGCGATATTTGCGCTCCTGGAGCAAGGTGACGCGTCGCTCTCGGACGTTCTGCGACTGCTGATGGATACGAAGTTTCGCAAAGGCGTAATTGCTAATATCTCCAATGAGCAGGTTCGGCAATTTTGGGCGGAGGAATACGATCAATATTCCTTTCGCTACCGCGCCGATTCCATCGCTCCCATTCAGAACAAGGTGGGAGCGTTTCTCGCCGACCCGCTCATGCGACGGATGCTCACCGAGCCTAAGAAGATGCTCCACTTTCGCAGGATCATGGACCGTCGAGAAATCCTCCTGGTCAACCTGGCGCGCGGAAAAATCGGCGAAGACACCGCGGCGCTTCTTGGAAGCCTCCTGGTCACGACGATCGGGCTTGCGGCATTTAGTCGGGCCGACGCGCCGGAGACGGAACGGACGGACTTCCTGCTGTACATGGACGAATTTCAGAACTTCACGACGCTCAGCGTCGCTACCATGATCTCGGAGCTGCGCAAGTACCACGTCGGCCTCGTGCTTGCTAATCAGCACCTCAGCCAGCTTGAGCAAGACGTACGCGATGCCGTGCTTGGCAACGTTGGGACCCTTATCGCGTTTCGCGTCGGCCCGCAGGACGCCGTGTTGCTTGGCCGCGAGTTCGTGGACCGTTTCGAGCCAATCGATCTCATGAATCTTCCGAACCATCACATCTACCTGCGACTTATGATCGATGGCGCGCCGTCACAACCATTCAGCGCAACCACCGTTCTTCCTGTATCTCACGATAACGACCGCTGTCGCCCGATTGCTAAAGCCTCGGTCTAGCTCGGTCCACCCACGCCGCAGCTTGGGCCGTGGCAGGGACCACCGCCGCCACCTCCGCCCGATCCGGTATTACTGGTAGCGTCTTGCGTGGAGGAGTGAATGAAACCCGCATTGTCGAGCAAATCAGGGCCGACCGTATTGGGCGGGTCGTCCTCGCGGTGATGGCGGATCAGGCTTTTCTCCGGTCCGAAATAGAGGCGGACGCCGGCGACGACAAATCCCGCCCCCTGCGTGCCCGCTCCGGCATCCATGAACAGCGCGAAGCCCGCGCCGCCGATCGAGCCGGCTTGCCATTCGACGCTTCCGCGGCCGAGGTACCGTCCGCCGCTCTGGTGAAAGCCAGGCGAGATCATGAGGTCGTCCGTCAGGTAGATGCGAAGATCGAGCTTGGTATAGAGGGTGTGTGGGACGAGGCCGTCCTGATACCCGGCTGCGCCCGCAAGCGTCCACCGGGGCTCGTAAAGTTCGCCTTCGGCACCCACGCGGTTGAAGAACCGACCGCCTACCCAGATCCGTTCGGCCGCGAGTCCCGCGAGACCTCGATCGGGATCGCGCCAGAACAAATGGCCGCCGGTCCCGCCGACGTTCTGTGGTTCGCGTTTTCCCAACGCGCCATCGAGCTGCAACCCGAAATTCCGCCCGAGCGGAACGGTCAGGCTTCCTTCGGTCAATGCCGTGCCAGTGCCGTTTGAGGCCCCCCCTTGAAGGTCGAGTTTGCCGTTCACTGCCGAGACGGCGGGGCCATCGGACCGTGCGGGTGCTGGACTGAGAAGGAACCATAGGCCAAGAACGGCATGGACAAGCCAGCCGAGGGTCCGTCTGCGACGCCCGCCCATTTCGTGTCCCCTCGATGCGGGCCTGGCTATTGCGGTTTGTCGCAGTTCTCAGCGCTCGCGTGTCCGAACGCGCCGTTGTTGTTGCAGGCTTGGGATTCGGTCGTGGCGTAATCCTTGAGCACGCCCGACTTGTCGAAATTGAACGTCACCTTTTGCACCTTCGCGTCGGCGCCGCCGGCGAAGAGATTCACGAACGGGATGAAGGTCGCACCATGCACGGTTAACTGCATGTAGCTGTAGATGAGCGATTTCGTTCCATCCGATTTGGTTTCAGTGCCGGATGGCTGGCCGAGCGCCGCGGCCACTTGATCGGACGTGGTGACGCCGGGCTGGAATTGATTGACCTGCGATGAGTCGAGCTTCTTTCCGCCGGTCGCGCTGCACGCGGCAAGGAAGAAGATCAGGGCGATCACGGCGCGGCGCATGGTCCTTTCCCCCGCCAACGGCCGCTAGAACCGCCAGGTCACGTTTGCCGTAATGACGTGTGCCGAGGTATCGCCGCTCTTGGTGGTCAGTCCGCCCGAGGTCGCCGAGCTGCTCGTGTTGATCCAGAGATACCGGTATCGACCGCCGAGGAGCAGATTGTCGGTCACGGCGTAGTCGAACCCCGCGAGCACGTCGAAGGCGAAATCCGTCTCGCTTTCGCTCGCGTTCACGGTTTGCGTGACGCCCGCGGCCGAGACGGAGTTGAGGTGCGAATCCAGATTGGCGAAGCCGAGGCCGGCACCGACATACGGCGAGAAGCGGGAGCGGCCGAGCGGCGTGACGATAGCGTTCGCAACGCCCATGACCACGTCGGTATGCCCATTGAGCGTGGCGGTCCCGCTGAACGTGACCGCGCCGACCGTGCCCGACCCGGAGATCTTGTCGTAATCGACCGAGGCGTAGCCGAGCTCCGCTTCGCCGGCCACGTAGTCATTGAAATGGTAGCCGGCGAGACCGGTAATGGCGGCTGCGTTCTTGTAGCTGATCTTGCCGGAGGCGTTCGAGGCGACGCCGCCGACCGTGCCCGTCGCCGAGATATTCACGTCCTCGGTGATGACGCCGCCGCCTGAAAGACCGGCGTAGAAGTTGCCCCAGGTGGCGGTTGGAACTTGCTGTGCAAAGGCGGGATTCGCGAGAACGACGAGTGCCGCGCTGATGAGCGCGGCAACGATGCGCGCACGGATATGCATGATGAGATCCCCCCGGACGAGCTGCGCCTACCCGCCCGAAATGGCCCTAGGCCACGGCGGATAACGGGTCAGCCGCTCCCATTCGCAGGGATGCCCTCACCCGCCTGAACAAAATGAGGCATTCTGTTCACGTGAGAGAGCCATCGCGATTTAGGGTTTCAGTGTGGGACGCTTACCACCCCGACGCCGCCGCAGAGTCCGAGACAATTTAACCTTGACGGAATCCCTTAAGCTGACAATCTCAATCACGCGGCGGACAAGATATGGGATTGCACATACGCGGATCGCAACTGTTTGGAAAGCATTGCGGCGATGGATCTTCAGCGGGGCCACAATCATGCGGCCTGCATCTCGGTGAACACTCCATACCACGCGATGCAATGAGCTGTTTCTCAAATTCCACCAGTCTTGACTGGCGTATGATAGCCGCTATTCCCTGGCTTACATGACCTAACCCGAAGAAATGAGAAAATACGCAGGGGCTTACTTCGCCGTCTGCGTTAATCGCTATTGAACCCGATCCGCATGCCCCGCATAACTGCGAAATTGGGTCAAGGTTCTGTTCGGCCTTTTCTGATCTTCCGACATATCTCTGTCGGTCTACTTTGACCGAGTTGACCCCGAGATCTCTGACAAATCTCTCCGCCTCATCGAGCAAATCGGCATTTTCGTCCATGCCTATAATGCCGGCTCGAATCATAAGCCCGTGCTCCACCGCTTGCGAAATGCCGGTCACTGTCCTCTTGAAGCTACCTTTCCTCCCGGTGATGCGGTCGTGCGTCTCTTCATCGGCAGAATAGAATGAGACTGCAACTTGTGCATCGTGCTTCTTCAACTCCGAACACATCGTTTCGGACAGGCGCGTGGCATTCGTATACACCTCGATATATTCAAATCCCTTTCGCCGCGCGGCCGCGACCATATCTAAAAAACGCGGATGAAGCGTGGGCTCGCCTCCAATGAACTGCACTCCTTCACAGCGAATTTCGCGGAGTTGATCCATCACGGCGCACCAATCATCAAACTGCATGGTTCCCGTTGATGACTCATGCGGCCCCGACTCAGCATAGCAATGTCGGCAGATGAGATTGCAGCGGTTGCTAATCTCAAGCCACGCAAAATCAATCGTTCGCCGCTCCCCGACGGGGGCATCAATTCTGTGGCTGTAATGCAATGGCAATCCCCTCGGTGCAGCCGATTGAACCCAGAACAGTCATGCCAACAACAAGGTTTTTCAGTTGCTCAAGTTTGCGCCAAAAAGCGGCGCATGATAATCTGAGTACGTTATCTAATACATTATGATGTCAATTCATTGCCCAAAGTGCAACGGCGAACTCGTACTGGATTCGAAAAGGGTTACAAATGGCGCGCAACCCGGTGTCACGTACGACCGAAATTTGTACCATTGCGCAAAGGACGATGTCTGGGTGAGTGTCGAAACACCGGTCGTCAATAGTTCGTCAGAAAAGAAACCTCGTTCGTAGGAACGATGACTTTTCGCTAATCCCAGTCAGATCGTCAGAACGTATCCCAGAATCTTCTGGCAATTGCCTGTTCCTCAGCGCCTACGGCGTCGGCGTAAATTTCCGTGGTGCTGAGGCGCGAGTGCCCAAGCCACTTCTTCAGCAGATTGATTGGAACCCCGGATTGCAACACACCGACTCCGAAGCCGTGACGCAAGCCCTTCGGCACTGCCTGGCGCCCTGAAATCTCAGCCTCTTCCATGCAAGCTTTGACATGATGCCAAGCTGTCGTTCGGCACCATTTCCAGATTCGTGCGGCGCTCCGTTTGGGATCGGTTTGCGCTTCGCGTATGCGGTGCACCTGCTCGAGCTCGTCGAGGAGTTTCGCTGGAACCGGTAGAGCGCGAAAGACTCCACGTCTGCGCTTTTTCAAGGACTCGACGATAATGACGCGAGCCGAACTATCGATGTGTCGCGGCGTCAGCGCCAAAATTTCCGAGATCCTTGCGCCGCTATAGGCCAGCAAGCGGCAAAACGTCCGTACTTCGGCGGGACGACGCGCTACGGCATCGAGAAAGGCGCTCCGCTCGGATGTCGTCAGATATTTTCGATTGCCCTCTGGATCGTACAGGAAAGACACGGTACCGGCCTCCCTCGATGGTGAAGGAGGGCCAGATCGGATATTTGCATTGACCAAGTAAACAGAATGCCTCATTTTGTTCAATACAGTACATCTAGAGATAAAATCCAGCAAGACCTCGGCCGTTACTTGAACGGAACCCACCAGAGTTCTTCCTGTTTAGAGGCCGTTTCGAAAGGGATTGAGTGGTTGGAATCGACGTGATTCGAAGGGGTTGTGAGACCAGCCCTGGAGTTGCCATGTGGACCCCAACCACTCGCAAGCAGCATAACCGCAAGACGAACCGATACCAAACTGATGTGACCGATGCGGAATGGCGCGTGATCGAACCTCACCTCCCGGCGGCGAAGGAGACCGGACGACCGCGCGCCTGGCCGATGCGCGAGATCATCAACGGCATCTTCTATGTGATGCGGGCGGGCTGTCCGTGGCGCCTGCTGCCGAGCGATTTGCCGCCCTGGGGCACGATCTATCGCTGGTTTGCGCAGTTCCGCGACGAAGGCCGCTTCGAGAAGATCAATCACGCGCTGGTCATGCGGGACCGCGAACGGATCGGACGCCAGTCCAGTCCGACCGGTGCGGTCATCGACAGCCAGAGCGTCAAGACGACCGAGGCCGGTGGGCCGCGCGGCTACGATGCCGGGAAGAAGATCAACGGGCGCAAGCGCCATGCCCTGGTCGATACGGACGGGCGTGGCCTCGTGCTCGAACCACACCCGGCGAGCATCCAGGACCGCGATGGCGGCGGACCGCTGTCGGCTTCGCCGTCAACCCCCGGCGCTGGGTCGTTGAACGGTTCTTCGCCTGGATCGGGCGCAACCGGCGCTCGGCAAAAGACTTCGAGGCCACCATCGCCTCCGCACGCGCCTTCCTCTACGCCGCCTCCGTCATGCTCCTCGTCCGCCGCATCGCGAGGGCTTCATGACTTTCGAAACCGACTCTTAGCGTTCCCGGTACCCGGGCTTGGCTCCGCATTGGCTCCGCCCTAAGGCAGCACCGATGCTATCCGCTTTGAAGCACACGGAATCGCGCTTCGCAAGGCGATTAACCGCCACATCCTCGCCCGTTCATGGCCGGCGTGCTCAAAAAAATTGGCGGTCTGAGTGGTGCTCCAGACCGCCAAGTCACCGCGGACCCTGACCCGGCCTATTCTTTGACAGGCTTGAACAGCATCAGCGCGCCCGCGTCGCCCGCATACGCGTAGACGACGTGGGTGTCGGTATCGACCGTGCCGCTATGGGTCAGGCCGACGCCGGTTGGGAGGAATCCGGCGTAGGTCATTGCGTTGGCGTCATAGGCATCGACACCTTTGGCGCCGCCATCGAAGGCATAGACCAAGCCGAGCTTCGGGTCGTAGCCGACCTGATCGACACCTTGGCCCTTCTCCGGCAGCTTCTTGATGACCGTGAGCGTGTCGGGATTCCACACCCACATGCCGCCCGTCGTCGTGCCGTTCCAGAGCCGGTTGTGCGCAGCGTCATAGGCGAAGTCCTTGGTGCCGCCCTTCTTGGTCAGCTTGACGTGCGTGTCCACATGTCCCACGACCGCGCCGGTATTGGTATTGACCTCGTCCAGCCAGGAGTCGACGGATTGGAAGATCCGGTGCTTGTGTTCGAGCAGGATCGCCACGTCCGGTCCGCCTTTCGGCGGATAGAGCGGCCACTTGGCCTTGAACGCCGGCTTCGCGCCCGAGGTGTAGACCTCGATCCAGTTGTTGTCGTCGGAGGTCGTGTAGACGAGATGGTTCTTGGGATCGGCTTCGATCCAGTCCGGCGAGGTGCCCTTGGTGGTGACGCGGGCGACCTCTTTCCAGGTCTTCTTGCTGATCACCGCGATCGCGTTCACCTTGCCCGCGCCCGGCCCGTCGGCACACGCGACGTAGACGTAATTGGCGTCGGCGTCGTTGCCGTTGGGTGACGGCACGTTCTGGATGTAATGCACGACCTTGTTGGTCCGGGTGTCGACGACCGCCAGGCCGTCGTCCACCAACGAGACGTAGATCATCTTGTTCGAGGGATCGTAGGTGACGATGTCACCATGACCCGGTTTGCCCGGCAGCTTGATCGTGCCGACCTTCTCGAACTTGTATCCGGCGGCCATCGCCGGCGCCGTCAGCAACGCCGTCGACGCCAACAGTGCGGCTAAAACCAGTCCTCTACGCATTCGTTCCTCCCATCTTGTTCTCGGTTTTTCCCGTTCGCGCGCGCGCGTTGTTCAGCCCATGCGCGGCCCGATCAGCCAACCGAGGTGAGCCGATCCGGCGATCTGTGAAGCCCGGCCCGCGACGATGCGACATCCGCGCCTCCTGGTGTGCGGAAGCGGCAAGCGGAATCCGAGCTTGGTGATGTTTTCGATCCCTCCCCCTGGCGAGCCTGTTCGCTCGCCTTTGTTCATTAAGAAGCGGCCCGGTCGTTTATGCCGAGCAGCTGGCATACAATATTCCACATACCATGGACCGCAACCAAAAACTTGTGCTGAAGTCTGCCGAGGCTGCGGGCACGATTAGGGCACGCATTCTGACCTGTCAGCGCGAATAGCTGTTCCCTCGATTCGTGGCGCCACCGACGGCGCTGCCTGCGCTCATTCCGTCGAAGATCCGAACTGCGATGGCCGGTTGTCGCGTCGCGACCAGGAACCGTGGGTCCCTATTCGGTTGAGAAAATCGCCGAGCCGTGGCGCTCGATTGCGAGGACGGGTTGATGGCTGCGAAGCAGTTGCATCAACCCCCACGGCCGCCATGGTGACCATGGCCGCCGCTGCCGCGTCCGTTATTACCGCTATTGCCGCCACCGCCACCACCGCTGCCGCTGCCATAGGGCTCGTTCTGGAAGGCGACGGTCGAAATCAGCAAATCGGTATTGCTGAGAAACTTGCTCGCCCAGGGAAGGATCGTCGGCCGCTTGTAGGCGATCTGCGCCAGCATGTCGGAACCGGAACTGCCGGCGGTATAGGTGTTCGGCAGGGTTCCGGTCTTGGGATGAAGCGCACTGAAACTGCTGGCCGAGGCGACGTAATATTGCAGGCTGGTCGAGCACGACTTGACGAGCGCGGTTCCGACTTCCTTGCACACTGCGGTAACGAACGTGTTCTTGCTGCTCGCCTGGTCTGTACGGACGAGGCGCGCGGCATCGCGCAGCGCGTTGTCCATGACCGATTGCGTGAACAGCACCAGGCCGAGCTCGAGCGTCATGCAGACGAGCAGCAGAAAAATCGAGCCCACGATCGCCGCCGCGGCTTCGGTTGCCCTGGCCAGCAGGCGAGTGAATCTGCCAAGTCGCCGGACGAGACATCGCATCTTTGGCCCCGGGCTCTCACTTCGTCACCTCAGGGCATTTTGGTCGCCGGAAATTAAGTTAAACTGAAAATATCCTTAACGCGCTCTTAACTCTGCTGGGAAACAAGCGGCGAGCGGCGCCTCGCGCAGCGCGGCCACGCCCCTTCGTATGTCGGCCTGCACATATCCGCGACCTTGGAACAGGGTTAAGTCCCTGTAAACCATAAGGTGGATATGGTTTCGCGTACATCGGGTGCGCAGCCCAAGGAGTCCCTGATGGATGGCCTCACCGCCGCACGGCTGATCGAAATCTTGCTCGTCGAGGATAATCCCGGCGATGCCCGGTTGACGCAGGAGGCGCTGCGCGAAGGCAAGCTGCGCAATCGGATTCATCATGTACGCGATGGCGTTGAGGCGCTCGCCTTTCTGTCGCACGAGGGCGACTATCGCGACGCGCCAGCGCCGGACATCATCTTTCTCGATCTCAACATGCCGCGCAAAGACGGCCGCGAGGTCTTGGCCGAGATCAAAGAGGACCCCAAGCTGCGCCTGATCCCGGTCGTGGTACTGACCACGTCCGAGGCCGAGATGGACATCGTCAAGAGCTACCAGCTCCGCGCCAACTGCTACATCACCAAGCCGGTCGACCTCGAGAAGTTCACCGAGGTCGTTCACACCATCGAGGACTTCTGGCTCTCGATCGTGAAGTTGCCACCGCACGATACCGCCGGGGTCTAGCCACCATGCTGGCGCTTCGAGCCGCCGCGCTGCACCGGCTCTACCACGATTGGATGGACCGACGCGGCGACCGCGAATTTCCATCGCGATCGGATTTCGATCCGTACGCGCTCAAGTACGTGCTCGGCAACTTGGCGCTGATTGACGTCCTCTATGACCCCTTGCGGTTCCGCTTCCGCCTTCATCCGACCAACATGGTTTTCCGGCTCGGCGTCGATCTCACCGGCAAGTTCATCGACGAGATGGCGGACCAGCGCCATGTCCTGCTGGCAAAGGAGCAGTTCACCGAGGTGGTCGAGACACGCCGGCCAGTGGTCCAGAGCCATCACGCGGTCGAAACCGATCATCGCGTCTGGAACTGCGAAATTCTCGTTCTGCCGTTGTCGAGCGAAGGCTCGCGCATCGACATGCTCATGGGATGTGTCATTTGGGACGAGGTCGATCCAATTCGGCCGTCGTTGAGCGGTATCGGTGGATCGCAACGCGACGGTGCCATCGAATCGTCAGGCGGGTGAGCCGGTTGCCGCGATCCGGCGATCCGGCCGCGCCGCACTCCCCGAAGAACGTCTTCATCTGAAATTCGGCGTGGACGAAACCCCGCCCGATTGTCAGAATTTTTGGACGTTCCTTGACCCAGGGGGTGATCGATGTCGTCTTCAGCACTCGTTCCGTTTGCACAACACGTCAGGCTGCGCGGGCGCGGGCCGTTTCAGCTCCCGCGCATGAAAGGCATTCTGTCCATCGGCGAAAAATCTTGGCCTTGGCCGCTGCTTCGCTTCGAATCGGAGCAGGGGGAGGAAGTTTGGGTTCCGCTCGCTGCCGAAGCGGTGCAGTCCCTGAAGCTTTACCTCGAGGCTTGGCAGCGGCTGCCCGACAATCCGTTCGGCCAATAGAAGCGTAGTCGCGTCGTTGAGCTTGGTCATGGCGTGATCTTTTGCCCTTCAAGAGGGTGCGAATGCCCGCAAGCGTGCCGCAAGCAAAGGCGTCGGGTTAGGTCCACAAACGCGCCAGCCCTGCGTCGCCGGCTGCCGCTAAGATCAGCGCATTGCCGATCTCGGTGCGACGGCCTTCATGGATCAGTCGGCGTGAGGACCCTCGATCGAGTTCTCGAGGATCTTGCCGGTCTTGGCATCGACGCCAACTTCGTGCGTGGCGCCGTCGGTTTTGATATCGAAGGAGTAGCGGAGGCCGCTCCCGCCGCGCTCCTTCTCGAGTTCCTCGTCCGTGATCTTGCCGGGAACGGTTTTCAAGGCGGCGGCACGCGCCTGAGCGAGGCTGACTTTCGCCTCTTTGGCGTATTCCTGCCCTTTGAAGGCAAATGCCATGGTCGGGCCGCTAACAAGCACGGCACCGAGCATGACGAGGCCGATCAGGCGCTTCAGATTGATCATTCTACTTTCCTTCACAAGAGATACATGGGTATAGGGGCAATCTACAGCGCCAGCGTGACGAGCGCCTTTCCGCGACATTGATTCCCTGCAATCTCGGTTGCCCTGCGTCCGGGACGTCGGTGCGATAAAGCCCGCTGATGGCCCCAGCGGCTGCGGCGCGTTGCCGTCCGCCATTGCGTGCGATGACGCTCCCGCGATCGGCGGTTCCCGGTGGAACTTGGCATCGGGCTGGGGGTTGCCTCCGCGGGAGCCGTGATTTCCTCTCCGACTGCGCAGGAGCGGTCGAGCGAGATCAGCGGTTCTGCTCGAGACCGCCCCTACGCTTTTTCGTCACAGAGTCGACCCGCCGAGCCTTTTCGACCGTCAGTTTGGCCGTGCTACAGCGCGGCGCAAATAGCGATATTCGTGCCAGGTGAGGCCGATGATCACGACGTCCAGTGCCGTGATGAGCAATAGCAGGAGCGAATGGGTGAAGCTGAAGCGATAGAGTTGATAGACGATGAACAGCGCAAATACGACGATGGCAGTCGGATAATACCAGAGCTTTTCGCGCAGCAGGCCCGCGATGAGCCATAGTTTGACGATCCCGTGGCTGAGTAGGAAGAACGCCGCGAAATGCTGCGCGCTCAGCGAGACGTGTTGCGCCTGGTGCAACAAGTAGTTGGCGACGAAATCCCGCGGATCCTCCCGGAGCTCGTCCTGGGTGATCTCGGTCATCAGGTCGAGCAGGAATTGTTGCGAGATGAAATACGCAACAATGCCGCCGGCGATCTCGAAGAGCGCGAAAGCGCCCTTGACGAGGAGGCTCGCCTCGAAGACGAGGTGGACGTTCTCTTCCTTAAATAAGGTCTTTGCGGCCATAGGCGAGCGCGATGGACACCGCTGACGTCATAATTGTGGCGATTGCCATGCTGCCGATGACGTCGATCGGATGGTGCAGACCGACATAGACCCGGGCGATCGCGACCAGCAGCGCGATCACCACCAATAGGCCGCCCAACGTCTGGTTCCAGTAGCACGCAATCACCGCAAGCGCCGAGACCAGCAGCGTATGGTCGGAGGGGAAACCATTATCCGGCGCATGCGGCACGAGCGACGTAAAGTGGCCCACGACGAAGGGCCGCGGGTCGACATAGAGGTGATTGCCAACCACGCCGGCCACGTAGGTCAGCGCGAGTGCCGGCATGGCAAATCGAGCCATACGCTTCTTCGCGGGCCACGGCTGCACGAGAAAAAACGCCGCCAAAATGACGATCGGCGCCACGAACAGATACCTGGCCGCGAAGATTAAGAATGTGGTTGCGAGATCGTGCATCGTGCCCCCTCATCACCTACGCGCCGGTCATTCTACGAGACGCAATGGCTGATGACAGTCGTGAAGTCTATGAACAGTCCGCTGGGGACGGTCCGGCGGGTGTCGTCTCGATGATTGGTCTTCGTCAGGATGCGGTAAGGGTTTCAAACACGCGGTGTCGCCGTGGCAAACATCTGCGCCGTCCTCTCCTTCTCGATCTGGCTGTCGTCACTTGGGCGCTTCCGCGATATCAAAGGGAGGGCCGTCATTGCATGCGGCGACCGCCGATTGGGTCCGTCGTCGCGCTCTCGAGCCGTTGACCGGGAAAATAGTCCTGGTCATACATCGGTAAATGCCCATATGAATCTTCATGGATCGGCTATCGGCCCTGTGTCGCATTGGCGCGGCGGCTTTCCTCTTGTGGAGCTTCGGCGGGATGGCCATGGCGCAGACGCCGGCGCAACGCCTTGCGGCTTGGAGCCAAGCCATCATGCGGCGCCAGATCGAGCACAGCGACGCCGAGAGGGCGGCGGACACCGCGAAACTCGAGGCGCAAATCCGGCAAGACGAACAGGCTCCCGAAGTCCTGCCGGACACGGTGCGATCTTCATTGATCGCGCGGTAAAGGGCGCTGACGGCGTCGCAATTCGCTTTGAAGCACAGGGAGTCGCGGATCGCAAGTCGGTTGACGAAATTGTAGGGTGTGGTGGCAGGACTTCACCCCGCAACCTCTCCGCCCAGGCAGTGAATTGTCCGTTCCCCGCATGTCGAAAGCATGGCGCTCTAAGGACATCACGTCGCATTGCCCACCGCTCGGTTAACAGCGAACAAGCCGCAGCGTTGTTATGCGGTGCCGAGTCTATTTCACCGTCACCCATAGGTGCATG